>Ga0210387_10000373_pt1 | contig 32022 bp, 25 predicted proteins | sample IncBWC7OmetaG_FD_160108 | JGI IMG/M metagenome (GOLD analysis project Ga0210387, IMG submission 160108) | Forest soil microbial communities from Barre Woods Harvard Forest LTER site, Petersham, Massachusetts, United States - Inc-BW-C-7-O ... | reverse complement strand
TGCGCACCCGGGCCTCCGTCCATGACCGCGACGGCCTTCACCGCCTGGAGGGGATGATCTCGGACGTCACCGAGAAGCGCCTCATGGAGGAGAACCTGCGGCAGGCCCAGAAAATGGAGGCACTGGGCCAGCTCACGGGCGGGATCGCCCACGACTTCAACAACGTTCTGGCGTCCATTTTGGCCCACAGTCACTTCCTCCTCGACGATCTCAGCGACGCCGACCCGCGTCGGGCCGATGCCGAGGACATTCGGTTGTCCGCTGAGCGCGCCGCCGCGCTCACGCGCCAGCTGCTCGCCTTCAGCCGGCGGCAGGTGCTGGCGCCCGCCGCCCTCGACCTGAACGTCGCGCTGGGCGGCCTCGAACGGATGCTCCGCCGTCTCATCGGCGAAGACATCGACCTGAGGATCATCAAGGCCCCGACCTGGGGACGGTGATGGCCGACGCCGGGCAGATCGAACAGGTGCTGATGAACCTGGTCGTCAACGCGCGCGATGCCATGCCTGCCGGGGGGAAGCTTTCGATCGAGACCCTCAACGTCGATCTCGATGACTCGCAGCTGGGGGTCGACCTCCCCGCCACCCCAGGTCGTTACGTCATGCTCGCGGTCAGCGACGACGGTTGTGGGATGAACGCCGAGACCAAGCTTCGCGCCTTCGAGCCGTTCTTCACCACGAAAGACCGGGGCAAGGGGACCGGGCTGGGTCTCTCGACCTGCTACGGAATCGTCAAACAGAGCGGCGGCTACCTCTGCATCTACAGTGAGCTCGGCGCCGGCGCGGTGCTCAAGATCTACCTGCCGCGCGTCGACCAGCGACCCGACGTGCCGCAGGTCAACAGGCCTCCGATTGAGCTGCGGGGCCACGAAGCGGTCCTCTTGGTCGAGGACGACGACCGCGTGCGGAACGCGATGACGCGGATCCTGACCTCGTATGGCTACCGCGTGCTGGTCGCCCGGGACAGCGGCGAAGCCATCGCGCTCGCCAAGGAACATGGCGAGGCCTTGGACCTGGTGCTGAGCGACGTGATCATCCCGGGCCTGAGCGGTCCGGATACCGTGCGGGAGATCCGGAAGCACGCCCCGAAGGTGAAGCCACTTTTCATGTCGGGGTACACGGACCATGCAATCCTTCGAGACGGTGTGCTGCAGGCGGGGACGAACTTCATCCAGAAGCCGTTCGCACCGAAGACCTTGGCCATAAAGCTTCGAGAGATTCTCGACGCCTGACGCCTAGTGGGGCGGCGCTTGAATTTTGACCGGGAGGTCATCGCCGTCGATCACCTCCCGGACCTTCCTGCTGAGCAAGGCGGGCGTGATCGGCTTTTGCACGAACGCCACACCGGTCTCCAGGACTCCATGTCGGACGATGCTGTCGTCCGTGTAGCCCGACATACAGAGGACCTTCATGCCGGGTCGGCTCTTGCCCAGGCGCTTGGCCAACTCGGGACCGCTCATTTGAGGCATGACGACGTCCGTGAGCAGGAGATCGATTCTCCCCGGATGCCGTTCGCAAATGAGCAGCGCCTCTCCCGCGTTCTGGGCGGAGATGACCTGATATCCCTGTCGGCGCAGAATATTCAGGGCGATCACGCGGACCTGCTCCTCGTCCTCGACCAGGAGAATGGTCTCCGTGCCGCGAAGGGTGGCTGGAGCGTTCAGCGGTCTCAGGACGTCGATTTCGGCGTCGATCCGTGGGAGGTAAACCTTGAACGTCGTGCCTTTGCCCGGCTCGCTGTAGACCCAGATGTTGCCGCCGCTCTGTTGGACGATCCCGAACACGGTCGAGAGTCCGAGGCCGGTTCCTCTTCCAATGTCTTTGGTCGTGAAAAATGGCTCGAAGATCCGCTTCTGCGTCTCGCGGTCCATCCCCGTCCCCGTATCGGTCACGGCCAACATCACGTAGGGGCCCGTCTTGGTGGGCAGATGGCCGAGGGCGTAAGAATCATCCAGGATGACGTTGCCGGTTTCGATGGTCAGCTTGCCGCCCGTCGGCATCGCGTCGCGCGCGTTCACCACCAGGTTCAGGATCACCTGTTCGATGTGACTCGGATCTGCCTTGACCCTGCCGAATGACTTCGGGGGCAGGGAGACCAGCTCGACGTCTTCGCCCAAGATGCGCTGGAGCATCTTGTCCATCGTGGTCAGGACTTCATGCAGGTCGATGACCTTCGGTTCGACGACCTGTTGGCGGCTGAACATCATGAGCTGACGTGTGAGCCCTGCCGCCCGGGTGGCGGCCTTGCGGATCTCCTCGACGTCCGACCGAAGAGGATCCGAAGGCTTCAGGTCCCCCAAGATGAAGTCTGCGTAACTCAAGATTACGGAAAGCACGTTGTTGAAGTCGTGCGCCACCCCCCCAGCCAATCTTCCGACCGCCTCCATCTTCTGCGCCTGTCGGAGCTGTTCCTCGCTCTTCCGAAGAGCATCTTCGGCCCGCTTCTGTCCGGCTTCCGCTTGCTTGCGTTCGGTCAGGTCGACGATGAAGGCGATCGTGTTGGGATGTTCCAGCATCGCCACACCCACCAGGACCGGAACGCGGCTCCCGTCCTTGCGAAAGGTTTCCGTCTCCCAGGGGAGAGCCGTCCCTTTGGCCTGCAGCTGCTCCACGGAGCGGACACCGAGATGGTGGAATTCGGGCGGTGTCAGGTCTGCCCACCGTACGGCGCCTTGTAGGAGCTCCTGGCGTGAGTAGCCGACCATCCGCAGATAGGTCTCGTTCGCGTCGATAATGTTGCCATGAATGTCCCCAGTTACGATTCCGATGACTCCCGATTCGGAGAGTTTGAGGAAGCGTGCTTCACTCTCTCGCAGAGCTCTGTCGGACTGCCGATGGGCCGAGCGCTCCTTGGCTTCGCGCACCTCACGGTCGATGGCCGGCGTCAGCCGGCCCAGCTTGTCCTTGAGGACGTAGTCGTACGCTCCGGCGCGCATCGCCTCCACCGCGGTCTCTTCCCCGATCGTTCCCGACACGATGATGAACGGCAGGTCGAGCCCGCTCTCTTTCAGGATCGCCAGCGCGGCCGGCGCGGTGAACTTGGGCATCGCCCAGTCCGAGGTGACGACATCCCAGTCCCGTCGTGCGAGCGCCGCGCGCATCGCCTCCGGCGTGTCGACCCGCTCGAACTCGACGGGACGTCCCGTTCGTCGCAGCTCCTGAACGACGAGCTTTGCGTCGGTCGCCAAGTCCTCCACGATGAGAACGCGAAGCGGCGCCATCAGTGGCGGCAAGAGCAAGGGCGCCGTCAGCCCAGGCAAGAGCGGCGGGGCCGTCAGCAGCGGGGCCGTCATACGGCCCGTCTCGTGGTCGGAGCCGGCTCGTTCAAGAGGAGCCAAAAGAGACCCAATGTCTTCGCCGCCTCCACGAACGCCACGAACTCGACCGGTTTTCTGACGTAGGCGTTCGCGCCCAACGAATAGCTGCGCAGCACGTCCTCATCTTGCTTTGATGACGTCAAAACGATGACCGGAACGATCCGGGTGCGCTCGTCGGCGCGAACCCGACGGAGGACCTCGAGACCGCCGATCCGGGGCAGCTGCAAGTCGAGCAGGATGACGGTGGGGAGCATGCTGGTGTCCCTTCCTTCTTGGCTTCCAGTCCCGAAGATGTAATCGAGAGCGGCCGCCCCGTCCCGCATGACCACGACTTCATTGGAGACTCCGCATTTCTTGAAGGCCAGAATGGTCAGCTTCTCGTCGCTGGCGTTGTCTTCTACGAGCAGGATGACTTTGTTCATGTCCTGGCCTCCGAGGACGTCGCCGGGAGCGTGAAATAGAAGGTGGCGCCGGCGTCCACCGCGCCTTCGGCCCAGGCTCGCCCCCCATGTCGACGCACGATGCGCTGGACCGTTGCAAGTCCGATACCGGTCCCAGGAAACTCGGCCACCGTGTGAAGTCGCTGGAAGGGGGCGAAGAGCTTCTTCGCGAAGGCCATGTCGAACCCCGCACCGTTGTCGCGCAGGTAGAAGACGTGCACACCATCCTTCTCGGTCGCGCCCAGCTCGATCCGTGGCGCCGTCACCTTGGCGGTGAACTTCCAGGCGTTTTCGAGCAAGTTTTCCAGCAGAGCTCGGACCAAGACGGGATCGCACGTCGCACGCAGTCCGTCCTGGATGACCCATTCGACGGTCCGTTGCGGCTCGGCGGCGCCAAATTGAGCGGCCGCAGCACGACAAACGGCAGAGAGGTCGACCGACTCGCACCTGACCTCGCTCCTCGTCACCCGCGACAAGGAGAGAAGTGAATCGATGAGGGCCCCCATCGTGTGGGCGTTGAGAAGAATCTCGCGAAGCCAGTCCTTCCCCTCCTCATCGAACTTGTCCCCATAGGTATCGAGGAGCACCTGCGCGAACCCGTTCATGCCGCGCAGCGGTGCCCGGAGATCGTGGGCAACGGAATAGCTGAACGCCTCGAGCTCGCTGTTGGCGGCTTCCGCGGCGTCCTTGGCGCGGGCCAGAGCCTCCTCGTTCTGCCTCCGCTCGGTGATGTCACGGGCCACGTTCGAGATGCCGACCACCCGGCCTTGCGCATCTCGCACCGGCGAAATGGTGACGGAGACGTCGATTGTTCGCCCGTCCTTCCGCCGTCGAACCGTATCGAGGCGTCTGACCTCACCCTGGGCCAAGAACCCCAGGATCGCCGCCTCCTCTTCCTCGTACGCAGCCGGGATGAGGAGGGAGAGGGGCTTGCCGACGGTCTCGGCCGCGGAATAGCCGAAGATCTGCTCGGCGCCATGGTTCCAGCTGGTGATCACACCCTGCAACGTCTTGCCGATGATCGCCTCCTCTGAAGACTCGACGATGGCCGCCAGATCGGCCCGCTGTTGATTGGTGGCGGTCACTCGCTCTTCCCGCAGCCGCTCCGCGGCGACCAGCGCCTGCTTTCGCGCGGTCAGATCGACGATGAACGCGATGCACATCTGCTCCTCGCCCTCGATCATGGCCGACCCGATCAGGACCGAGACGCGCCTTCCGTCCTTGTGAAGGAACTCTTGCTCGCGCGGAGCGCTGAACCTCGAGCTCGCGAGCTGTGCGAGGGCCTGGGCATGCCCTTCCAACCCGTCGGGCGGTATCAGGCTGCTCCCAACGACGCGCCCGGAGAGAATGTCCTCTCGCGAGTAACCGAGGAGCTTGAGGAGGGCGTCGTTGACGACCGACATGTGCCCGGCCAGGTCACTGACGACGAAGCCGATGATCCCCGAGTCCGAGAGGCAAGCGAATCGACGCTCGGCCCGACCGGTTTCGGCCAGCAGTCTTCCGTTCACGATGGCGAGCGCCGCCTGCCCGGCGAGGACCTGCGCGAAGTCCAGGTCCTGTTTCGCGAAGGCCGGACTCTCTTTGCGAAGACGTGCCACGGCGAGATGGCCGATGACCCGCCCTTGGTGCCGAAGCGGCACGATCAACAGACTGTGAAGGCCGATTCCCGGCAGAAACTCCTGTTCCGGCCCGAGAACCGGGGCGAAGAGCGGCTCGCCGCTCTCCAGGACCTGACGGGCCGCCCGGCCGGCATCCCGGGCGAACGTCACCGAGAGTCGGTCGCGGATCTGGCAAAGCGCGACGGGATCGACGTCGAAGGCAGCCGCCGGGACCAGCGTTTTTCCATCGCTCGCAAGAAGCAGGACGGCGCAACAGGCGTCCAGGCTCTCGGCGACCCGGCGAGAGATGATCTCGAGGAGCCTCTGCGAGTCTGGGATCGCCTCGGTGAACGCGCGCATCGCCCCGGCGAGGACTCGGATGCGTTCTTCGGCACGACGCTCGCCGGCGTTCAGAGGATGCGAGATGGTCTCCATTCGTTGAGCTCCGATCTCATCGCACCGCCGCCGGAGGCCAACCGGTTGGGGGGCGCCCTGGTTCGGACCGCAGGATGCGCCCCTGAATCACTTCGTCCTCTTTCGTCTGCCGGAACAGCTCAGCGCGGGCCACGGCGTCGGCGAGCTCGAACTTGTTCTCCGCGATGTAAGAGTAGTCCCGGCAGAGGTCGCTGTTGCCGTGCAAGGCGAACTCGTGGTTCGCCCTCTCCAGCATTTCCTTGGCGTCCTCCAGGTAGCTCAACGCGAGAACGTCCGCCAGGCCGGTGCTCGAGGCGACGAGGGACCTGCGGGCCTCGATGAGCGTGCTCGGAACCGACCCCGTCGCGCACGAACCCGTGACGGCTGCCAGGACAACGGAGCATGTCGCGCGCAGGACGCTGCCCTTGGAGATGTTGGATTTCATTTGAAGCTGGGCCACGGACCCTCATTCATCGCGGACCTGTGTGGACGCGCCGCAGCCTCCCGTGCCAGCCCCAGCGCCAGATCGACGTCTGACTGAGCGCGCTCCAGAAAAAGAAGGGCCCGCGGGTTGCCGCTGGCCGCCATAATCTTGGCGAGCTCGAACTGATCATCTGCCAGCACCAGGTGTTCCTTGGCCGGAGACATACCCAGCGCGCCTCGATGGTCCTTGTCGGCCTGCAGCTGGAACGCGCCGACCTGCTTGGCGATGGCAATGCTCGCCTCGTAGTGCGAAACCTCGGTGTAGGGGAGGGGCATCGAGGCACATCCGAGCGCCCCGCAGAAGGAAAGGCCCACCGTCATGATCCGGTTGTTGGTCGCCGTCGGCGTTCTCGAAGACACGACCAGGGATTAAGCAAACCTTCGGCCAGTGATCGTCCCCACCGTTCCGGGGCTCTTGGCCCATCCATCGTCAACGGTCTGACGTCAGTAAAACTCTCCCTGGGGATTCGCGAGCTGCTAATGTAACGCCAGCTCGACTGCGGATCGGTTCATAGCGGTGGGGAACGCCTGGGCATGATTGTCGAATAGGCGGGCGCCGAGGCGGTCAAAGAAGGAGAGGGCCTTTGACCGTCGATCCATCTTCCGGATTCCGCGCTTTAATCGTTGATGACGAAGAGGCCCTCCTCCGCGCTCACGCGCGGGTCCTCTCCACGGCGGGCTATCAAGTCGAAACGGCCGCCGACGGCCGGGCGGCAGAGCGGGCACTCGAGCAGACGCCCTTCGACGTCATCCTCAGTGACATCGACATGCCGGGCATGAATGGGATCGCCCTCTTGGAGCGGGTGCGCCTGAGCGACCTCGATGTTCCCGTGGTGTTCATCACCGGCAATCCTTCCCTGGAGACCGCCATGAAAGCCATGGATCACGGCGCGCACCGATATCTCGTCAAGCCCGTTCAGAGCGAGCTCCTGCTCAAAACGGCGGCCGACGCCGTCCGCCTGCACCGCATCGCGAAAGCCAAACGGCAGGCCCTGGAGCTGGCGGGAGGCATCGATCGGTTCATCGGCGATCAAGCGGGCCTGGTGACCAGCTTTGGTCATGCCCTGGAGACCCTTTACACCGCGTATCAGCCCATCGTCTCCTGGTCGAAGCGCTCGGTCGTCGCTTACGAAGCGCTCCTGCGCTGCCGCGAGCCGAATCTGCCGCACCCGGGGGCCGTGTTGGACGCGGCCGAGCGGCTGGGCCGCGTCCACGAGCTCGGTCGTGCGACGCGGACGTGCGCCATCGAACCGCTCTCGCGGCTCCCCGAGGACGTCACCCTCTTTCTCAACCTTCATCCGAGCGATCTGCTCGACCCACAGCTGTTCGCGACGGATGGGCCACTGGCTGCGGTGGCCGACCGCATCGTGCTCGAAATTACCGAGCGCGCGACCCTTCACGAAATGAACGACGTTCGATCCCGCATCGCGTCCTTGCGCAAGCTCGGCTTTCGTATTGCGATCGACGATCTCGGGGCAGGATACGCGGGCCTCACCAGCTTCACGCTCCTGGAGCCCGACATCGTAAAGCTGGACATGGCCCTGGTCCGGGACATCCACCGCGAGCCCAAAAAACAGACCTTGGTGCGAACGATGATCGCCATGTGCAAAGAGTTGGGAATCATCGTCACCAGCGAAGGAATCGAGACGCCAGACGAGCGCGACGAGCTCGCGCGCAGCGGCTGCGATCTGATGCAAGGCTATCTGTTCGCGCGGCCGGGCCAGGCCTTCCCGGTGCCGTCGTTCTAACCGGACAACTGCGCGGCGACGCGATGACTCGTCCCATTTGAGCCCGCGTCCGAAGGGAAATCATTCACCGCAGCTTCAAGCGGACAATGGTCCTCGTCTCTCGCGAAGTGCTCGATCGAGCACGGTGAGAAAGGTACGGATCGTCGCCGGTTTCTTGATGACGTATGACGTTCCCATTTCTCGGGCGATCTCTGGCAGGTTCTCACTGCCAGACATGAGGATGATCGGAATCTTCTCCTCTCCCGCATCGTGCAAAAGCATCTTGCGAGCCATTCCCGGGCCACCTAGGACCGGCATATCCACGTCCAGAATCAGGGCATCGGGCAGTGGCGAAGCTCTCAGGACAACCAGACCTTCCTCGCCGGTCGAGGCGGTGTGAACCTCGTGTCCTTCGGCGCATAGCAGCTCGCGGAGCGCATCGACGATGTCACTGTCATCGTCAACGACGAGGAGATGCGCCACGAAGGCTCCCGACGTGCTCGTCATGGCCTGGATCGTGGCTCTGATGGAAGTCGGTTCTCCAATTTCGTCCACTCATCGCGCGCTCCCCGGCTGGCGAGTCCTCACGGTCACAAGCCCCTCATCGCCGAAGCGGGATCCCGCTCCGGCGATTCCCGCCACTATTTCCCCTCAATCGCGACGTCGCTCACCAGCAGTTCAACTATCCGCCCTCGCGCGCCGCAACCAGTCGGGATGACCCATGTGGCCCGTAAGGGATTCCCCCACGCGATGGCTCGCCGGTCGTCAACGTCGACAATCCAGTTACGAGCCAAACGGGAGCTCCAACGAGAAGATGCACCCCTTCCCAGGCAAGTTACGGACGCGGAGCTCTCCACCGACCGCGCGGATATTCTGGCGGCTGACAGCCAGTCCCAGGCCCAACCCCGAGCGGTCGATGCTCCGCTGTTCGAAGGCCTGGAACAGCCCCTCCTCATCGCCCGGCGGAAGGCCGCCGCATTCGTCCTCGACCTCGATACAGACTCTCTGGCCCGCCATCGGAAACGCCCGCAGGCAGATGGTGCTGCCGAACGGCGAGAACTTGGACGCGTTTCGCAGCAGGTTGACGACGGCGCCCACCACCAGCAGCCGATCGGTCTCGATCCGCAGCGCGTCGCCCAACTGAGAGACCTCCAGCTTGAAGCCGTGCGCGGCCGCCTCGAGCGTCGCCACCAACTGAAGCTCCTCCATCAGCTCGGAGACCCACACCCGCTCCGGCACGTAGAGGCTGGTGGCCGCGCGAACATCGGCAATGGATCGGTCGATCACGTTCGCGATCGAGTTCAACGTGCGCTCGAGCACGGCGCCCGTGCTGCCGCCGATGGCCACCTTTCCCTGCTTGAGCACGTGGAATGTGAGCTTTGCGGTGGTGATCAGATTCTTCAGCTCGTGGGCCACGAAGCCCGTTCGCTCATTCTCCTGCTCCGACTGCTGGCGCGCGCGCTGACTCTCGAATTCGGTGACGGCGCGGGCAATCGCGAAGTCCAGACACTTGTTCAAGGCACGAAAATCGTCGACGGAGATGGTCTTGTCGAGGTCCATCGCCAACTCCGTGATCGTCTGACAGACGTCGCCATAGTCGTGGACGAGCTGATCCACCGTGAACCCGAGCCGCATACGGTTGGCGCCGTGAAGGGCGGCGGTCCGCCCGACCTCCGGATCGGAGCCCGATCCGCGGACGTCTTGGACCTTCAGGACGGCCACCAGCTGATCCAAAAACAGAGGAACGCCGTCGACCAGGTCGGCTTCGGTCGGTCCCAGCGGCATGCGGGCTGCCATCTTTCCCCGCGTGAGGGCCAAAATCTCTGCGCGGTGAAGGAAAATGAAGTCGTTGAGCACGCGCCAACGTAAGCATGGATTTCGATTGAGACCTGTCGTGCCCGCGTGTGCACCGTCAGGCCGCTCTTTTCGAGCCAACCGCGGCGGCCCGGACCTTCCGCGCGCGTGTCCCTCGGAACGAGACACATCAAGAAGTTTGGGGCGGGCCGCCGCATCGTGCCTATGTTCCGGGACGAACCGGCGGATGCGAAGGTTTCTGTGATATCTGGATACCAGGGTGGAATTCCAGGCGGTCGCGACGGCAGGACATGAAGGGGTTGGCGGTATGGAGACGGTGGGAACGGCAGTGAGATCGAAGGCCGAGAGCGGAAATCTCGAGAGACTGCTTGGCGAGGTCGGACGGTGCGGCCGGACTCAGGTTGGCGAAGCCACCCGCGCCTTGGTCAAGCGCTTCGGTGATCGGGGGTCGTGCATACTGGTCGACAGCCGTGCCCGCGTCGTGCTCTCGACCGAGGTGCCGAGCCTGAACGACCTCCACGTTGATCTCGCGCGCTATCCGGAGATCGCCTCGGCCCTGGCGAGCCACGAGATTGTAGCCATCGAAGACGTACGACGGTCGCCCACGTTGGAGCCGGTCGCGCATCTCCTGCCGGAGCACCTGGGCGCCGTGGTGGTCGTTCCGTTGGTCGCCGGGCCACGTTGCTTGGGCGTCATTACGGTTCGCTCGGAGCGGCCGCGCGAGGTCCTCGCGACGGACGTGACAGCGGCGCGTCTCGAGGGTCGCCTGCTGGGGACGTTGCTCCAGCTCCAATTCGGGGCCGATCTCAGCAAGGAGCTGAAGCTCGAGGTGGACCTGGTCCCGCTGGCCCCCCGGCCTCCCCCCCTTCCAACGGTCAAGAGGCCCCGAATTCTGGTGGCCGAGGACGACATCGACCAGGGAACCGTCCTTGAGACCATCCTGACCGGCGAGGGCTTCGATGTGCTCCTGACCCAAAACGGCGAGGAGCTCTTGAGGGAGGCCCGCCGCGCACCGCCCGATCTCATCCTCCTCGATGGCCACATGCCCATTCTCAACGGCTTTCACGCCGCCGAAAGCCTGGATGCCGATCCCCGAACCTCCGGTGTCCCCATTCTCTTTCTGTCGGCCGCCGAAGACCTGGTATCCCGCATCAGGCGTCTCAAACCCGACACCATTGATTTCCTGCGAAAGCCGTATGCGGCGACGGAGCTCCTGGCGCGTGTCGAAAGAGCCCTGAACCAAGGGCTGGTGTACAAAGGGCTGCGCGCGGAGGCCGACATCGACGGCCTGACTGGCCTCGCCAATGCCCGCGCTCTCCTCAAAAGCCTGGCCGTCGAGCGGTCTCGCATCATGAGATACGGTGCCACGTCGGCCGTGGTCATGATGGATGTCGACAGGCTCAAGAGCATCAACGACCGCCATGGGCACGTCGTGGGAAGCCGGATCCTTCGAGCGATCGGAGGGTTGCTGGGGGGCATGATTCGCGAGACCGATCTGGCGGCCCGATATGGGGGTGACGAATTCGTGGCCATCCTCGCGCATACGAGCTCCCTCGAAGGGTGCGCGTTCGCCGAGCGCTTTCTCAGTCGGATCCGGCAGCTTCGTCCGGAAGGAATCGACGTGTCGATGAGCGTCGGGATCGCTTCCCTCGACGGATCGAAGGACCACGCGAGCGACGTACTCCTCGCCGACGCTGATGCGGCGGCCTATCGAGCCAAACGGCTGGGTGGAAACCGCACCTGCCTCTTCGACTGCCAGCTCGATGTCACGACACCGCCGGGCCAGCAGAATGCCGAAGGCTCCTTTTAATGGTCACCGTGCTCGACCAAGCGATCCATCGTCGCTCACCGGTCTTTGGCGACCGAGTCAGTGGGGCTCGACCGGATCGACTGCGGCGCGGATTCCGGCCCGATCGAAGCGTCCGCCAAGGCCCGTTCCTGAGCGACCGCTCGAATCGCGGAGAGCAGCTCGGTATTTATCGTCCTCTTCAAGACATATCCGACTGCGCCCGTTGTCCGAATGTATCCGAGCTCCTCCTGGAACATGAGGACCACACTCCCCATCTTGGAACGACTTGGTTCCGTCGCGGCAAGGGCGTCGGGGCCTCCGCCGTTGGGCATACCCATGTCCATCAGCACGACGTCCGGCTCCGTCTTTCTGATTCCGATCTCGGCGTCCAGTCCAGTGGCCGCTTCACCGACCACTTCCATGTCTGACTGCATATTGATCACCGCCCGCAGGGCACCCCGCAGAATCCCATGATCGTTCGCCACGAAGACTCGAACGCTCATGGCGATTCGGGCGAGCGAGTGATCTCCGGAACCCACAGGGGATAGCCGGTCTCTTCGAACGCGCCGGCCTCGACCATCTCGTCCGTCGCGGCCAGAGCGCTTGCGGCCCCGTGTGCTGTTCGAGACGAGGCGCCCGCAGGGTCCGCTGCCGACGAGGCGATTGTCTCGTCTACGGGATCAGCAGCGCGCAGGCGCCGCCGCCCTGCCGTGCTGACCGGCACCTCGAAGGCGTCCCCAAGCTCTTCTTGGAGATAGACGATGATTCTTTTCTTGAGCCGGTGCTCCAGCTGGCGCGTGCGCTCGCGCGTCACGCCGAATTGCGTGGCCAACTGTGCCAACGTGACCGGCTCGTCACTCAAGAGGCGCTGCCGGAATATCAGGGCGTCTCGCCCCTGCAGGCTGGCTCCAAATGATTCCAACTTCGACCGGAGAACCTGGGAGAACTCCGCCTCCTCGACCCGCTGGTCGGGCCCCTGCGCGGAGGGGTCCGCCAGGAGATCGCCTGCCGCCATTGTGCCCCATTCCTGGGATCTCACCGGCACGTCCAGCGACGTCTCGCCGCCTGCGAAGCGCTCCAACATGGTGACGACCTCGCTCTCCTTGACGCGCAGCCGAGAGGCCAGCTTTCGAGGAGTCGCCTCGCTGCCTTCCTGCTCGAGCCGGTCTCGTTCCTTGCGCAGGCCAAAAAACAGTTTGCGCTGGGCCTGCGTCGTCCCGACTTTGATCAGCCGCCAGTTGTTTATCGTGAACGTCAACATGTAGGCCCGGATCCACCAGACCGCATAGGTGCAGAACCGCATGCCGCGGTGCGGATCGTACGTCCGGACTGCCCGGAGGAGGCCGCGATTCCCCTCTTGAACCAGGTCGCGCAAGTCGCTGGCCGCGCGGCCGAGGTGACGCGCCACGGAGACCACCAACCGCATGTTTGCGACGACCAGCCGTTCGGCCAGGGCCGGATCCTTGGTTCTGACATACTCCAGCGCGCAGTGATGCTCCTCCTCGCGCGACATCGGCACGCAGCGCCGCAAATCGAAATGGTTGTCGGATTCGGCGCGCATGTAGTCCGTCCGATCCATAACTTGAGCGCAACGGATGTCTTGTCCGGTGGGCCCCACGTTGCGTGTAGTGTTTTTCCCGGGTTCTTCGTGGTGCCCCGTTCGTTGTGTCAGGCGGCTCACGAAGAACATCGGGAGTTAGCGCTTTGCGGACGCTATTATTTCGAGCCCGTCAGCGGATTGAAACCCAGGTCTAGCCCGACGAAGGCCGGACTGTTGATTGCGGACGGAAAGACCCGCCCCACGATCGTGCCCGATCGCCCGCATCGCCCCGGCGGGGAGGTCGCTCATACGGTCGAAGGCCGCTCTATACCGGGTGCGAGCCATCGGCCTTTCGTTCATCACGCAATTCAGAACTGCGCCTGCAACATCAACCGCGCCTCGAACACGTTTTGACGGGCGACGGTGTTCCCGTTCGGAACGCCGGCCGTTGCCAGCACGGTCGCCTGATCCGGAAGATCGGTCGCGGCGTAGCTGCCGACGTTGGCCTCGGTGAACACCGGGTCCTGAATGATGATGGGAAGGTCGGCCAAGAGCTTGAGCCGCTGGCCCCGGATGAACCAGGTGGCGCTGGTGGTGATCTCCTGGATCGGCGCCGACCCGGTGAGCGGCACGGTCGCGTAGGAGAACTTGCTGTCGGGAACCAGCATCGCGTAGCGAACGGCCAGCTCGAAGACACGGTAATTCACGGCACCCTGCGCCCGGAGGCCCCACATCTGAACGGCGCCGTAGCCGTTCGAGTACTTGCCGAAGTCAAACGCCGCTTGTCCCGTGAGCTCGATCTGGCGAAGCGCCACCTGCCCGGCGGCGTCGGCGCCCGCCTGCCACCAGGTCCCTTGGCTGAAGGGCGCCTCGGCGATGTACGGGTTCCAGTTGCTGTCGAGGAGCAGCGACTTGTCCGCCAGCTTGACGTTGAGGACCGTTGAGTGACCGATCAGGCTGTCCTTCGTATAGAGGGCATTGACGAAGAACGCCCCCCGCAGTTGGCGGTCGACCAGACCTCGGAAACCGGTGGCGTCCTGCGAAAGGTAAAACGGGTCTTCGTCGAAGTTGCCGATGCCGGCGCGGGCCGCGAAGAGAGGGACGCCCAGCTTTTCTGGGAGGTAGTGATCCGGCGGCAGGTCGCGCCCCCCGCCGGTGAAGACGCCGCCGATCAGCGTGAAGAGGCCGGGATGCGAGACCACCGCCGCCCCCACGTCCCGGCCGACGATGAAGCCGAGGTTGTTGATCGAACGATCGGCGAACTGGAGGTTGCCCTCGTAGGTGAGCTGCTCGCGGCCATAGGGGACCTTGAACTGCCCCACCTTGAGATAGGTGGTGTGGCCGTACCCGAGCGGAATGTTGAAGGCGAAGTCGAGCAGGCTCAACGAGACACCGGTCGTCGCCACCACGGCATCTTCGCCACCCAACCCCATCTCCGTGTAGAACGAAACGCTCTCGTAGCGACCCGACAGCCGCAAGCGCGCCCTGTTCATGAACAGGTAGGCCCGATCGTCGTTCTTGTACGGGTCATCGAGGTGCTGGGCGAACCCGAGCAACTGAACCATGCCCCCGATATCGAGCTCCGCGTCGTCCGTCTTGGCGACCGGAATCTCGGCGAAGGCCGGCGATCCAAGGATCGCGCTCAGGCCCACAATCGCTAGCGTCAGCTTCGTGGTCATTGGTCAGGTCCCTTTCTGAAGTGTCGCGTTGAACTTGACCGTGATGCGATCGGCGGTCTTGATTGCGCCGAACATCAGCGTCGGGGGCTTGATCTGATAGTCCGTCATCAGCAGCTCCTTGCTGCCGCTCAGGCGGAGCCCCTGCCCCACTCGAACGCAGGTCGCGGCGACGTCGATCCGTCGCTCGACGCCCGCCAGGCTCAGGCGGCCGTGCAAGGTGACGGTGAAGGCCGTCGCGCTGGGCGACGGCATCCGCACATCGTATGAATCCATCTGAAACCGGATGTTTCTGTACTGAGCGCCCTTCAGGGCTTTGCGCATGTTCTCGTCGAGCCCCTTCTCGCCGGAGCTGAGCTGGTCGACGGGAACGACGAGCGCGAACGACTTGACGAAGTGCCCTCGGACCAACGTCTCCAGATCGGGCGGCGTCGCGGCGGCCGCCGCCCGCGCCTCGTCGAGGTCGACGCCGACCTCGATATGACGGGCCTTCGCACTGTAGCGATGAAGGTTCGAGTCTCCGTCGAGCTCCAGCGTCGCGCCGGGCGCGAACGTCAGCGCGTTCATTTTTGCCGTTTCAGATCCCTCTCCCCGAGCGGAGAGGGCTGCCAGGAGCAGGAACGGGCCTGCCCATCCGAGGTATGTCCTGTGAGCCATGGCGAAGGTTGATTGCAATGGCGACGCCAACGCGTTTCGTCCAGGTGACGGCTCGTTTGTCGTCGCTCACTCGGGATCCCTGCGCAAATTCTGCGGTCCGCGAATCGGCCGCCGCAAACCATGCGCGTCAGACCTCACGCGCGGGCCGGCGAGGACCGCCGCCGGTCGATCGCCACACGCAGCGAGGCGACCGCCGACGTTCCTCGTCGACGGTCGCCTCGCTGTTCGATGGTCGCTGCTCGGAAGCTCGCGGCTACGGCCGGATGGCGACCTTCATGACCCCGTCTCGCTGGTGAGAGAAGAGGTCGTAGGCGGCTTCGATGTCCGCCAGGCGAAACGAATGCGTGACCAGCTCCCGAAACGGGAACCGCTTGGCAGCCACGATGCTCATGAGCCGGCGCATCCGCTCTTTCCCGCCCGGGCACAGCGAGCTCACGATGGTGTGATCCCCGAGGCCGGCCGCGAAGGCGTCGAGCGGCAAGGTGAGGTGTCCCGAGTAGACGCCGAGGCTCGACACGGTGCCGCCCGGACGGACGCAGCGCAGGGCATTTTCGAAGGTGCCGGACGTCCCCAGCGCCTCGATCGCCACGTCGACGCCCCCGCCGGTGAGTCGCTTGATCTCGGCGACCACGTCCTGTTCCTTGAAGTTGAGGACCACGTCGGCCCCCATCCGTCGAGAGACCTCCAGGCGCTTGGGCTCGCTGTCGATCCCGATGACCAGCGCGGCGCCGGCCAGACGCGCGCCCGCGGTCGCGCAGAGCCCGATCGGCCCTTGCGCGAACACCGCGACCGCGTCGCCCAACCGAACGTGGCCATGCTCGGCCGCCGAAAAGCCGGTCGACATGATGTCCGGGCAGAGGAGGACTTCTTCGTCCGACAGTCCGGCGGGAATCTTGGCCAAGTTGGCCTGCGCGTCGTGAACCAGGACATATTCGGCCTGGCAGCCGTCGATGGTGTTCCCGAAACGCCAGCCGCCGATTGCCTCGTAGCCGTCTCCGCCGTGGCCGCACTGCGAGGATGAGCCCGAGAGGCAGGCCCGGCACTGGCCACAAGGGGTGATGGCGCCGACGATGACCCGGTCGCCCTTGTGATACCCGGTCACGCCAGGTCCGAGCTCCTCAATCACGCCGACCGGCTCATGGCCGACAATGAGCCCTTCCTTGACCGGATATTCGCCCAGGAGAATGTGGACGTCCGTTCCACAGATCGTCGTCAGCGTCACTTTGATGAGCGCCTGCCCCACCCCGGGGACCGGACGCGAAACCTCGCGCAGCGCGATCTTCCCCTTACCCTGAAATACGGCCGCTCGCATTGTCGTTGCCATGGATCGTCTCCTCCTTCGACTTGGTGTTCGTTCCTGTCGCCGATGAATGCTTCAGTCGGCTCACAGATCTCGCCCGTCAGGGGCGGGGGCTCGGAATGATCAAGGCTGCCTCCCAACCGACTGCAACCGGCGCTCCAGCCCGAAGACCGCTTCAATCTCCGCAGAGCACGCATATCTTGCGCCCCGACCGCCTCCGATGACCCTCGGCGGCAAATGTTGCGCAGCCGGGAAGGCTCACTGGCCGCCGTATGAGCGCAGGCGACCCACCGGTTTCGTTGCCTGTCCCGCCCGCGATCTCACCGTCGTCGAAGCATCCAGGGCGGGGATGATCCGCCGAGACGACCGCTCGCTGAACTGACGGCTAACTCTCGACGGCTGCGCTCGTCGCGTCCGGAATCACCACCCGGACCGCGGCTCCTTGCTCCGACGGTTCCAGCCCGACGGTTCCACCGTGTGCCTCGGCGATGCGCCTGCAGAGCGCGAGGCCGAGCCCGCTCCCCTTCGCCTTGGTGGTGAACAGCGCCTCGAAGACCTGCTCGCGGAGGTTGGACGGGACGCCGGGGCCGTCGTCGCGGACGCTGAGAACGGTGGCCGCGCCTTTCCGCCAGGCGTCGATCCAGATGTGCCCCTTCGCGTTCATCGCCTGGCTGGCGTTGATGCACAGGTTGGTGAGGACCCGCGTGAGCTGATCGGGATCGGCATCGAGCGGCAGGCCGGCTGGAACCTCGACGATCACTTCGACGGTCGGGGCCAGGTGCGCAGCGGGGACGGCGTCCAAGACGAACTGACGACAATCGACGACACGTCGCTTGGGCGGCTTGTTCCGCGCCAGCTCCAGAAGGTCGTTGATCGTCCTACCGGACCGCTGAACCTCAGTCGTGATCTTCTCCATGTGGCGAGCCACGCCGGGATCGGACACCTGGAGCTGCTCGAGACGACGTGTCACCAGATAGGCCGAGCTTTCCACGACGCCCAGCGGGTTCCGGAGCTCATGCCCGATACCAGCGGCAAACTGACCGATGGTGGCCAGTCGCTCGGCCGTGCGGTTCTTCGTCAGCAGGTCGTCCCGATACGTCTCGAGCATGATCGCGAGCTCGAGGTCCAAGATCTGGTGGAGGGCCGCCAGCATCCGATTGAGCTTCTCGGGAGCAACCCCGGGTGCCTCTCGGAGCGCGTCCGCCGACCGAAGACGAATGCGATCCATCGCCGTAAACATGTACATCTGCGGGAGATTGATCTGGACGTGAACCCGGCCGATACGGGCGCGGCGCTCGAAGTAGTCGTTGTCGTGCGGTCCCTTGAACAGCTCGTCGATCCACGTCAGCAGAGACTGCTTCAGCCTCGCAATCTGGACGGCACCGCCGGTGATGGCGGCGCGCGCGTTCGGATGCGCTTCAATCGTGGCGTAGAAGTCATCGATGATCGCTCCGAAGCGCGGCGCGACCAAGGGATGCGCTTCCCGAAGGGAGGCCGTGGCGGCGTCATCGAAGCCAACGTAGGCCTTCACGTTTTCGCGGAAGGTCTTGAACACGCCGTTACGCTACCACGCCGGGTTGGCGCCCGGCCGGCGCATCGCCGCCATCGCGGCTAACATGACCGTATGAACGGAAACGTCCTGGTCGTCGATGACGACGATGCGCTGGCCGAAAACGTCGCCGAGATCGTCGAGAGCCTCGGCGTGAGGACGGCCATCGCGCGGGATCGAAAGACGGCGTTGGCGCTGGCACACGAGCGAGACTTCGACGTGGCGTTGATCGACGTGCGCCTGCCCGATGGAGACGGACTCTCTCTGCTGGAGCGGCTCCGGGCGCGCTCCCCCTTCATCCAGCTCGTACTCGTCACGGGCAACGCCACGTTGGAAGGCGCGATCGCGGCCGTCCGTGGCGACGCCTTCGCTTATGTGCTCAAGCCCGTTTCCCCACCCGACCTGCTGGAGACGGTTCGCAGGGCGCTCGAACAGTCAGACCTCTATCGCGAACAGGAGCGTCTGCGCCTCGACCTCGAGCGCTCGGAACGTCGCCATCGAGAGCTGGTCGAATCGATGCCGGCGTTCGTTCTGGCCCTCGACCCGCGGGGGCGCATTTCGACCTGGAACCGACAGCTCGAACGGGTGACGGGCTTCGTGCGGGCCGAGATGCTGGGGACTGAGGGCGCCGCGCTGGTCGGGCTGGACGAGCGTCCACACGATCTTCCCGTCAAGGCAGGAGGCGCGCGCAAGGTCCGTTGGAGTCGGGCGGAGATCCCCGACGCGGAGGGGGCCTCCCTCACCTACGCCGTCGGAATCGACGTGACCGACGAGCAGGAGATGCTTTCACGGACCATGCGCGCAGAACGCCTGGCGGCAGTCGGCACCCTGGCCGCAGGGTTGGCCCACGAGGTTCGCAATCCCCTGAACTCCGCCTCCCTCCAGCTCGCCGTCCTCGAGCGTCGGTTGGAACGGGGAGAGACCGGAGACAGGGCGACCTCGATCACCCGCATCATCAAGAGTGAAATCGACCGGCTCGAGCGCCTGGTCCGTGAGTTCCTGGCCTTCGCGAAGCCGACGCCGCTCGAGCCGCGACCAGTCGATCTCTCGCAGCTCCTCGCAGGGATCACCGAGTTGATCGCGCCAGAAGCGGAGGCCGCGCGGATCACGGTGAAGCTGGAAGCAGGAGCGACGCTTCTGCGGGCAGCCGGTGACGCCGAACGTCTCCGTCAGGTGCTGCTCAACCTGACCCGCAACGCGGTGGAGGCCATGCAGGAACGTGGCGGCGTCCTGACCCTGCGTGTCCGCGGCCGCGCCGACCTTCTCGAGGTCGACGTCGAGGACGACGGCCCTGGATTTCCGGACGAACAGCCGGTCTTCGACGCCTTCTTCACGACCAAGGACCACGGGACCGGCCTCGGCCTCTCCCTGGTCCATCGGATCATCACCGACCACCGCGGCACGATCGCAGTCGCCTCGCGGCCGGGCCGCACCTGCTTCACGTTTACGCTTCCCGTCAGCCAGGACAGATAGCGGCCCTGCGCCATGGTGACCGCTGGATTCGCGGCTGCCACGCTCAGGACTCCTGCTCCCCATCGCTCAAAGAGGGGCGCGCCGACTTGGGGGCGCTTTCGAACTCGTGGAGCTTGTACTGGATCTTGCGGACGCTGATGTCGAGAATCTCCGCGGCGCGGCTGGTCGATCCACCGGTCGATTCGAGCGTCTTGGTAATGGCATAGCGCTCTATCTCGTCCATGGTCGCTCCCGGAATCTGAAGGCCCTCCCGGGGCCTGGCCGCCGCGAACTGCGGCGGCAGATCGGCGAGCGTTACCTCCGCCGACTCAGCCAGCACCACGGCGCGCTCGACGACATTCTCGAGCTCACGAACGTTGCCCGGCCAGCCGTAGGCGCTCATGTGTTCGAGCGTCTCGGAGCTGAAGCCCCGAAGCTCCTTGCCGTTCTCGCCGGCGTACTTGCGCAGAAAGTGCGACGCCAACAACAACGTGTCCGATGGGCGGGTGCGCAGCGGAGGCATCTCGAGGCTGATGACGTTCAACCGATAGAACAGATCCTCGCGGAACTTCCCCTCCTCGACCATCCGCGGGAGATTCCGGTTCGTCGCCGCGATGACCCGCACGTCGACGCTGATGGTCTCGTTCCCCCCGACCCGCTCGAACTCCCGTTCCTGCAGAAAGCGAAGCAGCTTCACTTGCACGGACGGTGCGACCTCGCCGATCTCGTCCAGGAACAGCGTCCCGTGGTTGGCCTGTTGGAACCGCCCGTCGCGGCGCGTTTGCGCCCCGGTGAACGATCCGCGCTCGTGCCCGAAGAGCTCGCTCTCGAGGAGCGATTCGGCCAGAGCAGCGCAGTGGAGCTTCACGAAGGGGCCCTTCGCGCGCGGGCTCCGCTCGTGGATCGCTGCGGCGATCAGCTCCTTGCCCGTGCCCGACTCTCCGGTGATGAGAACGCTCGCCCGCGAGGGCGCGATCTGGGCCGCCGTCTTGAACACGGCCTGCATGGGCGCCGAGCTCCCGATGATGTTCTCGAAGCTGTACTTCTCGGAGAGGCGCGCCCGCAGGAGGCCGGTCTCGGCGCGCAGGCGCCGCTGCTCGAGCTCGCGTGCGACCACCACGGAGAGCTCCCCCACGTTGACCGGTTTGGCGAGGTAGTCGCGGGCCCCCGAGCGCATGGCCCGGACGGCGGTTTCGACCTCGCCGAAGGCGGTCATCACGATCACGGGAAGATCGGCGTCGGTTTCCCGCAGCTTCGCGAGAAGCTGGAGGCCGTCCATCCCCGGCATCTTGAAGTCGGTGAGAACGAGATCGGGCGCGAAGTCGGCGGCCTTTCCCAGCGCTTTGAAGGCGTCGGCAGCGGACTCGACCACGTACCCCTCGTCTCTCAGAAGCTCGAGGAGCGCGGTCCGGGCGTTCACCTCGTCGTCGACGACCAGAATTCTTCCCTTGTGCTCCACGGCGCAGGACACTCCTCTCGACGACGACGGTGCGACCGCTTGGTCGATGGTGGCCATGGTACGCCCTAAGTCCCTTTCTTGGAGAACGGCCCGGTCGGCGGTCCGACCGCCTTGGCGCTCCCATTGGGACAGTGGGTCCTCATATCGATCCGTTTTGCAACGACCGGACCAGTGGGCTGGGGTCGGCTGACCGGGCGCTCGCTCAGACTCCGGCCGCAGAGAATGCACCGTCAAAAGTGGCGCGCGCACAATCTGCGCGAATCGGCCAGAAGGCACGGAAGCACGACGGGACGCAGCTCATGCGCGCGAAATGCCGGGGGCGCGCAAGGGTGCATCGAAGCTCGAGCAGCCGGTTGGTTTGACCCGCGCCTGGCCGTGGTCTAGTTGTTGGGTCGGAACGCATGAAATCCGGACACGTCCTGATCGTCGACGATCAGATCGAGCTCGCCGAGAACATCGCCGAGATCCTGCAAGGGATCGGGTTCGAGACCGAGGTCGCGGGATCCGCGGAAGCGGGGCTCGAGCGGGTCGCCCAGGGTGGCATCACGGCCGTCGTCACCGACTACAGGCTTCCGGGACAGAGCGGAGCTCACCTGATCCAGGAGCTCCGGCGTCGGGGCGAACGAATTCCCGTCCTCATGATGAGCGCCTATACGGACGAGGCGACGATCGACCGATCGCGAGCCGCGGGCGCCTGGCTGTTCCTTCCCAAGCCGGTGCCGCTTCCGACTCTGCTCGAAGCGTTCGAGTCCCTCGCCCAACGCCCGGCCGCGGCGCTCGTCGTAGACGACGAAGTGACTTTTGCCGAGAACCTCGCGGAGGCGCTGACCGCGGGGGGACACGAGGTCGTGGTGAGCCACACGGCGGCTGAGGCTCTGGCGCACCGGCGGCGTCTACAGACCGCCGTCATCGACTACCGATTGCCAGACGCCAGCGGGGTCGAGGTTGCCCGCCAGCTGCGGGCACGGGATCCTGCCATCCAGATCCTCTTCATTTCGGGCCACCCAGACGGCCTCCAGGCAGAGATCCAGAGAGAGCTGGGCCAGGCCGACACGCTGGAGAAGCCGTTCGACACGGGCAGCGTCGTCTCCTGGGTCCAGCGCGCCCTGCAACGTTCGTCGGGCAACTGAAGACGCGACGGGCGTCAGATCTCTCGTTCGGCGCGGACGACGCCGCCGACCGCTTTTCCGATTGCGAACCCGAGGCGCGCGCAGAGGCACTGCATCCGCATGTTCGCCTGCAAGATATCGGCGTAGATCCATCCCAGCCCCTCATGTCCCGCCACGGTGATGAGGCGCGACAAAACCTGCGGGCCGACGCCGCGTCCTTGCCAAGGATCGGCGACGAGCAACGAGAACTCCGCCTCTGTCCGTACAACCCGGTCGCGGCTCAGACGTCCGACCGCGACGACGGTCCTCTGTCCGCCGTTGGAGCTCCGGTGCTCCGCGACCAGAGCGATCTCGCGGTCGTAGTCAGGAAAGCAGATACGCAGAAGCCGTTCGTGGGCGGTGCGGACATCCAGCTTCATCCCTTGCATGTAACGCATCCGGACGCTCTGCTCGCTGAGCGTCTGATGAAACGCGATCAGGAGTGGTTCGTCCTCCGGTCGGATCGGCCGAATGGTCAGCGGCGTCCCGTCCCGGCATGCGGCGACCGCCACGTGCTCCCTCGGGTAGGGCCGAATGGCGGGACGGGGAAGAGCACCGTCGGCGATGGTCTCCTCGTGCAACACGATGCGGGCGTCGAGCGCCAAGAGGCCGCGCGCCGAAGCCAGCAGCGGGTTGACGTCGATCTCACGGATGCGGGGCTCCCTGACCACCAGATCGCCGAACCGAACCAGGAGCGAGGCCAGGGCGTCGAGCTCGACCGGCGCTCGCCCGCGGACGCCGGCGAGCGCCCGGGAGATCCGCGTCTCGGCGATCGTTCGGCGAGCCAGCGTCATGTTGAGCGGCGGAAGCGCCAACGTCCGGTCGCGGAAAACCTCGACCAGCTCGCCGCCGGTCCCGAACAGCAAGATCGGACCCAATTGGGGATCGACCGAGCTGCCTAGGATCAGCTCGTAGCCGTCGCGACGATCGACCGATGATTGGACCGTCACCCCCAGGAAATGCTGGGCGCCGACCTTCTCGGCGACGCTGGCCTCGATCTGCCGATAGGCGTCGCGGACGGCTGCCTCGTCGGGCAGGCCGAGCCTGACGCCACCCACGTCGGTCTTGTGGGTGATGGTCCGCGACCAGAGCTTCAGGGCGACCGGAAACCCGACGTCTTGCGCGACCGCGACGGCTTCTGCCTCGTCGCGCGCCACGCGCGTGGTGGCAGTCGGAATCCCGAATGCCTCGAGAATGGCCTTCGACTCTTGCTCATCCAGCAGCGTGCGACGCTCGGCCCGCGCAGCGTCGATGATCGCCCGCGCTTCCTGAGGACGGAGGTCGGCGTCCGGGCGGCGCTCGGGCGTCTCGTAGAGACTTCTCAAGTTGTCCGCGTAACGCCACATCTGACAGAAGGTGCGCGCGGCGTCGTCCGGGAACGGGAAGGTCGGGATGCCGGCCCGATTCAAGATGTCGACCCCTGCCGCGACGTCGGCGCCCCCCATCCAGCTGGCGAGGACCGGCTTGCCTTCGACGTGCGCGAGCTTGGCGAGCGCCTCCGCCGTGAGCGTCGGATCGGTCATGTCTTGCGGCGTGAGGATGACGAGCAGACCGTCGCTGGCCGGATCTTCCCCTGCCAGCGACAGCGCGGTCGCGAACCGTCCCGGATCGGCGTCGCCCAGGATATCGAGCGGATTGGCGTGGCTCCAGGCAGCGGGCAGCACCGCATCGAGTCGGGCGCACGTCTCTGCGCCGAGCGGCGCCAGTTCACCGCCCCCGGCGACCAGCGCGTCGGTCGCCAGGACGCCCGGACCACCCGCGTTGGTCACGATGGTGAGGCGCGGGCCCCGGGGGCGTGGCTGCCGCCCGAGCACGTCGGCCAGACGAAAGACGTCACCGATGTCAGTCACGCGGAGAACGCCGCTCCGCCGAAACGCCGCGTCGAGCATGGCGTCCGAGCCTGTGAGAGCGCCCGTATGGGAGGCGGCTGCGCGGCTGGCCGCCTGGGAGCGTCCCGCCTTGATGACAATGATCGGCTTCGAGAGAGCGACCTCGCGCGCGGCCGAGAGAAACGCGCGTGCGTCGCCGATCGACTCCATGTAGATGACGATGGCGCGCGTGCGCGGGTCGTCGCCGAGGTAGTCGATGAGATCGCCCCACCCCACGTCGATCATTGCACCCAGCGATGCGAGCGCGCTGAACCCCACCTGTTCGCGCAGGCTCCAGTCGAGGATCGCCGTCAGAAGCGCGCCACTCTGGCTCAAGAACGCGACGCTTCCCGGGCGGGCCATCCCCGCCGCGAAGGTGGCGTTGAGCCCGGTGAGGGGGCTCATCATTCCGAGGCAGTTCGGCCCCACGATCCGCATCCGTCCCCGCCGTGCCTCGACGAGCACCTGCTGCTCGAGCGCGGCGCCCGCCGGCCCGGCCTCGTGAAAGCCGGCCGAAATGATGATGGCAGCCGGAACGCCACGATCGGCGCATTCACCCACGAGCGCCGGAACAGAGGCGGCCGGGGTCACGATCACCGCCAGATCGACGGCCGCGGGGACGTCGGCAATGGATCGGTAGGCCCTGATGCCGAGCACGCTGTCGCGCCTCGGATTGACCGGATAGACCGTCCCGCCGAACGGGGACGAAATCAGGTTGCTGAGCAACGTGCGACCGACGCTGCCGGGCGCCTCGGTCGCGCCAATGACCGCCACCGAACGTGGGCGGAAGAATGCATCCAGCGGATGGGGTCTCGCCTCGCGGAGAAGATCGTGCGCCAACGTCGTCTGGCGCGGTGGGCGGGGCATCTCGCCGGGGAGGCAATCCCGATCCTCCGCTTCGGAACTTGATGGCATCCGGAACCGAGGCTGCAAGAGACGAGCCGCGTCCGCCTCGCCGCGCCCCGACACAAACGCGCATTTTCTGCGCGGCGGGGCCGGACAGCGAAAGAATTACGCATCCTGAAAGCTGAGGTGACCCTCCTGCCCTTTCACTTCGCCGCGAGTCCTCCACTTGTCGGCCGGACTGCCGGGGGAGCACACCCACCTCCGCAGCGAAACCGGAGATCGGGAAAGCACGACCAACAAGCCCAGCGCCATCGGGCGTCGGGACGCGCGGATACGGCGGAGGCCGCCGATCGCCTTTGCGTGTCTCCACGCACTCGACCGGCGCTTGAGAATCTGTCAGCGCCGTGTGAGGAGCCGAAGAGGCAGCGGCCGGCCTGTCCCTTGCGGATGACCGATCGTCAACAATTGAACGCACCGTCGCCGAGAATCAATCGCGGCGGCTCACCCAGGGTAAGATCGGGCAAGTTGCCACTGGCCACGCGGGTCGGCATCTACCTTGCTGTTTGAGCTACGACGTGTCTGCCCGTACCATCCTGGTGGCTCTTTCGTTGCTCTTGGCCGCCAGCCGCCTCGCAAGCGCGGCGGTCGATCCAGAGGATCCCCGCTCAACTCCCTTGGAGCCGGCGGAGGAGGGATCGACACGAACGCCGACCGCCCCCACTGGCGATCCGACGGTGACCGAAGAGCCCGCGCGCCAACGGACCCGCGCCGTATATGTGATATTGGGCTTTGGATCCCCGGTCGGCGGCTTTGGATTGGAGGGTGTTCAGAGGTTCGGATCTCACTTCGCCCAATCCGTCCTGGCTGGGCGCGGTGCAGATGTATCTCACCTGCCCGTCCGCGAACTTCTTCAACCAGTACATCGGCGAGGATGAGCTGACAGGGCTTCCATTGAATAATTACTCGACGCTGAGCTACCCGATCCCGGCACCCATCGCACCCATGGCGCCGGTGTCTCTCGCCGCGAATACGCTCTCGCCTGTCGCGCTGACGTGTGGTTTTTCGGTGCAGAGCGCCGCTCCCCCTCCGGCCTCCGTGGACCTGAAGGGCTCGCAGAATGGCACGATGTCGTTCTTCGAAGGTGACTCGGTCGCGCTGCCGTTTCACACGGTTGACTGCAGGACAGGATGCGGGACGCCCGGTTGGTACGAGCTGCATACGATCTTGTGGAACCAGGCTCTTCAGGAGGTGGGCTTCGAGATCGTCTATCTCGATGACCAGGGGGTGCGCTGGGCCAACGGGATCACTCTTCCCGACAGCACGGCGACCGTCACGCAGCTCCCGGGCGCCACCTTTGCGATCGATCGCTGAAGCGGGACCGGTGGCCGTGCTCCCGGATCGATCGTCCTGTTCCAATTCGCACGATCCGGCATCGAGGGCGTGTAGTGTTGAGCGAATGGCCGGGCCAACGTTCCGCTTGAAGACCCTCGCTTATACGATCGGGGTGCTCACGTCCGTCGCGCCCGCCTGTCGGCACGGCGCCAACACGAGGGAAGGGCGCGCCGTCGATTCCGCCGAGCGATTTCGAACAGTTTACGACGTACGTATATGCCGCCGGGCCCGCATGGAACTCCTTCGTTTATGCCAATGCGACGGTCGACTGGGTGTGGTTCAATAACCCGCTCGGTTTGAGTCTAAATTGTGACTGGTCTCCAAGCTTTAACGGCGGCGGTACGCCCTACCATGCCTATCTGTCCTGGTATAGCGGGACTTAGAGGACGGTCGATGTCGCGAAATGGACTTCTGGCGGCAGCACTCGCCTTTTCAGGCGTCTTCTGTCCGGGCGTGGCCGGATGCGGCGGCACAAAGACGATCCCCGCATCGGAGAGCCTGAAAGACACCGACGGGGCCTTGCCGGACGCGGTCTACTGCTCGCCGAGCCTTGGCCCGATTGCCCCGGGCGTCGGAGTTGATTCGGGCGGGTTGTCCATCTGTCCAGGGAGCTGCAAACATGGTGCGGGTCCTCAACCTTTTGGTGTCACGCCGCCAGAATAGACGTGCGTCGTCGAAACTGGCAACTCGGGTTCCGCGAAATAGGTCGTCCAGGGTTCGACTCCCTGGCGAACCGGCGAGCGTGGGAGGCGTCCGGTCAACGCGAGCGATGACAAGTCGATCTCGGTGGCATTGTCGCCAGCGACGCCACCGTCCGGCACGCCAAGCGACCCTCGGGGGTTGCACCATCGGCCGCTCTCGAGGGGCAGGGCCGCTGGTACGTTGGAATGAGAAACAAATCGCTTCTCGTCCCTCATCGGCGTAGACACTGGACGTGATCGAAAAGGCAACCCTCTCTGTTGTCGGCGTGATTGGCCTCCTCATCCCACTGGGGAGCTGTGGGCAATCATCGCCCGACTGTCCGTCTCTGACCGGCTCGGGTCAATTGGTCGTCAACGTCGTTTCGGCGGTGACCTTGCCGTCGTCGCCTGGCCTTCTGGCCATTGGTAGCTCGCCCGATGAACCGCAGGCTGTTCAGTCGGGTGCACCCGTGACGCTGCCGGCCGGCCCCTATTCGATTGAAGGGAACCGGGTCAAAGCTCCTCCAGCCGCCGGGGGAATCATAGGCACGGCCTACTCCGCCAGGTCGAACGATGTACCGGTGTGTGTGCGCCCGGGCGAGACCACCACAATCAGCATGACCTACGATCAGGATCCGGGTGGTGGACGGCTCTGGATGACGACGACGATCTCATCCGATCCGTCGCGCGTGATGGTCGCTTACGACGCCGCCGACCTGACGGTGTCTGGCAGCCCGGTCCCCTCGGTGTCCGTGACCAGCGATCCGTCGGTAAACCGAACGGCATCGTTCGATCTCGAGGGCAATCTCCTCATGAGCGGGACCATGACGATCGACGATGTGCTCAAGTGGCGAGCGCAGAAACTGGGCGCGCCCGTAACCTTACCGTCGGACGTCAGCATCGGGCTTCATGGGACGTTTCCTTCAGCCATGGCCTTCGATGTCGACGCAAACCTCTGGATCGGAGCCCTCGGAGGCACCGTCATCGGCATTGAGGCAACCGGCCTGGTGTCCAGCGGCATTGACCTCTATTCCTTTGTGCAGCTTCTTCCAGTCGGTGGAAGCGTGTCCGCTCTGGCCTTCGACAAAGCGGGAAATCTCTGGGCGGCGGCGGCAGGATCGTCTGTCTACCAGCTCACGCCAACGATCTTGAAAAGCGGCACAGTCCAGCCGCTGGTAACCCTCATGACCCCGTACGCGGGCGCCCAGAGCATGGCGTTTGATGCGCAAGGGAACCTGTGGGTGGGCTACACCTACGGGAACCACATCGTCCGATTCACTCCCGCCGATCAGGCTGCGGGCACCCAGGCACCGTCGGCGGAGATCGTCCCCTCAGGGACCGCCAGCTTGACCAGCCTCGCGTTCGACGAGACGGGCGGCCTCTGGTACCCCGCGGGGCCCGGCCAGATCGCTCGAATTCCCGCGGCCTCAATCATGGGCGCGACCAACGGCGCGCTGACCGTGAGCCCTGACATCGTCATCGATGGGGGGGACCAAATGGGCACCCCCGTGAGCTTGATCTTCGATCCGGCTCCCACCGGTTCACCCATCAACGATGCAACGCCATGACCCTTCGGTCAGGCCACCCCTGAGGGTCGAAACTTGCGGTGGCTCACCGCGAAGCAATGAGCGGCCCATCGAGATTCCTACTTGGAGTGCTCTCGGCGCCATCGGCCTGGGGTCAGGCCGACGAGGCGGTGGAAGGTCCGTGTGAAAGCTGCTTGGTCGCCGAAGCCGCATCGATCGGCGACGTTGGCGAGCGAAGTACCCTTCACCGCAAGCAACTCCTGGGCGCGCTCGATGCGGTGCTCTGTCAGCCAGCGGTGGCAGGGGACGCCGAAGCTCGCCTTGAAGGCGCGCGCGAAGTGGCTGACCGACAGACCGCAGGCGCGGGCGAGATGCGCCAGCCGGAGCTGACCATCGAGGTTCGCGTGCAGAAGCTCGGTGGCGCGCCGCCGTTGCCAGCCTGCCAGTCCGCCGCTCGAGGCCGCGCGCCTATGCTTCGTCGCACCGTAGCGCTGGACGAGGTGCGCGCCGAGGATGAGCTCGAGCCTGTCCAAGGCGAGCAGGTCCGCCTCGGACGCGCGCCCCTGCCCCAGGAAAGGTAAGACGTTCTTCGCGATCTGCGCGAGCACGATGTCGTCGCTGGCGACGACGGGCCGAACGGCGCCGACGCGCTCGTATCCGAGATCGGCGGCCGTCTCGTCAATGGCGTCGTAGCGGACGTGGAAGTGCACGTAGTCGATGCCGGCGGCCCCCCACGTCGCCGGCTCCGCCGCGAGGTCGATCACGTTCGAGCTGAAAGCGGAGATCGGCCCCGTCGGGACGCTCGCACCGTCGACCCACAGCCGGTAGCCCCGGGTCGCCACGGGCTGCACGAAGACCGAGACCAGCATCGCTGGAACGCTCGACGACTTGCGGACGGGCTCGCGCAACGCGCCGGTCGTCTCGACGCGGACGACCGAAAACCGATCCGCGTAGCGATGCGTCGTGAGCGCCGACGACTCGTCGAGGCGCATCGCGTTTGTCCATGGCTCCAGGCTGCCCCTGCTCACGTCCGCGAAGATAGCAAACGCGCGCGGTGGCGCCGAGGGCATCGCCTGAAACGCTGGGAATCGACAAAACGCAGCACGTTTCGACAAGACCGCGCGCCACCCCTTCGGCGATGAGAACGAGCATGCCGATGATCGACGTTTACGCTGCGGCCGATCTCTTTCCCGCCGACGCCGATCGACGGCTGGCGGAAGAGCTCACGGCTGCGCTGCTGAAGGCCGAGGGCGTGGTCAGCCCGGGACCGACGCATACGAACAACACGGGGGCGTACATCCATCGGCTTCCGCCATCCGCCGTCAACACCGCTGCGCAAGGCAACGCCCGCACCGTCCGCGTCCAGGTCCTGACGCCGCCGGGCGTGCTGAATCGAGAAGGGCAGAAGCAGCTCGTTGCCGACGTCACTCAGATTGTTTCAAGGATCTCCGGCGATGCCGGCCAGGCCAGCCGAACCTGGGTGCTCCTCACGGAGGCGGCCGAGGGCGGCTGGGGAATTGCCGGCACGGCATTCGGGCGCGAGGAATTCGCTGCGCTCGCGGCCAGGAAGAAGTAGCCACGAAGATCGGCAGCTGCGCTGGCCAGCGGACGAAAGGATCGGTGGTGCGATGAGCGAAAGGAGCGTTCAAGAGCGGCAGCCGTTCGAGGTCGCCTGGCGGACCATCGACGGGCTCAAGATCCGTTACGCCACGAGTGGGAAGGGAAGTGAGAAGGTCGTGCTCTTCAGTCCGTGGCCGGAGAGCATCTTCGCATTTGCGCCTCTCTGGAGCGGCCTCACGCGTCGGTTCGAGGTGCTGGCCATCGATCTTCCCGGTTTCGGGCGGTCGGAGGCGCGCGATGATCTCTTCTCGCCGCAGAGGATGGGGGAGTTCATCGCGAAGGCGATCGAGACTTTCGCCGTCACCGCGGTCCACGCCGTGGGGCTCGACGTCGGAGCGCCCTCGCTCCTCTTTGCCGCCCTGGCGCGGCCAGAGCTCTTCCACAGCCTCATGGTGGGTGCCGGCGCCGTGACGTATCCGCTCGTCGTCGAAGGCGTCCTCAAGTCGATGATCGAAGTCGAGGCGTTACCGCCGCTGAACACCGGCGAGGTCATGGGCGGGTTCCTGGGGTCCATTCGCGGGTACGCCGTGCCCCGCTTTGTCCGCGACGACTATCTCCGGTCCTATGAGGGCGATCGGTTGACGCGGTCCGCGGCGCTCGTTCGCGCGTACCCCAAGGACCTGGCTTCACTGGCGACGCGCCTTCCGTCGCTCAGGCAACCAACCGCGATCGTCGTCGGCCGAAACGACCCATACGGACTCGCCCGGGACGCTGAGCTCCTGCGCGAACGGCTCCCGCGTGCCCGCCTGGATGTTCTCGAAGCCGGTCACTGTTTCTGGGAGGAGCGCGCGCCCGAGTTCGAGTCGATCGTCACGCAATGGGTTGCCGGCGGCTTCGAGCGTTGACGCGAACGATGACCTGCGCAAGCGGGGCGATGCGACGCCGGCATTGTTGATCAACGTTTTCCAGTCCCGGCCGGGGGGGAACAGCCCGTATCGCCGACCCGGCGGCCGGCGTAAGCTGCTCGGCATGATCCCCGTCGGCGAGAGTGTGGGACCCGATGATGGTGAGATGACGAATCATTCCGACGCCTGCGCTGCCGGTCCTGTGCCTCCTCGGCCGCTCGCTCGCCAATGCGCGCGCCGGCCGCCTTCAATCGGGCCGCAGCGATGGGCGCTTCCCCCGACCGCGACGTGGGCTGCGCTGGTCGCCGCCCTGTGCTGCGCCTGTTCCTCGTCCGCCGCCCCGGTCGAAGTCATCGATTTCGACCTCCCCACGCTCACGAGGCTGGGGGGGCCCGTGCTCGAAGAGCCGCGGGTGCAGCCCATCTACTTCCCTGGCTTCCCCTATGCGAGCGGCATCGACACGTTCTTCCAGCGTCTCGCCACGAGCACGTACTGGCCCGCCGTGGTGACCGAATACGGCGTCGGTGCCCTGACCGCCCTCCCCGGCTACGCGACGAACGTCGCCCTTCCCGCCACGCTCAGCGACGTTGATCTCAGCACCTTCCTGGTTCAGGCCCTGACCGAGGGGTACGCCACGCTGGGCGCGCCGCGCGAGGACACCATCTACGCGCTCTTCCTGAGCCCCAACTCCACCCTCACCATGCAGGGCCAAACCTTCTGTGGGGACGGCGCCCCCTCCGCCGATCACGAGGAAGTCGCCTTCGCGGACAACCACTTGGTGGACGCGTTCTTTCCCACCTGCCCCACCTCCAGCGCCTCCAGCACGTTGACCGGCGTCGATGTGCTCACGCCCACCGTCAGCCGCGAGATCGTGGAGACCGCCAC
>Ga0210387_10000371_pt1 | contig 32071 bp, 32 predicted proteins | sample IncBWC7OmetaG_FD_160108 | JGI IMG/M metagenome (GOLD analysis project Ga0210387, IMG submission 160108) | Forest soil microbial communities from Barre Woods Harvard Forest LTER site, Petersham, Massachusetts, United States - Inc-BW-C-7-O ... | reverse complement strand
CCGCAGCAAGAAAATCAAAGTGTCCTGGTTCACAATTGCCAGCGTCCTGATTGGGACAGCACCGAGTCAAGCGGTACTGGCCTGTTTCCTACGTCTAGTGGCCTGTTTAGAATTGTGTGCACTTGTCGACTGTCGGTCAGAGACGCGGTGTGTGACACTACCCGATCACCGCCCCGCCAGTGGCCCCCATCGGTGACTGAGAGTGCTCATGCTCCCCGCCCTAACCTCGATGGAGCAGCGCCATGCAGCGACGCCGTTTCAAACAAACTCTGACCTTGAAGAACGTCTCGGCGAAGAAGCCTCGCGCTTGTGCGAGGAAGCTAAAGTGCTTCCGCCTGGCATTGAGCGCGACCGGTTGATCCGCAGAGCCCGTCAGGCCGAGACTGGGTCACACATGAACCAATGGCTCACGTCGCCCGGATTACAGTCGCCGAAGTGACAGTCGATAAGTCTTGAACAGCCGACGACGAAAAGCCGATGCTCGAACTTCGTGCATCCGGTCTGACATGGCGCGCGGAGACATTCCGCTCCGCGCAAGTGATCCGCTAGGCAGATCCTCCACCACTCTTCCAAGGCTCTCGCATGCTCGACCGGTTCATGCGCGGTGGCGAAATCGTGGCGCATCTCCAGCAGGAGCTAACACGTCAAACACTGTTTCGGATTGTGCCGGACGCGGCACTGCTCGCGGATCAGCCGCGTCCCAAGCTGCCAAGTCGACATTCTTCCTGCGCTAAACGTTGGTATGGCTCGCGCATACCTTTCCATATCGGGGACTTACCTCGGTACAATTGAGCCGCAAACCCGCGGCCTCTAGTCTGGTTTTCGAATTGCAAACTTATTGCAGGCGATGGAATCGTTGCGGTGCCGCCGGGCACGCGTGCAGTTTGAAGGATCCGGCTGCCTGCTTTTGATCTCCGAATGTCTGCGCGAGAGGTTACTGGCTCAATGACGGCATCCTCCAACATCGCGTTATTCATCGATGGCGCCAATCTCTATGCGACAGCCAAGACGCTCGGCTTCGATATCGATTACAGGCGCCTGCTACAGGAATTTCAGAGCCGCGGCGTGCTGTTGCGCGCGTTCTATTACACGGCGATGATCGAGGATCAGGAATACTCCTCCGTCCGCCCGTTGGTCGACTGGCTTGACTACAACGGCTATACCGTCGTCACCAAGTCGATCAAGGAGTACATCGACGCCAACGGACGGCGCAAGCTGAAGGGCAGCATGGATATCGAGCTTGCCGTCGACGCCATGGAGATCGCCGAGCATATCGACCAGATGGTGCTGTTCTCCGGCGACGGCGATTTTCGTCCACTGGTCGAGGCGGTGCAGCGCCGCGGCGTTCGCGTGACTGTCGTCTCGACCATCTCCAGCCAGCCATCGATGATCGCCGACGAGCTGCGTCGCCAGGCCGACGTCTTCATCGACCTCGCGGAATTACGAGCCAAGGTCGCGCGCCCGCTTGTCGAGCGGCTGGTTCCGCGCGAGCCGCGCAGTTCAAGCGCCGCCGTGGGGGCGGCCCAGCATCAAGGCATGGGCGGTTCTTGATCCGCACCCCATCGCACCTCCTGGCTTGGCGAAAGCCGGCGCGCCTTCGCGTCGAGCGGTATCCGCGGATAGCTCCCGCCGGTTCCAGTTCGCATCGGACGGATCTCCGAAAAATTACGGTGCCGCGACTCGCAAGCGGATGCTCGCAATTGACATTAGTGGAACCCGCTGAGCCGTGTTAACAGACGCACGTGGAGAAGAGCATCAGTTGCTGCGCGCTTGGACGATGACGCGGCAATTGCGCCGATACTGCGATTAGACAAACTCTCTTCCCTTACTCGCCGCGTTTATTGTGTCGCGGTCTTCATTTCCGTTCATTCAAGAGATGAGGCCTCAGCGTGAGCCAATGTGCAGTTGGAGTATCCAAAACTGAGTTGAACGAGCTCGTGCAATTGCTGGCGAGCTTGCGGGAAACGGCGCAAGGTCTTCCTGCGGGGACTGAAAAGGACGAGGCCGTCAGGCAGATCGGCGGTTTCGAAAGGCGCATCGCTACCTTCGTCGCACGCGCTGCCTAGTCAATCATTCATTGCCGCTTCACGGCGTGTTGCGATCGGTGGTTCATGCAGGATCGGTCGACGCCGATGCTCGGCCCGAACATCCGCGTCCGAGCGCCGCCGTTTGGACGCCTGCGATGATGTAACGCGGCGGCCGGACCAGACACGGGAGCTTCCCATTCCGAGCAAATGGCTACCGGTCCAGCTCGCGCCGGAGCATTGCGATCTGGAACTTGGTGAGAGGAGCAAGTTCGGCATTGCGCCATGGAGCTTTCCATGCCGGCGCAAGTCCGAGGTTTGGTTCAACGTCTGGACCAACGAGCCGGTCCTGATCTGTCCGACGCACTGGAGAATTTGGCGCGAGCCGTCATGCCGGTGAACGAGCAATGTGAATACCGCAGGCTGCCGAACGCGCGCTGAGGCGACGGGTTGATGAGATGATCAAGACCGAACCGAGTGAAATGGAGCACACCCTTTCGTCGGGAAAAGCAAGCGGCAGATGCGCTTCGGCGGGCAAGGCGGCTTCCCCCTGACTCAGGCAGGAATGATCTGCGACGGCTCGCGTCCGCGTTACTCTGGCTGCACCGCAACGGCATGGACGCACTGGTCCAGCGCCGCAGCAAGACGTGGCACGACTGCGACGGTGGGGCGCACCTGCCGTAGCTCAGCCTGCCATCTCACGTCCCCGCTTCACCGCGACCTGCTTCCAGCGCGGCCTCGAGACATCTGATCAAGGTCGGGGCGGCGAAAGGTTTGGCCAGAAAGCAGGTGGCCCCCGCTTTCATCGCCCTCGCACGGAGGTTTTCATCGGGGAAGGCCGTGATGAAAATGAACGGTGCATTGTGACCCTTGGCGCGCATCGCCGCCGGCAGGTCCAGACCGCTCATGGCCGACATCTGGACGTCGGCAATGACGCACGACGTTTCACCGAGATGCGGTGAGTGCAAGAACTCCTCAGCCGACGCAAAGATATGCACGGTATAGCCGCGCGATCTCAGGAGATTGTTGGTGGCAACCCGGATCGAGGGGTCGTCGTCAATGACCGAGATGACCGAAGGCGCGGGCAAGACGACCCTCCTGAGGCGGAAAAGCCAAGCTTCGCCGGCCTGTCGCAAGGGTGGGCTCGCGCGCCGAAATTGTAAAATCATACTTAGGTTTGTAGAGTTGTACCGCGAGGCACCGTCGAGACGCCATCGCGCCGCAGACCATTGCCGGACATCGTGATTTTGGAGTGCGGCCAGCCGCCCCGCATTATTGCCCGGCGGGCCCGCCAGGCGGCTTGGCGGGACGGATACCGAGCGTCTCGGTCATTCTGATCAAGTCTGCCAGCGACCGCGCCTGCATCTTCTTCATGATATGCCCGCGGTAGATCTTGACGGTGATCTCGGCAAGGTCCAGCTCCGCTGCGACCTGCTTGTTCATCAAGCCGACGGCAACCAAGCCCAGCACCTCGCGTTCGCGGCTGCTCAAGGTGTCGTATAGCGCCTGCAGGTTCGCGACGGTCTTGTCGGCCTCGCGGCGCTTGCGATCCTTGTCGATCGCGCTGACCACGGCGTCCAGCAGGTCCTGATCGCGGAACGGTTTGGTGAGGAAATCGACCGCGCCGCCTTTCATCGCCCGCACGGTCATTGGGATATCGCCGTGGCCGGTGATGAAGATGATGGGAATGCGAATGTTCGCCTTGGCGAGTTCGGTCTGCAGATCAAGCCCACTCAATCCCGGAAGGCGGATGTCGAGTACCAGGCAGCCCGGCAGCTCGGGCAGCGTGCTTCTCAACAGCTCGGTGGCCGAACCGAACGCCTCGACTCCGAACCCCACCGACTGAATGAGGTTGGTGAGCGCCCGGCGCATGGAGAGGTCGTCGTCGATGACGAAGACGATCGGCGCCTTGAGCTCGTCTTTGCCGCTCGCAGGATCGTGCGGAGATTTGGGGCGCTCGGTCACGCCGCGTCCTCTTCATGCAATGGCAGAGCGAACTGGAAGGTCGTGCCGTCGCCTTCATTGCGGGAAGCCGAGAGCCGTCCTTCGTGAGCCTCCACGATCGAACGGCAGATCGACAATCCCATGCCCATGCCGCTGGATTTGGTGGTGAAGAACGGCGCGAACACGCGCTCCGCGTCCGCATCGGGGATTCCGACCCCGCTGTCGGCGACGCTCAGAAAGACCTTGTCGAGCTCGCGACGACCCGACCGGATCGTCAGTTCGCGTGGCCGGCCTGCAACCGATTCCATGGCTTCCGCCGCGTTGATCGCCAGATTGATGATCACTTGCTGCAGCTGGACCCGATCGCCAAAGATCCGAGGTAGATCGGGGGCAAGTTCCAGCTTGAGCAATACTCCATGACTCGAAAGCTCGCGCTGCACCAGCGCCATGGCGTCGCTGGCAACATCGTTGATATCGAGCGATGCCTTCTCGATGCCGGTCCTTTTCGCCAGCGCGCGGACGTGCCTGATCACCTCGCTCGCCCGGTTGGCATCTTCGACGATCCACTCCACAGAGCGGCGTGCGGCGTCGAGATGGGGAGGATTGCGGTCGAGCCAACTCAGGCACGCCTCCGCATTGGCGATGACGGCAGCGAGCGGCTGGTTGACCTCATGTGCGATGGAGGCGGTCAGCTCACCGAGCATCGTCACGCGCGTGACATGAGCAAGCTCGGCGTGTGCTTTGCGCAGCGCCTGTTCGGCCTGATCGGCGCGAAAGCTCGCGGTGATATCGGTGCTGACGCCACGATACCCAAGAAAAACGCCGTTCAAGTCAAACAACGGCTTGCCACTGGTTCGGACGTAGATTGGAGATCCCAGCCGGTTTTCGCTGCGATACACCAAATCGCGGAAGGGCAGATGCGCTTCGAGCGTCGCACGATGCTGCCGCCATTTCTCGGGTTCCGATCCTAAGTCGGACGAAATCTCCCAACGCAGCATGCCGGTTGCGGCGGAAGCAGCCGCGCTGGTGTGCTCGGACAAATGCGTGAACCGATGGTCCGGCCCGGTCTCCCACAGCCAGTCAGAGGCAGTCTCTGCAAAATCGCGGAAGCGTTGCTCGCTTTCGCGCAGCGCCAGAACGGCCTTTTCCAGCCTTTCCCTCGCCGCGAACTGTTCGGTCACGTCCATATGCGTGCCCAAGATCTCGCTCACCTCGCCATCGCGGTCGAGCACGGGATGCGCTACCGAATGGATGCGTCTTGTCGCGCCGCCGGGCAGCAAGATTCGAAAATCAAATTCGAACTGTCCTTGCCTTGCCCGCACGGCTTTCCGCACCACCTCGCCGAGCATTTGCAGGTCTTCAGCGGGAATACGCGACTGGATCTCCTCCGCCGAGGCGCCCTGTTCGGGATTGAAGCCGAACAGGCGATAGACTTCGGCGGACCGGTAGGCGAAGTCGTCGCGGCGCACGTCCCATGACCAGCTTCCGGTGTGGCTCAGATGCTGGGCCTCCTCAAGGTAGGCCTCGCTGCGGCGCAGCCGCTGTTCCGCCTGCCTCGTGACCGTGACGTCGGTCACCGCCCCGACGAACTCAAGGCTGTCGGCTGCATTAATCGTCGCGCGCGCCAGGGCGTGCACTTGCTTGACCGAGCCGTCAGGCATGAGCAGCCGGTATTCGTGCTCGAAATCGTTGCCGTCGCGGGTCGCCTGATCGACGGTCCGTTGCACGGCGGCGCGGTCGTCCGGATGCGTGCGCTCGACGACCAGTTGAATATTGGGCCTGGTCGCGGGATCATATCCGAAGATTCGGAAGGTCTCTGCCGTCCAGATGATCTCGCCGGTGGCGACTAGCCAGCCGAAGCTGCCAGTATGACTCAATCCCTGGGCATGGGCGAGATAGGCCTCGCTCTGCTGTAGGGCCTGTTCGGTTCGATTCCGTTCCGTAACATCTTCGCAGGCAACCAGAACAACGAGCTTGCCGTCGGCTCGCCGCATCGCCTTGGCGTTCTCGCGCACCCACAGGAGCGAGCCGTCGTTCCTGACCTTCTGGATTTCCCAGGTATGCGATTGGCCGACCGTTTCCAGGCAGACCGCAACGCATTTGCGCACGAACGCGCGGTCTTCCTCGAGAAATACGTTGAGGACCGACTCGCCGACCAGCTCCGCAACCGCATAGCCGAGCTGCGCGGCGCCGAAAGTATTCACGTTCAGCACGGTGCCATCTGCGTCGACCATGAAATACATGACTGGATTGTGCTCGAAGACTTCCCGCCATTCCTTTTCGCTGTCGCGTAATTCGGCTTGGCTGCGCCTGAGCTTGGCCTCGGCCTCAAGCGCTGCCTCCTTTTCTAGGCGGGCGTTTCCGGTCAGCCACGCCACGATCGTCCCGGTCACGCAGAAGGCGGCCACCATGACGACATGCTGCGGATCGTCGATGGCGAAGCTGAGAGCTGGTGGAGCAAAGAAATAGGCCTGGCTCGCAACCGACAGAAGGCAAAGCAGGATTGCACCGACGAAATTGCCGAACAGCGAGAACACGAGGATCACGACCAGATCGGCGAACGCGGTGGTGGCGAGATCGGCGTTCAGCACAAAGCAAATCAGGGTGACCAGTGCCAGCGCAAGCCCGCCGAGGAAGAACTGTGCGGCCGAATCTGCAAACTTCCTGGTCGGGTTTGGCGTCATTCGCAAACCACCTTCGTCCCTGCGGACAGACTAGATCATTTTGCGCAAAAATGCGGCAGTTCGTTCCGATTTCACCTGCGGCATTAAACGCATGGGATGGAGGAGCGCCGACCGCCGGGCCGCAGCGACATACCTCCGTATAGCTCGCCCAACCCTTTCGATATCGCGCCATTACCTCAGTACAATTGAGCGGTCCCATCTGATCGCCTTAGGCTCCGCGTCAATCGGGAGCAGCAGATTGCAGCCGTCCAATTGCCGACGGGACGAGGCACAAGACCAGCCAAACTGTCGGGCTCGCAATCGCGATGGCAAAGACCGGCTTTGGTCCGTCCAGCTCGCAACTGCAACCGTGACTAGGTTCCGCTGTCCCAGGAGACGGCCCGTGCAAGTGAAACTGTGCGCCCGGTGCCCCTATTCGCCGCGCGATCTGGCAGATCACTACGACATCGATGCCGCACTGCACCTATGTGCAACCTGCGACGCTGAGTACGACCCGTGCCAGACCTTGAGGAGACCGACATGCCGAACAAGGGTGAGCAACGCTATCAGCAAGACCGGCCCAGCCGGGCGCCACGCTGTGCCCTCTGCGAGGGAGAGTTCGGCCTCATTCGTCATTACCGCTGTCGCACGGCCCTCTGTTCAATCAGGTGCGTCGAGCGTTTCCAGCTCCGCCGGGACAGCGACAGCCGCTGGTTATGGCGATTTCGAGTTGCCTGAACACAGAAGTAGAGATCAGAGCGCGAGTTGTTGACGCTCGGGAGTTTCGGACAGGGAGCCGGCATGCCGAACATACAATGCGCGCCCCTGTTCAGGACTTGTTTGCTTTGGCTTTTGGCAAGCTGCGGTGTGCCGCACCAGGCGCTGGCCCAGGATGCTGGGTCACACGAACATGGACAAGGCCAGACTGAGCGCCGACATCCGCTTGAGGACATGGCGCTGCACGAGAAGTTCTACTCGACCTGGCATATGCCCGATAATCCGGCGCTGAGCTGCTGCAACAACGCGGACTGCTATCCGACCGATATCAAATATGTCGACGGCAGGATCTACGCAAAACGCAGGGAAGACGGGAAATACATTCTGGTTCCGCCGCAGAAAGTGGAGCACAGCCGGGACAATCCCGATGGGCGAAACCATCTTTGCGCGCCGCCGCCCAGTCCCTCGACCTCATCAGATACAGTCTATTGCTTCGCTCTGGGAGGCGCCACGTGAAATTCGTTTTGGTCAACGGCAGGATGCCGTTCAGGCAAAGTTTCTGTGGACTTTGCGGCGAACCGATCGGCGAGGGCGGCTATTTGCGCGAGATTCGGACGCGGCTGTGTTACTGCGGAACCGAGTGCTACGTGCTCAAGTCCGGCAATGCCCTGATATTTCTTGAAGACCGGGCCAAGGCCTCGTGAGATGGCGTCCGGAAAGGGCTGCGCTGATGGGAAGTGATGGGCCGTCATGAAATTCATACTGGTCAATCATAGGACACCTATCGATAGTCCGACCTGTGCCGAGTGCGCGCGGTGGCTCGCATCAGGCTATCTGAAAGCCGTGTCAACGCAGCGGCAGTACTGCGACTACGATTGTTATGTCCGCTATGAGACCCGGGATCTGTTGACCCCCTGGCTCATCGCCTCCTGCGAGGTCCCATTCGAAATGCTGACGTCGTATGTCGCGGCCTCGTGCAGCTATTCAATCGCGCTTGCCGGGGCGGCGCTGCGGGTCGGCGAATTGGTAACGGCAGAAGTTTCGGGCGGTGACCGACAGCGCCTGACCTGAAAACGCGGTATCTGTTTACGTTATCTCCAAGGTAGCTTATCTCCAAGCCAGCCGATGCTTTAGGCGGAAAGTTCTATCGGCCGTTATGTAAGTTGTTCGTTCAGATGTAAGATTGAAGAAGATATCGCAGGTCAGCCGGGTGTGGGGAAAAGCGGTAGCGCTCCCCCGCTACCACCTTTCCCCGCACTCCTTTGACCTGGTTTGGATAGGCCTTTTCCCCGAGTAGGCATTTAGTCGGCCTGCTATCTCCACGGCTACACCACCTGGGCGCCCCGGGGCGCGGAACACAGTGACCGTCTCGACCAGGTCTCTGATGGCCTCTCTGTGGCCTCTCTGTCGCCTGCACTAACACCTTTTGCCAGTGCTTCTTCAAGCCGACCAAGTTGCTCCTCATATCGTTTGAGGATGGCCGGATGCAGCGCGACCTTTTTCGAGGTGGGCGGTTCGCTCTGCAACTCCTCAGATATTCTCTTTCGTTCGGCATCTAAGGCAGTCGATCGCGGTCCAAGAACGGATGGATCGCCATGTCCTTTAGCAATCGCGTCCTGTCCCTGTCGGAAACCTAATTCGGCTGGCAAGTGAAGCCGAATCGCGCAATGTTTCTATCTTATGAGCGATAGCTTGCAGCCTGATCTGGTCGGCGCTGGTATTATTGTTCCGATCGCGGGCCTCGTTGGCAGCCGAGATCCTGGTGCTTCGGCATCAGATTAACATACTGAGACGGCATTCGCCCAAGAGGCAGACGTTCAGCGCGGTGGACCGCGTGATCTTTGCCGGGCTGTATCGATTGGCGCCAACAGTCCTACACGCTCTGGCGGTTTTGAAGCCAGATACCGTTATAAAGTGGCACCGCGTCGGATTCAGATCGTACTGGCGCTGGAGGTCACGACGTCGTGGTGGCCGACCAACCTTACCGACAGAGATACGCAAGCTTATTCGCGAGATGAGCATCGCCAACCCGCTGTGGGGAGCGCCGCGGATCCACGGAGAGTTGCTTAAGCTCGGCATCGATATCGGCCGTAAGCGGGGCTCCGAGGCCCATTAGATTGTTTGTGCGTAGATCTGCGAGCACCGTTAGAAGAGTCATCTTCTGCAAGGGTGCTCATAATGGACGACCATTCGGACGACATAAGACGATCGTTGTCGCCGCGTATTGAAGTGTATGCTGGCGGAGGCCGGAAGCAGTGGCCGGATAATTTGAAGGGCCAGATTGTCGCGGAAAGCCTTGAGCCGGGTGCGATCGTAACAGATGTCGCACGCCGCCATGGCTGCCGGCCCCAGCAGGTGCATGACTGGCGGCGCCGGGCGCGTTCAGGTCAACTGGTTCTGCCGGCATCGGTCGATACAGTATCATTCGTGCCTTTGGTGTCGGAATCGTCGCCACCGGCGGCTGCGGAGCCCTCCGGATCGCCGGAGGCTGCGGTTGTTACGGTTGAGTTCTTGGGGGCACGGGTGGAGGTGCGCGGAACGCCTGGGCTTGGCGTGCTGAGTGATGTGTTTATGGCATTACGCCGGACATGTTCATGCTGACGGCTCCCGCTGGCCTCATGATTTACGTTGCGACCCGACCTGTAGACTTCCGGAAGGGCGCGGATGGCTTGGCGTTGTTGGCGAAGGAGACGCTGGGCCACGATCCGATGAAGGGCGTGGCGGTAGTCTTCCGTGCGAAGCGCGCCGATCGGGTGAAGATCGTGGTCTGGGATGGCAGCGGCCTTGTGCTGTATTGGAAGCGGCTTGAGAGCAGCGCCTTCAAGTGGCCGCCGGTTGTTGACGGCGTCATGCGGATGAACGCAGCGCAGTTGTCGGCGCTTCTGGCTGGCATGGACTGGACGCGCATGCACGCACCTCGAATCCCGCAGCCGAAAGCACTTGCGTAGGGGATAAAATCTTCGCTGCGTCGGGGAGCGAAGCATGGCAGACTCAGGCCAATGGGTGATTTGCCTGATGAGCTGCCGAGTGATCCGGCTGAACTGCGTGCCTTTGCCGCGGCTCTGCTGGAGCGCTGCGCCAGGCTCGAGCGGTTGCTCAAGCTTGCAAAAGATGCGCAGTTCGGTCGATCGTCAGAAAAGCTTGACGCTGATCAGCTTCAGCTTGTTCTAGAGGATATCGATCAGGCTGTTGCGGCTCTCGAAGCAGCCGAGGACCGCACCGATTCCAGAACACGCGAGAGGAGAGCTGCCGAGCGCAGGGCCAATCGTGGTCAGTTGCCGGAGCATTTGCCACGCATCGTCGAAACGCTGATGCCGGCTGCAACATGCTGCCCGTCCTGCAAAGGCGATCTCGTTGAGATCGGTTGCGATGAGAGCCAAAGGCTCGACGTCGTTCCGGTGCAGTACCGGGTGATCGTAACCCGCCGGCCCAAACTGGCCTGCCGCGCCTGTCACGGCGTCGTCCTCCAGCAGGCTGCGGAGGAGCGACTGATCAGGGGTGGATTGCCTACCGAACGGCTCGTCGCACATGTGATCGACGCCAAGTATCATTGGCATTTGCCGCTCTATCGCCAGGCGCAGATGCTGGCGACGCACGGTATCGCCATTGACCGTTCCACACTCGCCTTCTGGGTCGGCTATGCCGCCCAGGAATTGAAGCCCTTGTGGCGCCGTCTGCGCGAGTTGCTGCTCGCCTCCCCGAAGCTCTGTGTCGATGAGACCCCAGCGCCCGTGCTGGATCCGGGGCGCGGCAGGACCAAAACCGGTTACTTCTGGGCGCTCTCGCGCGATGACAGACCTTGGGCCGGGCCTGATCCGCCCGGAGTGGTCTATGCCTATGCACCGGGCCGTGGGGCCATCCATGGCTTGAGGCTGCTTGAGGGCTACCGCGGCATCATCCATTGCGATGGCTATCAGGCATACAAGACCATGACTCGAGAGACGCGTGCGGACGCCCTGTCTGGTACGCTCGCCTTCTGCTGGTCGCATCTACGGCGTCAGTTTGTGAAGATCGAGCGTGAGGCTTCGCCGGCGCCGGCTCCGGTTGCCCGTGAGGCCCTTGAGCGGATCGCCCAGCTCTACGCGGTCGAGAAGGCACTCCGCGGCCGATCTGATGCCGAGCGCCGCGCGGGCCGACAAGCGCACGCCCGGCCTCTGGCTGCAGCCTTGAAGCAGTGGTTTGAGGCAACGCTTGATCACCTTGCGGGCAAGGGCGACACGGCGAAGGCTCTGCGTTATGCGCTGCGTCATTGGGACGGCTTGACGCTCTACCTTGATGACGGGCGCATCGAGATGGACACGAACGCTGTCGAGCGCGCGATGCGCCCGATCAAGCTCAATGCCAAGAATGCTCTGTTCGCTGGGTGTGACGAGGAGGGTGCCGAGAATTGGGCATTACTGGCTTCGCTCATTGAAACGTGCAAGCTCAATGGCGTCAGTGCCGAGCACTGGCTCTCCGACGTCCTCGCGAAGCTCGTCAATGGCTGGCCTGCGGCCCGACTGGACGAACTGCTTCCCTGGGCGCCGACCTACACGATGCATGCGCACGATCCGAGGCGGGCGGCATGAGCCTGAACACGACCGCGGTCCGGATCAGGGTGACCCTCAAGGATGTGAAGCCACAGGTGATGCGTTGCCTTGTCGTACCCGTCACCCTGCGCCTTGATCGGCTGCATCTGACGCTTCAGGCGGCGTTTGGCTGGACGAACAGCCACCTCTTCGAGATCCTGGCAGGCGACGGACGTTGGGGCATCCCTGATTCCAATCGCGATTTTGATCCTCAGCCGATTGATGCCCGCAAGGCGCGGCTCTGCGATATCGTTCGCGAGACTGGCGCGAAGACGATCCACTATCTCTATGACTTCGGTGACTGCTGGGACCATGTGATCAAGCTCGAAAAATGGTTCGACAACACCACGACAGAGGGGCTTCCCCTTTTGCTCGAGGCCGCTGGCCGCTGTCCTCCAGAAGACGTCGGCGGTGCGCCAGGCTATGCTGAATACCTTGATGCCATCGGCGACCCCGCTCATCCGGAGCACGAACATATGAGCCTTTGGGGCCCAGAGCGGTTCGATCCCAACGTCATCGACCGGAAGGCGCTTGAGGCCGCCATCAACGCACTGTCCGGAATTTGGAAGCCACGCCCGCGCAAGCCGCGATCAAAATAGACGTCAAGCGCCGATCAAAAGGGCCGTAGAGCCACGCTTACTATCGGCCAGACGAGCGCGGCCCAGTATATGGTGAAGAGACGAGGACCGCCGTCGCAAGGCTGGAAGACGTTTCTTCATAACCATGCTGACGGCATCGCGGCGATAGATTTGCTCGTCGTGCCGACGATCTCGTTTCGCCTGCTCTATGGATTGCTGATCATGGGGCATGGCCGACGACAAATTTTGTGGTTCGGCGTCACAGCTAACCCCACTGCAGAATGGATCGCAAATCAGGTCACGGAAGCATGCGGTTGGGAACAGGCTCCCCGCTACCTGATCCGTGACCGGGATGGGGCCTATGGTGAGGCCTTCATCCGAAGACTTCGATCAATGGGCATTCGTGACCGGCCGACATCGCCGCACTCCCCATGGCAAAACGGATATGCCGAACGGCTGATCGGTTCGATCCGACGGGAGTGCCTTGACCACGTTGTTGTGTTCGGCGAGCGACACCTCCGTCATGTACTGCTGTCGTACATGAACTATCACAACTAGATAAGGACGCATTTGTCTTTGGAGAAAGATGCGCCGGTCTCGCGCGCCGTCAAACTGGCCGGGACCATTCTTTGACGACTGGTTCTGGGCGGGCTGCACCACCAATATGTTCGGATTTGATTTACGACAGGCACAGCCGGCTGATCCGCCAAATTCTGAGCGAAGCAGTTGATGCAGACCGCGCCGCTGTGCACTCTCGCCTAGTCGTCCGGTATAACCCGACAAGTACAACACTGACGACCGACTGCCTCGACTTGTTTAAATTTCGAGACGGAAAAATCGTCGAGCTAATCGAGTTCGCAGATACCACGCTAATCAAAGATATGATGTCGGGCGCTTCAGAGAGCTGTGGCGCGACCTTAGCGGAGGGCGCGCGCCTCAAATCATCGTCTCCAACACCCGGCGGACCGGCCGTCTAACCCGGGGTGGCCGACCCTCGCCGCGGCCACCCTCGAAGCCGCGAACGGGATGACATCTCACGGCAAAACGTGCTACTTCGTGAAGTGTCTCCCGAGGCGTTGGTCCCGAGACGCCGAGTTCAGCAGCGCTTCGGGCGATTTCGCTAATGTTCACGATAGGCGACGATCAATTCACAATAAGCCGGCTCGACCACGTCCTGAAATTCTAGCGCCATGTTGGATCAAACCAAAGCGACAGTCGACCATCGGCGCGGTCCGCGGCAGGGAGGCATCATTGGCGCCCTGACGAGGGCAAAACCCGAATCCGGGATGGACCGACGCTGGACTCCCCGCATCATCGTCCTGAGTGGCCTTGTGCTGGCGATTTTGTGTGATGCGTTCGTGGCGCACATGCTCTCTGTGAACTATTGGGAGACCTATCGGGCGACCGAAGCCGCGAACGGTGATCTCGCCCGCGCCCTCGAAGAACACATGTTGCGCAACATGCAAGGCGTCGACCTTCTGCTAGGCACGACCATCGATGTTCTCGAGCAGAAACCGACCCTGTTATCCGCAGGCAATCCGGCCTTGATCAATGAGTTGAAACGCAGGGTGGCGCCGTACCCCCCGGCAAAATCGATCGTGGTTCTCGATGCTGACGGAAACATGCTGGCCGACACCCTGGGCAGCGAGGCTTCCGGCCGGCGAGCAAACTTCGCCGACCGGGATTATTACAAGGTCCAGCGGGATGACCCCGGCCGCGGTCTCTTCATCGACGTGCCGCTTATTTCACGCGTTCCTCCTCAAGGTCGCTTTATCAGTGAGTCGCGCCTTTCTGGCGGCCGACCGACGTTTTGGCGGCGTCGTCTTCGTGGCTCTCGACTACAATATCCTCCGGCAGTTCTTTCTGTCACTGGACGTGGGGCAGCGTGGCACAGTGACGCTTTACCGCGATGACGGCAAGATTTTGCTGCGAGCGCCGAACGCGGACGAGTTTGCCGGTCGCGACGTCAGATCGAATCTGTTGTTCACGCGCTATCTCCCGCAAGCGCCGAGCGGAAGCTTCAAAGGGAGCGGAATCACGGACGGGACGTCGCGGAGCATCAGCTATCGGCGGGTCGCCGGAATGCCACTGGTGGTGAGCGTGGCACGCGACCCGGTCGAGTTTCTGGCCGGCTGGAAGAACAATGCGCTGTACTACAGCCTGGTCGCCGCCGGGCTCAATCTGTTGATCGCCGGATTCGGCCTGGGCCTGGCGCGGCAATGGCGGCTGCGCGCGAAATCGGAACAAGCGCTGCGGGATAACCTCGAGCAGCATCAGCTGGTCACCGAAAACGTCCCTGCCCTGATCGTCCATGTCGGCGCCGATGGTCACATCCGCTACGCCAACCGTGTCGCACTCGAATGGTATGCCCAGCCGTCCGCCGACACCATCCGCACCCGCAAGATGGACGATTTCATCGACCCCTTGCGACTTGGCGAGGGGCGGCTGAAGATCGAGGCGGCGCTGGCCGGCCGTACCACCCGCGGCGAGGAGAAGGCGGCGTTCCCCGACGGCTGCGAACGCTGGTGCGAGACCATCCGGGTGCCCGATTGCGGCCATGACGGCACGGTGCGCGGTTATTTCGTGTTGTCGGTCGACATCACTGAGCGCAAGCGCATCGAGGACGAACTGCGTCAGGCACAGAAGATCGAAGCCATCGGGCAGTTGGCCGGAGGGATCGCGCACGATTCCAACAACATGCTGGCGGCGACGCTCGGCAATCTCGATCTGCTGCTCGACGCGTTGCCGCCTGCCGAGGTCTCCCACCGCAGCCTGGCCGAACGGGCGATAGAGGCGGCGGAGCGGGTCGCCGATCTTAACCGCCGCCTGCTCGCTTTCGCCCGCAAGCAGACGCTGCGGCCGCAGATCACCGACGTGAACCAGCTGGTCAGCGGGATGACGACAATCCTGCAGCGGACGCTCGGCGAAACCATTGAGATCGAAGTTGCGCAGGACCCGATGCTGTGGCACTGCCTGATCGATCCGACGCAATTGCAGAATGCGCTGCTCAACCTAGCCATCAACGCCCGGGATGCGATGGCAGGCAGCGGGCGCTTGACGATCACGACCGCGAATGCCGTGCTCGACCGGCCACTCGATGACGGCGACGAACGCATCGTCCCCGGTGATTACGTGACGATCGCGGTGTCGGACATGGGCGCCGGCATGCCGCCCGAAATCGCGCGCCGCGCGTTCGAACCGTTCTTCACCACCAAGGAGGTCGGCAAGGGCAGCGGGCTTGGCCTCAGCATGGTCTACGGCTTCGCCAGACAATCGGGAGGCACGGTGGTGATATCGAGCCGAGTGGCGCAGGGTACGCGGGTCACACTGTATCTGCCGAGCTCGGGACTGGCGGCAACCGAACGGCCGCGCGCCGGGGCGGCGCGATTGCCGCGACGAGAGACAGGCGAACGGATTCTCGTGGTGGAGGACAATCCGCTGGTGGGCGCCATGGCAACCAGCATGCTGTCCTCGATGGGTTACAGCCCGGTTGTCGTCATCAATGCTTCCTCGGCGATCGCCGAATTGGAGGGGCCGGACCCGATCGCGCTGCTGCTGACCGATATTCTTCTGCCCGGCGGCATGACCGGCGTTGACTTGGCGCGTCAGGCGCGCCGCAGATGGCCCGACCTGCCCATTCTTTTTATGTCCGGCTTCGCGGATCCCTCGCTAGTGCCCGACGAGTTCCGCGCCAATACGAAGCTTCTCACGAAGCCATTCCGTCTGGGGCAATTGTCCGAAGCGATCGTGTTCGCCTTGGCCGGCACAAAAGTGACCTGAGTTCGCAGCAAGCATAATTTGAGCTACCCGGTGTTTCCGGTAAATCAGAAATTCTATCGGGACATCGGTTGGGAATGGCCGCTTGTGGCGGGTTTTGTTGCAAAAGTCGTTTTGCCGAAGGTGTCAAAAATTCTGAGGGCCGCAGGCGCGGTTTTGGAGTAAAGATCTGACGGACCTCATCGCCTCACGCAAAACTTATAGGCGACTTCGGTAGCGCGACTAAGGTTATCCGAATCCTTGACCGGTTCGCGCTTTATGATTTCACCGAAAATTCGAACTCATGCAACTTTCGACTTTTGCAACAGTATCGGCGCAAAGGGAACATTCGCAAACCATTGACATCGATCAGGCGCCATGAGCCAAAGTCACACTTTTCCTTGTCGGCTAGTGAGGCATGCCGGCGGGGATTTCATTCGGGCAGCTCAGCTCTCCGCAATCCCTCCGCGTATCGCGCCAGGTCTTCAGGACGTCGATAAGGGCCAAGAACGTGTTTGAGATTCGAAACATGCAGCGTGGGAGTTAGTCGCTGCAGCTGAGCCACCGTCTCATGTGCTTCCGCGTACCGTCCGGCCATTGCATTGCTTGCGGCGCCGATGCGTACTCCAGCCTGGAAGTCCGGATTGTCCTGCAGTGCCGTTGCGGCCCACGATGCCGCTTCGTCATAGCGGCCTAGGAAAAAGTGTGCGTGCGCGACGCCGCTTGGAATGTCTACCAGCCACCGGCCAAGCGGACTTAGGCGCATGGCACGTGCGAAATGCTCGACGGACAGTTTCTGTTATCCGAGCCAGTTTTTCATCCAGCACTGCAACGCCAGGCCTCGGCCAGATTTGAATTGAGCATGAGGGCGCGATCGACCAGTCCGGTATCAGCACCGAGGTCACGAACAACAAACGTCAGCGCCCATCCGCTGCCGCAGAGCACGCTTGCGTCATCCTTGCCGTGTTCAAGAGCCTGATGAGCCAACCTCGATATGCCCGGATTTGATTTGCGGTAGGCATAGGCTCTGCCGGCGTGAACTTTGGCGTCAAGAAGCCTGCCCAAGTTCGACACGATTAACAAAAACTTACAATATTAAACTGGCATCCGGTGATTGCGCGTCTACTGATGAGGTGTGGTCATCAGCGAAGGTCGCCGTGGTTGTTAATCTTGCCGCCACACTCCGGAACTGCAGGCTATATTCGGAGAAAACCTTGCGACCTGCCGGCAGCCGAGCAGTAGTCGTGACCCAGCAGCTTCCAATCGCAATAGGGACCATCGGCGAGCTTCACGGCAATACCAATCGGCATATTGGCCCGGCAAACGGTCATGGTATTTGACTCGCATACGAACGAGGTCTTTGTCTTCGGTCCTTTCAGGCTGTTCGTAGCCGAGAGATTACTGAAGAAAGGCGATGAGTCGCTTCCGGTCGGGGGGCTCTGGTGAGTAACGCGGTCAAGTACACCCAATTGGGAGGTCGCATCCTCGTCGGCTGCAGGAGCTCCGGTTCAGACATCCGGATCGACGTTTACGACACCGGCATTCGAATTCCCGGCGAACAAATTCCGAGGATATTCGAAGCGTTCGCTCGGCATGATGCGGCATGGTGTGACTGCCTCGGAATCAGTCTCTTGATCGTGTGGCAGGCGCTCGCGATTTTTGCGTCATCGCATCGACGTTTCCACCACTCCATGCTGCGGGTCTCGCTTTTCCATTTTCGTCGCCCGATCCGAAGACGGAGCGAACGAAACCTTGCGCCGGACACAGAGAGAAACGGAGAGCAATCGGGAGGAAGTCTCTTGAACACTCCCGGACCACGACCGCCGGCTTACTTGTGCAGAATACCCATTCCCCAACGGAATGAATGATATCGCCAGATCGCGCCTGCCGCAGCGTTGGGAAATTCGCAAGGATACGGACCTAAGTTTTGACCTCAATAGGGAGAATGAAATGATCAACGGCTTCACGCTTCACGACACGAACACCGCGCCGTCGGCTTCCGTGGACATTCTGAACGGCGTTCAGAAGGCTTGGGGCTTTGTACCCAACCTGCACCGGGTTCTGGCACAGAGCCCTGCGGCGCTTGAGGCGTACAGCACCCTCTGGGGAATCGCCGAGAAAACGAGCTTCACGCCGCAAGAGCGCAACATCGTCTATCTCGCCATCATCTACGAGAACGAGTGCACTTATTGCATGGCGGGTCACACCAATCTGTCTCGCATGGCCAAGGTCGAGCCAGAGGCAATCTCCGCCGTTCGCGAAGGCCGCCCGATCGCCAACGCAAAGCTCGAGGCTTTGCGCCAGTTCGCGGCCAAAGTCACCCGGCAGCGCGGCGTCGTGAGCCAGGCCGAGGTCGCTGCGTTCAAGGCCGCGGGCTACGACAATCAGGCGGTGCTGGACGTGCTCGTGCTCGCAGCGACCAAGCTGATCTCCAACTACACCAATCACCTCGCCGAGACCCCAAACGATTCGTTTATGAAAGGCGCTGAGTGGACTTCGCCCGGCAAACTGAAGCCAGCCGCCTGACCCCGCGACCGACGCCGCTCCGCACTCGGACACGAGCGGCCTTTGCGGTCCTGTATCTGGTGACAAGCGGGGGAGCCCCGAAATGATTGAGCTCTACTACTGGCCTACGCCGAATGGCCACAAGGTCACGATGTTCCTGGAGGAAGCCGGGCTGGACTACATGATCCAATCGGTCGACATCAGTGCCGGCGATCAGTTCAGGCCCGACTTTCTCGCCATCTCGCCGGACAACCGCATGTCGGCAATCGTCGATACCGCGCGGCGGCGAACCGATCGGCGTGTTCGAGTCAGGTGCCATCCTGTTGTACCTGGCCGAGAAGACCGGTCGCTTCCAGCCGAAGGACGTACGCGGCCGCAAGGCCGCGACGGAGTGGCTGTTCTGGCAAGTTGGCGGGCTGGGGCCGATGGCCGGACAGAACCACCATTTCGGGCTCTACGCTCCCAGCAAAATCTCTTACGCGATCGACCGCTACGTCAAGGAGATGAACCGTCTCTACGGCGTGCTCGATCGACATCTCGATGGGCGCACGTTCATCGCGGCTGCAACGTTGCCGACATCGCATCCAATCCCTGGATCGTTCCCTGGAAGCGTCAGCAGCAGACTCCGGACGATTTCCTCAACCTGCGGCGCTGGTTCGAGATGGTGCGCCAGCGCGCCAGTGTCCTGGGATGCAGCGTGCCATGCCAGGGGCGAGCCGTGCTGGAACCGCCCAGCCGTTACGGAAGAAGGAAAGAAGATCCTGTTCGGACAAACGTTGGGCACGTCGTTTCACATAGTAGAGGAGAATTGTGATGAAGTCCTCGTTGGAGCAACCGCAGGCGGCCGAGCATCGCACCATCGACCAGAGCAAGATTGCTTACCAGAAGCCCCAGCCCGCGGGCATGGTGCCGGATGTATTCGTTGCGTCCGCGCTGGAACTTGATGGGGACGAACGCGAATGGGTCCCACAGTCGCCGACCGTCGCCTTCAGACCGCTGGTTCTGAACGTGAGCCAGGGATATTACATTAATATCCTTCGGGTCCGGTCCTCGGGTGTGCTTTCGCGCCACCGCCATTCCGGACCGGTGCACGCCTTCACGCTGCGCGGAAGATGGCACTACCTCGAGCACGACTGGGTCGCGTCCCCGGGCGACTACGCGTTTGAGCCGCCGGGCGAGACACACACACTGGTCGTTCCGGACGACGTGAAGGAAATGGCCACGCTCTTTCACGTGACCGGTGGGTACACCTATGTCGATCCTTACGGCGAGGCGCTTGGATACGAAGATGTTTTCACCAAGCTCGAGCACGCGACTAGGCACTACGAAGCCGTCGGGCTCGGCAAGGAACATGTGAAGAGGATCGTCCGATGACGAGACGCGAAACCGTCGATGTAGGGGGCGTTCCGATCAGCTATCTGACCGCCGGCAAGGGCGGGCCTTTGGTGCTCCTGCTTCATGGCACCTATTGGAGCCGCGTCTGGCAGCCCGTGCTCAACGGCATCGCGGCTGCGGGACTTCGCCCCGTGGCCGTCGATTTCCCCGGCTTCGGCCGCTCCGGAGGTGAACTCTCCGTGAGCGAGGCTTCCGTCCCGCGCCTCTCGGGCTGGCTGGTGCGATTCCTTGATGCGCTCGGGCATAGGGGCCCGGTCATGGTCGCGGGCCACGACATCGGTGGAGGCGTGGCACAGCATTTCGCGCTCGCAGGAAGTGTGGAGGTGCCGCGCTTGGCTGTGGTGAACGGGGTCATGTACGACTCGTGGCCGGTGCCCGGCGTTGCCCGCTTCCGGGATCCGGCGGTGGCCGCCGCGACGACGCAGGACGACGTTCTCGCTGCGCGCCGCGTATCCGTCGTAAAGGCGCTCGGGCGCCCCGCAAGCGAGGCCGAGATCGCCGAATATCTCGATCCATGGACGGATCCCCGGGTCGCCCGATCATGGCTTGCGCTCGCAGGCGCTGCCGACCATTGCTACACCATGGAGATGCTGCCGGCTTTGCTGAGGTCCAAGACGCCGAAGCTCCTGGTGTGGGGCGAGGAGGATCCATTTCAGACGATCGACTACGCCGAACGCTACGCACGCGAGATTCCGGACACGAGGCTCGTTCGGATCAAGTCGGCCGGACACATTCCGATGGAAAACGATCCTAAAGCCGTAGCGGAAGCTCTGGCCGGGTTCTTTGCCGAGAAGCGGAAGCAGGGGGGCCAGTGAAGGTTGCGATCCTCGACGACTACCAGAACGTGGCGCTACAGCTCGCCGACTGGTCGCGCGTTCGCCGGCACGCCGAGATCACCGTCTTCAACGATCATATCGCCGTTCCCTCCGCAGTGGTCGAGCGCCTGCGCCCGTTCGATGCGATGTGCGTCATGCGCGAACGCACGCCGCTTCCGAGGGAGATCCTGCAGCAGCTCCCGAACCTCAAGCTGATAGCGTCGACCGGACCGCGAAACGCCTCCATCGACACGAAGGCCGCCGCCGGTCTTGGCATCGCTGTTACCGCAACAGGCTATGATGCCACCCCGACCATCGAATTCGCGTGGTCGATGATCCGGGCAAGCATGCGGGGCATCGACCGGGAGGCTGCTTCGCTCAGGGCTGGTGGGTGGCAGACCGGCCTCGGCTCAAACCTGCGGGGCAAGAGCCTCGCGGTCGTCGGGTTGGGCAACATTGGACAGGAAATCGCGCGCATCGGTCTCGCCTTCGGTATGAAGGTGATCGCCTGGAGCCAGAATCTCACTGAGGAGAAGGCCAGTGCCGCCGGCGCCACGCTGGTCGACAAGCACACGCTGTTTCGCGAGGCAGACATCGTCACGGTACATCTCGTCCTGAGCAGCCGCACCAGAGGTCTGATCGGGGCACCTGAGTTCGCGCTGATGAAGCCGACGGCGAGATTCGTCAATACATCACGTGGTCCCATTGTCGACGAGGCGGCCCTGGTCGAAGCGCTGCAGGCGCGCAGGATCGCCGGCGCGGCCATCGACGTATTCGATGTAGAGCCGCTGCCCCCTGATCATCCCTTCCGGAAGCTGGAGAACGTTCTCGCAACGCCACACATCGGCTACGTCAGCGAAGATCTTTATCGGACCTTCTATGGCGACGCCGCGGACAGCATCGCGAAATGGCTCGAGGTCAACGCAGCCTCGGCATAGCCATCTGCCGCGGACAATCTTCTCATCAACACGAGGTGCACGAATCATGAGCGCGAATAGTGGAAAAAAGAGCGAGGCGATTGCTGACACGGCGCCGCTCCTGGCTGCCGATGAGAGCAGCTACGTTGCCCGCGCCGATCTCGTCGTCTATGGCGCCTGAGCGCGCTTGAGGGTGGAACATGACTCTCCTCGTCACGAGCGCAGCCGGTGCCAACGGCGCGGGTTACGGAAAAATTCTCGGCTTCACCGACGACGGCAAGCCGCTCGGCGTCTTCGGCGACGATCCACGTATCGTGGATCCGCGTGGGCTCGGCATCGATCGGGCTGACAAATTGCTCTTCGTCAACAGCGGCTCAAACCGAGTTCTCGCGCTCGACCACAACGGAGTGGTCGTGCGTACGAGTAGAACCGTCGATGGATTAAATCCCGGCGGCGGCAATTTTGGGCCGGACGGCCGTTATTATGTCGGTCTGCGTGGCGAGCGCACCATCATGGCATTTGCGCGCGAGCTCGACTCCTCGGGCGAATATGCTCTGCCGCCCCACGTCGTTCCGTTCCCGCGCGGCTTTGCATTCGGGCATGATGGCAGGCTTTTTCTCGCTTCCGGCATCGGTCCGGGCGGCGATGGCGACAACACTATCCTGGCGTTCGATTCCGATCGGTTGATGCCGACATCATGGAAGGTAAGAGATCCCGAGCTCAGCCCGCTCGACCTTGCGATCGCGCCCAACGGCAATATCGTCGTAAGCAGCGAGCATCCGTTCGGTGCGGCGAACGCGGTAACGACGATCCGTGAATATGACCATGCTGATGGGCGTCTTGTGCGGGTGCTTGTTCCGACTCCCGGCGTGCGGTTTCAGAAGCCGCGGGGTTTGCGTTTCGCGCCGCATGCCCGGCTCTATTGTGTGAGCCGGGACGAAGTCGTGGCGTTCGACTTTCGGACCGGAGATTGCCTTGGCGCCGTCGTGAGCCTGGCCGGCCTGAACGGCCAGGCCCTGATTTTCTTTCCATGAGCTGAGCCGTTCGCAGGGAGAAGAGCCGTGAAACTCGATGTGGCAAAAAAAGTCGGGATGCCCGGGCGCTTTGTGCATGACGAATGGCCATACGAACCGAGATTCCGGCGTATAAACGGCTGGCGCATGCATTACATCGACGAGGGAGCTGGCGATCCCATCGTTCTTTTGCATGGAAATCCCGCCTGGGGCTTCCTGTATCGCAAATTCGTGAAGCCGCTAATGGCAGCTGGCCGGCGCGTGATTGTCCCGGACATGGTCGGCTTTGGCCTCTCCGAAAAACCCGTCCGCGAACAGGCGCACAGCCTTGACGGCCATATCGCCAATCTCACCGGCCTGCTGCGGCAGCTCGACATTCGCAACGCGACCATGGTTTGTCACGATTGGGGCGGCCCGACCGGTCTCGGCTTTGCGCTGTCCAATCCAGACCGCGTCCGTGCCCTCGTGATCATGAGTACCTGGGCCTGGCCACTTCCCCCGGCTGAATTCCACAAGCGGATATTTCCGTGGCGCATGATGCACGCCCCTGTTGTCGGTCCGTATCTCCTTGGTCGGCACAATGCGCTGGCTGGTCGTGGAATGTATTTGTCGGTGGTCGACAGGAAGAGATTTCGCGATGAAGCGCAGAATGTTTATGAGGGCATCCTGCCCGACCCGGCGACGCGCCTTCTCACCTGGACCTGGCCGCGCTGGATTCCTCTTGATGACACGGCACGTGGTCTCGAACGGTTTCAATGGCTCGAACGTGAGCTGAAGAAATCCAAATTTCCCACTCTGCTGGTTTGGGGACGAGAAGATGAGGTCTTCGATCACAGGACATTCGCGACGCGCTTCAAAGAGCTGCTGCCGCATGCAGAGGGGCCCGAATTGGTCACCGGCCGCCATTTCCTTCAGGAGGATTCGGGAGCCGAGATCGCGGCGAAGATCAACGGCTTCCTCGGCCGCGTTGACGGGAGCAAGCCATGAGCGAGGTCGAGATCATCGAAAAGCCCAGCCACGATGGCAAACGGAACGCGCTTGTCCTGGCGGAAGATCGTGTCGGCCATTACCCGGAATTTCGGGAGTTCTTCATTCGGCGCTTCGCGCTCGATACCAACGGACTGTCCAAGTCCGGTTATATCCGCGGGCCCTCCGGAACGGTCTATTCGCTCGTGTTCATCGGCCGCAGCGAGAAGCCCTTTCCCGACGGGCTCGAAGTCTATGCGCTGGTCGACGCGCTGGAGCCCTTGAGTGAAGAAGACGTCGATACTGATCTCTGGGCGTTGCTGAGATGGCTGATCCAGGGCGTCGGCGGCGAATGGAAGGTCGAAGACCTCGACGCGACCGGTCGCCTGTATCAGCTTCCGTTTTTGTCCCGATGAGGGTAACCGATCTCGGGTCGCTGGTTTATCCCTTCCGATAGAAGATGAAGCGTGCGAACATCTCGAGATGGGGTGCGGCGAGCACCACCAGGGTTGCGAATGCGCCGCCCGTTATGGCGTACGCAGTACGGACATCGGCAACGGCCAGGTTGAGCGTCCACACCGCCTCGCGACAGCTGGCCTCTTGTAGCAGAAGCAGGTGCGGCGGCCTGATGCCGGTCGGCGTGGGATTGTCTGTAGCGGGTCATCGATGTTCTCCGCCCTGGCTCAAGCATCCGCTTGGGCCGCGAGAATAGATGGCCAATTTTCTCCTGTCATGGCAGACAGGAGTCGGCAATATCGCCCATTCCCGGGAAGAATAGGGGACACAACGATGGATCGCCTGGCTTCGATGGAGACCTTTATCCGGGTGGTCGAGACGGGGTCCTTTTCCGGCGCCGCGCGGCAGCTTCGTGTCGGACAACCTGCGGTCTCGAAGACGGTCGCACAGCTCGAAAATTATCTGGGCGTCAAGCTGCTCACACGCTCGACACGCGGACTGACGCCGACCGAGGCGGGTCTCGGTTTTTTTGAACGCGCCAAGCGCGCGATCGAGGAGGCCGACGAGGCGGAGCTCGCGGCGCGCGGTGCGGGCGCCGGACTGAAGGGACGACTGCGTATTTGCGCCGCCGTTACGTTTGCCCGCATTCACCTCGTTCCACTGCTGCCGCAATTCCTCGCACAGCACCCCGACCTCGATCTGGAAGTCGTGCTCGACGACCGCCAGATCGACCTCGTCCAGGAAGGCATCGATCTGGCGCTGCGGATGGGAAAGATGCTGGATTCGGCACTAACGGTTCGCCGCATCGGTCGATGCAAGCGGCTGGTTCTGGGAACGCCCAGCTATTTCGAGCGGTCCGGTACCCCCAGGATGCCGGCCGATCTCAGCAAGCATCAGGCTGTCGTATATCTGCAGGGCGAAGGCAGCATCTGGTCGTTCCGGCATGACAGTTCTGAAATTGCTGTGAAGGTCCAAAGCAGATTGAAGGTGACCGCGGCGGAAGGCGTGAGAGCTGCGGTTCTGGCCCATGCCGGGCTGACCATCGCGTCGGAATGGATGTTCACCCCTGAACTGCGCTCGGGCGCGGTATGCGCGGTGCTATCGGATTGGAGCCTTCCGCCGCTCGATCTGTGGGCGGTGTTTCCCACTGGCCGCGCCGCGACAGCAAAGGCGCGGGCGTTTGTCGATTTCTTCGAACGTAGCTTCAACCCGTGACCAGCAATTAATCGAGGCGGCGCCGTCTCAGCCGCGGATGAGACGAACGAGCATCTATTCGATCCCGCCCGGCATTCAGAGTCTCGGCACGATCGGCCAAGGTCGCCCCACAAGCGGAATTGCTCACCCCCGAGCCCGCGACAAAGGGGAGTGCCACCATGCCCACCTCAACAACCAAGCATCCGACGAACGTTGCCGCAGCTCTTGTTGCTGGCGTTGCGCTGTTCGGTGTGCTTTCGCCTGCTGCGGCGTCCGATCAAAACGACCCGGCCGTTCTGACCTCGCATTCGCCCTGGCTCGCGCCGACTGGTCATCGGCAGCCTGCGAGGGCGGATATTCCCCAGAATGAGGTTCTTTCGGCCTGGGAGCGCCAGCAGCAGGATTTCGACGTCGAACTCGATCGAAAGCTGGTCATCTGCCGCGGCTGCTGAAGGCTCCATTCCCAGGCGGAATAGGGTCTAGTCCGACGGCCTCGCTACTCTCCATCGCGGTCTCCTTTAGGTTCTTTCGCGTGAGTTCGATCTGCAAAGCCCAAGCGAAAGACTTCAAGGAGAGCCGACCATGTCACTGCAAGCCAAACTCGATGCATTCAAGGCCGATTTCGAAGCCGGCAAGCCGCCCTACAATGTTGCTCATTCTGTCATCGAGACGATGCATCGCGCCACTGCCGAGCTGATCGCCTCCGGCGCTGCGCAGCGCGCCAGGAAAGCCGGCGACGTCGCTCCAGCCTTCTTGCTCAGGGATCCCGAGGGCAACATCGTCAGCTCGGATGAGCTTTTGAAGGAAGGCCCGCTCGTCGTCAGCTTCTATCGCGGCGTGTGGTGCCCATATTGTAACATGGAGCTGCAGGCGCTGGAGGCGGCCAAGCCCGCGTTCGATAAATATGGCGCCTCGCTGCTGGCGATCTCGCCGCAGACCGCGCCGAACAGCCGCAAGTCGGTGCGTCAGAACAAGCTGAGCTTCCCGATCCTGTCGGATGCGAAGGGCAAGGTCGGCGCCGCGTTCGGCCTGCGCTTCGAACTGCCCGACTATCTGGTCGAGCTCTACAAGGACCTCAAGAACGATCTGCCGACATTCAACGACGATCCGAGCTGGACCCTGCCGATGCCGGCCCGCTACGTGATCGGCCAGGACGGCACCATCCTCTACTCTGAAGTGAATCCCGACTACACGCGTCGGCCCGAGCCGGAAGACATGATTCCGGTGCTGCAGCGGGCTGCCGCCGTGAAGGTCTGACAACCATTCCGACCATCGGCCGTCGTCATTAAATCCGAAGGAGATAACCATGAGCAAGCTGTTCACGCCGGTCAAGATTGGCCCCCATCAACTCTGCCATCGTGTCGTGATGGCGCCGCTGACGCGGATGCGCTCCAATCCAGGCGACATTCCGAGCGACCTGATGGTGACGTATTATTCGCAGCGCGCATCCAAGGGTGGCTTGATCGTTTCCGAGGCTACCCCGGTTTCGATCCGCGGTTACGGCTATGCCGGGGCGCCCGGCATCTATTCGGACGGTCAGATCGAAGGATGGCGCCGCGTCACCGATGCGGTTCATGCCAAGGGCGGCCGGATGTTCCTGCAGCTGTGGCATGTCGGCCGTCAGTCGCACACCGATCTGCAGCCGAATGGCGAGCCGCCGGTTGCGCCGTCCGCGATCGCGGCTGAAGGCTATGCCTATACCAGCCAGGGCGAAGTCCCGTTCTCGATGCCGCGCGCGCTCGCGCCGGAAGAGATTCCAGGGATTGTTGAGGAGTTTCGCGCGGGTGCCGAGCGCGCGCTGCGCGCCGGCTTTGATGGCGTCGAGCTTCACGGCGCCAACGGCTATCTGCCCGATCAATTCCTCCAGGACGGCACCAACAAGCGCACGGATGAATATGGCGGCCCCATCGAAAACCGCGCGCGCTTCCTTCTGGAGATCACGCAGGCTGCCATCTCGGTCTGGGGAGCGGATCGCGTCGGCGTTCGCCTCTCGCCGAGCGGCACCTATGGCTCGATGTCGGACAGCGATCCGGCCGCGACCTTCGCTTATGTCGCGGGCCAGCTCGATCGCCTCGGCGTTGCCTATCTTCATGTGGTCGAGCCGCGCATCAAGGGTATCGAGGAGATCGGCAAAGGCCACGCTCCGGTTGCCGCCCAGCATCTGCGACAAAAATTCAGCGGCACCTTGATTGCGGCCGGCGGATTCACCGGCGAGAGCGCCGCGGCCATCGTCGCGGCCGGCGACGCCGATCTCGTCGCGTTCGGCCGCCACTTCCTCTCCAACCCCGATCTGCCCGAGCGGCTTCGGCGTAACCTGCCTTTGAACCGCTACGACCGCTCGACCTTCTACGGCGGCGACGGGCGAGGCTATATCGATTATCCGCCCTACGCCGAACTGGCGCCGGCGGCACGCTAGTTCCGGATCGAAGCTGCGAGCGCGCCAGAGGACGGCGTATTCGCACGCGAGTGATAAGTCTTATTCCTGACGGGAATGGAGACCCGTCATATCAAAGCGACTAGTCTTGGCGACGAGTTTTGCGCGATCGATAAGCTTCGAATTGCCGACCGAGTATCAAAAACAAACAGAAAAACTGGGAGGAGACAAGTCATGGTGACTGACCAGGCCGTCACTTACAGACCGATCGTCGAGGAAGCTGCGAGCTCATCGAGCACGCGGCGGACAATCGGGCTCGTGCTGCTGCTCGGCATTTCCTACATGTTCAATGCGATGGATCGCCAGGTCTTTCCTGCGCTGCTGGCGAGTATTCGCGCCGACTATGGGTTGACCCTGCCTCAGGGCGGGTTCGTCAGCACGGTCTTCACCATCAACGTCGTGATCTTCGCGGCCCTCAGCGGCTGGTTCATGGCTAGGTTCGGGCGAAGGCATGTCCTGTTGGGCGGGCTTGTCGGCTATTCGCTGTTCACCCTGTTGACGCCGTTCGCCACCGGATTTGTCAGCCTTGCGATCCTGCGAGCTCTCACCGGTGTGGGGGAGGCGCTGCAAATAGGCGCCATTTTTGCGTGCATGGGCGCTTACTTCGGTGCGCGGCGGGGCGCAGCCATGGGTGCGATGCAGACGTTCTTTGGCCTTGGCGCATTCCTTGGTCCGGTCTTGGGCACGCGTCTCGAAAGCTGGACGAATTCGTGGTCTGCTTCATTTTACGTCTATGGGATTGCAGGAATCGCCGTGGCTGTCCTCGCTGCCGTGACGATCCCGCTGGAGTTTACCAACGCCGGACAGAGTCCGTCGGTGGCCCAGAACGTCGACGTCCAAACGAAATCGATCTGGACACGCAACCTGGCGCTGAGCGCGATATCGTTCGGGCTCGTCGGTGTTTCCTTCTTTTCGTATTCGTCGCTCTATGCGAGCTACACCCACGGCATGCTGGGGTTCTCGGTGGTGGATGCGGGCTCCGCGCTTGGGATGTATGGCATCGGCGCTATGTGCGGATTCGTCGGTGGCTGGCTCGGCGACAAGCTCGGCAACAAAAGCATCTTCGGCGCATTGTTCGTTCTGGCGACGGTCAGTTACCTGCTGTTCCACGATATGGCGCTGTTCTGGCTTCACCTGCTGTTGTCGTTCACGTTTGGCGTGACTATGAGCGGCTTCCTGTTCACGCGCTTCATGTCGGTCGTGCAGCGTAGCGTGCATCCGAGCCAGATCGGCCACGCCGGCGCCGTCGCTCTTGCCGGGTTCTATCTGTCCGGACCTTTTGCAGGCTACTTGTTCGGCAAGCTGGTCGAAACCCTGGGCTGGTCATCCGCTTCGCTGTTCATGGTTGCGGGGCCGCCACTGGTCGCTGTTGTGCTGATGAGTTTGTACGATTACTCGACGTCGCGAAACGACTGACAAGGAGATGTGCGATGAAGCAAGCAAACTATTCTGCCGTCACGCGCCGCGCGATCGTCATTGGCGGATCGATGTCGGCACTTTTTGCCGCGACGCTGTTGCGGAAGGCGGGTTGGCATACGGATGTGTTTGAGCGCAGCGAGGTCGAACTTCGCGGCCGTGGCGCCGGAATTGTCACCCACCCCGATCTGATCCAGTCGCTCGAGCGGAGCGGGGCGCAATTAAAGGATCTGGGCGTCACGGTCTATGAGCGCATCGCATTGGACGCTGAGGGCAGGGTGATTGAGCGGCTGCCCTACGAACAGATCGTCACGTCGTGGGATCGTCTGCACCAAATCATGCGCGCCACGATCCCAACGGGCACGCACCATCTCGGTTATAATCTGAAGGCAATCGAGCAAGACGCCGATTCCGTCACGGCGATCTTCGATAACGGCGAGCGCGTAACCGGGGATCTGCTGGTGGGCGCGGACGGATTCCGCTCGGTCGTCCGGAACTTGCTCGCGCCGGAAGTCCAGCCGATCTACGCAGGTTACGTTGTTTGGCGCGGGCTTGCCGAGGAGAACGATATTCCGCGGGAGGCGCACGCAGCGATCTTCGACAAATTCGCGTTCTTCCTGCCGCCCAATAACAAGAATATCGGTTATCCCATTGCCGGGCCGGACAACGATCTGCGGCCGGGTCACCGGCGGTTCAATTGGGTTTGGTACCGGGCCGCCGATCAATCCGAGTTGGACGACATGCTGGTCGACGAGGATGGCGTGCGGCACTCCCTATCGATTCCGCCGCCCAAGGTCCGTGCCGACCTGATCGCGCGCCTCAAGGACGATGCCCGACACTTCCTGCCGCCGGCCATGCGCGACATCCTCTCATGCGTCGCAAAGCCGTTCTTTACGCCGATCTACGATCTCCTGGCGGAGCGGATGGTGTTCGGCCGCATTGCGTTGATCGGCGATGCGGCGGCGGTAGCCCGACCCCACGTGGGCATGGGTATCGCCAAGGCCGGTACCGACGCCGAAGTCCTGGCCGATTCGCTGTCGAGTACTCCAGATTTGGCCGAAGGCCTTGCGCAATTCGAGCGCGCACGTCTACCCGTCGCGGGGAAGGCGGTGGCCCGGGGGCAAAGCCTTGGAGAATACATGCTGGCGCATGTGTCGCCTGGAGAGGGACCCAATAGCGAGCACTGGCGGGAGTTTCACAGCATCCCCGGCATTCTCAAGCACACCGCCTCGTCCGCATTCCTTTACTCGGCTTAGGAGCTCAAGTCGCGTTATGAGAACTCAAGATCTTCCAAGTCCCGAGCTTTCCCGCAACATGCGCCTGATCGGTTATTCCGATCAGGGTGGCCGCCCCGACGGTGTGCAGCTGATGGTGCACCGGGGTTACGCGTATGTCGGCCACATGTTTTCGAAGGGCTTCAGTGTCATCGATGTGAGGAATCCCAGGGAGCCGAAAGCGGTGCAATACGTGCCTGCGGCTCACAACACCTGGAACATACACCTTCAGTCTCATGACGATCTGCTGCTTGTGATCAATGCCAAGGACATGTTCGCGGCCCCCGAGTTTCAGGACGAGAGGGCCTACTATAAAGGCGAGCTTGGACGGAAAGTCGGGACCGCCGACGCGGCCCGAACCGAGCGTGACTGGCGTGCCGGACTTTCGGTCTACGACATCTCGCGAGGCGAGGCGCCCCGCGAGATCGGATTCATGCCGATCGAGGGCGGGGGAATTCACCGGGTGTGGTATGGTGGCGGGCGCTGGGCCTACGCGTCGGCGCTGATCGACGGCTTCACCGACTACATTTTCATCACGATCGACATGGCCGATCCGACCCAGCCGCGAGAAGTGGGCCGGTACTGGCTGCCCGGAATGAATGTTGCCGCGGGTGAGACTTCGATAGCTCATTCGTCGCGCAGGCAAGGTCTGCATCACCCTATTGTGTATGAAGACACGGCCTACCTCGCCTGGCGCGACGCCGGTCTGGTGATCCTGGACGTCAAGGATCGCGCCGAGCCCCGGCTGATCGCGCACAGGAACTGGTCGCCGCCCTTCGGCGGGGGAACGCATAACTGCCTGCCGCTTCCCGACCGCGATTTGCTCGTGGTGCTGGATGAGGCCGTGCTGGATCATCAGGAGGATGGCGAAAAGCTGGTCTGGCTGTTCGATATCCGTGAACCTTCGAACCCGGTCAGCATTTCCACGTTCAAGTCGCCTGCAGATGCCGACTATAAGGCGAAGCAGGGGCACTTTGGCCCGCATAATTTGCACGAGAACCGCCCAGGTAGTTTTGTCAGCTCCGAGCTTATCTTCGTCACCTACCAAAACGCCGGTGTGCGAGTATTTGACATAAGCGATCGCTATGGCCCTCGTGAAGTCGGGGCTTTGGTCCCGCCCGCCCCAGCCAGATTGGTGGATTCGCGGCCCGGTAGGCCGAGAGTTATCCAATCGGCAGACGTTTTCGTTGACGCGTCAGGGCTGATCTACAGCACGGACTACAATGGTGGGCTGTATGTGATGGAATTTGATGGGTAGTTCATACGCAGATCCGAGTGCGACTTTATCCGGCGATAGGCCAAGAGCTGCAGGGCCCGCTGCGTAGTCACGGCCACGAGGCCGCGCACCCGACTCGACTCAAACTAGTGACCTTTGCCTTCGGAGGGCAACGGTCACGCTACGTCGCCAATCGAGGAACAGCTTTCTCGATCAATCG
>Ga0210387_10000370_pt1 | contig 32077 bp, 36 predicted proteins | sample IncBWC7OmetaG_FD_160108 | JGI IMG/M metagenome (GOLD analysis project Ga0210387, IMG submission 160108) | Forest soil microbial communities from Barre Woods Harvard Forest LTER site, Petersham, Massachusetts, United States - Inc-BW-C-7-O ... | reverse complement strand
ATCCGCTGATCGCGATCACCATGATACAACACGACTATAGCGCCGGCCTCTTCGTGCCAATCGAACTTCTCCTTGCCGAGAGCGACGACGGCGCGAGCTGCAACGTAACCTATGTGGTTCCATCCAGCTTGATAGTAGTGGGCGCAAATCCGCGACTCCTATCCGCGGCCTTGGCGCTCGACGCCAAGGCCGAGGCTCTGGTCGTCGCGGCCGTGACAGCTGAAGCGACACAGGTGGAGAGTCGGATATGAGCGACAACGATCTGGAGCTCGAGCGCCAGCAGCTTGTGGTGGTGAAGGCGGGGCGGACCGATACGGCTCCCTGCACCTGCCTGCAGGTCCCGTCGATCGGACAGGTTTTAGATCGCTGGTGCGACTTCTTGAAAAAACTTATTGACTCTTAAGACGACCAGTCATATTTCATCTGATTGGTAATCGGCTTCGACAAACTCAGGCCGTCGCGCCGAAACAGATGCCCAAACCGAATGTGCGAGAAAAAGTCGTCTTAGCCGGGCTGGAACAATTTCACCGCTTGGGCTTTCATGGCTGTAGCGTGGAAGCCATCACCAGTTTTGCGGGTGTGCCAAAGGGTTCTTTTTACAATCACTTTGCCAGCAAGGAAGACTTGGCTCTGGCAGCGATCGAACGGTATCGCGAAGTATGCCAGCATCGATCCCTGGGCGAGGTCAACCGTTCACCGGTCAAAAGGCTGAAAGAATATTTTGCCTTTCTCTCGAAAACCTTCATCGATTTTGAAAACAGCAGAGGCTGTTTGTTTGGGAACCTGGCCAATGAGATGGCGGATCATAGTCCCGTGATCCGGGAACGACTCAAGTCTATTTTTGCCGCTTGGACGCAGGTCATTGCCTCGGTGATTCGGGAAGGGCAGGCGGCAGGTGAAATCACTTCCACACAAAAACCTCAACAGTTGGCCGGTTTTTTAATCAGCGCCTGGGAGGGAACGCTGGTGCGGGCCCGCTGCACTAAAGATCCGTCGCCCTTAAAAGAGTTTCAGGAGGCCGTTTTTTCGACGCTTCTCAAATAGCGGAAACGCTCAACTGGCCAGTTTTTTTTTAGAAAACAAAAACAATATTAGCCCTCCTTGGCCTCGCGTTGGGCGCGGCGCTCACGTCAGCGATCCGCGCTGCGGACCTCACACCCGAAGCCAGAGCCATTGGCGAGGAAGGGTTTATCTACGGCCTTCCCATCGTGATGAACTACGCGGTGATGTACGAATATGCCGTGGACCGTGATTCGGGCCAGTTCAAGGCGCCCTTCAATCAGATTAACAATGAAGCCCGCGTCTTCACCTACAAGGACACGGCCATCATCACGCCAAACAGCGATACGCCCTATTCCATCTTGTGGTTGGACCTGCGCACCGAGCCCATCGTGTTGTCCGTCCCTGCCGTGGAAAAGGAGCGTTATTACTCAGTGATGCTGTGTGATGGCAACACCTTCAACTACGGTTATATCGGTAGCCGCGCTACCGGCAATGACGCCGGCGATTACATGGTAGTCGGACCCAACTGGAAAGGCGAGCCTCCGCTTGGCATCGAAAAAGTGTTCCGCTCCAGCACGCAGTTCTCGGCGGTGGCCTACCGCACCCAGCTCTTCAACCCGGAAGACATGCCCAACGTCGTGAAGGTTCAGGCCGGTTACAAGGCGCAGCCGCTCTCCGCGTACCTACATCAAGCCGCGCCTTTGGCGGCCCCGGTCATCGACTTCCCGAAGATCAGCAAGGACCTGATCCAGACTGGCTTCTTCAACTACCTCGACTTCGCGCTGCAATTCGCTCCCGCCGGTCCGGAAGAGAAGGAAATCCGCGCGAAGCTGGCTCGCCTTGGCATCGGCGCGGGCATGACTTTCGACTCCAAAGCCCTTTCGCCAGAACAAAGAGAGCAGGTGGGCCTGGGCATGAAGGACGGCGAGGCAACGATCGAGGAGTATCTCCAGTCCGGCCAAAAGAATATCAACGGCTGGAAAGTCGGCTCGCTCTTTGGCGACCGCGCTTTCTACAATGGCGACTGGCTGAAGCGCGCTGCCGCGGCCAAGGGAGGCATCTATGGCAACGACGCCGTCGAAGCCATGTATCCCATGACTAAGACGCTGGCCGAAGGCGAAGTGCTCGACGGCAGCAAGCACAATTACACGCTCACCTTCGCCGCCGACGAGTTTCCGCCCGTGAACGCTTTCTGGTCGGTCACGATGTATGACGGAAAGACGCAACTCCTGATTGAGAACCCGATTAACCGCTACCTTGTCAACTCTCCGATGTTGCCTGGGATGAAGAAAAACGCCGACGGCTCGTTGACTCTTTACATCGAGAAGGACAATCCCGGCGCGGACAAGGAAAGCAACTGGCTCCCCGCGCCGGATGGCCCGATTTACCTCGTCATGCGCCTCTACTGGCCGAAGGAAACACCGCCTTCGATTCTGCCGCCCGGTGAAGGCACCTGGAAACCGCCGGGAATACAGTTATCAAACCAGTGAAGCATATCGTCTCATTCATTAGTTCGGAAGAATACGAACTGAAGTCCCGACAAGGACGTTTTTAAAGAACAAGATCGCCTTATCCTTCGGCATGCGGATGCACCCGTGGCTAGCCGGATAGCCCGGCAAATAACCAGCGTGCATGCCGAAGGGCCTTCCACTCAAACGCATGTAGAAAGGCATCGGCACGTGGTAAATAGTACTGATATGCCATACATCTTTCTCCGACACTCTAAAGCGCCCCGTTGGCGTATGCATTCCCCTTCTTGCCGTAGAAACAGGGGACGTCATTAGAATCCGGTCATGGTCCACCAACCAAGCGGTCTGGTTACGAATACTCACCACAACATGAATGTTAGCTCGCGCGAAGACTGAACAACTAATGACTACCAAAGCCGTCAACCACAATATTTTCATTTAGAAATCCTTCAAAGCCCTGGCAAACGTTCAGCACGGCCCGCAATCGTGGGGCAGGGGATGCCTCTGACCCGTCGACGAAATTCGCTCAGGCGGGCGCTAGGGATAGACGTTTGCGATTATAATATCCAGAACTGCTGTAAGGTAGCCGGTGTCCGATAATTTCTCCTATACTCGTTTAGACGACTTGCGGTTGGTTTTAGGGTTGTCGCGATTCGCTCCAGGCAAGGCATTCGCGTCAGTTGCCGGTGGCCAGTTGTCAGTGTCAGTGGGAACGAAAATCGATCACGCAAGAGCGCTAAGCTAAGGAGATTTTGGGACGATTTAATGGCCCGCAGGTGCGGCAAAAATTGAGGACCGGTAGTTCAGCTATGGGCAATGGTTTTATGCCCCGCAGGGGCTAAAGGAGTCAGACTGGCGTTTGGTAGCTGTTTAGTTGAACCCTGAGCTGAGGGAACGGCTCTGGGCATTCTTGGGCGGAATGGCCAAACAAAACGGTATCACGCCCAGATGCATCGGCGGGGTTGCCGACCACGTTCATCTGCTGCTGTCATTGCCAACCACAGTTCCCATCGCCAAATCTGTGGGACTGACAATGACTTCGACCGTCCCTCCGGGACGTGGTCTCTCTGCATCGCTACCCAGGCACTTCGTGCCTGGCTACGATCAGCCTGTCCCTCCGGGACAAACTATCAGCCTGTCCTTCCGGGACAAAAGCCATTCTCCCATCGAAGCGCCAGACAATTATCTTAGCGCTTATGAGGTTTACCCTGGGCTAAATTATCTTGGACCTTCGGGCTGTATGATGAAGATTGTATCTCTGCCTAACAAAGACCCTATTCCATTATTCCATTTCGGTAGCGTTTGGAACCCTCGGAAGACTAACTTGGGTGCAAGATAATTTTGCCGCGGGTCCGTCCACTCTCGGAGAGTTGATGAGCCTTCCCGACCTCACTCAGGGGGAGAACCGTTGCGATATGGGTTTTTAGCTTACCCGCGGCGATCAACTGGTTTATTTCGCGCAACTGCAGCCCGCTTGGTTGCACGCCGATCATCGAGGCGCGGATACCATATTTCTCCGCTTCTTCGTTCGATGGCGGCATTACGATTGTCACTAAGCATCCGCCGCGAATCAGCGTGGCAAACGATCGCTCCAAAGTGTCGCTGCCCACCGTGTCGAAAACGACGTCAACGTCATGCACTCTCTCTTCGAACTTCTCCCGCGTGTAATCGACAAATTCGTCTGCACCCAAGCTGCGGACGAACTCCTCATTCTTGCCCGAAGCCGTTGCGATTACAAATGCTCCCTTCGCTTTGGCAAGCTGCACTGCCATTGATCCGACACCACCCGACGCGCCCGTGATCAGGATTCTTTGGCCGTCTTGAAGATTCGCGGTGTCAAACATTGCTTGCCAGGAAGTCAGGGCGCCTACGGCGACCGCGGCTACACTGTCAAAGTCGAGGATTTCCGGTTTCGGCGCAATTTCATCGGGCTTGGCAATGGTATATTCCGCATAGCCACCGTTGCGCTCCAAACTGACGTATCCGTACACGGGATCGCCTGGGTGAAAGTCTCGCACGTCATTACCGACTTCCTCGATCGTGCCGGCGATTTCGCAACCGAGCACAATCGGCAATCGCAATCCGAACATTTCACCTAACCCATTACGGATTTTCCAGTCGACCGGATTGACGGCGGCCGCGTAATTGTGCGTGAGAATCTCGTCTGATTTTGGCTTGGGCCGTTCAATATGAGCGTAGGTCAGAACACTTTGGTCACCGTATCGGCTGATGGTCACTGCTTTCATCTCGAAACCTACTCTCATTCAAGGAGTAGTGTACTGGTTGTCGGTTTCCACACACACAGGAGTGCATCGGCGAGAAGATCGCTCTTGAACGGAGACGGGTAGCGGTTACAATGGTCGCCGGGCTGCCTCATGCTGCAAATGAACTTTCTCAAGTAATGTCAGACCCTCTATCGATTCATCCTGACGTTCGGATTGGCCATGTGCATCTCAAAGTGGCTGACCAGGATCGCTCGCTGGCATTTTACGGTGGTGTTCTCGGTTTTCAATTGACTCAACATTCCGGCCGTGCCGCTGCTTTTATTTCGGCGGGCGGGTATCATCACCACATCGGGCTTAACACGTGGGAAAGTCTAAATTAGTGAAGCACATCGTCTTATTTAGGTACAAGCCCGGTGCTACGTCCGGCCAGATCAACGAAGTAACCGAAGCTTTCCGGGCGTTGAAAGGCAAGATCCCGGGAATTACTTCATTTGAATGCGGAGTGAATAACAGCCCCGAAAACCTGAACAAGGGATTTACCCATGTGTATCTAATCACGTTCGAAAATGCCGGGGCGCGTAATGCTTATCTCCCTCATCCGGAACATAAAAAGTTTGGAGAACTCTTAGGGAAGCTGGACATTTTGCACGAAGCGTTGGTCGTTGATTTTCAAGTTGGCGAATAAGCATTGATCATTGCAGCCAATATCATTGGCCAGCCTTCCGCAAATGTCCTACCAACTGCTCAAGGAGGTGGCTTCAAATTAGGGGTAATTTATTGCCCCGGAGGGGCTACAGGGTTTCAACCCTGGGAACCGCCCACCCGGGCGACGCGCCCTGAAAGGGCGCCAGATCAGATTTATAAGACATCTCAGCTTAGATCAGACGCAAGTAATAAACACAGTAAAGCGATGTTTTAGTATTCGAAATGCCAGAATATAATCGGCCATGGCCAACACCTCTTGCTCAGTCAGTGTGAGCGTCTCGCAGTTGCCAGAACCATTCATTCCATCCAAAATCAGGTCGAACATCATCGGAGCCGAACTTTCCCCAGGAAGACCTGGCGTTTCTGAAGCGGCATGAGTATTCGACGCGCTGTCGCTTGCTCATGCCGGGGCTCAGTTTCGACGACAAATATCCGTGGGACTGACAATGACTTCGGCCGTCCCTCCGGGACGGGTCTCTCTACATCGCTACCCAGGCACTTCGTGCCTGGCTACGATCAGCCTGTCCCTCCGGGACGAAAGCCATCGGCCCATCGAAGCGTCACACAATTATCTTAGCGCTTATGCTTCTGTTTTCGTGTTTTATCGGCGAGTGATTTAGGATACGTTAACCGGTTTGCTGCGGAAGCGGCTCACGGTTTCCGGTTGGGCGACTCTGCAGCTGAGCGGCGGCAAGCCGCGTGCTAGCAATTCTACGTCGGCTACCACCATGCGGCCGATTTCATAAAACGCTTCCTGCATGCCGCCTGAGCGATGGGCGGAAAGGACGACGTTCGGAAGGTCACGAATCGGATGGTCTTTGGCGAAGGGTTCGTCTGGAAACACGTCGGTTGCCACTTTGAGGCGACCGGAACTGGCCGCGGCCGTCAGCGCTGCAAAATCGACCACCGCGGCGCGACTCATGAGCACAAAGAGACCTCCCGGCCGGATGAGTGCGAATTCCCGCTCCCCCAAGAAGCCTTGGTTTTCCGACGTCACACTGGCAAAGACGAAAATCGCATCCGAAGACGAGAGCACTTCCTCCAAGCCGGCGGGCGTACAGTCGTGTTGGAGGAGTTCCCGTTCCGGCAACCACGGGTCATAGACTTTCACCGGACAGCGGAAGGGGCGAACCATGGGGCGGAAAGCACGGGCCAAATCGCCGAAGCCGATGATTCCCACCCGACAACCGGTAAACAAAAATGAATCCTTGTTGCTTTCGAAGCCGTACTCCTCGTTCCGTTCGCGAAAGGCGCGATCGCTTTTGCCGATTCCCCGCGCCAGGTCCAGGCCAAGCGCCAGGGCCATTTCGGCCACTGCCACGGCGAAGGCCGGACTGGCGATCAGGACACGAATGTTGCGCGAGAAACAATGCTCGTAATCGATGTTGGGCAAAAAATTGCCTTCAACGTTAAAGATAGCCCTTAGCTTGGAGGCCCGTTCCAGCCGCTCTCGGGGCAAATCGGTTTGACCGATCAGAATTTCGGCTTCGGGTAAGGCCTTTTCCAGCATGTCAACGGGCATGGGACCCGCGTCGAAGACCGTCAGTTCTGCAATGGCGGACAACCGGTGCTGGGCCTCCGCATCGAAGATCAGGTTCATGGTGCGGGGCAGGGGATCGATGATGAGTTTGGGTTTGCTCATGAGAAATGGAATACGGAACGTGCTCATCCTGTGGTATAGGCCGACCCCGAAGGCCAGAACTTAATTTCCGGTGGAGCCCGTTTGTTATGGCAGGAGGCGGTGGTTATAGCTGATATCGACTGCCGCGGATTTCGCGTCTCCTTTCGCCTCAACATCTCTGGCATCGGTCGTAGGAAGATACTATCGATGTCTTTCCCTCGGCTTCATCAGAAGATCTCCCTCAGAGCGTCGGCCGCGGCGATTTGCATCGCGGTCGCAATCACGATTGTCTGCTTGCAGGTCTGTCTGTCTGTGTATGAGTCCAAAATCAATGGGGACACGCCGGCGATTTGCCGGCTTTATCTTCAGCAGAACCCGATGGTGCATGACCACTTCGGAAAGCTGCAAGAGGAGCTCTTTCTAAAAGACGAGAGCGCGGTGTTGATCAATGACCCGAATTCAGGTACCCAAGGACTTTATACCTTCAGAGTGACAGGGACCATAGCAAAAGGGACCTTAAATATGGTATGGGCCAGGGAAGTGGGAGATGGCGCCTTGACGGTCACCGCTATCAGTATCATCGACGAACGCCCTCTCTCGCACCCCCTCCCCGGCCATCACCTTCACCTGAAAGAGGTCGCGCCTCAGGTCTCAGGTTTACCCAGCGGACCCATCGCGATCGCATTTTGAAAGGCTTCCGGCCAGCTTCCTGCGCAAGCGTTGCGCGGGAAGTGAACAGGGACGGCCTGGGTCTATACGACGGCGAGTTTGACTTCGACGTTGTTGCGAATCGCCCTGGAGTACGGACAGACTTGATGTGCCTGTTCGACGAGCTTTTCTGCCTCTGCCTTGTCGACGCCCGAAATATGGACATCAAGCCGGACCGCGAGTTGAAATCCTGGCAAAGGATAAGTCTGCCCATCCGCGCTGTAGGTGGATTTCTCGTCGGCCTTACCGAATGTGACATTGCCCGTGACCTGGACATCACTGAGCTTTTTGTGTTGTTGGTTGGCCACAAAACCAATCGCACCCGCGAAACATGCAGAGTAGCCGGAAGCGAACAATTGCTCGGGATTCGATGCACCGGGTTTGCCTGGACCACCCATTTCACGAGGTACACTCAAATCGAGTTTCACAATGCCGTCAGAACTTTCAACGTGTCCGTCCCTTCCACCAGTGGCGGTTGCCACAGCCGTATATAGAGGTTGATATGCCATAGTTTTTCTTAGGTTGATATTTTTGCCGCGCAATCAGAAATGTCGTGATCGGGTCCGACCCTTCGAGTAGCAAGGAACTCTTGCATCTGATGGGGCCGATTTCCAGTACGATTCGGCAGCGCGAGTAAGGTGACCACCGTTCGGTTTAGGTCAAAAGGCATTTTTCATGAAGTCTTCCATCAATCCGATGATCTCATTCGATTTTAAATCCAGCGCGAAATGTCCCGCATCGAGGATATGCACTTCGGCGCGGGGATCGTCTCCGCGATACGCTTCGCCGCCGGCGACGGTAAATGAGGTGTCGTAGCGACCCCAGAGTACCAGCAGGGGAGGTTGATGATCCCGTAACCAATGTTGCCACTTTGGATACGATTTGACGTTGTTCTGATAGTCATAAAACAGATCCAGTTGAATGTCCGCCTGTCCGGGTTGGTTCAGGAAGTAATACTCATCGACCCAGAGATCGGGATTGTATTGTGAGCTGTCGGGAGATGTTCCGAGGTGTCTCTTCCTTGTTGCTTCAAGTGATAGCAGGTTGGCTCGTACTTCGGCTTCGTGAGCGGCTCGATCCTGCCAGAAAGCCCGCCGAACGGCCCAAAGAGGAGACAATCCTTCTTCGTGGGCAACGGCGTTTTGAATGATCATCGCTTGAATCTTTTCAGGGTGAGCCAAAGCCATGCGGAAACCGACGGGCCCCCCGTAGTCCTGCATGAAGAGGGTGTAACGCTCCAAATGGAGTTGTTCCGTAAAGTCCTGCATGACTTTAGCGAGAGAATCGAAGGTATAAGCGAACTCCTTGGGGTTTGGCCAAGAGGAATGACCGAAACCGGGATAGTCGGGCGCGATGAGATGATATTTTTCGCTCAGGCTAGATTCCAGCAGCGATTGATACATCCGGGAGGACGACGGCAACCCATGGAGAAGAAGAATCGTGGGCGCGTCTTTCGGTCCCGCCTCTCGATAAAATATGTCGAGATCGTTGACCCGAATGGAATGGTAAGAGACGAGCTGTTCGGGTGTGGCCGTTGCGATGTTCATAGTCAGGAAGACTCCGGAAGAGATTAATGAGAGTATCTTGATGAATGAAGTGAGGACAAGATGCCAACCGGTAATTCCACTAGGGTTTCTGCAGCAACGAATGGTAGTCATACGCATAGGTCAGAATGATCGGAAGCGCTTCCGCGCGGGCTCTGCTAGTGCTAGTGTACCGCCTCGCATATGCGGGACGGTACTAGCACTAGCCGCCGATGGGCATCCGCAGATGACCCATTTTCTCATGGTCCATCTTCATCGTTTTATCTGTTGGGTCAACTTCGGGAAGCCGGCCCAAATCGCGCTGCAACTCATCGTTGCTGGCCAAGCTTGCCAACGTCCCTGGCGGAGTTTCGTACCAGCCCGGGTCATCGTAGCTGGTCAGGTTTTCACGAACCTTCACGATCGTAAACATCCCTCCCATATCGATGTAGTCGTGTTTGCCCGGTGCGCCGACCATCGCCAAACTGTTTCGAGGCCGAATCATGCCCATCTCGCCCATGCCGCTCATTCCGGTGTCGCCCATGGTCATGTAACCGGGCAAGACCGCTGCCACTCTCTTGTCCAGCTCGCCTGTTCTTACGCCGATCAGGTTGGGGGAGTTATGGCCCATCTGGTTCATCGTGTGATGGCTCATGTGGCAGTGCAGCGCCCAATCTCCTGGATTGTCCGCGATGAACTCCACCGTTCGGGTCTGACCCACAGCAACCAGGACCGTTGTCTCTGGCCACTGTGCTGATTCTGGAATTCGTCCTCCGTCGGTGGCAACCACTTTCCAGTGGAATCCGTGAAGATGGATTGAATGATGCTCCATAGCGCTTAAGTTCCCGAACCGGATTCTTACGCGCTCACCGTATTTAGCCACCAACGGGGCAGTCCCAGGAAAGACATGGGCATTTAACGTCAGGACATTGAAATCCGTCATTTCCATTGGATTGGGTCGCTTCGTACCGACATCAATTCTCCACTCGCTCAACATGAGAGCGAAATCTCGATCGGTCTTGGGACCCGTCGGGTTTCGCGGGTGAATGACAAACATACCCATCATCCCGAGCCCTATCTGTGTCATATCGTCGGAATGAGAATGGTACATGTAGGTTCCGTGTTGCCTGAGCCGGAACTCGTACTTATAGGTCTCGCCAGGCTCGATGTTTTTCTGGCTCAGCCCCGCCACACCGTCCATCCCCGAAGGTACCAGGAGGCCATGCCAGTGGATACTCGTTTTTTCCGGAAGCCGGTTCGTTACGTAAATGCGAATCCGATCGCCCTCCACCGCCTCAATCGTTGGTCCATGAACCTGACCATTGAATCCCCAGCAATAGGCGCGGAGTCCTGGAGCGAATTCGTGATCGACCTCTTCGGCGACTAAATGAAAAACCTTCACGTCGTCGACAATCTTATACGGCAGCGCCGATCCATTGGGAGTTATGACTGGGGAGTAGTCCTTTCCGGGTTCACCCGGAGGAAATTCCTTTTCGTCGTCACTTTGGACGGAGCCGGTGCTTTTGACTGGCTCTTGCGGGGCAGAGTTTGCCGGTTCGTCTGCTCGAGCCAAGGGCACGAGAGAGGTCGCCACAGTCGCTCCTGCTGCGGCGGCTGCTGTTTTGGTAAAGAAATGGCGACGTGTGATCATAACTACCTTTTCAGTTATTTTTGGAATCTTTTGGTGACGATGGATTAGAGACCGGCGGCGTCACACCTTTGCCCTCTCCATAGGCTTGCGAAGTGAGGTTGCCGCCAACTTCTCGTTCCAGGTCTGCTCGCGCAATCCAGTAATCTCTGACCGCCTCAATGTATTCGCGCTCGGTTCGGGTCACTTCCTCTTTTGTCGCGAGGAGCTCAAAATTTCCGATTTCCATGGCATTGTAGTTGACGAGACTTTCATTCAGAATTCGACGCTGGTCAGGTAAAAGCTCGTCTTGATAGAAACGAGCAATCTGCCTTTTGCTGGCCAGCTCGTTCCGGAGTTCTCCTATCTTAGAGCGAATGTCGATCGCCAATGCTGCAAATTTGTCCTCTGCCTGTCTTAAAGCAGCCTCGCCCCTCCTGATCCTTGCCTGGCCTTGATTGAAGATGGGCAACTCGATGGCGAAGTTCGGCCCGGTTCTTACTTGGGAGTCCGTCTCCCGTTCGCGCTCGACCCCGAAATCCAGTGCCCCCAAGAGTCGAAAGGCTTTGGTCAATCCCAAATCTTTGGTCTCGCTCGTCAGAAGGAGATAATCGGCTTGCAGGTCCAGGCGTTGAGATATTGCCAGTCGTTCGAGCGATTTCATGGAAACCTCCGAGGTGGGCACCTCAGGCAGTTCGCCGGCGACTTGCCAGTCAGTGTCCGCGCCCCACAACCCAAGCAAGCGATTCAATTTCTCACGTTCTCGCCAGATTTCGGCCTCCGCGGTCGTAATATCGAGCCGGGAGCGGCTGTAGCTTACCTGCTGCTGAAGCAGCGCCAAATCGGTGGTGTTCCCGGCTTCATGCTGTCGCTGAGCTAAATCCAACGCCGCGGCGTTGGTGTCGACAATCAGCTGAAATTGCTTCAGGAGCTGCTGGGAGGATTGCAACGAATAGAAGCCCACTTTGACCTGCGAGATCAGTTCCAGGATTTCATCGGCAACGTGGAGCGCCGCAGCTTCCAGTTGATCCTTAGCCACTCGCTTTTTGAGCGGAATCATGATGATCCTCAAGAAATCAATGGCCGCGCCATAGTCGACGTAGGTCCCAGAGGGCGGCTGGTTCGGAAATCTGACCGATAAATCGATCTTCGGATTCGGAATCGTTGCAGCTTCGATAAGGTCCGCAGTTGAAAGACCAATCTCCTCGAAAGTCGCCTGCAACGAGCGATTATTGAAAAGGGCGATCTGAACGGCACTCTCGACCGTCAATGGCTTTCGCAAAAGGAGCCGGACATCGCGCAGAGTTTGCTCATGTGCTGCCTCGTCCACTTCCCAGCGCACCATCTTGCCGGTACGGTCCTGAATCGCCTGCTGGACGCCTGGAAACGTCCCCTCTCTTGCGCGGGCAAAAACGGCGAGCGATGTCGCCGCTAAGATTGATGAGCAAGCAACCATCCTGGCAATCCTCATCTTCAATTAATTATTAAGAGTTGGTGAGGGTTGGGATTGTCCTTGAGGCATCTGCGTACCAGGCATCTGCTGCGGTTGGGGCGTCGGAGACGGCGATGGCTGCTGCTGCTGGGACGGTTGCATGTTGGGCATATTCATCATTTGCTGTCCTTTCTGGTCACCGGCGTCCGGACCGCTCTGGTTCGATTGCTGCTGCTCTTTGACGGCTTGGGCCAGGATTTGACGGGTTTTCTTGGTCAGACCATCGGCACCCAGGGCGTTAGGAGGGGTGCGTACAGGGGTTTCTGGCGCAGATGGACTTGCCGGGTCATCGGCTGTCAGCGGCGGTGGCGGAGCCGTCGTGCAGCCTATCAACAGGCCCAAAGCGATTAGCGTTATGGAATATCGATTCATTGCTGATCGTTTTAATCGGTTTCAGAAGGCGAAGTCGGAATTTCTCTTTTTTTCTGTTGATTCTACTCTGGATCGCTGACCGGGAAAGCAACGACGGCGAGCCATCGCGACGACCGTGTTCTCTCCGAAGTTATTTGACCGCGTTGCGTAGACGAAGGCTGTTGGCGAATCACCGAGACCCTGCTGCGCGCCATCACAGCGCTGGCCAGCTGCTCTTGCCGGCAAAGAGTTGACAATTTGTCAGCCCCTGTCCAGAGCAAATGATCTGGAACCCTTCAGATACTGGATCTTTGGTTCCATTTACGGCTCTCGCCCGATGCTTTATGAATTTGGCCATGCAACTGAATTTATCGAAATGCATCCGATCGGCATGGTAAGACGCATAAATTTTTAACATATGTTTTTGATCCTCTTATCTATAATCTTGGCCGCGATCACCGTCGCAATCTCAATGATTCGACGCCGGATCTCTTGCGGAAGATTAGCCGGTTCCGGGATAGCCAGAGAAGACGTTGCGATAGCAAAGGGGCGCGCTGAACAATTCAGTCCAATGAAACAATTCCTGGTCGTAGTGCTGCCCGACGGGAAGGTTGTCTACCCAAGGGTATCGGACCAGTGATAAACGTCCTTATGCTTTAGCCATTCGAGTCCGATCCGAATGGCGCTAAGTTAAAGAGGATTATACGCAATTTGTGGGCGGGAATAAAAGCATCGCTCGATGGTGTGAATGAATACAGCCTATGCTACATTGCTCTTCGGAGCGTCGAGCGATAGCTCGGGGTCGTGCGGTAAAACCATTGTTAGGCAGAAGATACAATCTCCTGTTGGCTAAAATAATGCGCACCAGCACAAAGCTGAGCGATTGCGGGCCCTCTATAAATAGGAGCTTCGCGTCTGTTTCTTATTCCTTGAGACAACCCGACGACCCCAGAATTTGCGGCTGTATAGGCATGTGGGCCACATTGTCAAAACAAACGGATGTAAAGGCTGGACCATTCCAATGATGTAATGACAAACATTACCGACTTTTAGGGGACCTCTTGCGCGGTCCAACTCCAGGCGCCTTTGTGGGCGGTCATGGTGCCGTTGGTGACTTTCACTATCGCGTAACGTAATCCTTGACGGATCACAACCTCCTCCTGAACTTCCTCGCTCCCCAGACGAATCATGGACAGCTTGATTGGTTTGACCGACGCCCGGTACTGCTCAAAGCCCAGGTAATGTTCCCACACTTGCCCACCAAGATAGCGGTCCCCTGTGCGGAACCGGAAATTACCTTCCGGACTCTGTTGCCACGGTCTCCAGGTAATGGTGCGGTCCGGACCTTCAAAAGCCTCCCTCGAGGACTTGTAGTGGCGCACAGTTGTCGGAGTCGCCGAGGCGGACAAAGTTGACCAAACAAAGAGGAAAAGAGCGAAATATTTCATACGGCGGAGCGATCTTATTCTTCTTCTATCAAAGCGGATCAAAGCCGTTTTGTTTTGCAGTTGGAAGGATAATTTTTGCATCGACGACAAGCTCACCCTAAGCCTTCGGCTGGTATGTGTTGAGCGCTCTGCGTGTGGCTCTGTATGACTACGCCCGAAGAGCAGTCAAGGACGACGACGGGGAAGCCGAGTACTCAATTGGGCCGAAGACACGACGCTAAACAGATGCGAAACGCCGGGCTGAGGCCTGCAGCCCCTGCGGGGCGAAGACCATCCGAATAAGCCCTGATTTGAGGCTGGCTATCTTGGATCGGCACCGACAGCGTCCGCCAGTCCTTCGGGAGAAATCGATTTCTTCCAATGAGGGAAGGTCGGTCCATCGTTCTTTTATTCGATTCTACAACAAGCGTGAAGGTCCGAGCGTTAAGATTGCCCCAATTTGTCGGTCCTTACTTTCTCCTGGGAATCGCACATTTGTTTCGCGTCATGGAGCGAGATGGCGAGATGAACCCAGCCATCCGGGCCGTAACTAATCCAATTGCGATCGGACGCAAACTGAATCTCATAGCCTTCATCGGTGTACCAGATCGCTTTGCTGGACCAATTCATCTTTTGTGCGCTTCCTCCAAAGAAGCTTCGAAGATCGCCTACCTTGTCTTTAGCCTTATACCAGTGCCCCTATGACACCTATTTCCCTGAGCACCAAAATTTTGTTCGCCAAGTTGGATCATGATTTCCGTTTGGGTACCGGTATCAAGTGTCATCTTCGTTGAGATGGCGATGGGGCGGCGAAGTGCCCAGCGCAACAACCATCGAGCCGTTCGTCTGCTTACCGCTTAGCTTTATCTGAGCGGTATCGCCGTAGGCAGAAATTTTATGGCCACCCTCCGGCGGGATGATCAGGGTCCGCGGCGGCGAGGCGGACCGGCAATATTGGAAGGATCGGGAGGAGCTTGTATGACCGCTGAGAAGACCGGCGTCGACTGGAGCTGTCACGCCATTTCTCCGAGTCACCGACAAGAATCCGGCGCATGCAGTTCATTCCAAGGCCTTTGCGAACTGGAGCCGTCCACTTCAGCATCCTCAATCTTTCTCGGCCTGGACCATGGTTGAAATCTGAAACCACCTTCCGACCTGAAGACGTTTCCACTGATCGCTCGCCGTTGATCTCAGGTTCGCAGCAAATTTTGCGCGACTAGCGAGTCAAGTCCAGGTTCGTCGGAGTTACTCGGTTGGCGAATCGCCCAGAGCGGAAATGGCTCCCCTGCTTTGAGCCCGGGATTTTGTTGATAGGCAAGATCAAGCCAACCGTTGCGATATGAGCCAAGGTACGGCTTATTCTCTCCGAAATTAAGTCCATCGAAGGTGAATGGGTATTTTTCGGACTGGACCTGAACAGTTATGAGATACTGATCACCTAGCCTGTCGACTACCAGCACTTTTGCGGGGATTGGAGTCATTTTGCGTCAAGTTCGGGGCAAAAAGCATCGCCCCATTGGTTCATATCTCCCATACTTTTCTCAATGTGTTGTCGCTTTCAGGTAAGACGAAGGATGGTCGAAGCGGACATTTCTCACGCCTCCTGGGCAGCGCGGTGCATGGCGGCGTGATGACCCTTTGGCAATCTCGAAGTATTCGGGTTCGGTGCCGCCCTTCTGCTTAAGCTCCTGGGCGACGGCATGAGAGGCTTGAGCGTTCTGATTTAGAGCCGCCATACGATACACCAACGAGTGCTAGCAAGCCGGTTGAGAGGAAATTAACTTTCATTATTGCGGGGATGGCATCAGGTTATTTCCTGGGCACCAAGTCTCGCTCAGTTAATTCAATTTCTCGCATATTTTTTCGGAGGGATTGACCTTGCTTTTAAGTATGGCGACGGTTTGGTCGAGCATCGATGCGTGTGACGAAAAGGCCTTAAAGTGTCGGTTCGTCACTTCCGAGGCGGATCGGAATGTCAAAGAGTCGGGCGCAGGAGGGGCTACGGAAGAGGAAAATCCGGTTCTTGCTTTACCATGTTGGGGTGGCACCGCAATTGGGACAGCTGAATGTGCCTCCGGATTCCATCACGGATTTATCAATCATCATTATACAGTGGCAGTAAGGGCACTTAATATCGATCTGTCCTTCTCCGTGGCCTTCGACCTCGCCAGTATTGACGAGAGAATCGTCTACAGTTGCTAGTTGTCCGTTGTCTGTTGCCAGTGGGGAGCAGAAGCGTGGGTTGATGCAACCAATCCTCGACCCTTTCCGGCGCGTTGTCTTCGCCCTGAAGTATTGCCCGCACGGGGAAAGGTATCTGTCGCCGCCAAATTCCAACCGCCAACCGCCAACCGCCAACTGCCAACTGCCAACTGCCAACTGCCAACTGCCAACTGCCAACTGCCAACTGCCAACTGCCAACTGCCTCAACCGCCAACTGCCTCAACCGCCCGAACAGTTGCCAGTTGTCCGTTGTCTGTTGCCAGTGGGGAGCAGAAGCGTGGGTTGATGCAACCAATCCTCGACCCTTTGCGGCGCGTTGTCTTCACCCTGAAGTATTGCCCGCACGGGGAAAGGTATCTGTCGCCGCCAAATTCCAACCGCCAACTGACAACTGACAACTGACAACTGACAACCGACAACTGACAGCCGCCTGACAACTGACAGCCGCCTGACAACTGACAGCCGCCTGACAACTGACCGTATCGACCGCCACCGATGTGGCCAAAGCAGCAGCAGGTGTCTTTGCTCGCCTCAAAACCTCGTAGATTGAGCACGCCGATGCACACCTTCAGCCATACCTAAAAGCATCAAGAACAGTTCGGAAAAAGTATTAGTGAAGTTCGCTTAACGGGGCGATGCGGATCCAAGCGAGAAAGGAACGCCCATGACAGAGCATTGGCGATAAGTTCCGTCGGGAGTGGAAAGATAAATGATCGAGGAAGAGTCCAAGATGCGCGACAGCAAGGAAGACCCTAATACAGTAGCCCTTTCGGATGGCCCGGTGCACAACCCGGACAGTGCCAGAATTCGAAAGGAGAGAGAGCATCGGAGCGACATCCGACAATTGTTGTCGCATACATTGTCGAGAAAGAATTTGATGGCGCTGACTGGCTTCTTCCTCTGTTTTTTTCTCGTGATCCACCTTTTCGGGAACCTGCAGCTGCTCCTGCCGGCAGAAGTGGCCCGCTGGCAATTTAATTTCTATTCCAAGCTGCTCTCCGAAAATATCTTCATCCAGCTCATTTCCTACGTTTTGTTTGCCAGTATCCTGGTCCACGCCGTCTATGCACTCCTGATCACCATCCAGAACAAACGGTCGAACGGGAGACGTTATGAGTGCGACCGCCGGAGCGTCAGCAGCAAATGGTATTCTCGCAGGATGGGATTGTTAGGCACGATCATTCTTTTTTTCCTCGTCATTCACTTGCGGGACTTCTGGTATCAATTGCAGTTTGGGCACGTTCCTCGGGATAAGGACGGACAGAAAGATCTGTATACGCTAGTGGTCAGCGTCTACCAGAATGGATGGTATGTACTGATCTATGTCTTAGGGACGGTGGCGCTTGGTTACCATTTATTGCATGGCTTTTTTAGTGCCGCTCGCACGCTGGGCTTCTACAACGCTCGCTATGTGTACTGGGTCCGGGTCGTGGGCTGGGTCTACAGCATCGGCATTGCCGCCGGCTTCGCCCTGATTCCAGTGTATATCCATTTCACCAGGCCCTAGCGCACACTCGATATGTTGGAAGCGAAAATTCCGGACGGACCACTCGAGCAAAAGTGGAGTCACTATCGTTCAACCGCCAAGCTGGTCAGTACCGGTAATCGCAGGAAGCTCCAGGTGATTGTCGTGGGTACAGGTCTTTCCGGTAGTTCGCTGGCGGCATCCTTAGGAGAGATGGGTTATCAGGTGACTTGTTTTTGCTTTCAGGATACCGCCAGGCGGGCCCATTCCGTGGCCGCACAGGGCGGTGTCAACGCCTGCAAGAATTACAAAAATGACGGGGATACCGTGTTCCGGATGTTCTATGACACGATCAAGGGCGGGGACTTTCGTTCACGGGAAGCCAATGTATACCGGTTAGCAGAATGCAGTGCTCAGCTGATCGATCAGGCCGTGGCGCAAGGAGTGCCCTTTGCGCGTGAGTACAGCGGGTACCTCAGCAACCGCTCTTTTGGCGGGGTGCAGGTATCGCGGACGTTTTATGCGAGAGGACAAACGGGCCAACAATTGCTTTTGGGAGCTTATCAGGCTCTGATGCGACAGGTCGCCGCGGGTCGCGTCCGGCTTTTTACCCGGCATGAGATGCTGGACTTGGTCAATATCGAAGGAAAAGCCCGCGGTATTATCGTGCGCAATATGGATACCGGCGCCCTCGAGCGGCACGGCGCCCACGCTGTTGTGCTGGCCACCGGCGGATTCGGTAAAATCTATTATTTGTCGACGCTGGCGATGGGGTGTAACGCATCGGCGATTTGGCGCGCTCATAAGCGTGGCGCCTTTTTCGCCAATCCGAGCTGGACACAGATTCACCCGACGAGCCTTCCTCAGTCCGGCGAATATCAATCCAAGTTAACCCTGATGTCCGAATCGCTGCGAAACGATGGGCGAATTTGGGTGCCGAAGAAGAAGGAAGAGGAGCGACCGGCGAACGACATTCCGGAATCCGAAAGGGACTATTACCTGGAACGTCGTTATCCGGCCTTTGGCAACTTGTGCCCACGCGATATTGCCTCGCGGGCGGCCAAGGAAAGGATCGACGCCGGCTATGGAGTCGGGCCGCTCAAGAATGCCGTCTATCTGGATTTTTCCAGAGCCATGAGCGAACAAGGGAAGGATAAGATAGTGGAAAAGTACGGTAACCTTTTTCGAATGTACGAAAAGATCACCGGCATCAGCGCCTACGCGGAACCGATGCGGATCTCCCCGGCCGCCCACTTTTCCATGGGTGGTTTGTGGGTGGACTATGAACTCATGACGAACGCTCGCGGATTGTATGCCGTAGGCGAGGCAAATTTTGCGGATCACGGCGCTAATCGGCTCGGAGCTAACTCGCTCCTCCAGGCCTGTGTCGACGGCTACTTTATCGCTCCTTCCACGATTCCAAACTATTTGGCAGACGAGCTCAAAAGTGGACAAGTGGAGGTCAGTCATCCTGAATTTGCGGCCGCGGAAGAGGCTACTCTTCGCCAAGTGCAACGGTTGCTGAGTATTCGGGGAACCCTGCCCGCCGATCACTTCCATAAATCCCTCGGCCGGATCTTATACGATAAATGCGGCCTGTCGCGTTCCCGCACCGGACTGGAGGAGGCGATCGCGGGCATCCGTACGCTGCGCGATCAGTTTTACCGCGAGCTCTGTGTACCAGGAGGACCTGAGATGAACAGCGAGCTGGAGAAGGCCGGACGGGTGGCCGACTACCTTGAGGTGGGCGAGTTGATGTGCTACGACGCGTTGACAAGAGAAGAATCTTGCGGGGCCCATTTCCGCGAAGAATATCAGACCGCCGATGGAGAAGCGGTGCGCGATGATCAGAATTTTTCTTTTACCTCGGCCTGGGAATGGGCGGGAGAGGGGAAAGAACCGATTTTGCACAAGGAACCGCTACGCTTCGATTTCGTTACCCCGAGCGTAAGAAGCTACAAATAACGGAGGACGATCGATGAGGATTGAGCTCAAAATTTGGCGTCAGGAAAGCCAAGCTAAGCAAGGCCGGCTAGCGGACTATAGCCTGCCGAGGGTGACTCCGGACATGTCTTTTTTGGAAATGCTGGATATGCTCAATGAGCAGTTGATTCAACAAAAGCAAAGGCCCGTGGAATTCGATCACGACTGTCGCGAGGGTATTTGCGGCCAATGTGGAGTCATGATCAACGGACGGGCGCATGGCCCGCTTCCGAATACGACAACCTGTCAGCTGCATATGCGGACTTTCAAAGACGGCGATACGATTTATGTCGAACCGTTCCGGGCGACGGCATTCCCGGTCAAGTGCGATTTGAAAGTCGATCGGAGCGCATTTGACCGCATTATTCAGGCCGGGGGTTACATTTCAGCCGGCACGGGGGAAGCGCCGGAGGCGAACAGCATACCGATTCGGCATGAGGTAGCCGAGGCGGCTTTCGATGCGGCGGCCTGTATCGGCTGCGGGGCTTGCGTCGCGACCTGTAAGAATTCCAGCGCAGCGCTCTTTACTTCCGCCAAGGTGACTCAGCTGGCTTTATTGCCGCAGGGTCGTTTGGAGGCACGGAGACGCGTCCTGCAGATGGTCGATCAGACCGATCAGGAAGGCTTTGGCCATTGCAGCAATACCGAAGCCTGTCAGGTCGAGTGCCCGCAACAGATATCGGTTTTGCACATCGCTCGTCTGAATTGGGAGTACAATCGGGCCCTTCTCTCTTCGGCGTGAGTAAACCGGGATAGCATTAAGAATGAACAACGGCGTTAAAGGAAAGCCTTCTGCGTCGCCGGAAACGCAAGCGGGAAAGACCGAGACTCCGCATCAAGAGCCGCCATGGAGGCGATTTGTTGTCATGTTGGCGGTGTTCTTGCTCGGTGTCGTCATCTGGTTGATTCCACCTCCGTCCGGCGTCCAACCAGCGGCGTGGCACCTGTTGGCAATTTTTGTCGCCACAATCGTGGGGATCATCACGAAACCATTACCGATGGGGGCGATCGCGTTGTTTGGAATTGCTGCGACGGCCCTTACAGGGACGCTCACCATCAACCAGGCTCTAAGCGGCTTCGGAAACAGCACAATCTGGCTGATCGTAGTCGCCTTTTTCATTTCGCGCGGCTTCATCAAGACCGGTTTGGGTAGTCGGATTGCCTACCTTTTCATGGCGGAGCTCGGTAAAAAGACATTGCGTCTTGCACATAAGCGCTAAGATAATTGTCAGGCGCGGTGGGCGAATGGCTTTTGTCCCGGAGGGACAGCACGATAGTAGCCTGGCACGAAGTGCCTGGAATCAGGAGGAAAATAGCCCCATCCAGCGGGACGATGGAACCGATCTCAGCTTAGATCAGACGCAAGTAATAAGCACTTAGTAAAGCAATGTTTTAGTATTCGAAATGGCAGAATATAATCGGCCGTGGCCAACATTTTTTGCTCTCTCAAAAGCTTAGGGTTGAATGGCGCGAAGATAACGGCAGTTTGGGATGGTTCTTCGTCCCGAAGGGACAGGAGGACTCAGCCCAGGGTTTCAACCCTGGGAACGGAACACCCGTGGCGACGCGCCCAGTAAGGGCGCAAGATAGAGAGTATCGGTAACATAAATGTATTGTGTATTGACGATATGGCTCAATCCCTCGCCCTAGTCTTAGTCCACATTATTTTCTCTACCGAAAATCGAAGTCCATTTTTGCAATCGACGGAAGTCCGATCGCAGGCACACGCTTATCTGACCGGAACTTTGCGAGCTTTGGACTGCATTCCGCTTGAGGTCGGAGGAGTGGCGGATCATGTCCATATTCTCTGCGGTCTCTCGAGAAAAGAAAATTTAGGGAGAATTAATTAGCCCACGGCAACGGCGAAAAGTCCGACGGGTAATCCAGCTATTGGCAATGGTTTTATGCCTTGCAGGGGCTAGAAAGGCTGGGCTATGTTTTTCGTCAGAGCAAGCCGGTCTATCAGCTCGACTATAATTGTTCGCCATATTCAAAAACAACCATAAAACTGGGAAAAGAGTATTGGAGAAGCGCATCATTCCGAAAGAGAATATTATCAAGAACGATACATTTTTTTTGCCAAACGGAGAAGGGACCCCGAATAAAGCAACTCCCAATTCGTTCTTGGGAAAAAGAGCCCTGACTCATTTACAGGGAGAAAAGGTGGCCGGTATTAACGGACGGTCTTCCTTCCGGATTAGAGGCGGGTGTCATCCCAGGGAAAGAGTTTTAATAAAGGGCGGCATTGCGATTACTGCGGCAGATCCGTCAGCAGACCAGGTGCGGTGGATCTGCCGGCGAAAACGTGGTGAGAAGTCAAGGTTCGAAAGAGATCATTTACAGGAGCAAACATGTCTACCAGCCAGTCCCCCATACTGGTAATCAACAACGGGAGTTCCTCTCTCAAGTTTTCGGTTTTTGATCCCAAATCCGAGAAGGTCTTATCCTCCGGCCTCGCAGAACGCATCGGTACGGAACAAGGCCTCCTGAAACTCGGCTTGGTTAACGCCCTGGATCGACGCGGTGTACGTGTGGCTTTTTTCAAGCCAATCAGCCAACTGATGATTAGCGTCGGACCAATGCTCGAAGGGTTGAGACGCCCTGTCAATGACCTGTCCAGAGTCGCCTTGGTGGACGATATTGTGTATACTATCGCTCTGACCGCGATTCAGGCGACTTAAGTATGAACCAACCCAATTACGAATCTACTGAACCTGTTGCGAGACTCTTATGACGAATGAACTGAAATTCCCTGACGGCGTGACAATCACGGCAACCATTTCTTCGGCGACGGAGGAGATCTTAGTTCCAGAGGTTATCGAACTCATAGCTGCCCTTCATCGAAACTTTAATCAACGGCGCAAAGAACTTCTCCAGAGGAGGCAACAACGACAGGCGGATTTGGACGCCGGCCAAACGCCGGATTTTCTGACGGCGACCGAGAATGTGCGAAGAAGCGATTGGACCGTAGCACCGATCCCCGCGGACCTGCAGGATCGCCGAACCGAGATCACCGGGCCGACGGATCGCAAGATGGTCATCAACGCATTAAACTCGGGCGCGAAAGTCTTCATGGCTGATTTTGAAGACGCCAATACTCCCACCTGGGAAAACTTAATGGAAGGCCAGATTAACCTGCGGGATGCAATTCGCCGGGCCATCGAATTCAAGACTCCGGAGGGAAAAGCATACCGGCTGAAAGAGCAAGTGGCCGTGCTGTTTGTTCGACCGCGCGGCTGGCATCTACCGGAAAAACACTTCTTGGTCGATGGGGAGCCAGTGTCAGGTGGCCTGTTCGACTTTGCGCTGTATATGTTCCATAACGCGAAGGAACTTCTGGCGCGGCAATCCGGGCCCTATTTTTATCTGCCAAAGCTGGAGAGCCATCTGGAAGCGCGACTCTGGAACGATGTTTTCAATTTCACTCAGGATTCGTTAGGCGTCGCCCGCGGTTCGATTCGAGCGACGGTGCTGATCGAGACGATTCTGGCGGCCTTTGAGATGGATGAGATTCTCTACGAACTGAAAGATCATTCTGCCGGGCTGAACTGCGGCAGGTGGGATTACATTTTCAGTTGCATTAAACGGTTCAGGAACAAGCCGGAGTTCATTCTGGCGGATCGGGCGCTGGTGACCATGACCACACATTTTATGCGTTCCTATTCATTGCTCTGCATCAAGACCTGTCATCGGAGAGCGATTCATGCCATGGGAGGCATGGCCGCTCAGATCCCGATCAAGAATGACGAGAGGGCGAACGAGGAGGCATTCGCAAAGGTTCGTGCCGACAAGGAACGAGAGGCCAACGACGGCCATGATGGCACCTGGGTGGCACATCCAGGTCTAGTTGCAACCGCTTTGACGGCATTTGACGCGGTCATGAAGACTCCGAATCAAATCGATCGAAAGCGTGAAGATGTTCAGATCAGCGCGGCTGATATTCTAAAATTCGGGCCCGAAGAACCGATTACAGAGCAGGGTTTGCGGACCAATGTCAGTGTGGGCGTCCAATACCTGGAATCCTGGCTGCGTGGCGCCGGCTGCGTGCCAATCTTCAACCTGATGGAAGACGCTGCCACGGCGGAAATCTCTCGAGCTCAAGTTTGGCAGTGGATCCGGCATCCGCGCGGCGTTCTCTCGGACGGACGCAAAGTGACGAAGGAACTGTTTCGCAGTGTCCTGGAAGAAGAACTGGCCAAAGTTCAGGCCTCCATCGGTCCAGAGCGATATAAGAAAGGCAAGTATAGTGAGGCCGCGGAGCTCTTTGATCGAATCACCACCAGCGATCAGTTTGCCGAATTCCTGACGTTACCGGGTTATGAACGGCTAGACTAACAAACCCTCGAGAGGGGGGAGATTCTCCAACATTCAAAAATAATAGCAAATCGGACAAAACTAAGAATTAACAAATCAAGAGGAAAAAATGAGCACAACTGCTACGGAAACGATGATCGAGGCTGCGCCTCCGGCAACCGAGAACCGATGGAACAAGCCAGGGGCGCGTTGGAAAAATGTGATCCGCCCGTATACCAAAGAAGAAGTTGAACGGCTGCGAGGCACGGTGAAGATCGAATATACTTTGGCCCGACTTGGTGCCGATCGGCTCTGGAAATTGCTCCAGGAAGAAGACTACGTGCCGACCCTTGGGGCAATGACGGGAAACCAGGCGGTCCAGCAAGTTCACGCCGGCCTCAAAGCGATCTACCTCAGCGGTTGGCAAGTGGCGGCCGATGCCAATCTGGCGGGCCAGATGTATCCCGATCAGAGTTTGTATCCGGCGAACAGCGTTCCGATGGTGGTCAAACGGATCAACAACGCCTTGCTGCGGGCTGACCAGGTCCGTCATCTGGAGGGGAGACACCACATCCATTGGTTAGCGCCAATCGTGGCGGACGCGGAAGCCGGATTTGGGGGACCGCTCAATGTCTTTGAATTGATCAAGGCGATGATCGAGGCGGGTGCTGCGGGAGTTCATTTAGAGGATCAACTGGCTTCGGAAAAGAAATGTGGACATATGGGCGGGAAGGTCCTGATTCCCACCCAACACGCGATCAAAAACCTGATCGCCGCGAGGTTGGCCGCCGATATCTGCGATGTGCCGACGATTCTTTTGGCGAGGACAGATGCCAATGCGGCGAACCTGCTGACCAGTGACGTGGATGAGCGCGACAAACCGTTCATCACCGGCGAACGAACAGGGGAGGGCTTTTATCGGGTGCGTGCCGGAATCGATCAGGCCATCGCCCGTGCAGTTTCCTATGCTCCTTATGTGGATCTGCTCTGGTGTGAAACCAGCGAGCCGAACCTGTCTGAAGCGAAGCGGTTTGCCGAAGGTGTCCACAAAGAGCATCCGGACAAACTCCTGGCCTACAATTGCTCGCCTTCGTTCAACTGGAAAAAGAAACTGGATGACCCCACCATCGCGCGGTTCCAACGCGAGCTTGGCGCAATGGGGTACAAGTTCCAGTTCATCACTTTAGCCGGGTTTCATGCGCTAAACTACAGCATGTTTCACCTGGCCCGAGCCTACAAGGAGAGCGGTATGTCTGCCTATGCCGAGCTACAGGAAGCCGAATTTGCGGACGAGGCGAATGGATACACCGCGACCCGGCATCAACGTGAGGTCGGTACGGGATATTTCGATGAGGTGAGCCAGGTAATTTCTGCTGGTGAGTCGTCGACGACCGCTTTACACGGTTCCACCGAAGCGGAGCAATTTCATTGAGGTGACTCAACACCGGGAACTAACCAATGAACCGCTTCATCCTGCGCACTTTCAGCGCGGGCCGCCGCGGATGGTCGGTTCCCGGGGGTTCGAACCAAGTTGAAACCTGGGTAAAAACACTGGGCTTTATACACAAATCGGAAAACGGCGAATACTTTGAAAAGCATCGCTGATGGTACGAATGGAAACAGGCTGGAAGCCTATCCTACCTTACGCCGTCGCACCGCCGCGGTGGGTCCGCGGTCATGGTTTTACCGCATGACCTCGAGCGATCGCTCGACGCGCCGAAGAGCAATGTAGCATAGGCTTCCAGCCTGTATTCATTCACACCATTGGAGCGATGCTTTATTCTCGCCGACAAATTGTGTCTACAAAGAAACCTCCCAACCAACGCCTTTATCTTTCGGCGCGATTCCGTTTGAAGAATTAGAGCGCCATTCCAATCGAACCTTTTTCTATGAGTATCCCCGATTACTTTCGAGCGCTGATCATTAGCGAAGCAAAAGATGGCGGCGAAGCCACTGCGAAAATTGCGATGATCCCTCGAGAATCGTTACCCACGCAGGGCGAAGTGCTGATCCAGGTTTTTTATTCGAGTCTGAATTACAAGGACGCTTTAGCGGTGACCGGGCGAGGGAAAATTGTTCGATCTTTTCCCATGGTTCCAGGGATTGATTTGGCGGGAATCGTCGTAGAATCGAGCGCTTCCAGATTCAAACGCGGGGATCCTGTCATCGCGACCGGATGGGGTCTGGGCGAACGTTACTGGGGTGGTTTGGCTGACTACGCGTCCGTGGAAGCTGATTGGTTACTCCCGGCGCCCCCTGGCCTTAGTTTGTTGACTAGCATGGCATTTGGTACGGCGGGTTTGACCGCGATGCTCGCGGTTTTGGCACTTGAAGAGTCCGGAATGACTCCAAAGTCGGGCCGGGAAGTTCTTGTCACGGGCGCCTCCGGCGGGGTTGGAAGTTTCGCGATCGCCTTTCTCCATCGAAGGGGATACAAAATAGCGGCTCTATCACACCGAAAAAGCAACCACGATTACCTGATCAAACTGGGAGCCGATTCAGTGATTGATCTCTCCGAATTCCTGGCAACGTTTCGTGGGCCGCTGGAATCTGAACGCTGGGCCGGAGCGATTGATAGCTTGGGAGGGGACGTCCTGTCAGCGCTGCTTGGCGGCATGTCCTATCGGAGCGGGGTTGCCTGTTGTGGATTGAGTCGAGCCACCGAATTTTCTGCGACGATCTTTCCCTTCATTTTGCGAGGAGTTCGCTTGATTGGCATCGACTCGGTTTACTGTCCGCTCGATGAGCGGCGGCGAGCTTGGGAAGAGATCGGGAAAACGCGACCTCTCAAGGGATTGGAGGAGATTACGGCGTTCTATTCGTTGGAAGAAGTTCCTGACCTTGCGCAAGCCTTACTGGATGGGAAGCTCCGCGGCCGGAGCCTGATTAGCATTGCCGGAGTCGAAAAATCCCTGGCGCAGTAAGACCAAGGAGTCAAGAAGCCAAGGAGCCAAGAAGACAAGAAGACAAGGACCTCGAGCTATCGCTTGACGCGCCGAAGGGCAATGTATCATAGGCTTCCAGCCTGTCTCTGGGCTGAAATACGCGATGTCGGCGCCTTTTCTTCGAATTTTGTACAAAGCCCAGGGTTTCAACCTAGGGAACCGCCCACCCGGGCGACCCGCCTGAAAGGGTGCCAGATCAGACCTATAAGAAACAGACGCGAAGCTCCTATTTATATAGAGCCCGCAATCGTTCAACGTTGTGCTGGGTACGCTTTATATAATCCAGCGGGGAGTTTGTATCTCTTGCCTAACAAATATTCTATTCCATTTCGGTAGCATTCGGGGCGCATTTGGCCCACGTGATCTCTCGCCCCTTCAGGGCGAAACGCCTTATTGGATTTTCCCAGAGTTTCAACCCCATAAGCGCTAACTTAATCAAAGCCTCGGCGGGGAGAATGTATTTTGTTTCAGAGGGACAGCATGATAGTAGCCAGGCACGAAGTGCCTGGAGTCATGAGGAGAATATTAATGGATAATTCAACTCATTCTCGAAAAATAATCATTAATTGGCGGCCCGCGGCCACGAATAAAGAAGATTAGCCTCTTGACAACGCTAGATCTCGCCATGATGTTTAAACGTTGCTGCGGGTGCCCCAGAGTCGGCCGGATCAATGGCGTGGGGAACGTCTCCCCTTCTCTTAGTGTCGATACAGCAAACTTGATTGAATTTCGATCGTCCTCCGATGAGTAGCGCACGAGCGATTTACACGCCAGCTAGTGAGCGATCTCGGATGGAGAACTTTCAAAAACAGAAAAAGATAATATGCCAGCATTAACTCTAGAACTAGATAGTATAAATCCTAAAATTCACCAGTTTGTCACCACCCATCGACGCATGCTAATTAACGGGAAATGGGTAGACCCAAAGTCGGGGGCAGACAATACCTTTAACGTTTATAATCCGGCAACCGGCGAAGTAATGGCCACCGTCGCGGCCGGCAATCACGCCGATGTTGATCTAGCCGTGAAGGCGGCCCGACGCGCCTTAGAACACGGCCCCTGGTCGCGGATGACTCATGGCCAGCGAGGCAAGCTGATCTGGAAACTGGCAGACTTGCTGGAAGAAAATCTGGAAGAGTTCGCGATGATCGAGTCACTGGATAACGGAAAACCTCTGGCGGTGGCCCGAATCGCTGACATTCCGTTGGCGATCGACAATTTCCGGTACATGTCAGGATGGACAACGAAGATCGAAGGTCGGACGATTGGGTTGAGTAATCTGGGCCAGGAATATTTTGCTTACACGTTGCGCGAACCGGTCGGAGTGGTCGGACAGATCATCCCGTGGAATTTTCCGCTTCTGATGGCTGCCTGGAAGCTTGGACCGGCGCTGGCGGCGGGTTGCACGATCGTGCTTAAACCCGCCGAGCAAACGCCGCTTTCGGCTCTTCGCCTGGGGGAACTCTTTGAAGAAGCGGGATTTCCGGCCGGTGTCGTCAATATCGTAACCGGGTACGGTGAAACCGCGGGCGCGGCGATCGCCGCTCACCCCGATATTGATAAGGTGGCGTTCACCGGTTCGACGGAGGTTGGCAAACTGATCGTCCATGCGGCAGCTGGAAATCTAAAGAAAGTTTCACTCGAACTGGGCGGCAAATCGCCCAACATCGTCTTCGCTGATGCCGACATGGAGAATGCGATCCATGGCGCAACGAACGCGATCTTTTTCAACCATGGTCAATGTTGTTGCGCGGGCTCGCGCCTCTACATTGAGCAGAAGATTTTCGATGAAGTCGTCGAAGGGGTGAGTAAGACGGCCAAGAATTACAAAGTCACGGACGGTTCCGATCCTCAATGCGACATGGGTCCGCTAGTGTCCGACGAACAACTCGATCGCGTGCTGGGGTTCATCGAGGCGGGCGAAAAGCAAGGCGCCAAGACGGTCATTGGCGGGCATCGGGTGGGCGACCGCGGTTATTTTGTGGAGCCGACACTCCTGACGAACGTCCGGCCAGGGATGAAGGTGGTCGATGAGGAAATTTTTGGTCCGGTAGTGTGCGCGATGCCGTTCGAAAAAACCGAAGAGATTACCGCCCAGATGAACAACTCGCCTTTTGGCCTGGCTGGGGCCATCTGGACCCAGGATCTGAGCAAAGCCCACCGCATGGCCAAGGCCATGAAGGCGGGAACCGTCTGGGTCAACTGTTATAATGTCTTCGACGCGGCGATGCCTTTCGGAGGATACAAACAATCCGGCTGGGGTCGTGAGATGGGTCCCGAAGTATTCGAACTGTATACCCAGGTGAAATCGGTCTGCATTAAGACTTAACCCGTGCATTTATCAGCTAATAAAGAGAAAAGTTAGTCAAAAGGAACTTATGCATCGACATAAACTTATGAAGGCGGCAATCGTTCATTCGTTTGCTAAGCCTCTGCTGATCGAAGAAGTCCAGAGACCGACAGCCGGTCCGGGAGAAATCATTGTTAAAATAGAGACCAGCGGATTATGCCATACCGACATCCATGCGGCACGCGGCGATTGGCCGATCAAGCCGAAGCTGCCCCTGATTCCCGGGCACGAAGGGGTCGGTATCGTGGAAGAGCTCGGGAAGGGCGTGACCGAAGTCAAAGAAGGAGATCGCGTCGGTATTCCGTGGCTAGGTTATGCCTGCGGCCTCTGTCGGTATTGTGAATCCGGTTGGGAGAATCTGTGCGAAAAACAGCTCAACACCGGATATTTTCTGGATGGCGGCTACGCGGAATACGTGAAAGGACACGCGAAATATGTCGGCAAGGTCCCCCACGGCGTCGATCCTTTGGACGCCGCGCCCCTGACTTGTGCAGGTTTGACCACTTACAAAGCGGTGAAAGTTTCCGGCGCCAAAACCTCGGATCTGGTGGCAGTTTTTGGCATCGGCGGCCTCGGCCATTTGGCGGTTCAATATGCCAGGATTGCCGGTGCTGAGGTGGTCGCCATCGACATTGTCGATGAAAAGCTGGGATTGGCGAGAAGCCTGGGGGCAACTTACACGGTAAACGCCAAGGAATCTGATCCGGTCGAGGAGATCAAAAAACTCGGAGGAGCAGATGTTGCTATTTGCGTAGCCGTTTCTCCCCGCGCATTTGAGCAGGCCTATCGTTCTCTCCGCCGAGGGGGGACACTGGTTTTCGTGGCCTTACCGGCGGATAATTACGTGCAGTTGCCTATTTTTGAGACGGTATTAAACGGTATAACGATCAAGGGATCAATCGTCGGCAATCGGGCGGATCTAGCCGAGGTTTTCGCGCTGCATGCCGCAGGGAGAACCAAGGTTTCGCGTGAGAAACGGAAACTTGAGGAAGTGAACGAAGCCTTTGAAGAAGTCGAGAGCGGGCGGGCAAAGGCTCGCCTGGTATTCGATTTTCGATAAGAGGTTGGCCGCAGTCGAAGTGTGGCGAGCAATATCGGCCGCCTGCCGTTTTTGAGGCAGGCGGCCAGGACGATGAACAGAAGTTAAATTTCCTGAGTGAAGTTTTCGATAGAGATCAGCGCGGCAATTTCCCAGGCGCCGAAAAACTGATCTGTCAGTAACAAGTTATCTTTCCGTGTTTCTGCGACTCGCGCTGCTGCACGATGCCATAGGCGCCACCGCTCCAGCCAGTATTCACCAGCCACACGCGTACGCCGTGTTGTTTCATCTTGGCGGCAAGCAGTTCGGCATATTTGTTTGGATGCCACACCAGAAACGGGCCGCCAAAACAGGATGAAAACGTTGCCTCGGATTCCGTTACTTCCCACTTCGGTGCCGGCAACTTTCGCGGTGTAGCCGCTGATATAATGACACATCGCCTCGGCTGGTGAGAGCGAACTGACTGGAGGCAGCACGCCAAATGCGCCGCAGGTCAGAAAAATAATGTCCGTCGGATGGCCCGCAACGCACGGAATCTACGCGTTCTGGATGAATTGTATCGGATAAGCGCCGCGGGTGTTCTCGGTAAGGCTGATGTTGTGTATGGTCGACCAAATGGTCCTGATCGAGCACCGCATAGATCTCGCGCATATATTCTTCGACCTCATCGACAGAGTCGAAAGCAGGATTCTGACCCACATAAGCGCCGATACGCTTGAGCGCGATAAGCGGGATGAACGGCCCGATATCGTTGAAAATCGTTGGTGGTGGTCTAGATCAATGGTGCCCGTCAAACGTGGACCCTCAGCGCGAAGCCGTCAGATCAAGGTGACCAAAGGGGCGGCGGACCGATCCAGTCCAAAGATTAATGGCACCAAAATGTCCAGTGATTAACGGCAGCAAAATGTCGAAATCCGCACATCAAGAGCAAATTTCAGGCTGCGTCGAGGTTACCAAAAAAGAACCGCAGCATTTCGCGTGAAGCGTCGGGTCCTTGCCGATCTGTGTGTGAACCGTCCGGGCAGCCCCCAGACCACACGTGCCCCAGTCCTTCAATGGCCCAGTGTTCCACTTGGGGAACGCCGCTCGCGTTGACGATCACGGTGCGAGTGTAAGCACGGCCTCCCGCCGAGCCGTGATGTTGCGTCTCTCGAGTAGTGTGAGCGAGGTCAGCGCGAGCTTCCGCAAGAATCATTTCGCCGTTCGCGCTTAAAAGAGTGAAGAAACGCTGCTAAAAGCGAAGGAACCGGACGGAGGACCACCAAGGCGTATGGGACTTGGTAAAAATAGCCAAATGCGCCGGATGCCACTGTCGATTGCAGCTAAATCGTAGACTGCGCGCACCCGCGTCATTGTGCAATCGTCAGTGAAGGTCGAGATCCAGAGTCGATGCGCTCCACATTGCCAGTTAAAAAAACTGTCCTACCTTGTTGGAGAATCTCTCTCTAGCGTTTGTCGATTGGCGTCAACGGTCGGGGTGCCGGGCCGATGTAATCGGCGCTTGCCGCGTGTCAATCGGTGCGCTGGACGAGCCAGTCAACGGCTCGCGGCCACAGATCCTTTTGAGCCCGGCCGCTGACGGCGAGTCCAATGTGCCCGGCTGGCCAGATGATCTTTTCCTTGTCGGTG
>Ga0210387_10000369_pt1 | contig 32084 bp, 31 predicted proteins | sample IncBWC7OmetaG_FD_160108 | JGI IMG/M metagenome (GOLD analysis project Ga0210387, IMG submission 160108) | Forest soil microbial communities from Barre Woods Harvard Forest LTER site, Petersham, Massachusetts, United States - Inc-BW-C-7-O ... | reverse complement strand
AAGTTGTCAGTGGTCAGTGGTCAGTGTCAGTGTCAGTTGTCAGTTGTCAGTTGTCAGTGTCAGTGTCATTGTCAGTGTCAGTGTCAGTGTCAGTGTCAGTGTCAGTGTCAGTGTCAGTGTCAGTGTCAGTGCCAGTGCCGATGCCAGTGGTAAGGTGGGACGCCTTACTTACGACGCTGGCGGACAGGGGTGTTTGATTACCCCTTCTGTCCCAGTATGTCCCGCCTATCTGCCGTAACTAAGGCGTCCCGCCTTACCCTCTCCGGCAAACCGTCCAGGTTAGCCGCAGCAGTAAGTAAGGCGTCTCCTAAGTAGCGCGGAATGTCCAAACTCCAGAACGGCGCCTTGGAGAACCCAAGATTCCTTAACTTATTTAGTGCCATTCACGGCTGATCCATTTGCCGGACATTGACAATGACACTGACACTGGCCCAAAGGGCACCCTGGGAACCGCCATCTCAAGCAAGACGCCCATCAAGGCAAATCCCGTCGGAGACCCACCTCACTCATGGGTTGAGGAAGACCAGATTGGAAATCGGGTCCTGGACCCTGGCTCCGTGTGGAATGCCAGCGACGCTGATCGTTGCATGCGGTTCGTACGGACTAATCACCATGTCGGGGACCGAGGTCGGCGTAGCGTAAGGTAAACTCTCAGCATCCTGAGGAGCTACCTGCGCCTGATAAACGGTATCGTCGTCTGGTAAACCGTAATCATTGTCATCATCCAGCGGATCAAAAATCACGCCACCCCCAGTACCGAAGTGGAAACGAAGACGAAAACCATTGCCCGACCGCGCAAAGAAATGTGTAGGAGCCGAATGCGAGCGAAAAGCGGAATCGTGGCGAAAGGAACCTCTGGTTGGCTGAGGTCCTGCTGCCGCTAACATAACGGTGGACATCGCCAAAAATACTGCCGCTATTATCTTCATAAGCTTGCTATCCAGAGGACGTTTTAGCTTAATCTATGCCCCGCCTTTGGGGGTGCAACCTCACGAGAGGCATCCGCAGGCGTTGTTGGAGCAGTCACCAAAGAGCCTGCGGAATGCAAGGTAAGCAGGCCACATTTTGCATTGCTCGAGTCGTTTAGCGGGTAGAAATCGTCTTATGGAACCTCTTTTGCAGCGCCGTTTCCGATCGGCAGCTAAATACTATCTGTCAGGACGCCCGTCCTACTCTTCGTTGCTGATACGCCGGGTGGTCGAGCTATGTGCTCTGAATTCCACCCACAAGATGCTGGATCTTGGTTCTGGACCCGGGCAACTCGCAATGGCGTTTGCGCCATTGGTCCAGGAGGTGACAGCGCTCGATCCCGAGCCAGAGATGCTTGAGATCGGGAGAAAGAATGCATCCTCAGACCATTTCAAAATTAAATTTGTTCAAGGGAGCTCCTATGACCTTGGCCCGCAATTTGGCCGGTTTCAAGCGGCCACCATTGGTCGTGCTTTCCATTGGATGGAGCGGGCTCCAACCTTGCATCTGCTCGACGCGATAATCGAGCCCGATGGAGCCGTCGTGTTGTTCAACGACAGCCATCCCGAAGTGCCGGAAAATTCCTGGCACGGTCCTTACGAGAAAGTGATCGAGCACTATTCTGAAGATGACATCGAACGACAGAGACTTCGCTCACCAGATTGGCTGAAAAATGAGGCAATTCTGCTCGCTTCGCCTTTCCATCAAATGGAACGCATTTCGATCATTGAACGAAGACTCACTGCCGTTGAGCGCTTTATGGATCGAGCGCTCTCACTCTCGATTACGTCGCGGGAACGCCTGGGCGCGAAGGCCGATGATCTGGCGAGTGAAATACGAGAATTGATGGCAAAATTCGCACTTGAGGGTGTCGTAACTGAGGTTGTGGAATCCACTGCCTTAATCGCACGACGAAACTCGCCGCTTTAGGCCAATTTCATCAGGGGCGCGATCCACCGGACCTCAACCAAGTAATGCCACGTTTCGGAACTAAAAGCCCGCAGCAGCGCTTTTTCCTTGGCAGCCTGACTGGGCCTCCTCGTGCCTGGCGGCCGGGTCTTGAACCCGCAGAGCTATCATTCCGCGTTCCGCATTTCTTCCACCAGACACGAAGAGGCTTTCGCGGGCAAGAAACATCCATGATGTTTTGTTCTCTGGCAACAAAAAAAACAAAAATCTCCTTTAAATCGACGTTTTGATAATCGCCCAAGGGTCATGCAGTCGTCCGAGGGTGACAGCATGCTTTTGTGAGAGCGGACTTTGATGACAGGAAACGCCAACGACCGAGGTTGAAGAAGTACGCTCACGAGTTGGTCAGCCGGCCATTCGAGGATCTCACATCCTTGCCAAGGTTTTGCCGAAGATGACAAGATCGCGTCGGACGCCGTCAACATGGGCAACCCCTGGTAGCAGGCCCCAGCGCGCAAATCCAAGGCTTTCAAACAGGCGATTGCTGGGCTGGTTGTGGGCCAAAACAAATCCCAGGAGAGTATCGACGCTCAATCCTGGGCAGCTCTCCATAACCCGCCCGAGCAAGTATCTTGCAAATCCTCGACGTTGATGTTCCGGCGCAATGTAAATACTAACTTCCGCAGTGTGGGCAAAGGTCGGCCCGTCGTGAAATGAGGATAGAGCCGACCATCCGGCGATCAGCGCATTCTCTTCCAAAACCCACAGAGGTCGCTTTCCCCGCTGATGCCCGGCAAACCATTCTAGCTCTTCCGCCACCAAGGCACTCTCAATATCGCCACTGGAAGAAGCAGCAGAAATCCAGGCATTGTAGATTTCCAAAATTCGGGGAAGATCCTCCACCCTTGCGTGTCGCGCGCACAGACCCATACAATTTCCCTAGGTGGATTTTGGTATCGTCACAAAAAATGCCATGGGAGGGTGGTCGGAACACCCAGGCTTACCCTTGTTATTGAACGCACTACCGGCGGTACCGAGGTCGACTGGTGTCGGATTCAAGCCTCTGGGTATTGCTGCGTGGCAGAGCTCGGTCGAAGAAGTCGTCGCACTAAGAATCTCCAAGTTCGGATAATCTAGCCGCATCGAATCTGGATGCGCATTCTGGTCGCCAATCACCATCTTCTGTGGCGTGCTGTCATCCTGGATGAGCAGTTTTAGAATTTCGTGTCCCTTACTGGCATCCATTCCGGAATATCCCTGCTCCGATCCGTTCCCTTGCGGGGCGTGATGGTTGTAGACTGAGACAGCATGATGGCCAGGTATTGTTAACTCAACCCACTGCGGGCCGCGCACTCCGAGCTTGTTTGTTAAATCCAAGTCGACTTTCGCCTTTCTCACACGCTTGCCAGGCTCTGGAGCCTTGGCATCTGGAAAACAGTATTGCTTAACCGCTGGAGATTGGTCGGGATAGTAAGCGCGAGCCTTCAAGGTAATATCTGTCGCGGTCGCCCTTTTCAGCATCACATTGAAGCTGCATTTGCCGACACTGTTCGGGACGGACACGTCACCTATTTTCTTGGCATATGGAGCCTCTTGGGTAACGATCGATTCCCAATCAGACCCGACGATACTATCGACCGCTTTTTTGGAGGCGCCCTCCTGGATCGCGATAATATCGATATCGTGATCATCTGCCATTTGCTTAAGATTGCCCCACTTTTGAGTGTCGAACCCGCAAACATTGGACGAGAGGAAGGCAACCTCACCCGGGTTCGTCCTCGCTTTTTTCTTTGGCGGTTGGGCAACAGGAGCCGGACCGCCAGGGAGCTTACGCTTCAACATGCTTCGAGGCATATCATCACCATGCGGATCGGAAAAGGCTAATTCAGTTGTCAGTTGTCAGTTGTCAGTTGGCAGTTGGCAGTTGGCAGTTGGCGGTTGCCAAGCAGATAGAAGTTTCAGCCGCTCAGCGATGGCCCAACCCGGATCCGACCACCCTTCCCTGACCCACCGGGAACCGTAAATCCGGCCTGAAATCAGTACTTCGTTACCTCATTTTGACCTGGCTCGCTTTTCTCCCCTGACACTGGCACTGTTGGCGGTTGGCAGTTGGCGGCGACAGATACGCTTCTCCGTGCGGGCAATACTTCAGGGTGAAAGACAACAGCCCGAAAAGGGTCGAGGATCGGTCGCATCAACGCACGCTTCTGCCCCACTGGCAACAGACAACTGACAACCGAGACTGAAACGACAGTGGTCAATGCACACTCTCTGGTTTTCGGGCGGCAAACGGAAATATTCACCTGCGCCGCGAACTCTCAGATGAAAGCACTTAAATTGGGACACGATCGTCCCGCAAGTCACGCGAATGTTGATAACTTGCTTTTTGAAAGAATCACCCACGATGGGCAACCGGCGAGGTCCATTATTTGGCAAGCGGTGCAAGAAGCTGTCGATATGCCTCTGCTTGCTATTGGTAGGATGCGCCAACTCTGATAAGGTAGAGAACCGAGACTACGCTTTTGATACTTATGATCCGACTCCAAACGAAATTCAGCTAGCTCAACAACGAGCCCAACGTTATTGGGCCAAGAATTCGCAGCGATTCAAAAACTCGACTAAATATCTTGCAGTTTACGCGACGAGCGTTGTCCAAGGGGATGTCAATCAGGGCTTATACGCGAAATTGATCAATTCTCAGACCACCACGAGTTTCTTTGAAACCGACACTAGCTTGAACGGGTCCTGCATCATGATCTACGACACTGCAACAAATAGCTTTGTCAGCAATCAAGGATACGCATCGATAGATTTACCTCCCCGTGGAGCGACAGCTCGATGGGACGGGTACACAGCGAAGTATATCGGATGGTGAGGATGAGTTGTCGGCCCGGGTATTCGTGCGTGTTTGCCATCCTGTTTTTGGGTGGTATAGATCAGGACATCCAACCCCATCGAAGGAAGACGACGCCATGAAGCTTGGCTGGTGCGGTCCGATTGAAAATGCGGCGATCATCGCGAAGGCCGGTTTCGATTTTATTGAAGTCCCGCTGGCGCCCTTTGGTCTTGAGGACCAGAAGAGTCTTGCCGCCGCCAAAAAGGCCATCGCCGCGAGCCCGCTGCCAACATCGGCCTTCAACATATTTATCCCACGCGACATTCGCGTGGTCGGCACCGACATCGATGTTGATCGTGTGAAGTCCTATCTCGGTCGCGCTGCCGAACTTTTGGCCTACGCACACGCGAAGATCGTCGTATTCGGCAGCGGTCGGGCGCGCAACGTCCCAGAGGGTTTCGACCGTGACAAGGCGGAAGCCCAATTGATCGATTCCCTGCGTTGGTCTGCCGAAGCTTTGCAGGGCTCGGAGACAACGCTGGCGATCGAACCGTTGAACCGAAAAGAGTCGAATATCGTCAACTCGGTTGGGGAAGGCGTGCGCTTCGCCAAAGCGGTGAACCGTCCGGAAATTCGCGTGCTCGCTGACATCTACCATATGGACGAGGAAAACGAGCCCTTGTCGGAAGTCGCCACCCACATTGAATGGCTGTCGCATATTCATCTGGCCGACACAGGCCGCTTCAATCCCGGAACGGGGAGCTACGACTACGACACGTTCTTCGGATATTTGAAGACGGCGAATTACCGCGGAATGCTTTCCGCAGAATGCACCGTGAAGAATCCCGAGGCCGATATGCGTCAGAGTCTCGCGTTTCTGCGCCGACACTGGCCTTCAGAATCGACAATTTAACGGCAAGCGCCAGGCGGATCAGCGACCGCGGGCTGTGTCGCCTGCCAACCAAGGCAGGCCAAATAAGAAAAGCTCAGGAGCACTCTTCCGGTATCCAGCTGGAGGCTGGTCAAAGAAAGCCGCGGGCCCCATTGGCCCGGACAAACGGCGCTAAAACAGAGACGAAGCCTGGGCTTGATCCTCCTGTGCAATCCCCGCGGCCGGACTCCCTGGGAGGCCAGGTCAATGCGGAAAGAGCAGCGCTGCGTGTTTGCAATTAACTAAATAGTTAGTTAGATTCCTCCGAGATGAAGATCGTCCCTGCTGATGTACCGCGCAAAAGCAAACGAGACGCGGTGGTCACGAAAGCCGCAATTGTCGCCGCCGCGCTGGAGGAGTTTGCCCAGCTCGGCCTGGCCGGAGCGCGGATCGATGAGATCGCCAGAGCCGCGCGGGTGAACAAAGCGCTGCTTTACTATTACTTTGAGAGCAAGGAGCACCTGTACCAGGGCGTGGTTGAACAGATGTTCGTCGCCATGACCAGTGCGCTGCGCCGTGCGCTGAGCACCGCCGATGGGCCTCGGGAGAAGTTGCTGGCTTTTCTGGACGCCAATTTCAAGGTGCTGGCGGCGCAGCCTGGCTATGCGCGGCTCTTGGAGCAGGAAATGGATATCGTGAAAGTTCTCTTGAACAATTTGCAGCCGGATACGGCGCCCAAATTCTTCCGGCAGATTGCTCCGTTATTAATTGAGTTCCGGGCGGTCCTCGAAGAAGGAGTCAAAACTGGAGTTTTCCGGACCATCGATATCGACGCGGTCTTGCCGCTGTTGCTGATGCTGGTGCGAACGGCGGTGAGAGGGATTCCGATGGCCGGCAAATTCATTTCCGCTTCCAGGAAGGTCTCGGCTAAAAGGCGGCGGGCGGCGGCGATTGACTTTATCACCTGTGCTCTTTTTACGGCTCAACGCCAACAGTAAGGCGCCCGTCCATCGGGATCAAGCCAATGAAAGGAAGATCGGTAATTGTGCTCATTTTAGGGGCCCTGTTTTTAGCAGCCGCGCTTTACTTCTTCTTTTTTACGGAGCACAGCGAGGGTTTAATTCTCGAAGGCATCGTTGACGCGAACCAGGTGGTGGTCAGCCCGAAGGTCCAGGGTATCCTTGAGCGGCTCAAGGTGGATGAGGGCAGCGCGGTGCGGGCGGGCGAATTGATCGCCACCCTCGATACGACCGAGCTCAACGCCAATGTGGAAGCTGACCGGGCTAGCGTGGCAAATTTGCGGTCGCAGTTGGCTCAATCCCAATCCAATTATCAAATGGCGTGCACTGAGACCGCGGGTGACCTGGCCGGTGCGCAGGCCAGGCTTTCGGTAGCGAAAGCCCAACTTGAGCAATCCCGATCGCAGCTTGAAAGGGTTCGGAACGATTTTCAGCGGACAGAGGCCCTTTCAGCGCAAGGAGTTTCCGCCAAACAAGATCTTGATCATTGGGCTTCTGACTTACGGACTCAGCAGGCCACCGTGAGCGCACAAAGCGAACAGGTGCGTGCGGCTGAGGCGGATCTCATGCACGCTCAAGCAGGCCAGTTTCGCAAGAGCGCCGCGCAAAGCGCCGTGGACTCGACACAAGCGCAGCTGCACAATGCTGAATCTGAGCTGGTGGCGGCTGAAGCGCGACTCAGCTATACGCAGGTAATGGCGCCGATCTCGGGTGTTGTTTCGGTGCTGGTGGCGAGACAAGGAGAGGTGGTGGGTCCGAGTGCTCCGGTAGCCACCATTATCGATCCCCGGAACACCTGGGTCCGCGTGGGGATTCCAGAGACCTACGCCGATCACATCGCCATCGGTGAGAAGCTGGCAATACAAACTCCTTCGGGGCAAATCGTCGATGGCACGGTGCTCACGAAGGGGGTGGAAGGCGATTTTGCCACCCAGTTTGACCTCAACCAGCTTAATCGGAATATCCGTTGCGTGGCGCTCAAGATCGCTGTGGCAAATCGGGAACTTACCATCACTCCCGGCATGACGGCTAAAGTGTTGCTCAATCCGGCCCAGTTAAAGCGCAAGATCATCTACGCCGAAAAATTGGCCGGCCAATAAGGGGTTCGTATGGCAAAGCAGATCGAAACGGGAGTTTCAGCCATCGCCGTCGAAGGGGTTAGTAAACGGTTTGGCGATTTCACTGCCGTCGATCAGGTTTCTTTTCGCGTTGTTACCGGCGAAACGTTCGGTCTGCTCGGGCCGAACGGAGCCGGAAAGAGCACGCTGATCCGAATGATGACGACGCTGCTACCGATTGCGAGCGGGCGGATTCTGGTCTTTGACCAGGACGTGGCGCTCTCGCCGAACCGCGCACGGCTTGAGATCGGGGTTATACCACAGGCAATGACGAGCGACACGGAGCTTACCGTCGGGGAAAATTTGAGCATTTACGCCAAACTTTACGGGGTAAAACGTGATCAACGGCGGCGAGCGATTAAAGAGTTGCTCGAAATCGTCGGCCTGACGGAATGGCGCGACGCCGAGGTGCATACCCTCTCGGGCGGCATGAGGCGGCGAGTGGAGGTGGCGCGTGGGCTTGTCCACAGTCCAAAGGTTCTCTTTCTGGATGAACCCACCACCGGCCTTGATCCGGTCTCCCGCGTCGATGTGTGGGAGATGCTCGAGAAGATCCAGCGCGAGCGTCAGCTGACGATTCTCGTGACCACCCATTACATGGAGGAAGCTGATCGGTTATGCGACCGCATTGCCATCATTGATCACGGACGATTGATCATCCTGGATACCCCAAGCAACCTGAAGGCATCCGTCCCGGGCTCGACCGATGAAACTTCACTCAACGATGTTTTCGCCTATTACACCGGGCGCGGCCTGCCGGCGTCAGGGATGCACGATGGAGTCGGTTCAACGACGGATCTCCGCGCAGCGAAGAAGTGATTTCATGCAACGGATCCTGGCCATTATAGAACGGGAAATGCGAAGGTACCTGCGCTCACCGGCGCTTATCTTTATCGCGCTGGTACTGCCCCTTGGACAGTTGATTATTTTAGGTAATTCCTTTGGCGGCAAGGTCCAAGGTGTGCGGCTCGCGGTGGTGGACGAAGATCGCGGCCCGGAGGCGCGGCGTGTACGCGAGGCGCTTCAATCCGTCGAAAGCACCGCTAAGACCTTCCAGGTCGTTCTTTACCAGACCGAGGGTGAAGCGTCGCGCGACGTGCGCTCAGGGCGCGTCAAGGGCGCGGTGATCATCCCACCGGAATTCTCGCGTCTGGTCCACTCGGACAACCGGCCGCGGCTGGGGCTTCTGCTCGATAACACCGATGCCTTTATCAGCTCGGCGATAGCACAGTCTCTGGCCGGGCTGGTGACAGCGTTTAATAACCCTAGCGTCGAATCACGACTGCCTAAAGAGACCGTCCTCGAGCAGGTAGAGCTGTATCCTTATGTCCCTTACCTGCAGTACATGCTTCCGGGCGCGATCACCCTGGCGATGTTTGTCTCGGTAATGATCGGAGGCGGCATGGCTTATATCGACGACAAATCCCGCGGGGTGCATGAGGCCTATCTGGTCACTCCGATCACGAAGTTTGAGTTGGTGCTGGCGATGAACATCGCGGGCACGCTGAAAGCGGCAGCCGGCGGGCTATCGCTCATGGTGTTGGGATCGTTGATCGCGGGCGTGGGAACGACGTTTCAGCCTTGGCACTTTTTATCCCTCTCGGTGCTTGTCTTGTTTACCTCGTTCGCGTTCATGACAATGATGTCGGCCATCGTCGCGCGCATTAATAACCCGATGATACCGCGAGCGATTTTCGGCGTGCTGAACACGCTGCTGTATTTTCCGAGCGGCGCAATTTATCCGGTGGAGGCCTTACCGTGGTGGCTGCGCGCCATTACCCGTTTTGACCCCTTTACGTACGCTATCGACGGCTTCAGGGATTTACTCTTACGAGGTACCAGCATCGGCCCTGTTTTGGGCGATATCGCCTGCCTGGCAGTTTTTGGCGGCCTGATGCTGGTCTTCAACACTTTGCTGTTTAAACGCACACTTTAAGGTCTCGTTCGAACGGTTCTTGACCGTTCTACGGCCAGAGCAATAAGACTCCATGGTTGACCCTCAAGGATGAACATGTATTGGGTGTATGACATTCCGAACTGGCTATTCGGCTTCCTAACCATCGCGGTTACGGTGGCGATCGGGTTGGGAGGCTTATACGCGACTCGGAAATGGGTGCGGCGCGTCCATGGAGACAGGCATTCGCATAACGAGGCGGTTGGCGCTTACCTGGGAGCGGTTTGCGTGTTTTATGGGATCACTTTGGGTTTATTCGCTGTCGCGACATGGCAAAACTATACGGACGTAGAAACCAGGGTCGGCGAGGAAGCAGCGGCAGTTGGGGCGTTGTACAGAGACGTAAGCTATTTTCCTGACCCGAATCGCACGGAATTGCAGACCGATTTGCGACAGTACGTACGCCAAGTGATCGATGTCGCGTGGCCCCAGCAACGGAGAGGGATCGTCCCGGAGTACGAAGGTGTTACGCTGAGTGCATTTCAGGGAGCGCTCAGCCGATTTGAACCGGTGACCGAAGGCCAGAAAGTGATCTACGCAGAAGCCTACCGAGGGTTCAACGCGGTCGCGGAATTACGCGGAAGGCGATTGCAGAGCGTGCGCGAGGGCCTGGCCGGACCGTTATGGACCATCATCTTGGCGGGCGCCTTTCTCAGTATCGGGGTGACCTGGTTCTTCGACCTGAAAAGTCAGAGCATGCACTTTTCGATGACGGTAATGCTCTCGGTGCTTTTGGGCCTGTTGATTTACCTATTGGCCGCCTTAGATCATCCGTTCCGGGGAGAAATCAGTGTGGGACCCGAACCATTCGAAATTATGTATTCGAGACGCATGGCGGTTGAGAAATGATTCCGACAACGATTAGCGTTTAGAATTCGAAGAGGCTAGACCCCCATGAAGGAACCCAAGTCCCGCCGTTCGCTCGACCCGCGGCTAAGCGCCTGGATCGTGGTAGTGATGTTCGCGATGGTTGCCGTCCCGGCGGCCATCACCCTCACGGCGGTCCGCTCGCCGGGCAAACTCGAGATGATGAATTCTGATCCCACCCCGCGCGGTTATACATGGAGCCTGCTCTTCTTCCTGGTCCCCATTGTAGTCATCGCCTTCGGTTTTCTTCCGCGCGGAGAGCTTAAAATCCCGCGGAAGGCCTTTTGGTGGACGATTGGGATTTTGGTCCCGCTGGGGTTTGCGACAGATTTTTCTTCGCTAGCCGCTTCTTTGTTTTCCCCAATGCAGGCGCCACGCTGGGGATCGGCGCACCGGCCTTGCACAAGTCGGTTCCGGTCGAGGAATATGTTTTTTACCTGGCAGGTTTCATGACTGTACTTCTGTTCTACCTTTGGTTGGACGAATACTGGCTGGCTGCCTATCACGTACCCGATTACCGAATAGAATCGAAGAAGATCGCTCGTCTCTTCCGCTTCCATCCCCCTTCTCTGATCGTCGGGGTCCTCCTGGTGGTAGTTGGCGTTATTTACAAAAAGATGTTCTCGCCGATCCGCGAAGGATTCCCGGAATATTTCACCTTTCTAGTTCTGGTTGCTTTTGTCCCGGCGGTTAGCTTCTTTCCAACCGCCCGACGATTCATTAATTGGCGAGCCTTCAGCGTGACGCTTTTCTTCATCCTTCTCGTGAGCCTCCTTTGGGAAGCAACGCTGGCTGTACCCTATCGATGGTGGGATTATCAGCCAAGGCGGATGCTAGGATTGCGCATTGGAGCCTGGTCCGACCTGCCGATCGAGGCTGTCGGCGTATGGATTGCCGTTACTTATGCCACCGCGATTGTCTTTGAAATTGTCAAGCTGTGGCAAGCGTCAGAGAAACCGGCCAAACAAGCGTTTCTGGGTTTCAAGAATTCTCACAGGCAAGGTGGGCGACAGACGCCTAAATCCAGAACATAAAGAGCGTTCATCAAACTGACCATTGATTCATCAATGCTTCCAGCGCCCGAATAATTAATCCGAGCTCGTGATTCGTTTCCCCGAGGAAACGCTGAATCAAGGACCGGCTCTTTCCCCAACACGCGGCCAACGGGGGAAGGATCGCCTCTTCGAGTCGTTCGGGTTCAGGTAGACGCGCCTGCACCGCGTTCGCCCGGGCAGCGCTTAAAATTGCTTCTCCAACTGCGTCACGCGCTTCGTCGAGCAACTCTTCAGCCGCTAGAATCCGGCCCATCTTTAACTTACGTTTGCCGCGTGCCCGATGGGAATCGAGGCGAGCGCGTTCTTCGTCGCTCAACACGGTTGGCGACGTTTCTCCTTTTGGATGAAGGTGGCGGGTCGCGCGGATTTTCGCCTGCAAAAGCCCGCCTTCGCAAAGACGGCGAATCGCTTCTTCGGTGGAACGATCAATGACTTCCAGCCTGACATCCTCCGGAGAGCCTGGACGCTTATTCTGGAAAAGCTTTTCATAGAGCGGCTTGAGACGCTCACCCCACGTGGGCGCGTCGCGATCGACTACCACGACCAGAACCGAGCCGCTCGCGCCGTCGGGAAAGCGTTCCTCGCAAGTGAGCAACTGCGTACCTATCAGCTGGGCGGCGTGTTGCGCAAAAGCTTCCGCCGGATCGGACGGAGGAACCGTTGCTGCGTAAGGCGCTCCCTTCGCCGCCGGAGATGGGGCGATCATTAACTCCAGCTTACTGAGAAAGGTTTGACCACCCCTCTTCAGTTTGATCTCCCTAAGATCACCAATCCGGTCCAGGACACCGTCCGCCAGACCCCGTTTCGCAGCTAAAGTACCAAGCATCCGGTGCTCAATCGTGTCCTCCGCAATCAGATTAATCACTGTTACGGGCCGGGTCTGATTTTTGCGCCAAGCGCGGGCGATTCGTTGCTCTAACCTGGCCGGATTCCAAGGAAGATCACAGTTAATAACGACGCTGGCGTTCTGCAGGTTCAGACCGACCCCGCCGGAGTCTGTGCTAAGGAACACGCGGCATTCCGGGTCACTCTTAAATACCCGAATTTCCGCCCGGCGCCGTTGTTGCGGCACGCTGCCCGTGTGCCAGGCATATCCTATCCGCATCTGCCGCAAGCGATCCCGGGCAAGTTCAAGCATCCGTTCCCATTCAGAAAAGAGCACCACTTTAACCTCTGCCTCCGTCAGACACTGCTCAAGGATTCGCTCGAGTTCTTCTACTTTAGGCGACGTTCGATCCTCGTGATCGAGGATGTAATTGGTGTCGCAAATCATCCTCAGCATCGCCAATTCGCGCATTAACTTCTCCTGTTCCTTTTTCGTCAACGGTCTGCGTTTGGCCAGATGAACCAGCCTCGAAACCTCAACCTCGTGGTCCTGATAGGCCGCGCGCTGCTGATGACTGAGGGAAACAAAGAAATTTCGATCGGTGCGCCCGGGAAGTTCTGTTTCCACGTCCGCTTTCCGGCGGCGCAGCAGCAAGGGGCTGACGCGGTCATGCAATCGTTCGAGATTGAGGTACTCCTTGGGGCGTCCCCGCTCGTCCAACTCATAAAACTCCCGGTTGAATCGAAAAAGTGGTCCGAAAACGGCCGGATCAAGAAAGTCGACAATCGAATAGAGCTCGTCGATGCGATTTTCGATTGGCGTGCCAGTCAGCACGAACGCATACCGGCTCTGCAGCCGCTTGATCGCCCGTGCAGTTTTGGTGTTCCAGTTTTTGATGCGCTGCGCCTCGTCCAGCACCACGACGTCTGGACGCAGCAGGCTATTTACTTCAAGCACATCACGAACGATCTGCTCGTAATTGACGATCGTAAAAAAAGCCGGATCCTCCAAACCACGGAGCCTCTCCCGGTGAGGTCCGAATACCAGTCGATAGGACAGCCCCGAGAAAAGCTGAATCTGCTCTTCCCATTCCGTCTTAAGCGAAGCAGGTGTGACGACGAGCACTCGCGTCGCTTTGCCCATGCGATGCAGCAACGCACAGGCAGCGATGGCCTGAATCGTCTTTCCAAGACCCATCTCGTCGGCCAGCAGCGCTCTCTCGTTGAAGGCAAGATGAAGCATTCCTTCGCGCTGGTACGGGAACAGCGGCACGCGCGTTTCGTAGGGAGGATAAACTCCAGACTGCACTTTCTCCTCATACTCGCGGCGCAAAATGATTCTTTCGACGTGCCTGCGCCTTTGTTCGATCGAACGCGCAACCTCTTGGGACACCCGCAACTGAGGGATTCCGAGCCGGGGTAGCTTGAGCACGATCTCCTCTACGTCGCATTCCCTGCGAAGATGTCCGTCCGATTCGAAGAATTGAGTCAACACCTGAGGCATCTCGGGTGCCGGATTCTCCAAACGCAACGAATGCAGAGTTTCGTCCCAGATCACGTCAATGCGATCCGAGCCGTTCTGCGTTGCTTGGGTGAATATCTTTGGAAATCGGGCCTCCAGGTGCAAAAGGACGCCCTCGACATGCTTGCAGGTACCGAGACCGTTGATCCGAAAATCGGTGCAGTTACAAGAAAAGATACGCTCAGCGAGAGAACGCAGCTCAACGCTGTAGGTCATACCGCTGCGCGAGATGACTTCGAACTGAGAAAAAATTCGCTGGGCCGGGTCCAGGTTCCTAATTTGCGGCTGCTCTTCTCGGGCTCGCTGCTGTCGCAATCCTATTTCGTCCTGGTCCGTCGTTCGCCAATCATAAGTACGCGTCAGCTTGGCGATCTCGCCCTCCGGTCCGTTGCTCCCCGCGTGTGGCTTTTCCCGCGTTTGAATGAGCGTGTTCATTCCGTCAGTGGAGAACAAAATTGTCCTTCGGAAAAGTCATAAAATGACTAGGGTTTGCCTTGAGAACTCATAATAAATGGCCCGGCAAGATTGACTGATTGGGCTAACCCTCTCTCGGTGCGCAGTTTCAGGAGCCAGTGGCGTTGCACCTCCGCTAAAGCCCCAGGGGCGTTCCCGGTGCGGTGTGCAGCTTCATAAAAGTCGTTCATAAACTCCGGAGTGAATTCGTCGCTGATTGGCCAGAGCGTCATCAGCAGGTTCTGCGCGCCCGCTCGGACGAAGCCTCTCCGCAAGCCCATCACCCCTTCACCAGCTCTCGCTTCCCCTGACCCGGTATCGCACGCTGACAGCGTCACTAACCAGGTTCGTTGCAGATCCAGGGTGCTCACGTCTTCAGCGGTCAGGATGCCATCTTCCTCAAGCGGTTGCGCCTGACCCTCTTTCCACGCTTCGATGGTAGAATTAGCGCCGGCTAACGCTAACCCGCTCCGGTGCATTGGGTTCTTGAAGAATTTCGACTCGGCCAAACTCGGACCAGTGCTGAGCGATTCCGGCCCGGTACGCTTATTGCCCGAGGTTGGATCCTGGCGTGCAAAAAAGCCATGTGTCGCGAGATGAAGAATATAAGGGGAATGGATGTTCATGAGAGCTGGTTTGGTCGCCTGCTGGCCAACGAGAGAGAAGGTTGGCAAATGCCAAGCCTGAAACATCTTAGACAAGGCGGCCGTTTCCGTTCTGGTCCAAACCAGTGGATCGAAGATTAAGTCTGTCATATCGTCAACTTCCCGGCCGCGATCGGGGGACAGCCCCGCCAAGGCATTTCGTGGAGCGAAATCAAAGGAGGGATCGGCCAGTAAAACGACTTGGGAATTCGATGACGGATTAACTTCGCGCACCAAGTCGCGGCCGCTGGCTACATATTGGACCGAGTATTTCTCGGCAACGAAATGTTCTTCTTCGTCGAGCAGGGTCGCGAAAGAGATAAAATTAAGCTGTCCATCCGGGCTAATGACTATCCTTTTTGTCTGAGGTATCAGCGCCTGCTCAATCGGCCCCCAAAGCCTCTCGTAAAGATCCCTTAGGTTGACTGAAAGCTCCTCCTCTTCCGGTGAACTTCCCCGAACCAAAGTGCCGTACCGCTGCACTAATTTTCCTATCTCGTCTGCTTCACCTAACTGAATCCAGACGGGAGGACCTTGGGAGAACAAGAGGACGGCTCCGTAACGCTGTTCCCACTGTCCTTTCCCAAAGTAATGCCGATAACGCAAGTACTCGACCAGCGCGCCATCATTGGGAATGGCCGTCTGCACCTGTTCCATGGTGACACCCAGAGCGTGCCGAGCCTGACCTTGACCAGCCACGTGCTGCCCGAGTTGACTCTCCATCCTCTCGATTTCCTCTTCGAGTTCCCCGATTCGGCGATTGGTTTTAGCGGTGGATTTTTGGGCCGACTGCAAATAGAGCTGCCCCACTTGTCTTTTATCCAAATTGAGTTGCTCCAACAATTTCTGATCTTCACTTCCGCGGTTTGCTTGAGCGCGCTGACGATCTTCAACAATCGAATCCAAGACGACTCCTTTATAGCGGAGGACCTCGGTAGCTAAGTCGGTATCAGTTCCTTCTAGAAAAGGGAAAAGACTATAGGGTGGGAAGACCTCTATGTACGCCAAACGCTGCTGTTCGGAGGTGAACGAAAATATCTTCGACAGGATTGTTAGCCTTGCCGCAGACACTTGGCGGGCCAGGATGGTGGCCTCGTCCATTCGGCCCAGGTCGAAATCTAACATGGCAAGATTTTCCAGTGCGGTCGCCGTGTCAGGATTTTCTGGCCCAAGAACTTTCTGCCGGATCTGCAGCACCTCCCGGTAGAGCGGCTCTGCCTTGGCGTACTCGTCCGTGAGATGGTACAGTTCGGCCAGGTCAGTGAGGCCCTTCGCCAGGTCGAGATCTTCTGGCCCAAGTACCTTCCGCAAAATCTTGATCGCTTCCTGCAGGAGTGGTTCGGCTTGGTCGTACTCGCCCATAAAAAAGTACAGCTGGCCCAGATTAATGAGCCTGCTCGCCGTGTAGGGATGTTCTGGCCCAAGAGTCTTCCGCATGATCCGCAGGGCTTCCAGAAGGAGAGGTTCGGCTTTGGCATATTCGTGCGTAGTAGAGTACATCTCGCCCAGGTTACCGAGGCTCTGGGCCGTGTCGGGGTGTTCCGGCCCAAAAACTTTCCGCCGGATGCCGAGTGCTTCCTGAAAAAGAGGTTCGGCTTTGGCGGGCTCGCCCATGTCCTCGTACAGCACGGCTAAGTTGTTAAGGCTCATCGCTGTATCGGGATGTTCTGGTCCAAGAGTTTTCCGCCGGATCCTGAGCGCTTCCTGGTAAAGTGGTTCGGCTTTGGCTAACTCGCCCATTTTCCAATACAAGTCGGCCAGGCTATTGAGGCTGTTCACCACGTCGTCATGTTCTGGCTCAAGAACCTTCTGGTCGATCCGAAGCGCTTCCTGAAGGAGCGGTTCAGCTTCAGCGAACTCGCCCATATCATCGTACAGTGAGCCCAGATTACCGAGAATCGTGGCGGTGTCGGGATGCTCAGGACCCAAGACCTTCCGCCTGATCCGGAGGGCTTCTTGAAGGAGCGGTTCGGCTTTGGCGTACTTACCCCATTTCCAGTAGAGCCTCGCCAGGTTATTGAGGCTGCTCGTCGTGTCGGGATGTTCCGACCCAAGAACCTTTTGTCGAGTCCGCAGCGCTTCCTCGTAGAGCGGTTCGGCTTTGGCGTACGCGCTCATATCCCGGTACAGTCCGGCCAGATAATTGAGGGTCGCCACCGAATCGAGATGCTCTGGGCCGAGAACTTTCTGCCGGATCCGCAGCGCTTGCTGAAGCAGCGGTTCGGCTTTGGCGTAGTCCTGGGTCTTTTGGAAAAGGAGTCCGGAATTAATCAGGGCTACGGCGGTCTGGGCGTGCTCCGGGCCCCATGCGCGCTTTGCCACTTCAACTGCTCTTTCCGCGATGGGAATCGCCTCCTGAAATTTTTGCTGTTTAGCCAGTTGGAACGCTTGTTGATCTAGCTCGTGGTACAAACCGATCATGTTATTGAGGTTCACGACGGTAGTGGGATGCCCAGGGCCAAGGACCTGCTGGGAGATCCTCAACGCTTCCTGATAGAGTGGAAAGGCTTTGGCGTACTCGCCCATATCCTGGTACAACACGCCTAGATTGTTGAGGCTCTCAGCCGTGTCGGGATGTTCTGGCCCAAGCACCTTCTGCCGGATTCGGAGCGCTTCCTGAAGCAAAGGTTCGGCTTTACCGTACTCATGGAGATTCCGGTACAGCACCGCCAGGTTGTTGAGGACTACGACGGCGCCGGGATCTTCCGGCCCAAACACCTTCTGCCGGATCCGCAGTGCCTCCTGAAGTAAAGGTTCGGCTTTGGCATTCGCGTTCATCTCCTGGTACAGTGAGCCCAGGTTATTGAGACTGCTCGCCGTGTCGGGATTCTCCGGCCCAAGCACCTTCTGCCGGATTCGCAGCGCTTCCTGGTAAAGCGGCTCGGCTTTGGCGTACGCTTTCATCTCCTGGTACAGCGCGGCCAGACTATTCAGGCTGGTCGCCGTGTCGGGATGTTCCGGCCCAAGAACCCTCTGCCGGATCTGAAGTGCTTCCTGGTAAAGCGGCTCGGCTTTGGCGTACGCTTTCATCTCCTGGTACAGCACGGCCAAGGTGTTGAGGCTAGTCGCCGTGTCGGGTTGCTCCGGCCCAAGCACCTTCTGCCGGATCTGCAGCGCTTCCTGGTAAAGCGGTTCGGCTTTGCCATATTCGTGCATCGCCCAATAGAGAGAGCCCAGATTATCGAGGCTGGTCGTCGTGTCGGGATGTTCCGGCCCAAGCACCTTCTGCCGGATCCGCAACGCTTCCAGGTAAAGGGGCTCGGCTTTGGCGTACGCTTTCATCTCCTGGTACAGGGCCGCCAGAGTATTGAGGCTAGTCGCCGTGTCGGGTTGCTCTGGCCCAAGCACCTTCTGCCGGATTCGCAGCGCTTCCTGATAAAGTGGTTCGGCTTTGCCATATTCGTGCATTGCCCAATAGAGAGAACCAAGGTTATCGAGGCTGGTCGTCGTGTCGGCATGTTCCGGCCCAAGAACCTTCTGCCGGATCCGTAGGGCCTCCTGGTAGAACGGTTCGGCTTTGGTGTACGCGTTCATCTCCTGGTACAGCACTGCCAAGCTATTGAGACTGATCGCCGTGTCGGGATGTTCCGGCCCAAGCACCTTCTGCCGGATCAGCAGCACTCCCTGGAAAAGCGCCTCGGCTTTGGCGTACGCTTTCATATCCTGATACAACACGGCCAGGCTATTGAGGCTAGTCAGCGTGGAGGGATGTTCTGGCCCAAGCACCTTCTTCTGGATTCGCACCGCTTCCTGGTAAAGCGGTTCGGCTTTGGCATACTGGTTTGTGTCGCGATAGAAGACTGCCAGGGCATTGAGGCTCGAGGCGGTGTGGGGATGTTCTGGCCCAAGAACCTTCTGCCGGATCCGCAGCGCTTCCTGGTAAAGCGCTTCGGCTTTGGCGTACTTGCCCGTGCTGTGATAGAGCGCGGCCAGGTTATTGAGACTCTCGGTAATGTCTGGATCTTCCGGCTCAAGAACTTTCTGCCGGATCCGCAGCGCTTCTTCAAGCAGTGGTTCGGCTTTGGCGTATTCCTGGTTATCCTGATACAGCACGGCGAGGTCATTGAGGCTCTGGGCGGTGTCTCGATGTTCCGGCCCGAGAACCTTCTCTCGGATCCGAAATGCTTCTTGAAGAAGCGGTTCGGCTTTGGCGTACGCGCGCATTGCCAGGTACAACGCGGCCAGGTCGTTGAGGCTCTGGGCGGTGTCGGGATGTTCCGGCCCAAGAACCTTCTGTCGGACCCGCAGGGCTTCCTGCAGGAGGGGTTCGGCCCTGGTATACCGGCCCATGTCTCCGTACAATTCACCCAGGTTATCCAGGCTGGTCGCCGTGTCTGGATGTTCTTGGCCAAGAACTTTCTGCCGGATCCGCAGCGCTTCCTGGTAGAGCGGCTCGGCTTTGGTGTAGTCGCCGATCTTTCTGGAAATGAGCCCGAGATTATTCAGGGCTTCAGCGGTCTCGGACTGCTCCGGACCTCGAACGCGCTTGGCAATTTCAACGGCTCTTTCCGAAACAGGGACCGCCTTCTGATACTTACCTTGTTCAATCAGTTGATTTACTTGTTGATTTAGTGCATTTGGATCTTCGTCCAAAGCCAGTAATGTCGGGCATGCGAGAACCCAGAGACAGAGCGCCCACAGCACAAACGGCGATTTCGTCAGCAGTCGGGCCATAAGCGCATACTTACCCAGACATACAGACGCCTGAGTAAAAGTCTAACTGAAGCAGGAGTCTTTCTCCCTGATTGCTTAGGATCGAGAAAAACCGTTGTATATGTTTGAAGGCAGCTCAGCCAAAACTCTATTACTCCAGAGGATGAACCAGCCGCCATTTAAAAATTACTGAACGAAACACGTAGAACACCATGGGAAACGCCAAAACGCCCGGGCCTCTAGGAGATTTCGATAACTTGGCGAAGCGAAGCGGATCGTTAGCCTTCGCCGATGAACAGGGCGCCTGGCGACGGGAAAATACCCCGGACCCGACGGGTCTGAGAGGTCATCATCGGCCAATCAGGGTGGCGGATGCCGGTAGCGACAAGGCCGCCTCAAAACTCATTATTGTTGATTACGGAGGCGGATTATCAGACAAGGAGCTACAGACAGTTGTCTCAGAGGCGAAGCGAGCGCTGGATGACACCACGCGACACGCAAAATATCCCTCGCTGAAAAAGAAGGGAGTGGAAGTGACTTCCCAAAAATCGCTCCAGGGGATCGAGGCCCTGCGGAAACAGGGCAACATACTTGTCTACCTCATTCACGATATCAAAGACGATAAGAAGCGAGAAAAAGTGGTCCGCGATATCCTAACCGCGGAAGGCGCCCTGAAGGGGCGCAGGTTGGACGAGATCGTACAGCAAGACGCGTCGGAGCTGAGCTTCTCCCAGAATCTCCATGATCCTGCATCGGATGTCGCCTTCATCAATCTTGACCTCACCCGAGGGCGAGGACTTGAGAATCTCAGATTGATCGCTGGAAACGTGATTCACGAGGGAATCGGGCATCGAGCGATACCGGCGCCGCAGGGAGAAACCACCTATCATAATCCTCAAGACAAGGGTGTAATGTCGAAAAGTTTCGGCGAGAAGGCCGCCAAGGAGGACATCCTCTTTCAAAGCGACGAATGGGAAAAGGTCAACGACTTCTTGGAGTCTACCGTCGATAACCCTGGCTGGAATCAGTGAATTTTCATGGACATCTGCGAACCGCGGCACAATGTCTGATACACGACGCAATATCGCTCAGTCAATTCGAGGAGCCGCGCTCGCTCCTCCAGAGTTGCCTCCGCGTCCAGGACGATGCTAAGCCTGATCTGTTTGAAGCCGACGGGAGCATCTTTCACAATGCCGAGTGTGCCACGCATGTCGAGGTCGCCTTCGGCTGTGACGCGACCCCCTCGCAGCTTCACGCCCAGCGCCGTGGCGACGGCGGTTAGCGTCACGCCAGCGCACGCGACGAGAGCCTGTAGAAGCATATCTCCCGAGCAGGCCTCCAGTCCGGTCCCTCCAGTCGCCGGGTGAAGACCGGCTTCGACGAGCGCCGCCCCTGTCGAAACGCTGCAAGCAATCCGTTCCTGGAGAGAACCATCCGCCCGCAAAGTGATCAGAGCGGACTCCGGGTCCTCGCGATACCGCTGTTTCAAGGGAGCCTGAACTGCCCGGAGTTGGTCTCGATCCATCTGTACCTCCTCAGAACCGGACAGCTCTCCGACCTGCTCGACAGATCGTCCTCTCTTGCATCACAACCCTTCTAAGACAGGTCTCATTGTTTGCTCTGATCCGTAACTTCAACTTTGAGCCGCTTCATTTCAATCGCCTGCTCCAGAAGCCATTTCTCATGCTCCAGCGAGGTCCGAAGGTATCGATCGCTGTACAGCTTAAGGCTCGCTTCTCCCGAGCACCGAAGATATATTCCCAAAGAAATCAGAAACAAGGGATTAAGTGGCCAAAAACGACATCGAGTCTCTTACCTGGCTCAGTGATCCCCACCTGGAATTTTGCAGCCATCGGACTCGGAACGACCTCTATCGGTCAATCAATCAGGCAGCCGGCGAAATCGTGGTCATCACGGGCGACATCTCGGCAGGTCCTCACAGATCGGACCAGTACTCGGAACTGGCCGAGCACGTCAACAAGCCGATCTACTTCGTGCTCGGCAACCACGATCGTTACGGCACTACTTTTGCCAACACAGAGGCTGTGGTGGCGCGGGTCATGACGCGGTTCTCGCACCTGGTGCGGCTCGATGGATCTCAGGTAATTCCCTTAAATGAATCGGTCGCATTGGTCGGGGTGGAAGGCTGGGCGGACGGGCTCGGGGGCGAAGGTCCGGCAACAAAAGCACGGATCAACGATTTTTACCAGATCCTGGATTTTGCGACGGAACCCGAGCCCCAGGTTTTCCGCGCGATGAAAGAGCGCGCCCGCAAGTATGCTCGAGCTCTTAAGCCATCACTCTTAAAAGCACTAAAGGAATACCAGACGACCATTGTCGCGACACACGTACCGCCGTACGAGGGTGCAGCCTGGCACGAAGGTTCGCCGAGCTCGGCAGACTATCAGCCGTTCTTTTCCTCGCCGACCATGGGAAAGCTGATCAAAGCCGCTGCCACCGAGCACCTAGGGAAAAGCGTCCTGGTTCTGTGTGGCCATACCCATTCGCCGGGAATTTACCGCGATGGGAACATCTTAGTGCTCACCGCAGGCGCGCGCTACGGTTTCCCCGAAATCAGTCAGACGATCCATTTGGACCGACTAGGCTCGATATTTGAACAAGGGTCGATCAGCGGATCGGACATCGGTATTCCGACCCAATAACCAGATAACTAGCCTCAGTCTTCAGCGCGGTCGCCGGCCGGACACATCTTCACGAGCCTCGGATCGAACTGGCCGAGGACTTCGACCAGATCGATCTGTGCGGCCATCACGGCGTGAATATCCTTATAGACCCCCGGCACTTCATCCAGGCCTGCGGAGAGAAGCTCGACGCCGCGCTCGGCGAGCAGCTTCCTGGTCGCACTCCAGGTGAAAGTCTGCATTGCCTTGGTGCGGCTCATCACGCGGCCCGCACCGTGCGACGCCGAGTGCAGCGACTCGGGCGAACCCTTGCCGCGCACGACATAGCCGGGCGACGCCATCGAGCCGGGGATGATCCCAAGCACGCCCGCGCCCGCGGGAGTCGCGCCCTTTCGATGCACGATGACTTCGCGCTCCTCGCCGCCTACTTGGTGGGTCTCTTTCCACGCGAAGTTGTGATGATTCTCAATGTCGAGGACCACATCCGCGCCGAGTTTGCGCGCGATGTGGTGGTGGATGAGCGCGTGGTTTGCCGCGGCGTAGTGGCCCATTAACAGCATCGCGGCCCAATATTCCTGACCGTCGGCGTCCGCGAGCGAGAGCCACGCGAGGTGCTTGAGTTGCTTAGGCAAGTGCTCGTGGCGGGCCATCGCCCGTTTGCTGTAAAATTCGCACACCCGCGCGCCCGTGCCGCGCGAACCCGAGTGCGAGAGGAGGGCGAGGTATTCGCCTGGTTCGACGCCGAGCGGGCGCGCCTGCTCCGCGCCCACGGTAAATGCTCCGAACTCGACGAAATGGTTACCGCTTCCACTCGTGCCGAGCTGCGCCCACGCCTTGTCCCGCAGCCGTTGCGTCACGGCCGACACGCTCCAGTCTTCGTCCATCACATCGTGTTCGCGGCGCTGCTTGAACTCGCAGCCCATGCCGAAACGCGTCTCGCTTTCGAGGATGTTCGCGAGGCGGTCGCGGAGGCCGGCGAGGGTGATCGCCTTGCGGTCATAGACGGTGAGCTTCATTCGACACGCGATGTCCACACCGACGGCGTAAGGGATCACCGCGTGGTCGGTCGCGAGCACGCCGCCGATCGGCAGTCCATAGCCCACGTGTGCATCCGGCATCAGCGCGCCCGCCACGGCGACCGGCAACGCGCAGGCATTCGCCATCTGCTTCACCGCGTCAGCTTCGAGTCCCTCGCCCCACTGGCACCACGGCGCGAGTTCCGCGCGCGGCGTGAAGGCCGGGCGATAGATCGCGCGAGCCAGTGGCGCCCGTAGTTCGTCCGCGAAGAAGGCCGACGGGTCGGCGACAATCTTGAAAATCTCGGCCTCCAACTCCGCTCCGTAGCGACCTTGCGCGATGAGGTTCCGGACGAACTCGTGCGCCAGCTGGATAGGCTTACCAACGGGCACGCCGAGGCGGATGAGCTCTTTGGTGTTCATGTGTTCTGGCTAGGGGTTGGGCTAAGCGGGGACGCGCATCGCCCAGCCGAGCATCAAGAGACCGATAGCCACGATCCAACTCCCAACGACACGGACGGCGACACGGGCCCACGGGATACGCATTGAGGCGGCCTGTCCGGCCAAGAGCGACACCGCGACAAAGACGGCAACCGCAACGCCAACAGCGGTGATCTGAGCGGAGGATGACGTCTTTGGGAGTTCGGAGCCGTTCGGTACGCCGTGTAGCAATCCGAGCAGGATCGCCAGGCCGGTGACAAAGGCAAGCGGAAGCGGACTGTCAGTGGCCAGCAGAGCGCCGAGCGCGATGGTGAGGATTGTTTGCGCCACAGGCAGGGTGACGGGCGGGGCGAGCAATAATCCGGCAGCGGTGCCAACTAGCCAGGCGACCGGCAAGGCAAAAAGGACGGCCCGGCCGAAACGCGGACCACGGAGCCCGGCCAGAAAGGCGAGAGCGATCACCGGCAGCAGATCCTCAGGCGTCACGAAAATATGCGTCAACCCATCGTGGAACGGCCCAAACCCCGTATTCATGAGATGAGCATGCGCCGAAGGCGCGGCAATCAGTGTGATTGCGAGTGTCAAACAGAACAAAATCGACCTTGGCCGGAGTATCCTCACACAGGCTCTCCCGAAATCGCTTTCCAAAGAAAAAAGACACCTCCCATCGCGACAACGGCTCCCGCAACTCGCAAGGCGATGCGTCCGGCCGGCCATTGGTGGACGAGGCCGATTCCGATGCCAAGCGCGTGAAGGAGGCCGGTTGCGATCACGAACCCGATACTGTAAAGCAGACCGCTGGCACCCAGAGGCAGTTCAGTGCCGTGGGCATGACCGTGGGCAATGGCAAAGACGCCAACAATAATTGCCGCGATCCATAGCTTCGGACGTGCCTCGCGGCACACCGCGAACCCCAGCGCCAGAGCCGACAGCGCAATGCACAACTCGATGCCTGGGAGCCTGATTCCCATCAGTCCAATCATACCGCCCAGAGCCATGACCATTGGAAAAACTACTGGCAGCACCCAGATCGCCGGAGCACCGAGTTGCGCGCCCCACATCCCCACCGCGACCATAGCGAGGATGTGGTCCAGTCCGGAAATGGGATGCAAGAAGCCGCTGGCAAAGCCAATGGCCTCGCCGCCACGCTGATGAGCGAAAACAGTGAGCGGGTAGAGCAAAAAGCAGAGAATCAGGAGAGAGCGGCGGCCCGCTCCAACAGGTTGAACGAAGTCTTTCATAGTGGATGGTTGGAAACGTTTCACGGTATGATTCCCAAAAGCATCGCCGCCCGCTGAATCGTCCAGAACGCTCCGAGCGATCCTACGGTGTATCCTGGCAGCACCTGAACCCAGTGGGGCCAGCGGATTTCCAATTGGCGAAATGAGCGATCGAGGAGCAAGATCAACAGCACGAACGATACCTGGCCGATCTCGATGCCGAAGTTGAACATCACGAGTGCCGAGGGAATATCGCCGGCCGGCAGGCCGAGCACGCTAAGTCCGCTGGCAAAGCCGAAACCGTGCAACAGACCAAACGCGAAGGCCACAATCCAAGGATGCAGGATGGTGATGCTCGTCTCGCCACTCCTTGAACGGACCACCTCAACGCCGAGAATCAGGATCGAGAGCGCGATGGCGGCATTGAGCGCCGGCCCTGGAAGGTGCACATAACCGAGCGTCGCCAGCGCAAGGGTAATGCTGTGGGCCATCGTGAAAGCGGTAATGGTCTTCAACAGCATCCACCGCGATTTGACGAGGAGCAGCAGACCAAACACGAAGAGCAAATGATCGATTCCGAGCCAGATGTGCTCGACGCCGAGCTTCAGAAATGCAAAAACCGGGGAGTTCTTATTTGAAGCGACGGTGTATCCGGTGGCTGCGGGCAAGTCGATTTGGAGGGAGTTTTCATTGGCTGAGAGCAATATTTGCCCGAGATCGGCTCCACTTGTTGTTTGGACCGATAGAAATTGGCGATGACCCAAAGGTAATCGTTCGAAAAGCGCCGACACCACGCATACCTGTCCAACATCAGGCCTTTGGAAGTGAAGCGAAATTTCAATATTTTGGCTGTCCTTTCGCAGCACCGTCGCTTGATTTGGGATCGCCCGCTGCTTCCCCCAATAAAGACTAAACTCGTTTGCGGCGACGGATTCGAGTTCGGATTGAATCGCTGCAAAACCGTTCAATGTATCGATCCCGGCAGCATTTGTAGAAGTAGCAAGCATGGATTCGACGTCCTTTTGTGCGAAGCCGAGGAGCACGTCGATTTGCTCATTACCGACCGTGACCTTCGCGGTGCTCAAGCCCGGATCGTGCGCTTGGGCCTGAAATGTCAAAAAGATGAAAAGAAAGGAGCTAAGACAAAGTCGGAAACGACATTCGACGGATAGCGCGATTGATTTCATAGCTGGTGCGCTGCTATACGGAAAGGCTCACCAGGCAAGTGATAGGAATTTTTCCACAGGAGCTTGATTGTTGGCGACGTTGCGGTCCGTCAAAGAATGGTACGGACGTTCGCCGACTCTAGATGCCTCAGCTGTGGGAAACACGGCCCCGGATTGGTCGGGTTCTTCTAAACGGCAATCGACCAAAGAAGGTCTCGAAATGCCCAAACTGCATACGCTTCCAGCCTGTCTCGGCTCCTAATGGACGCTGGCGCGCTTGCCCCGACACCGGCTACTCTGCGCTTTGTGGATAAGACTCAGGGTTTTCAACGCTGAGGTCTGCATTTGGGAGATTATGGCACGCGAAACGTGCGGTTATTCAGCTGTTTCTCGAACAACCTGCCGAAGACGTGATCAACGCTGGTCGCTTGTGTCGGTCCGTAATGGGACGCCCCTCGTGGTGATGATGAATTATAGTCAGGCAGCAGGTACCCTCCAGCTTCGCTCCCCTCGCCCGTGAGATCAGCCAACTTTGAAGGTCGATCCTCGACCAGGACCGCAAACAGGAGAGCCGCGGAAACCACGGCACTTACCACCAGCGCAGCAAGCGCTTCCGTCTGGCGATTGAATCTACTAATCACGCGACTTGTCCCGGCTAAAGCCAAGGAACGCTCGAACTCACCGGGCACCCTCGCGTCCCCAATACCTGGATATTTTTCACACTTGCACCGAAAGACGGTGACATATGGATCGTCAAGCCTGCTGGCAGTCATGGCTTTTGCCGGAACTTGGGTCATTTTGAAGGGGCTTTCTAAACAAGACTTGGGCGATAAACCTCGTTCGGTTTATTGGTGGGACACATACTATTTTCAACCGGTTACCCTTGCATCGACGTATGCCAAATAACGCGGTTCTATTCCCACACATCCAACCCTCGGACCACTCTGTAGACCGACCCGTCCAAGGTCGAATAAATTTGCGCCTTGGTAATTTGATCAAAATGTCCCTGTTGGACTTCTTTCTGCTCCGGTGAACTTGCGACAACCACGGTCTTTTCTTCGCCGAGGCTCATATGCAGGAGACTTCTGGCGACTCGTCTCAACTCTGCCGGATCGCGGCCTCCGCCGTCGCAATCCTTTTTTGAGACCTCCACGAGATAACGATAGAGCACCGGCGCCCCAGTGAAGCTTACGCCTTGAGGAAATTCCCCCCGATAATCGAAATAAACGAAGCGGCTCATGCGGTCGAAATTTAAAAAAAAATCAGGATTAATTTTGCGTTTAGGATATCTCCTTCAGTTCGCGGAATCAGGCAAGCCAAACGGTTTGAAACTAAACCATCGAGGCCATTGCGAGCCAAAGTCAATCACGTCCAAGCTCGAGCCGCTCTTTCCTTTTCTTCCGCTTGATCCGGCTACCTTGCGAAATCGCACGCAGCAAATTTTGCAAGTCCGGCTGAGAAATTTATGGCCGTTTTATCAATTTTGAGCTACGAGGGCTCGTGTGTCATGTTGCCTTGGATTTTAGCTTTCAGCCTCACGACCGCTCCCATGCACGAGTCCGATCCGAGCGGAGTGCCGTCTTCGACGGCTTCGCCGAACTACAGCGCCGACGTGCAACGGATAACAGAACAGATCGCCAAACAATACCAATCCTGGAGAGTTGGTGACATTGAAGGATACATGGCGGCGTTCTGGAAGTCCCCGCTCCTGGTCTACATCATCGACAGCGATGTCGTGTTTGGATGGGACAGTGCCTATGGCATTGTCAGGCGCGACTTTCCCTCCGGCCGCGACGCCGGCAACCCCGTCCTGGAGCGCCTTCAAGTAAATGCCGTGACCGCGGATACCGCGGTTTCGGTCGAGTGGTGGACGGTACACTTCAAGGCCGTTGACGTCCACGGGAACACCAGTTCAACCTGGAACAAATTTCCAGACGGCTGGAGAATTGTACATTGTCACACCAGCTCGTCGGAGTTTTCCCAGAGGCTGAACTGACGGACGGCTGAGGAATCCAGTCAAGCCGGTTCGCAAGGTGGCGGATGCGGCATGGTAAGGACAAGGTGGTATTTGCGGAAATGGTTAGAGCCGAAAGGCGGAGCAACCACAAACACGGTAGAGGCGACGATAACAGCCAGCTTTTTCATACTTACCGTAATACGGCCTTTTCTGTTCCGTGCACGTGAAAACGCCCTTGGACTCTACGATTCGATTCGCCCGACGCCCTCTGGTTGGCGCGTTCAAGCTAAAGGGGAATAAAAATTTGCACGCCATTCCGGTACGCCCAATACCCCCTGTGATGATATCCGTAACCGTAGTAGCGATGATGATGATGCCAGTAACGATGATGCCAATAGTATTCACGGGATCCCGCTTCCGCGCTTGGCAAGGTGGCAAACACCGTCCCGAACAATGCGAGGGTCAATATTAGTATTTTCATATTTGCTCCCTCCATAGTTCGCAAAAGGAAAACCAACCGGACGTAAGATCACCTCCACCTGAGGAGCATCCCCTCGAATGCGCAGAGTTTTTTGCGGATCGGCTGAGAGGGCGATGGCGTGAATGCCTGCGGACAATCGTGCCGGCTGCAAGAACTCCACGTTGCCAAGTGCAGGTTTTCCGGGATAGGCAATCTTTGCTCGCCCGGTTTTCATAACCCCGCACCACAACGTCAGCGCGCCACGCAGAGCTGGCTTAGTACTGCTGGTTCGCGCCGGGTACGTCCTCTATGGTTTTTGCCAACAACTCAGTTAACGCCATCGCAAGCTGAGAGGCACCGAACGCAACATTCTCGGGCGACGGTTCCCGGCCCTGCATCAGATCTTTCTCAACAGCGTAAGCGATAGGCAACGAGCTTAACATTGCTTGGGCATAGAAGTCTTTGTAGGTCATAACTACACCTACATGCGGAATGTCGGCTCGCTCTTCAATGCTTTTGCATTGCGGCAGAGAATTTATTTCGGCGTTCACCGTTCACCGTTCACCGTTCACCGTTCACCGTTCGGCGTTTTGGCTTTGTTGGCGGGGCCGGGAAAATGCGGGGTCATCCGTCGAGCGAAGGGGTTTGGTGGAGCGTTTTCATTGATGCATGCGATATCTAATGTAAATTCCATAAATATTGTACGAAAAAGCGCTCAACGTTCTGCCTCACTCCCGAGCGACCGTCCCTTTATGGTGCGGTCTACTACTCTTTTTTGGGAGCGCCGTTCAGTTTTTGGCGTGGCAGTTGGACCTGGAATGGCTCCGGCGACCTCTCCTCGTTTTCCCGGCCATTTTTCCGTGGACCGTCGTGGTCTTTTTCGCAACGTCGGTTGTCCTCATTTGCCTTGCACTCGCTCTCAGAACCGGTTCGGCGCAATATCAGGCCGCGGGGAAGGCGTTGGGTGTGATCGTTGGGCTGGTCGCGTCGGTGTTTCTGTTGGAATACGCGTTCAGGAAACCGGTGAGCACTTTCGACACGCTTCTCTTTGGGCAGTTGCTTTTTAAAGCGGGCGGAACTTTCCCCGGAAGACCGGCAGTACAAACGTGCGCAACGTTTTTTATGCTGGCCGTTGCCACGCTAGTTTTCGACCGAAAAGACAAACATCGCATCGAAGCATTCCAGGTCGTCGTCGCGCTGGCCATGTTTTTGCCGCTCTTGGCTATTCATGGCTACCTCCTCTCTGCCACTGTGTTCCAGAGCTTGGGTCGTAAGCCGACCACAGAAATGGCCGTTCCAACGCTCCTGCTTTTTTGCGTTTCGGGCGTCGCGTTCTTTTCCTTCTTTCCCAAAGAAGGTTTGGTCAGCCTGGTTCTCGGAAAAGACCTGGCGGCCATCACGATTCGAAGGCTTCTGCCCACGGTGATCCTCGTCCCCTTTGCCTTGGCCTGGATCCTGTTCTGGCTGACAACGAAGATGAACTGGCCCGAGCAACTCACTTTTTCGCTTTACACCATAATCCTCGTGGGGTTGCTCATGGCCCTGAGTATTCAGATCGGGTACTTAATCCGGCGGCACGAGGTCATGCGAAAGGCGACTGACCGGGCCAAAAGCGAATTCCTGGCCAATATGAGCCACGAGATCCGCACGCCGATGAATGGTGTGATTGGCATGACGGGATTGTTGCTCAATGGCGACCTGAACCCCCAGCAGCGGGAATTTACCGAGACCATACGAGCCAGCGGTGAGACGCTCCTTACCATCATCAATGACATCCTGGATTTTTCCAAGATCGAAGCGGGCAAACTGACCTTTGAAATTCTCGACTTCAATCTGATTGATACCGTTGAAAGCACCCTCGATTTGCTGGCCGAAGCCGCCCACAGCAAAGGAATCGAACTAGCTTGCGAAATCGCCCCGAACGTTCCGGCAAGGCTGCGAGGCGATTCAGGGCGCTTGCGGCAAATCCTTACTAACCTCGTTGGCAACGCCATTAAATTCACGGAAAAAGGGGAGGTGGTCGTGCGTGTGGGCACCGCAAATGAAACCGAGACGCACCCCACGATGCGATTCGAGATTCAAGACACCGGCATCGGCATCTCACCCGCAGCGCAGACCGTCCTTTTTCAGCCTTTCAGTCAGGCTGACGGCTCCACTTCGCGCAGATACGGCGGGACCGGACTGGGTCTCGCGATCGCCAAGCACTTAGTGGCCATCATGGAGGGTCAAATCGGAGTACAGAGCGAAGCGGAGAAGGGCTCAAAATTCTGGTTCACGGCCAAGCTCGAAAAACAACCGGGTAGCGCGGTACCCCGGCAGACTTATAAGATGTGCGATCTGCGTGTGCTCGCGGTGGACGATAACGCCACCAACCGCCAGATTTTGCGCCACCAAACTCTGGCTTGGAACATGCAACCAGATTGCGCCGCCAGCGGCGAGGAAGCACTAAAGATGATGCGAGACGCGGCTTCCCGCGGGAAACCGTTCGGCTTGGCGCTGCTGGATTTTCAAATGCCCGAAACGAACGGTCTAGCGCTGGCACGCATCATCAAGCGCGACCCCCTGATCGACGCTACCCGCCTGGTCATCATGACCTCTCACGGCCAAATGGTAAGCTCCACGGAACTCGAGGAACTCGGCATCGACTCGTACCTGATCAAGCCCGTCAAACAATCGCGTCTGTTTGATTGCATCATGGATGCCATGGATCGGGTAGCAGGTCAAAGGAGTCCTCGCGAAACCGTTAACCCAGCGTACTCTCCGGTTCCCTCAGCGGTTCCGATGCCGCTGGAGAAATTGCGCATACTCTTAGCGGATGATAACGCCACTAACCGGAAAGTCGGCTTGGGCCAGCTACATGTACTTGGATATGCTGCGCAAGCGGTGGCAAATGGGCTGGAGGCGGTGAGAGCCCTGGAGCAAGGTTCCTACGACGTAATCCTGATGGATTGTCAAATGCCGGAGTTGGACGGCTACGAGACGACGCAAACGATCCGCAAGCGGGAACAAGCGCTGGATGGACGTTGTCCGTGGAAGGTGCCGATTCACATCATCGCAATGACGGCCCATGCCATGCAAGGCGAGCGGGAAAAGTGCTTTGCGGCGGGAATGGACGACTACCTGACTAAACCGGTTCGGCCTTCCGACCTTAAAGCCGTACTGGAAAGGTCCAAAGCAGCAAGAACGAATGCCTGAAAAACAGCTAAGCACCTTGCGCCCCGCTCAAACCGCCGTCCCATTGTGTTTCGGTCTTCTGCTCCTTGTCTGCAGCAGCGTTCAGTTCTCAGCGTGGCAGTTTAACCTGGGATGGCTACGGCGACCGCTGGCCACCTTTCCGTCTATTGTCCCATGGGCCACCGTCGGTTTTTTCGCCACGGCACTGGTCGTCGTTTTCTTCGCGCTAGCCGTCAGAGCCTGTTCGGCGCTCTATCAAACAGCCGCAAAGGCGTTGGGTCTGACCATTGGATTGGTCGCGTTAGTATTTCTC
>Ga0210387_10000364_pt1 | contig 32271 bp, 20 predicted proteins | sample IncBWC7OmetaG_FD_160108 | JGI IMG/M metagenome (GOLD analysis project Ga0210387, IMG submission 160108) | Forest soil microbial communities from Barre Woods Harvard Forest LTER site, Petersham, Massachusetts, United States - Inc-BW-C-7-O ... | reverse complement strand
ACGGAAAGAGTGCACGCCCGGTGCGTTAAGACGAGGCAATGCATGCATTTACAGGTAGTCCCGAGTTCGGTTGCTCCTGCTTGTCACCGCTCCTAGCAGCTTCCGCCACCCGGCTGGACCGGAACCTTTTCTGTCCCTGAGGACAGCTTGTAGGCCCGTTCTGCATTCCGTAACCTATTCCTAGGGAAGCGTTTACTCCTGGATAGGTGATCGGACGCCTGTGAAAGGTTCTTCGATGTCGCGCTGATTGGGAGGCGACTCATATGAATTTTGCCAACCGCATAGCCTCAGTCCTCGTGCTCAACTGCCTGATCGTCCTCCTTGCCGTTAATATGGGGTGCGGGAGCACAGCTGGCTACTCGAAAGGCGGGGGCGGCAGTGTTCCCTCCGCTCCGGCGGAAGTGACGGCCGCCGCAGGCAATGCGCAAGTTGTGCTCAGTTGGGCAGCCAGCTCAAACGCGACCGGCTACTACGTCAATCGGAGCACGACCAACGGGGGGCCGTACACGCAAATTACCGCGCAATCGGCGTCAACATTCACCGACACCGATCTGACAAATGGCATACAGTATTTTTATGTTGTTTCGGCGTACAACTCGACTGGCCAAAGCGCCAATTCGGCTCAAGTGAGTGCAACTCCGTCTCTGGCTTCACCGGCGGCTCCTACAGGACTCTCTGCAGCGGCGGGCAATACTCAAGTGGTTTTAACTTGGAACGTCAATACGGGCGCGACGAGCTATCACGTGAAGCGCTCGACCGTGAGCGGTGGTGAAACGCAAATCGCAGCGCCCACTTCCGCGAGCTACACCGACACCGGGCTCACAAATGGTGACAAGTATTTTTACGTCGTCTCTGCCATGAACTCTGGCGGCGAAAGCGCCAACTCCACGGAAGTGTCTGCCATCCCCACAGCTCCGGCGGCTCCTCCCGCAGCTCCAACGGGATTGCAGGCGACGGCGGGAAATGCACAAGTGAGCCTGATTTGGAATGCGAGTACGGGCGCAACGAGTTACCACGTGAAGCGTTCGACTTCGAACGGCGGCCCTTACAACACAGCGGTCGCTTCTCCCACGGCGACGAACTACGTGGACACGACAGTGACAAATGGTACGACCTACTACTACGTTGTCTCCGCATTAAACTCGAGCGGCGAAAGCGCAAATTCCGGGCAGGCCGTTGCCACACCCGTCAGCCCAACCGCGAATGTGACTATCACTCTCGATCCGACGAAAACGAAACCCATTTCCCCGTGGATCTACGGAATCAATTTTTATTCCGGAATCACAGGCGCTCCCTCGCAGCTCACTTTTGATCGCGCGGGAGGCAACCGCTGGACGGCTTACAACTGGGAGACGAATGCTTCGAACGCAGGCAGCGACTATTTATATGAGAATGACAACTATTTGAGCAGCAGCACGGTCCCAGCGGAGGCCGTTCGAAGTTTCATCGCGGCGGACCAATCGAACGGCCTGGCGAGTTTGATTGCGGTCCAGCTGCAAGGCTTGGTGTCGGGCGACGAGAACGGTCCTGTAAGCGTCACCAATCCCCCTGATTTGTCGCGTTTCAAGCAGGTCGTCGACAAGAAGAGCACCGTCTCGAGCGCGCCATTTACGATTACGCCTCCCACGACCGACGCCGATGTGTATATGGACGAGTTCGTGTGGGCCCTGGATCAAAAGTTTTCGGGGATGGGGATTTTTGCCACCAATCCCACCCATCCCACGTTCGTTAGTTTGGACAACGAACCGGAGCTCTGGAACTCCACGCATTTGGAAGTGCAAGGGCCGAATCCCATCTCTTCGGACGATTACATCTCAAAAACGATCACTCTCACAAAAGCCTTGAAGGATCAGTTTCCGAATATGCTGATATTTGGACCTGTGCACTACGGATTTCAGGGCCTCTACAACTGGCAGGGAGAATTGAGCGCGACTCCTGGCGGCACAAACTGGTTTCCGGACAAGTACCTCGCCGCATTGAATACCGCGTCGGCTGCGTATGGCAAGCCGCTGGTCGACGTATACGATTTTCATTGGTATGCCGAAGAATATGATCCGAATGGAACTCGAAGCCTTAACTTGACGGGCACGACACTTACCGACGCCCAAGTTCAGCTCATCGTCCAGAGTCCACGGAATCTTTGGGACCCCACGTTCACGGACTCCACGAATAGTAATCCTTGGATCTATCAGGAACTCGGCAATTCGCCGATTAATATCCTAGGCCGCCTACAAGCGAAAATAAACTCTGAATTCCCAGGCATGAAAATATCCATAACGGAATACGAAAGCGGCGGTTGGAATCACATCGCAGGAACGATCGCTCAAGCCGACAACCTCGGTATCTTTGGGAGCCAGGGTATATTCGCAGCGAATTTCTGGCCTCCCAACGGCACTTACTCCTATGCGTTGGCGGGCTTCCGCGCCTTCCGCGATTTTGACGGGACCGGATCGAATTTTGGTGACACTTCGTTGCAAGCGACTTCCAGCAACGTCCAGAATGTAGTGGTCTATGCAAGCGCAGATAGCGATGTCGCGGGTAGATTTGTATTCGTGGCCATCAATCGTTCTACCGCAGCTCAAGTGACCGCAATCACTGGCCAGTCGCTTTCCGGAACTGTCCATGTTTACCAAATGACGGCAGCTTCCGCTCAGGGACAGAATCCAGTCCAGCCTGTCTCGGTTGGGACGATGGCCGTGAGCGGATCGACTCTAACCATAACGCTTCCAGCATTGAGCGTCATCACCATCGAAGTAAACTAGCGTCTGCATGCGCAGCGGGAGAATGTGCAGGCGAATGCGAGTCAGATGCTGCTTCTAGTCCAGTTTGAAGGTTGACTTGTCAGCCTTCATTAATTTGAGATCCTGATCCCCCTCGCGAAGGACACGCGCCCACCGTTAGCGCTTCAGCAGGCCCGACGCTTCCGTTTCCGTCTTGTTTCCCGACTCAGGGGCTCAAAGTCCGCCGCCAATTATCTGATCAAGGATATGTTATGTTTTCGGGCGAGCCACTCGGAAGGCTCTAGATGGTGCCATTCATTTGGCCGAGAGCTGCGGCGTCAAGATTTTTTGTTGTTCGTAGTCCAACGGAGCCCAAACATGGTTCGACTCAAAGGAAAAGTTGCGCTCATTACTGGCGGGAACAGCGGAATTGGCCTCGCGACGGCAAAGAGAATGCAAGAAGAAGGAGCCCGAATCGCTATTTCCGGGCGCAGCCAGGACACACTGGATACGGCGGTGAAGTATCTAGCGGACGACGCGCTTGCAGTTCAGGCCGATGTATCCAAGCTAGCGGACATTGACGAGCTCTTTTCAGTCGTCAGGCAAAAGCTTGGAATGATAGACATATTGTTCGTCAACGCCGGCATCGCGCAATTGGGCCCGATTGAGAATGTGTCAGAGGAACAGTATGACGAACAATTTGAAGTAAACACGAAGGGTTCATTTTTTACGATTCAGAAATCTTTGCCTCACCTCAACGACGGCGCTTCGATTGTCCTCAACACGAGTGTCGCGAGCCACAAGGGGCGCGCGACTGCGTCAGTGTACGCTGCGACGAAGGCCGCGATGCGCTCTTTCACGCGGTCCGCTGCGGCGGCACTGGTGAGCCGGAATATTCGGGTGAATGCGGTCGCCCCAGGGCCCATTCGAACTCCGTTATTTGATCGCACGGGGCTCTCTAAGGAGGCGGCGGATGCGTTCGCGGCAGTTTTGGTCGCAGATGTCCCGATGAAGCGCTATGGAACACCAGAAGAAGTCGCCGCGGTGGTCGCATTCCTCGCTTCTTCAGATGCTTCGTATATTACCGGGGTGGAAATCGACGTTGACGGCGGTAAAGGCCAACTCTAGACCTTTCCCTCCCGATGACCTGGCCGCCGAATGCCGCTCGGTCGATGTTCTGAAGTAGATGTAGGCAAGGAATTTCTGACCGGATGAGTCGATGCTGGCACTATCCGGTAGCTTCGAAAATCGCGCGGCAACTTCCGAAATGGGTAAAACGCGCCTCGGCTGAGTCACCTGCTACCACGGGAACGAGTTTTGTAGCTGAGCCCGGAATCACGAGATCGCCCATCCGCAGCGCCGTCTTATTTTTCCGCAGGTGAGTAAGCAGCCAACGCAATGATTCAATCGGCCCACTCATTATTTCCGCGCCAAGACCAGTTGCTACTTCCACGTTGTTGACGAGAAGGGTCGTTCGCTCCTGCGTCAGATCGATCTCGGGTCGATAGTCGTGTTTGGCACCGACGACGAGCGCAGCGTGAATGGCATTCGAAGCAATTAACTCCTGGTGAGTGGGGCGTCCATACCAAAACCTGTAATTGTGGACTTCGATGCCCGGTGATATTGCCTCGATGGCGCGTTGCAAGTGTGACGATTTTAGATTGCTGCCATCGAGATCCGCCCCAATGTGCAAGACCAGTTCGGGCTCCAATGCGCAGTCAACGTAGTCGCTGATATCGAGTCTTTCGCCGTCGTGATAAATATGCGGCGCAATGAGCCTACCGCATACGGGCTCCGTTAAACCAAACTGGGATCGAATCGCCGGACTCGTGCAGCCGACTTTGTAGCCGACCGATCGCTCGCCGGTTGCAATTCGGGCGGCCAGATACTTCTCCTGGACGCCGTATGCATCGTCGATCGAGAGAACCTGAATGTCGTCGTTTGAGCTCCGCTCGAGTGAGTGATTGCGAAAGATCCCGAGAATTTCTTTGGCAAAGCGTTGGATGGTCGAATCGTTCATTCGCTTCCTGGGTACGCTCAGAACGGTCTCGTGAGCGGGAGGCTCGAACTGCGTCTAGGGGTTGTCCTCGCGATGCGCAGGCTCCGAACCCACATACTCATTTACATGAAGTTTTACACATGTCAAGCTGTCTGACATATATAATGTCACGCAATGCTAGGGTTTGGCTGCCTCGGGCGTGAACAGCCTCGCTCCGAACGAAGACAGTTCGCTGGCTCATCGAAAGGAGAACTCCAATTTCACACAATTTGCGCCGTCGCGATTTCATGAAAACTGTCGCTGCTACTTCATTTGCCGGTTTGATGAGTCACGATGGCGGACTGACACTCGAAGGCCAGGGTCTATCCGTAATCACAGTTCATACGGATCGGCCGCTCGGCCCGATTAATCCCCGCATCTTTGGTCAATATACTGAAGAAACCCTCACGAGCTTCGACGGAGGAGTCTCGAGCCAGCTGCTGTTTAACCGGAAATTCGCGATGCCTGAGCCACGCGACGCACAGAATTTTCTTTTCAAGGGGACGAGCGAGGGCTGGGATCCGATCGGCCTCGATACCGGTGTAACTCTGGTGCTCGATCAGGAGGTTTTTTTCAGCCCGAGCCAATCGCAGCGTATTACGTTCGCCGGCGGCCCGACGCCTGCCGGAATTCAGCAACGGGGACTTCATTACGTGTTGCCACAATTTATAACACACCAGCACATTGATGATCCCTTTCGATTCAAAAGCGGAGAGCGATACAAGGTGCGGCTGGCGATCAAGAATCAGGATTTGAATGGCGCGGTCCACGTCGCGCTCGGAGCAACATATTCGAAGGCCGTCGCGTCGCATGATTTCAGATTCTCAGGTGCTAAGGATTGGGCCGTTTACGAGTGCGAGTTAGTTCCCTCGACGGAAGCGAATGACGGAAAGTTTATGGTGTACATCGATTCACCGGGAACTGTATGGGTGGACTCCGTATCAATGGTGCGTGCTGATCTCGACGATGGCGGATTTCGGAAGGACGCACTCGAACTGACCCGACGAGTGCAGCCGACGTGTATAAGGTGGCCGGGCGGCTGGTTTGTTTCCGATTACCACTGGCAGGACGGCATCGGGCCGGTGGACAAAAGGCCCGCGCTACAGAATCGCGCGTGGATGGCCTATACCGCGAACGATGTTGGCATCGATGAATTCATGCAACTCTGCGCGAAATTGAGCGCTGAGCCATACATCTGCGTAAACGTCGGGACCGGAACGCCGGAGGAGGCAGCGGCACTGGTGGAGTATGTGAACGGCGCGAAGAGCACAAAATGGGGACGGGTGCGCGCCGAGAATGGCCATCCTGAGCCGTATGGCGCGAAGGTATGGAATGTTGGCAATGAAGAATGGCTTCCGACGCTCGGCGGTACGGCGGGCAGCATCTACGCGACGAGGTTCGATGCGTATGCAAGGGCAATGCGTGCCGTTGATAAATCAATCGAACTCATCGCCGTCGGCGCATTCGATATTCCGAGCGGCGCAGTGCCGCGGGATAATCCGGTGTACCCGATAGTCCGATACCTGTTCGACTGGAATAGAGAAGTGCTCCCCGTTGCTGGCCGCACGATGGATGGATATTCAGTCCACCATTACAATCCCGAGGACGACGCGAAAGGTTTGAGCGCGGAGGATATGAACCGCGCAGCGATGGTTTCGGCGGAGGACCTCGGAGGGAAACTCGATCAACTGCACCAACAGATGAAGGAGTTCTCGCCGCAAGGCAAGCTGTTTCCGGTTGCGCTCGACGAATGGGCGGTAAACATTCCGGACCATGCGCCTGAAGGAGCGTCGGCAAAACCGCCAGCCGGAATCAAGAATTCCCACGACATCGGACTATATGGTTCAGTTCTGACGTTGCGGGAGGCCGTCGACGAGGGGGCTGTTTACAATCTGATGCAGCGGCGGCCAAAGGATTTCGCGCTCGCGACACGGACGATCGTCTACGCCTACATGCTCGGATTGATTGGCATTGGACGCGACCGTGTGGTTGCGTCGCCGCCTGCATTGTCGCTCGAACTTTTTGCGACGCATGACCAATGCGAATCGTTGGACGTAAATGTGCAGGGGGCAACATTCGATGTTGCGCCAAAGGGACGCTACCTGGGAGCTAAAGGCGCGAGCCTGCTTGACGTTTCCGCCAGGCTTCACCCGGACGGGAAAACTTTGGCGGTGTTTGTGGTGAACCGCGACATCGAGAAAGGCATTCAGGCCAGCGTGCAGATTCCCGGAAAAACATTCGGAGGGACGGTTGATCTGGCGATCGTGAGCCACGATAACCTGATGGAATGGAATTCGTTTGACGAACCGGAGCGAGTGAACATCAAGCGCTCTCAGATTGCCGTCGAGAAGGATGAAGTAAACTATCTATTTCCCGCCCACTCGATTTCGAAATTGACAGTGCGACTCGCGTAATCCAAAAGTAAAACCGCGATTGAGCGCTGGCGGCTTGAACAAATCCGCACTATGACCTTCAGTGACTACCGGTGATATTGACTTTTAACAAGGTAATTGAGTGGGCAGGAAAAGTGTAGACGAAGGTGGTCCCTACAGCCACTGCGTCTTTCGAAACAATCCGAACGTTATTGGGTTCCGAGAACGAGTTCTCGCTTTCAGCTGAGGCGCCGTTAATCTCAAAAACTTGGGCTTTGTCATCTACGCTCACGTTTTCGAGTGCGACGGTAGTTGCAATTGATTCTGATTGATGGCGATTGACGACTGCGAGCGACACAACTTTCTTGGCGTCGTCTATTGTGGCCGAAAGATCCAGATAGGGCACGTCTTGATAGCTTTTGCTCGAAAATGTGGGCGAGTTCACATTTGACGCAAGATACAAGGAGCCACACTCGTGAGTGTAGAGCTTCATCGGAAAGTAAGTCGTTTGAAGAAACATTCCCTCCTTACTGGTGAAGATCGGCGCGATTGAATTGACGAGCTGCGAGAGGTTGGCGAGAGTGACGACGCCGCCCATTCGATGCATGAGGTTGAGAGCTGATGCGGCCCAGAGAGCATCTCGAAGGTTGTAGCGCTCCTCGACCGGATTAGGAACGTCCCGCCGCCAGAGGTCGCGTTTGCGGTACCAGATATTCCACTCGTCACACGCAATTTCGATACGTTTCTTCGACTTCATCTCCGGCAGCGCCCAATTGATGATTGGATCTTTGCCACGCTGCGAATCGGTGAGCTCAATCGTATCTTGCATGAGCTTGATGTTGTGTTCGAAGTGGCGCACAGAACCCAACATTTCGTAGTAGTCGTCAGAACCTTCGTAATCGTGAACCGAAATGTAGTCAACCAAGTTGACGAGTTCTTCGAGGACCTTTCTATTCCATGAGGGGTCTTCCACGGAGCCGGAAGCGACAAGCCGAATCGTGGGATCGACCCATCTCATCATCTTGGCGGACTCGATCGCGAACTTTATATAGTCCTCGGCGTTTTTGTGGCCGATCTGCCAGGTGCCGTATATTTCATTGCCAAGACCCCAGTAGCGAACTCCGTAAGGATCAGCATGCCCATTCTTGCGGCGCAGATTCGCGTAATGAGTGTTTCCGGTGCCGTTGCAGTATTCGACCCAGTTCGCAGCTTCTTCGACGGTTCCCGTTCCGGCGTTAATGCAGAGATACGGCTCTCCACCGACTTTTTTGCAGTAGGCCATGAATTCATCGGTGCCGAAATGATTGCTTTCTTCTTCGAGCCACGCGGCGTTGTATTTGCGTGTTCGGCTTTGCACGGGCCCGATTGCATCTTCCCAATGATATTGCGAGGCAAAGTCGCCGCCGGGCCAGCGGAGGATTGTTACACCCCAATCGCGCGCCGCTGCGAGGACGTCCTTCCGGAAGCCCTGGTCATCGGACAAGGGCGAGCCTTCTTCATACACGCCGCCATACACTACGCGGCCAATGTGCTCGACGAGCGTTCCGTAAATGTGGGGATCGATCTTGTTGCGAACAGTGGCTGCATCGACGGAAATACTGGCCTTCAACGATTCACCCGGCATTGCCATCGCCTGTAGGGCGCGAGGAAGGTTGAACTCGGCGAGAGCCTCGGTGGCCAGTACCCCCGCTGTGAGACGGCTAGAGCTTCGCAGGAATTCCCTGCGGCTAAACCATTTCAGAGGATTTGAATCGATTAGGCGCATCTTGGAATGCCTGGAAAGCTAGCACTTTAGGATCACTACGCGAAACTTTTGCTACGATTCGAAACCACTCACCTCAAAAGTATCCCCGGTCGGAGTGTTTGATTTTTCAAACTGCGAGCTCACTCCGACCGGATTTTTCCAACGATTCGTCTAGAACGTGAGCTTCAACGCGAACTGAATAAGCCTGGATGTTTGCAGGGTAAATTGCGCCTGGTTCACTGTTGTATTGATCAGCCCAGCACCCGTCAGATTAACGTTGGGATTCGGCAATCCCAGGTTGGTATGGTTGAAAATATTGAAAAACTCAGTGCGGAATTGCAACTTCCAGCGTTCGGTAATTGAGAAGTTCTTGAATATAGAGAAATTGAAATTTACAAATTTTGGTCCTATGAGGCTATTTCGTCCTGCGTCTCCAAACGAGGCCACTGGGACCTCGTAAGCACAGGGATTGAACCAAGCGTTGGCGTTGTGGATTGAAGATGGCGCCGCGCACATTGGATTCGCGGCTACCGGGCCCGGCTTGTTCGGGTCTCCGACGATATCGGGTCTCACAGCTCCTCCGGGTCCGGCGCCGATTGCTGCGTCGCCATTCGATACGATCGGAGAGAACGGCAGACCGCTTTGGACAACCGTTATGCCGTTGACTTGCCAACCCCCGACGACCGCATTCATACCCCGGCTTGCGTCGCCCAGGAACTTCTTGCCGTTTCCAAAAGGCAGGTCATAAACGTAGCTGAGCACGAATCGATGCGTGGCGTTGTTGTCGGACGGGCCGCGTTCGGCCTGTAGGTTGAATGCGTCCTGCGGCTCGGAGTTATTTCCATTGGCAAGATCGCCTTGCGTTGTCGTGGAGGCGTTGTCGATCGCCCGGGAGAATGTGTACGAGCCGAGAACAAAAAGCCCTGCCGAAAAACGGCGCTCGACTTTCACTTGCAGCGCATTGTAGTTCGATTGGAAATTGTTCAACAGCGCTTCTACTTGCCCGATGTTGCCCGAGATGGGAGGAGCGCCTCCGCCTGGAGCACCTTGATTCAAGTTTGTGGAACCTGTCAGGTGGACACCGGCTGAGCCCACGTAAGCGATATCGAACAAAACGTTCCCCGGCAATTCACGCTGCAAGTCCAAGTTCCATTGCTGCGTGTAAGGCGTAGGCTGAGATCTCGGGATAAATACGACGTTCGCACCCAAAGGGGGAATGGTCGGATTGGGAGACTGAACGAGTGGAATTCCCTGCGAAACAGTCTGAACGGGGATGCTAAGGGCATTTGGAAAGATCACGCCTCCGCCAATCGCAATATTGAATGGTGGGTTTTCGGTAAGGCGGTCGGTAATCGTTCCAACGGCCTGGTTGATCAACTGCAAATAGGCAATTCCGAATCCAGCGCGAAGGGATGTTTTTCCGTCTTCCGTGAGTGAATAGGCAAACCCTATGTGGGGACCGAAATCATGCCAATTCGTATTCAACGTACTCGACGACACTCCATTTCCGGGAAGAATCATCGTTACGGTGGCGGGATCGAAGTTCGCGAGATGATTGTTCTCTTCGGTTGCAGGTTTATAGAGATCCCAGCGCAATCCCAGGTTCAGAGTCAGTCGTTTGCTAAATTTAAAATCGTCCTGGAAATAAGCGCCGTACTCTTGATCCCGTTCGCCGAAGGCGCCAAATGTGAGCTGCTCACGTTCTGCAATGATGGGAACGCCGAGTAGTCCGTCCGCAAGTGGATCGCCCGGGATGCCGATGAGCAGATTACCGCTCGTAAAGCCGTTGAACTCATAGAGACCGCGTGGAAACAGCGGCTGCTGGAGATTGTATTCTCGAAAGCGCGCAAGAAAGCCGGTTTTGAAGGAATGGCGACCTTTGATAAACGAAAAGTTGTCTGCGAATTGGGGGATGTCATGATGCTGCTTGGAGGGACCGCCGGCTGGGCCGCCGAGCACGGTTGTGCTCAAGTTTCCTGCCAAGGCAAGAAGAGGGAATCCCGAAGTGAATGGATTCGTAGGATCGGTGTTCAAGCCACCGAGGCCAGCGATAAGCGGCTGAAACTGCATACCCTGGCTTACTGGCGCGTCCAAGCGATCAATCGTGTACGCGAAGTTGAACTCGTTCACCATCGTTGAACTGATAAGCCGTGTGTAATTCAGTGAAAAAAGGCGCTCGTCAACCGTGCTGATTTGGGTAATTAGATTTCCATTGATTTGATCCCCGAAAATTGTGCCTCCGTTGTTTTCGGTGTTGCTGTAGATCATGCCGAACGAAAGGCGATCCTTGGGCGAAAGAACGTAGTCGACGTGGAGGTCGGCCGAATCGACGTTGACTGGGCTTGACAGGTTCGTGATGTAGTTAAATGGACATGTCTTGGAAATATTTCCGACACCGCAAGTCTGGTTCGGCCCGGGGAAGAACGAGTACATTAGAGCTGTTGTGGGGTCTACGACACTTGCCGGGATTTGATTGTTCAGAAAAGGAGGGCGACCGGCTACGTAGGGATTGAATAACTGGCCCGCTCCGACGACAGGAGTTCCACCGCCGGGAGGAGGATGAACGCAGAGGCCCGCACCATTAAAAGTTCCGCCATTCGCTCCGCAGAGGGCTGACCAATCGTAGGTTCCTTGCGGTACGCCATTGATGAAGCCACCCGAAGGCTGGTCTTGTGCGACCAAAGGGACGTTTTGATCGGTCGTGACCGACTGTCGAATTCTTTCTCCTTGGTAATCTGCAAAGAAGAAGAGCTTATCTTTGATGATTGGCCCGCCGATGGAGGCACCGAACTGGTTGAAGACGTACGGAAGTGGCTGACCCACCGGCTGCGTAAACGCTTGCGAGGCGTCTAGAACTGCGTTTCGAAAGTACTCGAAGATGCTGCCGTGGAACGCATTCGTCCCGGTTTTCAACTTTACGTCGATGATACCGCCCATTGCACGTCCCCATTCAGCGCTGTAGTTGTTCGTGAGGACCTGAAATTCGCCAACGGCCTCGAGGTTCGGAGATACGCGGACGGGATCATTCGAAGGGGTGTCAATATCCGCGCCATCGATCTGGAAACCGTTCGCGGTCACGCGGCCGCCATTAATGCTGAAGGAGTTCTGCGTCAGATTTCTGCCCTGAGCACCTGGCTGCGCGCCGGGAACGAGCGGAACGAGGTCGAGGAAGTTTCTTGAATTGAGCGGAAGGTTTTCGACGGTTGTGGTGGTGATGACGGTACTCAACGACGACGTGGTCGTATCGACCAACTGCTGCGCTGTACTGACGACTTCAATTGATTCTTTTTGTGTTCCAGGCGCGAGGGTGAAATTCAAAGTGATTGTCTGGCCGATGGAGAGAGCGAGTCCGGTTTTTGTCTGGGTCTGAAAGCCTTTAATCGTCACCTGAACGCTATATTGGCTGGGCTGAAGGTTGGGAGCGGAATAGATACCAGCTGAGTCGGTTGTGAGGTTCCGCGTGTCATTGGTAGCAACATTGGTGACGAGCACCTGGGCGTTCGGCACCACAGCCTCGCTGGAGTCCGTTACAACGCCAGTGATTTTACCGGTGGAAACCTGAGCAGACAGCCAGAGCGGACAGAACATCCAGACAGCAATCAATATCAGCCATCGTCGGTTCATCGAATATCTCCCCCTGAAAAAGTCTGGAAATGAAACTGCAATGTCGAGCGCACGAAGACGTCGAGACGACGGGAGTCGTCCTTGAATTCCGGGAGGTGCATGTTCGGAACTCCGTAAATGTTCCAAGAAAGATGCATTTGGTTATGTTGGCTGTCAGGCAGCTTGACATTATTCAGAAATTTGTGTCAAGCTAAATTTTATTGGCCGTATCAAAAACACGAATCGACTTAACACGAGCTGTATGTCTCCTCGAGGCTTCGGACTCAGGGACCCTTCGAGGCGAAGGTGGGCGGATGAATCACGGAATTTAAGGTGTGACACGTAACGTTCCGGGTTACCTTTGCCAAACGCAAATCCCAGATTCAGCAATCGATCGATATGGGAAAGCGGCGAGGGGTGGAAATTGAGCGTCAAAAGCTGGGTGCCGATCAAGAAAGCGTCGTTCTTTCAAGCCGTCGTATACCGGTTCGAAGAACTTCTCCGCACCGGAGTTTTGAAACCCGGGGAAAAGCTTGCCTCCGAGGCGGAGCTCGCTCGAGCGTTTCAGGTTAGCCGACCCACACTTCGCGAGGCACTAAAAGCTCTAAATCTGCTGGGCCTGCTTGTTAGCCGAACGGGCGACGGGACCTACGTCACGTCCGATAGCAGAAATCTTTTCAAAACTGCCATCTACTTCAGCACGTTTCTAAGCGCGGTGGACTTTCTAGGATTGATCGAGGCGCGGATTGCGATCGAGCCTTTCCTTGCAGAATTGGCCGCGCAACGCGCCACGAAGCCGGAGCTCGACCGGATGAAAGAGTGCCTGCGAAAAATGGAAGGCGCATTCGGACAAATGCAGAAGTACCTGGACGGCGAAATTGCTTTTCATGACGAAATTACGAAGGCCGCCCGCAGCGCCGTTTTGCAAGGGATCATGGTTTCTCTTCGGGATCTCCTCCTCGAAGGCCGCACCAAAATCACCGCAGATCAGACAGGGAAAACAAACTTTGACTTCCATGTCCGAATCTACGATGCGATACGACGGCGCCAGCCGAAGCTGGCGCACCGGCGAATGCTGGAGCACCTGCAGAATGGCCGGAAACGATACGAGCAGTTTTATCAGGATTTGAAGATAACTAGTATTTCTCAAACGAGGCAGCTACCCGGTGCGCTGTTGCCTTCGGCGGAAGACTCTTTTGAACCGACGCGAATTAAACGAAGGCGCAAGGACACGGCCTAGTCGACTCGCTTCGTTTTGCAAAGGCACGGTGGAATGAGTGAACCTGTAAATCGGATCGGTTACCTCTGCGACGCCGGGCATGCGATTACCGGTATCATTTGCCGATTATTATTCGAGCGAGTTCGCCGAAGACCCAGTGTTACGGTACGGTTCATCCAGGCTGCAATCCGAATTTGTCTTCTCGTTGGAACCGCGGTTGCAATTTGTTCTATTCCTGCATTCGCTTCGTCCGACGCGCCGACCTTGGAAGACAGAATTGCTGGAATCGATTGGGCACACGTTCGTGGTGCCAATTACATCCCGTCTTACGCCTCGAATACGTACGAAATCTGGCGGAATTACGATCACGATGTGTTCGATCGCGAACTCCGGCTGGCTGCTGGCGTCGGATACAACACCGTCAGGCTTTGGCTGAACTTTGATTCGTTCAACGAGTTGGGCGCGACGATGGTCGATCACGTTGACGACGCTCTTCGAATTTGTGCCAAGCACCATTTGCGAGCGGTGATTGTTTTGTTCGATTCCTGCGGAATTCGATTGCGCGACGATGCGAAATGGATGACGGCGAGTGACGCCTACGAACAGTTCCAGAGCAGCTCAAGATTTACTCCCGAGCAGAAGACTTTCATGGCTGCTCTTTTCAAGGATTATGTGCGCGGATTCGGCGCGCACACCCTGGTTCCGGTTGGGGCCGACACTCCGTTTATGGCGCTCTTGTGGCAAAACTGGCAGCCGACGCCAGGAAATAATCGACTGGCGACGGAGTGGTATTCCAAGCTGGAGAAATATGTTGACGCGATTGTAGGGAGACTTAAAGACAACCCAAGCGTTCTGCTTTGGGACGTGATGAACGAGCCTGAGTTCGCGTCGGAAGGATTTCTGAGCGCGACCGTGCTTATCACCCCAGAGATGGAAAAGATTCGCGACGCTTTCTTGCAGCACTTCCATCAGCATTTGAAGCAGCGATTTCCGGCTGAGATCCTTGGAGTGGGTTGGGCCACTCTTGATAACGCGGAAAAGTACTCTGACCTGGCGGATGTGGTTACTTTTCACATCTACGGCGACGCCGCCCAACTGAACGCTGGGATTGAGAAGGCGCACACTTACAGCGAAAAGACGAATAAGCAAATTTTAATCACGGAGACTCTAGCGAATTGGGATTTTGGAAAGCCGGATTTTGGAGCGATGGCTACGGACGAGGCACAGCTCGAACACTATCGAGATGTGCTTCCTGTTTTGATCAAGTCGCCGATCGGCTGGATCGGTTGGGGAATGGTAATTTCGCGGGATTTTGATCCGTATACAGACATTTTCTACCCAAACGGGATTCCGCGTCCTGCCGCTGTTTTCCTAGAGAGAGCGCTGAAGGAAGCTGCGCAAAAATAATCGCGGCGGTGGAAGCAAAAAGGGGCTCATCGGGAGTGCAAGCTCTGGTTTATTACGGACGAGAAGACATCCGGTTGGAAGACTTCCCGGAACCAGCGAAGCTCCGCGGCGACGAGGTTCGTCTCCGAGTAAAGTCCGCCGCATTGTGTCACACGGACTTCAACGAATATATGCACGGGCCGCTCTTCATATCTCAGAAGCCACATCCCCGTTCCGGCCGATCGATTCCGCTCGTAATCGGACATGAGTTTTCTGGAGAAGTGCTAGAAACGGGATCAGACGTTCGTAAGGTAAGGCGCGGTGACCGCATCGCGGTGAACGCCGTCGACCCTTGTCTCAAGTGCGCCCACTGTGATCGCGGGAACTACGAATTGTGTCGCTCTGCTGCTTACATTGGATTTGATCGGGACGGCGGACTCGCCGAGAGCGCAGTGGTACCAGAACACTGTTGCCATTTGCTGGCCTCACAAATCTCGGATGAAGCGGGTGCTCTCGTGGAACCTTTGGCCGTTGGCTTACACGCTGCAAAACGCGCGGGTGCAATCGCGGGAAGCCGGGCGGCCGTAATTGGCGGTGGTGCGGTGGGGCTTTGTGTCCTGCAATCTCTTCGTGCAATGGGAGTGCGCGAAGTCTACGTTGTCGAAAAATGTGAGTCGAAGAGGAGATTTGCGGAGGAGCTGGGAGCGACTGCATTTATCAACTTGGAAAACTTGGACCCTTACAACGCAATTCAGGAGTTAACCAGCGGGGCGGGAGTTGATACATCGTTCGAGTGTGTAGGGGCGGCGCCGGCGTTCCATCTTGCGGTGGAGCTGACTCGCGGGGGAGGAACGGTTTGCGTTGTCGGAGTTTATCCCGGTCCGTTCGAATTCGATTTGAATCGATTGATGGCGAATGAGCTTCAGGTAATTACTTCTCGCGCTTACGGTGATGAGTTCCCGGCGGTTATCGCCATGCTCGCCGATGGAAGGCTTCGAGCCGAGCCGCTCATCACGCAGAGGTTGCCTCTCGCGGATGCTATGCAAAAGGGCTTGAGACAGTACGAAGCGAGCGCGGCGATGAACGTGAGGACGATTATCGAAGTGTCGAGCTAGGTGCACGATTTTAGCACTCCGCTGCCGATTGAAGTTGGCCGGGGGGAGCCGAAACTCATAGCTGATCTGGATTTTGAGCATTCAGGAAAAGAGCGAAAAGCTCTGTTATGAAAATTACGAAGATAGAAACAATTGAACTTCGGCGGAGTACATCCGTGCACTGGGGCGTGATCGGATGGTTGTGGGTCCGCATTCACACCGATGAAGGAATCATTGGACTCGGCGAGACATGCCCAGCTAGTGCAGTTGAGAAGGCCGTCGTGCTCAACGACCTGGCGCCGCAGCTGATCGGTCGCGACCCACGTGACATTGAAGCGATTTGGCACGACCTGCTGATGACCGTTCAATACCGGGGCTGGGCGGGAGCTGAGATTCGAGCGATAAGCGCCGTCGATGTTGCTTTGTGGGATTTGCTCGCAAAATCCGTAAACCTTCCCGTCTATCGACTACTCGGAGGGCAATACTGGGAGTCGATTCCGGTTTACAACACTTGTTACGACGATACTTATGACTTCAACACACACCCGGTAGAGTTGGCGAAAGAGCTTGCGGCTGCAGGAATTTCAGCGATGAAGATTTGGCCGTTCGACGAAGCTGGCAAACGAAACCGAGGACAATCGATTTCGAAGGAGGAGATGGAAGCCAGCATCGAGCCGGTGCGGAAAATCCGCGATGCCATGGGTGGCTCCATGCAAATTGCCATGGAATTTCACGGCTATTGGAATCTTCCTTGCGCTATTCAGATCGCGGACGCTTTGGAGCCTTACAAAGTGATGTGGCTTGAGGAAATTCTCCCTCAGGACAATCTCGCGGTCTACGCGACCCTCTCAAAAAAATGCAAGCAACCGCTTTGCGTGAGCGAGCGGCTCGTAACCCGCTGGGGCTACCGCGAGCTCCTTGAAAATCGAGCGGCCAGTATCGTGATGCTTGATCTTGCGTGGTGCGGCGGCCTGTCTGAAGCGAAGAAAATTGCAAATTGTGCCGAAACCTATTACTTGCCGGTCGCCCCACATAACTGCAGCGGGCCGGTGAGCCATTTTGCGAACTGGCATTTTTCGATCGCTACTCCGAATTTCCTGATTCTAGAAACGGTGAGGCGGCATTACGGCGAGCGTTACATTTCGATTGCGACTTCGACTGGCGCTCCGACGAACGGGAGGCTGGGCCTGCCGCCGGGGCCGGGACTTGGAGTTGAGTTGAAACCTGAATTCCTGAAGAGCGATCGAGTGCAAGTCGAATCGTTTCCGCCGAAATCGTGATCAGACATCGGCGGAAGCAATGGATCATTCTCGCAGGCGCTTCGCCATAATGGGGGAGTATTCGATGAAACGCATGTCCCTGACGCTGTCCGCATTCTTTCTCCTGACAAGCTTCCGCCCGGTCGAAGAGAATTCGCCACGCTTGGTCGTGACTCACTTGCGCTGCGAGTACTTGACGAACCCGCTCGGCATCGATGTGCCGCAGCCGCGGCTAAGCTGGGTGCTTGAATCGGTAGACGCGTCATCGCGTGGCCAGCGTCAGACCGCTTACCAAGTTGTCGTCGCGAAATCTTCAGGAATGCTGAATGCAGATCAAGGTGACGCATGGGACAGCGGCAAGATTTCGTCTGACCAAACGATTCAGCTCACCTATGCGGGGAAGCTGCTGGATAGTAAAACCGTTTACTACTGGAAGGTTCGCGTTTGGGACGAAAACGACCGCGCCTCAAATTGGAGCGATGCTGCCTTCTGGTCGGTGGGACTGCTCGAAAAATCCGAATGGGCGGCGAAATGGATTTCTGATCCTTCCGCTGTGACGACTTCGCAATCAGAAGCGGATTCCGTCCGCGGAGTCAACAGCGGCTACCGTTCAAAGATTGCGTCGAGCCCTGACACACAAAAGTGGGTTGGCGTCGATCTGGGAGCGCCTGCCCTCGTCGATTCCGTGCGGCTATTCCCCGCGTACCCGTACGAATGGCAGCCCGGAGGTCCCGCGTACGATTTTCCGGTGCGATTTAAGATAGAAATCGCCAATCGTTCTGATTTCAGCGACGCATCGACCGTCGTAGACATGACTCAACAGGATCTCGTGGGGCCTCTGATGAATCGCGCTGCGCCCACCTATCGATTCGCGCCCGCGAACGCTCGCTATATCCGGTTAGTAGTCACGCGCCTGCATGCGGAGAATGAGTTGTTTTCCAGCTTCGCTTTGGCCGAAATGCAGGTGCTCTCGAACGGAGAGAATCTCGCGCTGGGAAAGCCTGTGATCGCGCTCGATACGCTCGATGGGCCGGGCTGGTCAAAAGCCAATTTGGTTGACGGAGTCACGAGCCCAATCCGCAGCCGCGCTATTAACCAACCGACTGCGATGTTTCGAAAGTCGTTTTCCGTAGATTCCGATATTCGGCGTGCGACGGTGTATGCCACGGCTCGGGGTCTATATGAATTGCGGATCAACGGGAAACGCGTCGGAGATCATGTTCTGGCGCCGGAATGGACCGACTACAGCAAGCGAATCCAATATCAAACTTACGATGTGACTTCCCTTTTGCAACGAGGTGACAACGCGGTTGGCGCATACCTCGCGGCAGGATGGTATTCAGGACATGTTGGGCTTCTGCCTGTTCGAAGAATCTACGGTTCGGTTCCAGAGTTTCTGATGCATCTGGATGTCGAATTCGCAGACGGCCACAAACAGTCGATCGTCACCGACGAATCCTGGAAGATGGCACGCGAGAGTCCGATCGTTTCCTCGGATGTCTACGACGGGGAAACACTCGATGCGCGAAAAGAGGAGCCAGGATGGGACGCGGCGCGTTTTGACGACAGCACCTGGGCGCCAGTAACAACCACAGCGGACGGCACCGAAGCACTTGTTTCGCAAAAGAACGAGCCGCTTCGCGTGACAGGAGATTTGAAACCAATCGCGATTACTCAACCGTCGCCAGGCGTGTATATCTTCGACTCCGGACAGAATCATTCCGGATGGACGCGACTTCGCGTGAAGGGGCCTGCCGGAACGGTGATTACAATTCGGCACGGTGAAGCGCTCAATCCCGATGGGAGCATGTATCTGCCAAACATCCGGAACGCTTGGCAGATCGATCGCTTTATCCTGCGAGGAACAGGAGAAGAAGAAGTATTCGAACCGCATTTCACGATCCACGGTTTTCGCTACGCAGAAATCTCCGGATTGCCAGAAGCTCCCGGCCCCGACACGGTAGTTGCCCGCGTCGCGCATTCTTCCTCACCTGAGATAAGCCAGTTCAGCACCTCCAGCGCCTTTCTCGACAAGTTGATGAGCACGATTCTTTGGACCCAGCGTTCCAATATGATCGGCATACCAACGGACTGCCCGCAACGTGACGAACGCCTGGGATGGACTGGCGATGAACTTACCTTTTCGCAGACCGCCATCTTCAACATGGACATGGCGGCCTTTTTCACCAAGTGGATGCAGGATATGCGCGATGATCAGTCCGCGGACGGACGCTTTCCCGACGTTGCGCCCAATCCTATGAATGTCTCTTCGCTCGTCAATCCCGTTTTTCGCGAGAACCTCTTGGATGGGTCCCCGGCATGGGCTGACGCGGGCGTCGTGATCCCGTGGCGGACATATCAGAACTACGGGGATACCCAGTTGCTGAAATTGCAATTCGATTCAGCTCAGCGTTGGGTTGAATTTATTCGCAGCCGGAACACAGATCTGCTTTGGAAAAACGCACGGGGCCTTGATCCCGGAGACTGGCTGAATGGAGACACGCTGATATACCCCAGCTGGCCGCAAGCCGGAGGGACCATTCCGCACACCGTTTTCGCGACGGCCTACTTTGCACACACCACAGATCTCGTCTCGAAAATGGCAGCCGCGATCGGACGCCCTGAGGATGCGCGTCGCTATGCGGACCTTTTCACCCAGATCAAAGCCGCATTTAACAAGGCGTTCGTGCAACCGGACGGCAGGATTGAAGGCGATACGCAGTCTGCCTATGCGCTCGCGCTGGATTTTGATTTGCTTCCCGAATCCTTGCGTCCGAAAGCCGTCGAACATTTGGTCGAGGGCGTTCAACGTTACAACGGCCACGCATCTACTGGGATTCATGGGACGCGCAGTTTGATGTTGGAACTGAGCTCGACCGGGCACAATGACGCGGCGTATAGCCTGGCGACCCAACATACATTCCCCTCGTGGGGTTACATGCTGGACATGGGCGCGACGACCATGTGGGAGCGCTGGGATGGGTATGTAGCCGATCGCGGATTCCTAAATCACACGGGTATGAATTCATTGAACCATGTGGTGCTGGGTTCGGTGGGTGAATGGATGTGGAGGAACATCGTCGGGCTCGCCTCGGATGACTCTAGCCCCGGTTACAAGCATATCATTATCGATCCACGCCCGGGAGGAGGTTTGACGTGGGCGAAAGGTACTTACGAATCGGTTCGCGGCCGCATCGCCATCGAATGGAAAATCGAAAACGGAGTTTTCTTATTGGACGTAATTGTTCCACCAAATACAGCGGCGACGGTATACATCCCCTCGAATGATCCGTCGAAGGTTCAGGAAAACGGGGGTTGGATTGCCGGGAACAAACAGGTTCGGTTCGTACGCACCGAAGGTGGATCGGCAATATTCGAAGTGGAATCCGGCAATTATCATTTCCGAAGTCCGATGTAGGCCGCGGGGATTTTATCGTTTGATACGTGTACGGCACATCAAATGCTGTATCATTATTGTCGACAATATAGATTAGTGCTCAGGCCCTGCAGTTCGTTCATTCCGGGCAACTCAGCTCGCCGAATGAAATCCCGGGGGAAAAGTTGGCGCCAACCATAAAGAAGCTTCGCAGCCAGGATTGGTATGGACGTACAGATCGTGACGGCATTATTTACCGCGCCTGGATGAAGAATCAGGGCTGGCCACACAATCTATTCGACGGGCGTCCCATCATCGGGATCTGCAACACATGGTCCGAGCTGACTCCATGCAACGGGCATTTTCGAGAGCTTGCTGAGTGTGTGAAGCGCGGCGTGTGGGAGGCCGGCGGCTTTCCCTTGGAATTCCCGGTGATGTCGCTCGGTGAAACGCAAATGCGCCCCACAGCAATGCTCTTCAGAAATTTGGCCAGCATGGACGTCGAGGAATCGATCCGTGCTAACCCGATCGACGGCGTAGTTTTAATGATGGGCTGCGATAAGACTACCCCTGCGCTATTGATGGGTGCTGCGTCGTGCAATTTGCCCACGATTGGGCTCTCGGGCGGCCCGATGCTGAACGGAAAATTTCAAGGACGCGATATTGGCGCTAGCAATGTGTGGCAAATGTCCGAACAAGTCCGCGCTGGCAACATGACGGCCGCTGAGTTCTGCGAAGTGGAGAACTGTATTTCCCGTTCGAAGGGACACTGCATGACGATGGGGACCGCTTCGACGATGGCAAATATGGTTGAGTCCCTGGGAATGAGTTTGCCTGGCAATGCGGCGATTCCCGCGGTGGATGCGCGGCGCAGCACACTCGCACAGCTGACGGGTCGACGTATCGTCGAGATGGTCCGGGAAGATATGCGGATGTCGCAGATCCTCACTCGTACGGCGTTTGAAAACGCGATCTTCACAAACGCAGCCATCGGCGGATCGACCAATGCTGTGATTCATTTAGTCGCGCTCGCGGGTCGCGTTGGCGTGAAACTTGTTCTCGATGATTGGGACACGCTGGGATCGCGGCTTCCGTGTCTTGTCAACCTCATGCCTTCGGGAAAATATTTTATGGAGGATTATTTCTACGCGGGCGGTCTGCCGGTTGTGCTTCGAGAGTTGGGCGAAGCGGGAATTTTGCATCGTGATGCGCTCACGGCGAATGGCCGGTCGATTTGGGAGAATGTTTCCGAAGCACCATGCTGGAATCGGGAAGTAATTCGCACTTTTGACAAGCCTTTAAAGATCGACGCAGGAATTGCGGTGCTGCGGGGGAATCTGGCGCCCGACGGTGCGGTGATTAAGCCTTCTGCTGCAAGTCCGCATTTGCTAAAGCATCGCGGACGGGCGGTGGTGTTCGAATCGATCTCCGATTTTCACGCGAGAATCAACGATGAATCGTTAGACATCGATGAGAACTGTGTGATGGTTCTCAAGAATTGCGGGCCACGCGGGTATCCCGGAATGGCCGAAGTGGGCAACATGCCGCTGCCACCGAAGGTCCTTCGCAAGGGCATTACGGATATGGTTCGTATTTCCGATGCGCGCATGAGCGGCACGGCGTATGGGACGGTCGTGCTGCACGTGTGTCCGGAAACCGCCGCGGGCGGGACGCTCGCTCTGGTTCAATCGGGGGATATGATCGAACTCGACGTACCGGGGCGATCGATTCGTCTCGACGTCGATGACGCGACTCTAAAGGCTCGGCGCGAAAAATGGACACCGCCGGCCAAACCGGATCGAGGGTGGGTGAAGTTGTATGTCGAACATGTGCTACAGGCGAACGAAGGAGCCGATTTTGATTTCCTGGTGGGTTCGAGCGGAACGCCGCCACTTCCTGATTCTCACTAGCATTCCCCGAAGCAATCAGCGCGTCAGTAAGTAGCTCGGCCTCCGCTCGCGTCGTAGCACTGAGCCGTTACGAAGGAACAATCCGGGCTTGCAAGGAAATGAACGACAGCGGCGATTTCCTCCGGTTTTCCGGTGCGGCCGATCGGAATTCGTTGCGTCATGTAAGCGACTTGCGCGGGCGTGATCTGGTTGAGAATTTCTGTCTGAACGACTGCAGGTGAAACAGCATTGACGCAGATTCCTTCTTTCGCTACTTCCTTCGCAAATGATTTCGTGAAGCCGATCACGGCCGCTTTACTGGCGGAATAGGCAGTCATATTGGGATTGCCTTCCTTACCAGCGATCGAAGCGATGTTCACGATTCTTCCGTACTTTCGCTCGCGCATTTGAGCAATGACCGCGCGACACCAGTTAAACGTACCTTTTAGATTCACCGCGATCACGCGATCCCAATCATCTTCCAGTTGTTCCCAAAGAGGAGCCGCCATACCAGCGATTCCCGCATTGTTAACGAGAATCTCGATCTTGCCGGCCCGTTCCAGAACGAATCTCGCAGCCTTCTGTACGGACGGTCCATCGGCAACATCAACCTGCACGGCGAAGTGATCTCCAACTGCGACCCGAGGGAGTCCGGCCGCTACAGTTTCTGCATTCGGAACGTCGCGGTCTGCGACTGCGATTCTCGCGCCAGCTCCCGCGAGGCGAGTTGCGATTGCTTTCCCAATTCCTGTGGCCGCGCCCGTCACTACTGCTGTCTGTCCCGTGAGATCAAAGGCACCCATTCACCGACCCCTTTTTATTGAGCGCTGTATCCGCCGTCAACGAACAACGATGCTCCCGTTACATATGAAGCGTCGTCGGAGCACAGGAACGCAGCGCACGCCGCCACTTCTTCCGGAATTCCAATCCGGCCGAGGAAATTGAGAGGAGTCAGCTCCCTCTCAGCATCTTCATAGCTCTTTCCGAGCGACTTCATGTGATTGATCAGCGCTCGAGTCTTGATATTGCCGGGGCACAAACAATTGACACGTATGTTTTCTCGACCCAGATCGAGGGCCATACACCGAGTCATCGTCAGGATCGCCCCTTTAGTCGCGTTGTAAGTAACCATCGATCCTTGTCCAAGCACCGACGAGATCGAGCCGATGTTGACGATCGCTCCCCCGCCCGCGTTCTTCAGTTCGGGCACCGCGTGCTTCACACAAAACGCAGTGCCACGAATGTTCGTGTGAAGCATGACGTCCCATTCCTCGGCAGTTGCGTTGACATCTCGAATTACGAAAGCACCAGCATTGTTCACCAGAAAATTCAGGCCCCCGAATGTGGACACCGTTTCTGCCATAAGTTTCTTAATGGATTCTTCATCCTTGATGTCGGTATGCGTAAACCGTGCTTTGCCTTTGTTTTTGGCAATCATTTCGGCCGTCTCGCGACCAAGGTTGGCGTCGAGTTCCGCCACCACCACTGATGCACCTTCGGCAGCAAACCTTTCGCAGATCGCCCGGCCAATGCCGGATCCCCCGCCAGTGACAATCGCCACCTTACCTGATAGCTTCACGAGTGAATTTCTCCTTGTCCGATTTCATTGGGACATCAACCGATTCGCGTTCGCGAGAATTGCCATCGCGACGAGCAGAAGCCCAATCCCCGCGAACATCGTGCGCGATGACTTGGAGCTCGCTCCCTTCCATTCGCCACTGATCCATCCGACAGAGTTGCCGGTGAGCAAGGATGCCGCCAGCAGCATCGGAAATCCTACGAAGGCTCCATACTTCCCAAGCTTATACGCTCCCACTCCATACACCACGATGCCGCCGCTCCAAAAGACACCCATGAAAATCGCTCGCAACCAATAGGAGCCGGTACCACTCGCGAAAAGTTTCTTAGCGCTGCCATTTCGAAAAATCAAATAAACACAGTACCCCACGTTCGCGAGATAGTTGGCCGTGAACACGAGCGCCCATATCGCGTTGATCGCCGACAAAGGATCTGCACCGGAATTCCGCGCTCGATGGGTGATCTCCGTACCATAAATAAATGCAAAATTCACAAGACCTGAAAGTACGCCTGCCAGGATACAAAGGATCAGACCCACACCGAATGAACCTTTTTTTGATTGGGTGCTTGACGTAGGCTCCGCCACTTTCGACTTTAGATTACCGGCGATCGCACAAACAATAATTCCGAGAAGCATCACGAACATCGCCGCCAAGAACCAGAGGCCGCCCGTTGTGACAAACTTGCCTGGTTCGTTCATGAGCAGCGGGGTGAGGGCGCCATTAATCGCAATAATTCCAAAGATGATGGAATACCCAAGGGAAAGGCCGACCATGTCGATGCTGAGGCCGAAGAAGACGCCGCCGAATCCCCAACCAGCACCAAACAGCAGGGCCCAGAAAATCGCGGACCAAGAGGACTCGTGATACACCTGCGCTAGATTAGGGACGGTCCAAAATGCCAAGGGCCACGGAACGAGCAATAGAGCCATCAACGATCCGGCTCCCCAGGTGTGCTCCCAATCCCAATTCGAATTGAGTTTGAGCGGAAAGGAGTAGGAGCCTTCCATGATCCCGCCCAGAAGAATAAGGGCGAAACCCAATACGAGGGACGTCTCGGTCATCAGGTCTCCAAGCGGCGCTAATTGTAGGATGTCGACATACGAATATCAAGCAGGTCGCGGCAACGAATTCCGATCCCGCCTTCTTCGTTGACACCGCAGACCACACGCGTGTGAAACATCTATCGAGAATTTGCTCCTACTGAAATCGCACCGAGCCCGGGACGCGCTGTCGCCGTTTTTCCATTCAGATCAAACAGCGCAAACGAACTCCACCCGGCGATCGCAGCATCCGGCCCCCAGGGACGGATGCCGGAAACCCCATGCGTCACACCCCAACTAGCCAGGTCGCGCAGAATCTTGGCCTGCCCCTCAGGAGAGAGAGGGTAATTCTCCAATGCATGGTTCCAGGACGCGAACGGGCCTTCCTGCGCTGCTTCCTCGGCCGCTGGATATGCAAACTCGGCGACGAAGACGGGGCGCCCGAATGTCGTGTACACGCCTGTTACAGTCTGCTGAAAAACTTGCAGGCGATCAGCTGGCTCGGCGGTTGATGTCGGATAGAATGAGAATCCCAATTCGTTAGGCAGGTAGCCTCCATCCTTCATTGCGGTGAAAAATGCCTTGGCTTCCGTTGGTCGAACTGCCAGGACACCGCTTACGTGAGTCGAAAATCTAGCAGTCGGATCTACGGAGCGGACTCCATCGGCGACGGCAGCAAATATTCGCGCCTCGTAAGGCCACACGTGAGTTCTTAGCCATGCGATTCGCTCCGCTTCCGGCAGTTTCAGGAGACTCAGAACCGAAGTCTTTCCGATCTCGGCATCTACATGGTCAGGCGGCCGATACCAATTCGTGCCTTCGCCCAAGTCGTCGCATCCGCCCGGCATTGGCTGAGGGGAAACGCCTGCCACTCCGAAATCGACTTCGTTGCCAAGATCCCAAACTCGGACTGTAACGCCCGTATTTAGAATCAGCTTCGCTACGATCGCACCATACGACCGCAAGATGGGCAGCATCTGGTCGATGGAGAGAGATGTCCACGCGGAGGGAATTTTTATTTCGGAGTATTCACTGAAGTCTGGAGCGGGTTGGCAGCGAACGTCTCCGTATGCCTTGAACAAACCTAGTTCCGGGTTGAACTGCAGGTTGAGCGACTTTGCTAGTCGTGCTCTCATCAACCCACGATCGAGTGAGTGATCGCCGAATCCGGGCGTTTTTGTGCGCGATGTCGCGATTCGGGCGTACACTTCGTTGGCTCCATGCGCGACAAACATCTTTTGCAGTTCTTCCACCGTTCGTGCCGTTGACTTGCCGTCGGTGTAGACAATTCCCGAGCTCAAAAGCAATTCGGTAAAAGGACTCACCGAAACGGCCACTCGAAATGGACTTCCGTCAGCGTTTGGGGAAAAACCGTGCCGACTTGTGGCACGCGTTAGAGCCGCCATCAGAAGCAACAACATCATCGAGCCGACAACTGATGCAGTTTTTCTGTTGTAGTCAATCATGCTTCGGCTATACCACTTGACTTTAATAATGTCTACAATGTATATCCTGCGCGGTGGACAAATTGCTGATCGAACGGCGCAAATTCCTGTCTCTCGTCGGTGCCGCTCCGCTTGCACTGGTTGAGTTTGCTTCGATAAAGCATATTTTCTCCTTCGCCTCCGCGGATCCTGCGCCAGCCAACCTTACGGTTCTCCTTGATGAACCAATCGGAACGATTAATCCTCGAGTGTATGGCCAGATGACCGAGCATATCGGCCGCGTGATCTATGAGGGGATTTGGGTCGGTCCAAATTCGAAAATTCCGAATGTGAACGGCCTGCGCACTGACACGATGGACGCTTTGAAACGCGTCAAACCGTCAGTCGTTCGATGGCCGGGAGGCTGTTTTGCGGATGCATATCAATGGCAGGATGGCGTAGGCCCTCCTCAGCAGCGTCCTTTGCGCCACAATCACTGGTGGCTGCGCGACGAGCCCAACACTTTTGGTACCGACGAGTTTCTAGAGTTTTGCAGACTCTTGAACGCGGAGCCCTTCCTCAATGCCAACGTTGGCACAGGGTCGACGGCCGAAGCTTTGAATTGGCTCGAGTACTGCAACGGCACCGGTAATGGGACGTACGCACAGATGCGCGCGCGAAATGGACATCCCGATCCGTATGGCGTTCGTCTCTGGGGAATCGGAAACGAGAATTGGGGCTGCGGCGGCTTGTTCTCCCCGGCTGAATACGCTCAACGCTTTCGTCAGTACGCGCTCTACTTCAAACGCATGGGGCTAAGTTCCGACACGGAGCTCGTCGGTGTCGGGAGCATCGAGGAAGGCTGGAACACCAAGTTTCTCGACGCAGTCGGTCCGGGCTTGCCGTACCTCGATCTACTTTCGATGCACAAGTACTTTCGTCATGGGCCGAGCATCACGTTCAGCGATGCCCAATATACGAGTTTGATGTTGGACCTCTCCGAATTCGAGAGGCTGATTCGCAACGCACTGGCGGCCATTGATGAAGTGGAGCCGCGTCGAACTAAATATCCTGTGTTCGGCAAGATGCCGCGCAACAAACCGATCAGTCTTGCAATTGACGAATGGGGCGTTTGGCATTCGGACGCAACAATTGAAGACGGTTTCCGCGAGAACGGTACATTGCGCGACGCGATCTTTGCGGCCAGTTCGTTGAATCTGTTTCATCAGTATGCTCAGCGGGTCACGATGACGAATATCGCGCAGGTCACCAATTGCCTTCACTCGCTCGTACTGACCGATGGCGCGCAAATGACGCTGACTCCTACATTCTACGTTTACGAAATGTACCGCGACCACCAGGGAGCACAATCGCTCCGCACGGAGTTGTCGAACACAGCGCAAATCTCTGATTCGCAGCACAGCCGGCCGGCAATCAGCGCATCGGCGTCGCGCTCAGCGAATTCAATGCTAATAACAGTTGCCAACCAGAGTTTGACCGACGGCGCCGAGCTGCGAATCAATATTCGCGGCGGACGACCTGCGTCGGCTACTGCCACGAGCCTTTCCGGACCCAATGTCCGCTCTCAAAACACAGTCGCCGAACCGCAGACGGTAGTACCGAAGCTTGTGAAAGTGGACCTCGGTGGCGGTGAACTTGTCGCACGCGTCCCGGCCGGGAGTGTGCAGGCGATTCGAATCCAGTTGGGCTAGCATTCTCCCACGAGGTCGTTCCCATCTAAAGTGCGCCCGGATACGGTCCCGAGTTCGCTCCACTTTTCTAACGTCGCCCCTTGCGCTAACTAGACCGGCTGACGCCGTTACTGACGCCGAAACTTCGAGGAAGAATCGAGCGCGCCACCTCTCACGATCCCGATTCTCGAAATGAACGATATTTTATTGATGTCGACATAGCTGTATGATAGCCAGGCTGGCTTCGCGATTTACGTGCGGGCAAGATCGGGACTTCTTCGCTGTTTCGATGATTTCGCGACGCTAAGATTCCTCCGCGCTTATCTCGAAAAGGAATACAGATGCCTGAGAACGATGAACGCAAAATATTCAAGGCCCTTGACGCGTTCCAAATTGAATTGCCTTCCTGGGGATTTGCGAATACAGGAACGCGTTTCGGAAAATTCATTCAGCCCGCTGCAGCCTCCACGATCGAGGAGAAATTAAGCGACGCAGGAGAAGTTCATTCTTTGACGGGCTCATGCCCGACCGTCGCACTCCATGTGCTCTGGGATTTCAAGAATGGCGTTGCCAGCGCCGACGAGGTTCGTCGCGCAGCCGAGAAATATGGCGTGCGCCCGGGATCGATCAATCCGAATGTTTTTCAGGACCAGATTTACAAATTCGGTTCGTTTGGCAATCCTGACGGCGAGATTCGCCAAACGGCGCTGAACCATGTGCTGGATTGCGTGACGATTGCCAGTGCGCTCGGCAGTCGCGATATATCTCTTTGGTTCGCCGACGGTTCGAACTATCCGGGCACAGCAAACATCCGTCAGCGGCGCAAGTGGTTCGAAGAGAACCTTCGAATCGCGCATTCACGGCTTTCGTCCGGACAGCGAATGCTCGTAGAGTACAAACCATTTGAGCCCGCCTTCTACCATACAGATATCGCAGATTGGGGGATGGCACTTTTACTCGCGCGCGCTGCGGGTCCACAGGCGAGGGTCTTGGTCGACACGGGACATCACTATTCCGCGCAAAATATCGAACAGGTTGTCGCGTGGCTGTTGAGCGAAGGAATGCTCGGTGGCTTTCACTTCAATGACCGGCGATATGCCGACGACGACCTGACTATGGGTTCCATCGATCCTTATCAGGTATTTCGAATCTTTTACGAAATCAATCTTTTCGAACACGAAACAGGAACCCGCCCTGACATTGCTTACATGGTTGACCAGAGCCACAACTTGAAAGGCAAGATCGAAGCGATGATTCAAACCGCAATGATCGCCCAGGAACTCTTTGCTAAGGCGGCTCTCGTCGACTATGAACGCTTGATGCCGGCGCAGTCGAAATGCGAACTCGTGACTGCGGAACGATTGCTGCAGGATGCATTTTCGACGGACGTTCGTCCCGCGATTCGGGCCTGGCGCAAAGCGCACCGCCTGGCTGAAGACCCACTCGATGCATTCCGGCAGAGCGGCTACCTCGAAAAGATTACTGCTGAGCGTGCAGACAAGAATGCGTCGAGTGTCTCCTCGTACGCCTGACGATTCATCTTCGTGACAGTGAATTTGCCGGACGAGATGCAAATCTTCGCACCAAATAGACTATGACTGCTCACTACCTGGCGTTTGATTTCGGAGCCGAAAGCGGAAGGGCGATTCAAGCCTCCCTTCGTTCCGGAATATTAGAGATCAACGAGATCGATCGTTTCCAGAATGAGCCCGTCCGGGCGAGTGGCTCTCTCCGATGGGACATACTCCGTTTATGGTTCGAGATGCAGCGGGTGCTGGGCGGCAGTTCGCTCCCAGAATTTGACAGCATCGGTGTAGATACGTGGGGTGTCGACTACGCGCTACTCGGGGAACGCGGCAACCTGATCGAAAATCCATACCACTATCGCGACGGGCGTACGGAAAGCGCGATGGAGGCGGTGTTGAAGCGCGTTCCGCGTGAAGAAATATACGCGCAGACGGGAATTCAATTCCTTTCGTTCAACACTCTGTATCAGCTTTTTGCAGCATGCGACGCGACGCCCAAGTTAATTGACGCCGCACAAAGCTTGGTGACGATTCCCGACCTTCTGAACTATTGGCTCACCGGACGAATCTCTTGCGAGTACACGAATGCGACCACGACTCAGTTTGTCGATCCGAGGACACGATCGTGGGCTACTAAACTTTTGACAAGATTGAACCTTCCAACTCGGATACTGTCGCCGATCGTTGAGCCCGGAACGGTCATCGGCAAAGTCACAAACACCGCTTCGCACATGCCGGTCGGCACTCCAGTCGTGGCACCAGCTTGCCACGACACCGGGTCCGCAGTGGCGTCTGTCGCGACATGGCCGCAGAGCGCATTCTTAAGCTCGGGCACGTGGTCATTGCTCGGGGCAGAATTGCCCGCGCCCATCATGACACCGAGAGCGTGCGAGCTGAATTTTACGAATGAAGGTGGCGCGTGCGGAACGGTTCGCACGCTAAAGAACATCGCTGGGCTGTGGCTTCTGCAATCTTGTCGGAAATCCTGGGCGGCCACGGGAGAACGCTATTCGTATGATGAACTGCTCGCAGCAGCAGAAGCGGATAAGCACAATGCCTTCCGCTCGTTGTTTGATCCGGATCACTCCTCATTTTTACGTCCTGACGATATGCCATCGGCGATTGCTAATTACTGCATACAAACTGAACAGCCCGTTCCACAGGGCAGACCAGCTTTCGCGCGGGCGATTCTCGAAAGCCTGGCGTTCAAATATCGTGAAATTCTTGAATCACTCGAGGAATTGACCGGCAATCACTTCAACGAGATACGGATTATTGGCGGAGGATCGAAGAACCGTTTGCTGAATCAATTTACAGCGAACGCGACCCGACGAACGGTTGTCGCCGGGCCGTTTGAGGCCACGGCACTCGGCAATATCGCGATGCAGATGCTGGCCACCGGGGCAGTCGCTTCTCTCGGTGAAGCTCGAGCGATCATTGATCGGTCATTCCCTGTGCAGCGGTTCGAACCTTTCGAAGCGGACGAATGGAATTCGCAATATAGGCGATTTCAACACTACTTGGAGCATGTGCATGCCTGATTCGAGTGTGATCGAAACTAAATTCTTAAAAGATTTGTGGAGCGAGAGCGACGCGGCTCGCCTTACCGCACGGCCTTTGGACCTCTTGACGTACCGTTCGAACTTGTTGGGTGCAGATCTACGCATCACAAATTTTGGAGGTGGCAACACGAGTTCAAAGTTTGAACTACCGGATCCGATCTCCCGCAAACCCACTCGCGTGCTGGCGGTGAAGGGGAGCGGCGGGGACTTGGGCACGATCGGCAGCGGAGGCTTCGCGATTCTGTATCTCGATAAACTCGATCAATTGATTTCTCGCTATCGCGGAGAGGAGCACGAAGACGAAATGGTCGAGATGTATTCGCTCTGCGCGTTCGGAACAAACCGCGTCGCGGCGTCGATCGATACACCACTCCACGCTTTCTTGCCGTTTGACCATGTGGACCACCTGCATCCCGATTGGGGTATCGCTCTCGCAGCCAGCGCGAATGGAATTGCGAAACTTCGCGAATTCAACGAGCGTTACGGGCGCAACCTCATTTGGGTACCGTGGCAACGGCCGGGCTTCGAGCTTGCCATGATGTTGCGTCGCGCGGTGGAAGCAAACCCTCGCTGCGAAGGAGTTATTCTCGGAAGTCACGGGCTTTTCACATGGGGGCAGACGCAACGCGAGTGTTACGGAAACAGCGTTCGGACCATCGATCAACTAGGAGAATTCGTCCATGATCACACTCGACGAGCCGCGCGTCCGCTTTTCGGTGGGATTGCAGTAAATGCCACAATTGACCGC
>Ga0210387_10000363_pt1 | contig 32394 bp, 28 predicted proteins | sample IncBWC7OmetaG_FD_160108 | JGI IMG/M metagenome (GOLD analysis project Ga0210387, IMG submission 160108) | Forest soil microbial communities from Barre Woods Harvard Forest LTER site, Petersham, Massachusetts, United States - Inc-BW-C-7-O ... | reverse complement strand
GCTGGGCGCAGCACTCCTGACGCTCGTTCTGTCGACCCCGGGCTTCGCGCAGAGTCTCACGACGCCCGACCCGGTCGGTGCCGGCTTTTCGCCCGAGCGGCTGGCGAGGATCGCCCCTTGGTATCAATCCCAGATCGACACGGGTGCGTTGCCGGGTGCCGTGGTCGCCATCGCCCGCGACGGCAAGCTCGCCTACCTGCAGGCGATCGGTACGTATGACCGTGCCGGCAAGCTTCCCCTGAAGCCTGACGCGATCTTCTGGATCGCCTCGATGACCAAGCCGGTGACCAGCGTGGCGGCCATGATGCTGGTTGAAGAGGGCAAGCTCGACCTCGCGGCCCCGGTGAGCCGGTACCTGCCGGAGTTCAAGGACATGCAGGTCGGTGTCGAGAAGACCGACCCGGCAACCGGCAACAGCGACCTGGTGCTCGAGGCTCCCAAGCGGCCCATGGAAGTGATCGATTTGCTGCGCCACACCTCCGGTCTGGTCTATCCCGACGAGGGCACGACGGCGATGCACAAGGCCTACTGGCAGGTCACCACCTTCAAGCGCGACAGGACCCTCGCCGAGTTCGTGACCGGCCTCGCCAAGTTGCCGCTCGCCTATCAGCCCGGCGAGGTCTGGGAATATAGCTGGTCGGTCGATGTGCTGGCGCGGGTGGTCGAGGTGGCCTCGGGCCAATCCTTCGATGAATTCCTCCAGGCCCGGATTTTCAAACCCCTGGGCATGGTCGATACCGGCTTCGACGTCCCTGAAGCCAAGCTTGCCCGGCTGGTCGACCCGCTGCCCGGCGGGCGACCGTCCCTATGGGATGTCACCAAGCCGACAAAGCTGTTCTCCGGCGGAGGCGGCCTGGTCTCGACGGCGCCGGACTACCTGCGCTTCGCCCAGATGCTGCTGAATGGCGGCGAACTCGATGGCGTGCGCATCCTTGCCGCCAAGACCGTGCAGCAGATGACCACGCCCGCCTTGCCGCCGGAGGTGCGCTTCGCCGGCGTTGTCGGCGGCTTCGTCGGTCCGAAAGTCGGCACGAGCTGGGGACTGGGATTTGCCATTCGCACCAACCCGGCGTTCAGCATCCTGCCGGGCGCTGTCGGCAGCTTCAATTGGAGCGGCCTATGGGGCACTTATTTCTGGATCGATCCGACCGCGAAGCTGGTCGCGGTACAGATGATCCAGGTGCCACCGGAGACCGGTGGTCTCTACAAGGAGGCCTTGCGGCATCTGACCTACGCAGCACTGCGCGTGCCCGAGCCTGTCGCCTCCCTCGCGCCGCCGACGCCGGTGGCTGTCAGCGCCGACATCCTCGCCGGCTACGTCGGAACCTATGATTTCGGCGCGTCGCTCAGTTCGCGCGACAAGAACGCGCCCATTCCCGCCTTCGCTTTCTCCGGCGTCGGCGCCGAGCTTGCTTTGGTGGATGGCCAAGTCACAGTCCGGAACCCTTACGACGGCGCGCCCGCGGCCAAGGCAGGCGTGCTGGCCGGCGATGTTCTTACCGCGATCGACGATGCGCCCATCAAGGGACTCAGTCTCTTCCAGGCGATCGACAAGTTGCGTGGGCCGGCCGGGACGCAGGTAAGGCTGAAGATCAAGCGCGGGTCGCAGGACTCTCCGATCGATTTCACGATGGTCCGCGAGATGATCCGACAGCCTGGCGCGCGGCTTCAGGTGCGGGTCATGGATGGCCAGCTCGTGATCTCGGCCATGGAACCATGGTCGGTCCTTGACTTCGAGAAGGGCAAACCGGTCCCGGTGCAGGCGACATCGAACAGCGAATTTCGCGTCGAGGGCGGTGATCATACGCGCTTTGCATTCGTGAGTGACTCGCCCGGCAAGGTTTCCGCTATCATTCTCAATCCGGGGCCGTGGGAGATCAGGGCGGCAAAGGTAGATTAGAGGGCGGGCGCGACCAGACATGAACGCCAAGACAAGTCCCGACTGGCGCGACCAGATTTTCGACGTCCTGCAGGCGCACGACATCCGCCAGGTCTATCACGTGCCCGACGCCGGCCATTCGCGGCTGATCGAGCATTGCCAGCGCTCGAACTCGATCCGCACCGTGCCGCTCACGACCGAGGAGGAAGGCCTGGCCCTCGCCGCCGGCGCCTGGCTGGGCGGCCAGCGCTCGGTGCTGCTGATGCAAAGCTCGGGCGTCGGCAACACCATCAACCTGATGGGCCTCACCAAGACGCTGCGGCTTCCCTTCCTGACCTTGATCACCATGCGCGGCGACTATGGCGAGTTCAATTCCTGGCAGTATCCGATGGGCCAGGGCACGCCCAAGGTCCTGGAGGCGATGGGCGTGCTGCTCTACTCGGTCGACAAGGCCGACGAGGTGAAGGCCACGGTCGATGCGGCGGCGCGCTCGGCCTTCAATGGCGGCCAGGCGGTGGCGGTGCTGCTGCGCCAGAAGCTGATCGGCATAAAAGATTTCGGGAAGAAGTGACGATGAGCAAGGCAATGCTGCAGCCCACCCTCCAGAGAAGACCGCTAGTGAAGAAAATCCTCGCCGGCGCCGACGCCAATCTGCTGGTGATCGGCGGGCTGGGCTCGTCCAACTGGGACATCACCGACGCGGGCGACCGGCCGCTCAACATGCCGCTGTGGGGCGCCATGGGCGCGGCGGTCGGTATGGGGCTGGGGTTGGCGATGGCGCAGCCCGGCAAGCGCGTGCTGGTGATCACCGGCGATGGCGACATGCTGATGAGCGTGGGCTCGCTCGCTACCGTGGCGACCCAGCAGCCCGAGAACCTCGCCATCGTCGTGCTCGACAACGAGAAGTTCGGCGAGACCGGCAACCAGGCCACGCACACCAGCCCGCGCAACAACGGGCCGACCGATTCGGGCGCCGGCGCCGATTTGAGCCTGATCGCCAAGGGCTGCGGCATCGCCGATACGGGGATCGTGCGCGAGGCGGGCGAGGTCGCCCAGCTCGTCAAGGACGCGCGCAGCAAGAAGGGCCCGATCTTTCGGGTCGTGAAGGTGATGGTCGAGAAACTCGACTTCGTCATGCCGCCGCAGGATGGCGCGCATCTGAAAGACCGCTTCCGTCAGGCCCTGTTGGGGCACCCCTAGAGGCATATGATGACTGATTACGCACCGTTTCCGCTGATCGACCTTTCAGGCAGCCCGCGCGAGCGCGGACGCACGCACGGCAAGGCGGCGGCCGATCGCCTGCGCCGCGGCGTCAAGATGTACGCCGAGTCGCTGCTGAACAACGGCGTCGACTGGAAGGAGCTGGAGCGCCGCGCCGAAGCCATGGTGCCGCAGGTCGAGGCCTTCGATGCGGCCTATATCGAGGAGATGCGCGGCATCGCCGAGGGCTCGGGCGAACCCTTTGCCGCGGTCATGCTGATGAATGCCCGCACCGAGATGGTCGCGGCGGCGCGCAAGCGGCATATCGAGAAGCATTTCCCCGACGGCTGTACCGCAGCCCTCGCGCTGCCCGAGGCCAGCGCCGACGGCGTGCTGCTGCACGGGCAGAACTGGGACTGGCGCGCGGAGTGCGCCGAGACCGCCGTGGTGCTGCGCATCCGCCGCGACGACGGGCCCGACATCCTCACCTTCACCGAAGCGGGCGGGCTCGCGCGCTCGGGCCTGAATTCGGCGGGCATCGGGCTCACCGCCAATGCGCTTGAATGCGATCGCGACTACCAGCGCGGCGCCGGCGTGCCGCTGCCCTTCATCCGCCGCAAGGTGCTGGAGAGCGCCTATCTCGCGCAGGCGGTCCACACCATCTTCTCGACGCCCAAGCTCGGCTCCAACCACATGGCGGTGAGTCACTGCGAGGGCGAGGCCTTCGGCTTCGAATGTGCGCCCGACGAGACCTTCTGGCTGGCGCCCGATCGCGGCGTCTACGTGCACGCCAACCACTGGATCGCCGATTCGGCTCGCGCCAAGGTCAAGGATACCGGGCTGGCCGAGACGCCGTGCTCGATCTATCGCGACAAGAGGGTGCGCGAGCACCTCTCGCCCAAGCGCGGCACGCTTACGCTCGAGGATTTCCGTTCGGCCTTCTTCGACGATTGGGGCTCGCCGTGGTCGGTGTGCCGGCCGCCGCGACCCAACAACCGCGGCAATCTGGTGGCCACGTCGGCGATGATCCTGATGCGGCCGGGCGAAGGTCACCTCGAAGCCTGCCCGATGCCGGCGCTCAACCGCCACTTCACGACCTACACGCTGACGCCCGACCGGACCGCGCAGCGCCAGGCTGCGGAGTAGGCTTGGCGCTACGTCCGGCCTTGGTTCTCGCGCTGGCGGCCGCGCTGCTGCTGGCGCCGTCGCTGGTGCTGGGCACGCTGATCAGTCACAGCTCGCCGCAGAATCTCACCTGGGCCGACCAGTTTGCCGAGCAATTCCGGGCCGGCATCCTCTATCCGCGCTGGATGTCCGGGTCGTTCGACGGGCTGGGCAGCCCGACCTTCTATTTCTACCCGCCGCTGCCTTTCTGGATCGACGCCCTGGTGAGCGTCCTTACCGTCAACGTGCTGTCCGTGTCGTACCGATTGGCCGTGACCTCGGTCCTGATCCTGTGGGCGTCGGGCCTCACTATGCGCGCCTGGCTCCTGCGCACGACCGGCAACCGCACGGCCGCTCTGCTGGGGGCGCTCGCCTACATGGCCGCGCCCTATCACCTGCTCGACCATTACAGGCGCGGGGCATTCGCGGAACTCACGGCTTACGCGCTGCTGCCGCTGATCGTGCTGGCGATCCGGTTGATTGCCGACCGGCGGCGCTCTGGGCTGGTCCTGCTGGCGCTGTCCTACGCCGGCCTTGTGATGTCGCATCTGCCGACGGCGCTTCTGGCCTCGGCCACGGTGATCCCGGCCTACGTGCTGTTCCGCGCCGGGCGGCTCGGCGAGCGCCGCGCCGCGGCCGGCTTGCTGTTGCGCTGCCTCATGGGCGGCGCGCTCGGTGTCGGGCTCGCGGCTCTTTATCTTGTCCCGGCACTCGAGCTGCAGGACTGGATCTCCGCCGACCAGCTCTGGACGTCGTTCTATCGCGTCGAGAACTGGTTCGTGCTGGCGCCCGACCGTTGGGTCGACCCCGACACCATGCGCACGATCGCCGCGCTCGCCTTGGCCGTCGTCGTCCTGGGTGCGGGGCTTTGTATCGCCCTGCTGCAGATGCCGGCCGGCGATCCGCGGCGCCAGGAATTCGGTTTCTGGATCGCGATTTGCCTCGTCTGTCTGGCGCTGATGGCGGGCCTCGTCCCGTGGTTCTGGGATCTGCCGCCGTTGCCCAAGGTGCAGTTTCCGTGGCGGCTGATGGTGGTCGCGGAATTCGCGGCGATCACCGCGCTTTGCCTGACGCCCTTCGGCGCCTTGCGCCGACGTACGGTCTACATCTTCGTCGCCGCGGCCGTCGCCCTGGCGCCGGGCGTGGTGTTGATCGCGACCGACGCCGCCGCGCGGATCGACTTTACCTGGCGCCACCGGCCGCTCGACCGGCACGACGTCAAGGAATACCAGCCGCGGGGATACAAGCAGGCCGGCCCGCGCTATGGCGATCTGGGGCTGGAGCCGCTCAGGGACGTGCCGGCAATCTCTTGCGTGCCGGCCGCCCGCGTCTGCCGCGCCGAAGACGGACGCTTCGGCGCGATGCAGATCACGCTCGACAGCGACGCCTCGACCAAGGTCGTGTTGCGCCGCTTCTTCTTTCCGGCATGGCGGATCGATGCAGACACGCCGCTCGCGCCCTCCGAGCCGCTGCAACTGGTCTCGTTCACTGCGCCGGCCGGGCGTACCACAGGGGCGCTGCATCGTGTCGCCCTACCCGTCGAGCAATGGGGCTGGGCGATCTCCGGCCTGTCGTTGGCCGTGATTCTGGGCATCGCCGCGCTCAGTGCACGCAATACCCCTCGCTGAGGAACCGCAGGAAACGGCGGTCGATATCGTCGCGTGTATCGGCCAACGCCCGAGCGACGGGCGCGCATACGAAGGGCACCCATTCCCTGTCGAGCGGGCGATAGAAAACGACCCGGCGGCCGGAGCGAAAATAACTATAGAAGGCGAATGTCATGCGGTTGCCGCCATAGTCCGGAACGACAAGGTCGCGCACGTAGTGGTCGGCTGCCATCCACTTGAAATAGCCACGCAGCGCCAGTCGGGGGGCGGGCTGCGTGCCCCAGGGCGACGTGTCGGGCTCGCGGCTATCGAGCAAGGCCGGTGGCGCGTCGGCGCGCTGGGTAAGCGTCGCCAGGCGTGCTTCGACGGCGCGCCCGAACAACGCCAGGTCGAAACCGTAGGACAATGCCGCCACGGCCATCAAGCAAGCGAATAACATGATCGGGCGCCGAGCCTCGGCAAGCCATTGTGCTGGCGGCGACGTGATGGCGAGCGCCAATGACAGCGCGAGGACATAAGGTCCCGTCTGACGAGCGAAGATCCAAGTCAGGAGCCCGCTGCCGTTGGCGGCAAACCACAGGCCGAGAGCGCCGATCACCAGCACAAGGATTGGCGGCAATCGCTGATGCGGGATGGCGACGCCCAGGCTGGGCGCCAGCATCAGAAGCCAAAGCAAGGCCAGCAGCGGGTACGCGCCGATCGTCGCTATCATCCAGACGGGATCGACATAGTCGTAACGCGCCGCCGCGAGCCATGCGTCGCCGGTTGGATTGCCACCCGACCGCCACGCATCCGTGAGAAAGAAGGCGCCGAGCAGCAAAACGGTCATGATTGCCGCGCCGATCAGAGCGTGGCGCGGAAACGGTCGGCCGGTCGCTGCAAGCAGACCGCCCGCGAGCAGGTAGAGCAGGCTCATCGCGGCGGTCACGGGGTGGGTGAAGGCGATCGGCACGGCCGAGCCCGCCTGGGCGAGCACCGCGAACGCGCGCGAGCGGCCGGGCTTTACGAGGATTGCAGCCCAGACGAGCCAGAGGCCGATGGCCACGATCACCTCGGACGGGAAGAAGACGAGCGCCATCGCGAGGCAGAGATAGAGCCGCGCGAAAGCCGGGTGCGGCTCGACGGCACGGATCGCGGCCCACAGCAGCAGCGGCACCGCGAAATAGAGCAGATGGGCCACGACGACATAGGCTTCCGCCGAGAGGCCCAACGCGCCGCGCAGCAGCCAGGCCGGGCCAAACATCGCCAGCAATGACACGGCGCGGGGCGGGTTCTGCGACAGGCTGAGGTCCCAGACGTTGCCCAACCAGCCCGCGGTGAGGAAGACCGCACCATCATTGACCAGCAGGCAGCGTTGCCAAGTGCCGATGGCCACCACCATAGCGAACGCCGCGAGCAGCGCCGCATCGCAATTATCCAGCCGCGTCGGCGATGGAGTCGATGTTACTTCCATGAGGGAGCGTACTCTGTATACGACGGCCATGACCCAGCGTGTAGCAGTGTTTACCGTGCCCATGTCGGCGCTCTGTCACCTGGCCAGCGCGGCCCGGTCTGCCGCTTTGTCCTGACTCTTATTGTGGCGCTTTCCGGACTGCTGCTCGCTTGGGTCGCGGCGTCGTGGTGGGGTATAAAGTCCGCATGACCCAAGCTCCCGAATTCCGCGGCCGCATCTACGGCGACATCACCGAGACCATGGGCGCGACGCCTCTGGTCCGTCTCAACCGCCTGCCCCAGCGCGACGGCGTGACCGGCGAGGTCCTGGCCAAGCTCGAATTCTTCAATCCGATGTCGTCGGTGAAGGATCGCATCGGCGTGTCGATGATCGATGCCGCCGAGAAGGCGGGCAAGATCAAGCCCGGCGTCAGCACCATCATCGAGCCGACCTCGGGCAATACCGGCATCGGCCTCGCCTTCGTGGCGGCGGCGCGCGGCTACAAGATGATCTGCACCATGCCCGATTCGATGTCGATCGAGCGGCGCAAGATGCTGCGCTTCCTGGGCGCCCGCCTCGAGCTCACGCCGCGCGAGAAGGGCATCACCGGCGCGATCGCCCGCGCCGAAGAGCTGTTGAAGGAGATACCCGACAGCTTCATGCCGCAGCAGTTCCAGAACCCGGCCAATCCGGCCGTCCATATTCGCACCACGGCCGAGGAGATCTGGCGCGACACCGGCGGCAAGCTGGATATCTTCGTCTCGGGCGTCGGCACCGGCGGCACGGTCACCGGCGTCGGCCAGGCGCTGAAGCCGCGCCTGCCCGGACTCAAGATCGTCGCCGTCGAACCCGAAGCGAGCCCTGTCCTGTCGGGTGGCAAGCACACGCCGCACCCCATCCAGGGCATCGGTGCGGGCATCGTCCCCGATATCCTCGACCGCAAGGTCCTCGACGAGATCTTCAAGGTGTCCAACGAAGCGGCCCTGAAGATGGCCAAGGACATGTCGACCCTCGAAGGCATTCCCATCGGCATCTCCGGCGGCGCCGCGGTGGCGGCGGCGGTCGACGTCGGCAAGCGCAATCCCGGCAAGCGCATCGTGGTGATCATCCCCGACTTCGCCGAACGCTACCTGTCGACGGTGCTGTTCGAGGGTCTCGACTAGCCGGCGCCGTGACTACGGCGCCGATCGACAGTATCGTGCAACTGGCGTCGCGGCTGGTGGCGACGCCTTCCTGCGGCGGCATCGATTCGCCGCACGCGGTGCTCGGCGTCGTCCGCGCGTGGCTCGCAGACAATGATCTTGCGCCGCGCCTGCTGCGCGACGCTGAGGGCAAGAACGTCGCCGTTCTGGTCGAGATCGCGGGGGCCGCACCCGGTCCGGTGCTGTGCCTCGATGCCTGCATCGACACCGCTCCGGCGGGCGATCCCGGTCAATGGACCGAACCGCCCTTCTGTGGCGCCGTGCAGGGCCGACGGTTGCTGGGACGCGGCGCCGCCGATTCGAAATCGGGTGTCGCCATCCTGGCGCATGTCGCGCGGCGTCTGGCGGAAACAGGCATTCCGCGCGGCGCGGTGCATGTGCTGTTTGACGCCGACGAGCATACCGGCCGCTTCGGCGGCGTGCGCGCCTATCTCGCCGCCATCGCGCGACTGCCCGACGCCGTGTCGCTGGGCTATCCCGGCAACGATTGCATCGTCGTGGGCAGCCGCGGCTTCCTGCGCGCCCGGCTGCATTTTGCCGGCAAAGCGGCGCACTCCGGCGAGATCGAGCGGACCGGCGTCAATGCGCTGGACAAGGCCGCCGCCTTTGCGCTCAAGGTCGCGGCCTCGAGCTTTCCCGAAACGCAGGATCCTGCGTTTCCGTTCGGACCCGCCGCCACGGTGACGCACCTCTCGGGCGGCGAAGGGTTCAGCGTCGTGCCGGATCACGCGACCTGCAACATCGATATCCGCCTGACCCGCGCCTTCGATGGGGACAAGGCCATGCGCTGGCTGGAGACGATCGTGCGCGCAGTCGATCCGCAAGGCCGCATCGAAACCATCGACCATTGGCCGGCCTATCTCGTCGAGCCGGACCACGACCTCGTCGGCAGTTTCTCGGCTGCGGCCGAGCGCGCCTTCGGGCGGCGCATCGCCATCGACGTCTGCGGGCCGTCCAACATCGGCAACCTTTTGGCGGCACGCGGCGTGCCGACCATCTGCGCGCCCGGCGTCGGCTTCGGCAACATGCACGCGGCCAACGAATGGGCCGACATCGACTCGATGGCGCCGGTCTACGCCATGTACTGCGACGCCGCTCTTCGCTTCCTGCGTTAGCCCGGATTCAGCCCGGCCGGCCGAGCAGCTCGGTGAGCCAGGCCGAGATCTCGGCCTTGACCGCGGGCAATTCCAGGTCGGCCAGCTCATGCCGACGCGACGTGCCGGTCGAACCCGTCACCACGACATCGCTGCGCGCAACGTCGCCGCGGAAGCGCAGGGCATGGCCCTCGGCGGCGCCGTTGGGATGCACGGTCAGGATGACCGAGGGCCCGACCTCGGGCAGCTTATCGGGCACGTCGGAATATTCCTGCGTCGCGACGTGGGCGTCGTGGCCTTGGCCCTTCAGATCGTCGACCGTGAAGTCGAGCTCGGGCCGTATGGTCTCCCGGCATTTGACCCAGAAGGCCTGCACGAACAGGTCGGTGTCGCGATTCATTTCCCCTCCACGATTTCGGCCACGGTTTCGGTCGATTGGTTGGGGCGATCCTAGCATCCCCCGGCCGGTCAAATCTCCCAGGGCGGCGGCGTGAACTTCTCGATCAGGAAATTCACGAAAGCCGGGACCTTGGGGGCGAGATGCCGGCGGTGGGGATAGACGGCGTGGATTCCCACCGGCTCGTCGGCCGAAAAATCGCCGAGCAGCGGCACCAGCGCGCCGCCGCGCACGGCCTGGGCCACGGTGAGCCGCGTCAGGCGCACGATGCCGATGCCCGTGAGCGCCAGATGCATCTGCATCTCGCCCTCGCTCACCGCGACGCGGCCGTTCACGTCGATCTCGGTGACCTGGCCATCGATCCTGAAGGGCCAGCGATTGAGGGACGCGCGCTCGCCCGAGACGATGCAGTTGTGGCGCGCCAGCTCCTCGGGCCGCCGCGGCGTACCGTGGCGCGCGAGGTAGGCCGGCGCGGCGCAGATCAGGCGCTTGTCCTCACCGATCTTGCGCGCCATGAAGCTCGTGTCGGCGAGCCGCCCGATGCGCAGCGCGACATCGATGCCCTCCTCGACCATGTCGAGCACGCGGTCGGTTGGCAGCAGGTCGAGCTGCACCAGCGGATGGCGCGTCAGGAACTCCGGCAGCACCGGCGCGAGCTGGTGGGCGGCGAAAGCGAGCGACGTCGTCACCCGCAGCAGCCCCTGCGGCGTGCCGCTATGGCCGGTCATCTGGCTCTCGAGCGTCTCGATCTCGCCCACGATGCGCTGGGCGGCGGCGTAGAAGACCTCGCCCTCTTGCGTGAGATGCAGCGCCCGCGTCGTGCGCTGCAGGAGCCGCACGCCCAACCGCGTCTCCAGGCGCGTGACGAGCTTGCTGACCGCCGAGGGCGTCAGCCCCAGGGCGGGCGCGGCGGCGGAAAAGCCCTTGGACTCGACGACCCGCACGAAGGCGGCCATTTCGCTTGCGTGATCGATCATTGCGGGATTAGTGAATGGCAGGCAGCAGTGATAGTCAAATTAGCTGTATTATCTCGATCCTCGATGGGAATTAGCGTCCTTTCCTTCCCTGGAGGTCCTCATGTACCCGATCCCGTTCCCCATCCTGCTGGCCGATCGTCAGGCCTATATCGTCCGCGCGCATCGTCTGCGCGGTGCGGTCGTGGCGACCCTGATCCGCGATTTGGCCCGTTGGGTTTCCGCCGCCGCCCGTTAGAGAGGGCGGATGACGGCGATCTGGGCGCAGTACGCACTCTACAATCGACTGGCCAACGAGAAGCTCTACGAGGCCTGCGCGGCCCTCTCCGAGGAGGAGAGGCGGCGCGACCTCGGGGCGTTCTTCAAGAGCGTGCACGGCACGCTCAACCACCTGGTGCTGGGCGATCGCATCTGGATGACCCGCTTCGAGGGCGGCTCGCATCCCTCGACCGACCTGGGCGCCATCCTGTTCGACGACTTCGCAGCCCTGGCGGACGCGCGCGCCGCGATGGATCGGCGCATCGAGGCGTTCTTTGCCGCGCTGCCGCCCGGCTTCCTCGAGCGCTCGCTGCGCTACGTCAACAATTCAGGCATCGACTCGGCGGATCCCGTGGAGGTGATCCTGCCGCATTTCTTCAACCATCAGACCCATCATCGCGCCCAGGTCCATACCCTGCTGTCGCAGCTCGGTCGCGATCCGCCGGTGCTCGATCTGCACCGGGTGTTGCGGCCGTGAATTACAGCCCGGTCTTGCTGACCAGCACCGGATCGGCGCGATAGGAGTCCGCGAACAGGCGCTTGAGGTTGGCGACCTTGGGCAGGTCGTTGATGGCGATGTAGGGCTGGTTGGGGTGCAAGGTCAGGTAATCCTGATGGTAGCCCTCGGCCGGATAGAAAGTGCGATCAGGTTCGATCGTGGTGACGATCTTGGCGCCGAAGGCATGCGCCTGGTCGAGCTGGTCGATATAGGCTTTGGCGACCTTGGCCTGCGCCTCGCTGGTCGGGAAGATGGTCGAGCGATACTGCGTGCCGACGTCCGGCCCCTGGCGGTTCAATTCGGTCGGATCGTGGGCGACCGAGAAATAGATCTGCAGCAGGCGGCCGTAGCTCACCTTGCGCGGGTCGAAGGTGATGCGCACGGACTCGGCATGGCCGGTGCGGCCGTTGCCGACCGTTTCGTACACCGCCGTGTCCTTGGCGCCGCCGGCATAGCCCGACACGGCGCTGGTGACGCCCTCGACATGCTGGAACACGCCCTGCACCCCCCAGAAGCAGCCGCCCGCCAGGACGGCGATTTCCGTGGGCGCCTGCCCCGCCGGTTCGTCGACCGCGGGCGGCGCGATCACGCGGGCGCTTTCGGCGGACGAGGACGATAGGCGAAGGCCAACGATGCCTGCCGCGAGAGCAGCTGCCAGGGCGAGCGCGGGAACAAGGCGGGAGCGAGGCATGGCGCGTCTCCAATCTGTGTCCAGGTCTACTCCGGCTTGAACTCCGGTTGGACTTCCGGCTTGCGCCACCGGAAGCGCAATTCGGAGAGCCCGGTGGTGACGACGTAAAAGACCGGCGTGAACATCAGGCCGAAGAAGGTGACGCCCAGCATACCGAAGAACACCGCGGTCCCCAACGACTGGCGCATCTCCGCGCCGGCGCCGAAGCTCACGACCAGCGGCACGACGCCCAGGATGAAGGCAAGCGAGGTCATGAGGATGGGCCGCAGGCGGGTCTTGGCGGCGCTGACGGCCGCGTCGTAGCGGGTCATGCCGGCCTCGTGCGCCTGCTTGGCGAATTCCACGATCAGGATGGCGTTCTTGGCCGCCAGGCCCACCAGAACGATCAGGCCGATCTCGACCAGGACGTTGCGATCGAGCCCGCGGATGTTGACGCCGATCATGGCCGCCAGGATGCACATCGGCACGATCAGGATGACGGCGAGCGGCAGCAGCCAGCTCTCGTAGAGGGCGGCCAGCAGCAGGAAGACGAAGACCACGGCCAGGCCGAAGGCCAGGATCGCGGTATTGCCCGCGAGCTTTTCCTGCAGCGCGATTTCGGTCCATTCGAAGCCGAAGCCCGAAGGCAGCACCTTGTCGGCCAGCTTTTCCATGGCGGCGATGCCCTGGCCTGAGGAGAAGCCGCGCAGCAGCGCCACCTGGACCTCGGCCGCAGGATAGAGATTGTAGCGCGCCACGCGGTAGGGGCCGGTCGTGTCGGAGAAGGTCGCCACCGAGCCGATCGGCACCATCTCGCCGCTGTCGCTGCGCGTCTTGAGTTCGGCGACGTCGCGCAGTGTGAGTCGATAGGGATCGTCGGCCTGCGCCGTCACCTGGTAGGTGCGGCCGAGGATGTTGAAGTCGTTGACGTAGGCCGAGCCCATGTAGACCGAGAGCGTGTCGAACACGCGCCCGATCGGCACGCCCAGCTGCTCGGCCTTGGTGCGGTCGATCTCGGCCCAGATCTGCGGTGTCTTCGTGCTGAACAAGGTGAAGGCCTGGGTCAGGCCGGGCGTCTGGCCGGCGGCGCCGGCCAGCGCCCAGGTGGCGCCCTCGAGCGCCGGCAGGCCGCGCGCGGCGCGATCCTGGACGTAGCCTTTCAGGCCGCCGCCGGTGCCGATGCCGGGCACCGAGGGCGGTTCGAGCACGAACACGAAGGCCTCGCGCAGCGTGAACATCTTGGCGCGCAAGGCCGCCAGGATCTTGTCCTTGGGTTCGTTCCTTCGCTCATCGAACGGCTTCAGGGTGACGAAGATCACGCCGGTGTTGGGCGCGTTGGTGAAGGTGGCGCCGTCGAAGCCGACGAAGGCCACGGCGTGCGACACGCCGGGCGTCGCCATGATCATCTCCGAGGCCTGGCGCACCAGTCTGTCGGCGCGCTCCAGGGTGGCACCCTGGGGGAGCTGCATGGCGGCGATCAGGTATGAACGATCGAGCTGCGGGATCAGGCCGGTCGGCGTCTCGACCAGCCGGTTGCCGGCCAGGAACAAGAGGCCGCCGTAGATCACCAGGACGACCGTCGCCATGCGGATCAGCCGGGCCGTGGCGCGGCCGTAGAAATTCGACAGCGCCTCGAAGCCGCGGTTGAACTGGCGAAAGAACCAGGTGAGCGGCCAGGCCACCCGCTCCAGCAGTGTGGGCTTGGGCTTCTCGATAGCCGACAGCGCGTGGGTCTTGAGCAGCAGCGCCGCCATGGCGGGCGACAGGGTGAGCGACACGAAGGCCGAGATCGCCGTCGAGGCGGCGATGGTGATGGCGAACTGCTTGTAGAAGGTGCCCTGCAGGCCGGTGATGAAGGCGGTCGGCAGGAAGACCGCGATCAGCACCAGCGAGATGGCGATGAGCGCGCCGCCCACCTCGTCCATGGTCTTGTGCGCCGCGGCCTTGGGCGACATGCCCTGGGTCAGATAGCGCTCGACGTTCTCGACCACGACGATGGCGTCGTCGACGACGATGCCGATCGCCAGCACCAGGCCGAACAGCGACAGCGTGTTGAACGAGATGCCGACCGCCGCCATCACGGCGAACGAGCCGATCAGCGACACCGGGATGGCGAGCAACGGGATGATCGCCGCGCGCCAGGTCTGCAGGAACAGGATCACCACGATCACGACCAGCAGCAGCGCCTCGAACAGCGTCTCGACCACTGCGTCGACCGAGGCCTGGATGAACTCCGTCGGATTGTAGACCACCGAATAGTCGAGGCCTTCGGGGAAGTCCTTCTTGAGGTGGTCCATCGCCGCCTTCACGCCGGCGGAGGTGGCGAGAGCGTTCGACCCCGGGCGCTGGAAGATGACGAGCGCCGTGGCGTTCTTGTTGTCGAGATAGGCGTTCACCGTGTAGTCCTGCGCGCCCAGCTCGACGCGGGCGACGTCGCGCAGGCGCGTCACCGAACCGCCGGGCTCGGCGCGCAACACGATGTTGCCGAACTCCTCCGGTGCGGTCAGCCGCCCCAGGGTCTGCACCGACAAGGTGAAGGCGCTGGCCGATACAGCGGGCGCCTGGTTGATAGCGCCCGCGGCGACCTGCAGGTTGGCGGCCCGCAGGGCGGCGACCACTTCGGACGCCGTCAGATTGTGCCCGGCGACACGGGCCGGATCGAGCCACACGCGCATGGAATAGTCGCGCGCGCCGAACACCTGCACGTTGCCCACGCCGTCGACGCGGCCCAGCACGTCCTTCACGTAGAGCGTGGCGTAGTTGGAGATGTATTGCTGGTCGCGGCTGCCGTCGGGCGAGATCATGTGCACGACCATCATCAGGTCGGGCGAGGCCTTGCGCACCACGACGCCCAGCCGTTGCACGTCCTGCGGCAGGCGCGGCTGGGCGACGGCGACCCGGTTCTGCACGTTGACCTGCGCCTGGTCGACGTCGACGCCGGGCTTGAAGACGACGTTGATCGACAGCCGCCCGTCGCCGGTCGACTGCGAGTTGATGTAGAGCATGTCGTCGACGCCGTTGATCTCGAGCTCGAGCGGCGTGGCGACGGTGGCGGCGATGACTTCGGCCGAGGCGCCCGGGTAGGTCGCCGTGACGTTGACGGTGGGCGGGGCGATCTCGGGATATTCCGCGATCGGCAGGCTGCGCTGGGCGATGGCGCCCACGATCAGGATGATGATCGACAGGACCGAGGCGAAGATCGGCCGCTCGATGAAGAAATGGGAAAAGCGCATGGGCTGAAAGCGCCGCTACTTTGCTTTGGCGGTACTGATCTCGCCCTTTTGCGGCTGGACCTTGGCGCCGGGCCGCACCATCGGGTTGGCGAGTCCGTCGAGCACCACCTGGTCGGTGGCGGCGAGGCCGTCGCGCACGACCCGCAGCCCATCGACGATCGGGCCCAGGGTCACGGGCTTGGCCTTGACCACGTTGTCATCGCCCACCGTGAACACGATCTTGCGCGACTGGTCGGAGACGATGGCCGTGTCGGGGATCAGCAGGGCATCGTACTCGCCGCCGTAGAGTTGCACGCGGCCGAAGATGCCGGGCGCCAGCAGCTGGTTCTTGTTGTCGACGAGGGCGCGGGTACGGATGGTGCCTGAGCGCGGGGCGAACGTATTGTCGACGAAATCGACCCTGCCGGTGCGCGTCCAGTCGGTCTCGTCGGCCAGCCGGATGCGCACGGGATTCTTTTCGCGCGACGAAGCGAGCGCGCCCGACAGGAAGAGCCGCGTGTAGTGCAGATAGTCCGTCTCCGAGACGTCGAACACGAAGCGGATGGGATCGAGAGTCATGATGGTGGCGAGCAAGGTGGCGCCCTGCTGGCCGCCCTGGATCAGGTTGCCGGCATCGACCTTGCGGTCGGAGATGCGGCCGGCGATCGGGGCGCGCACGTCGGTCCAGTCGAGGTTGAGCTCGGCCGAGCGCTGGGCCGCCTCGGCCGCCTTGAGCTGGGCGTTCGCGACGTCGAGGTTGGCCTTGCGCTGGTCGTTTTCCTGTTCGGTGATGGTCTTGGACGAGATCAGCGAGGCACCGCGCTGGACCTGCAGCTCGGCCAGGCCGACCTGCGCCTTGTTGCGCGCGACGTCCGCCTTGGCGCTGTCGACGGCGATCTCGTAAGGCCGCTTGTCGATGGTGAACAGCGGATCGCCGACGTTGACGAGCTGGCCGTCCTTGAAATGCAGCTCCTCGATGAAGCCCGAGACGCGGGCGCGCACCTCGACCGAGGCGACCGCCTCGAAGCGTCCGGAGAATTCGTCCCACTGGGTGACACGCTTGGCGACCGGGGCGGCGACGCTGACCGGCATGGCGGGCGGACCGCCTTGGGCGAGGGCCGCCGCCGATGTGAGAACGAAAGACAGGCTGGCAGCGACCAGCAGGCGGCGACAAACGGGCAAAAGCAACTCCCCCCGGGGACATTTTGCGGCGCGGCACATGTGGTTGTGCGATGCGTCAGTGTCAATTGGCGGCAGCAACTAACTGAACTGCGTTCATCGGCTGGCAGGGTGGTTCAAATGAACCATCTATTCTCCAGACAATTCATTCGTTGCATACGATCTGCTCTCGCGCTAGGCAGATGCTGGGAATCTTTCCAAGGGGGAAGTCTATGCATCTCATCCAGCGAATTTTTCGCGTCGGCGCGGCTCTCGGCGCGCTCGCCTTTGCGATTTCCGCAGCCTCTGCGCAGACGCCATCGACCCTCGAGACCGTCAAGAAGCGCGGCCAGCTGATCTGCGGCGTCAATGTCGGCCTGGGCGGCTTCTCGCTGCCCGACAGCCAGGGCAAGTGGTCCGGTCTCGACGTCGACCTGTGCAACGCCGTCGCCGCCGCCGTGCTGGGCGATGCGACCAAGGCCAAGTACGTGCCGCTCTCCGCCCAGCAGCGCTTCCTGGCGCTGCAGTCGGGCGAGATCGACATGCTGGTGCGCAACTCGACCATCACCTTGGAGCGCGATGCCGGGCTCGGCCTGCAATATGCCGGCGTCAATTTCTATGACGGCCAGGGCTTCATGGTGCCCAAGAAGCTGAACGTGAAGGGCTTGGCCGAGCTGGGCGGCGCCACGATCTGCGTCGCCCAGGGCACGACCCACGAATTCAACATGGCGAGCTGGTTCCGCGGCCGCGGCATGACCATCAAGCCGGTGGTCTATGAGAGCCAGGACCTCATGTACGAAGCGTTCTTCGGCGGCCGCTGCGATGCCATGACCCAGGATTCCTCAGCGTTGGCCTCGGCGCTGGCGACGCGCGGCAAGCAGGCCGACTACATGGTCCTGCCCGACATCATCTCCAAGGAGCCGCTGGGCCCGTTCGTGCGCCGCGGCGACGATGTCTGGATGACGGTCGTGCGCTGGACGCTGTTCGCCATGCTGGAAGCGGAGGAGCGCGGCATCACCACGGCCAATGTCGACGAGCAGCTGAAGTCGACCGACGCGCTGGTCCAGCGCTTCCTGGGCGTGAAGCCCGGCAACGGCAAGGCGCTGCAGCTCGACGAGAACTGGGCCTACAACATCGTCAAGCAGGTCGGGAACTACGGCGAGAGCTACGAGCGCAATGTCGGCATGGGCAGCCCGCTCAAGCTGGCGCGCGGCCTCAACGGGCTGTGGACCAAGGGCGGCCTGATGTATCCGCTGCCGCTGCGCTGAGCTGGCCTCCGTTGGACAGAGGCCCGCTCAACGCCTCGATCGTCGAGGCCTTCGACATCCTGCCGCCGCAGCTCCAGACCGCGGCGCGCTACATGCTCGACCGCCCCGACGACGTGGCGCTGCTCTCGATGCGCGAGCAGGCGCGGCGCGCCGGCGTGCCGGCCGCCACCATGACGCGGCTGGCCAAGCGGCTGGGGCTCGAAGGCTACGACCAGGTGCGCGAACTCTACGCTGGCGCCGTGCGGGCCGGCACGTTGGGCTTTGCCGGCCGGGCGGGGAGCCAGGTCGAGGCGCAGAAGCTGCGCGGCGAGCGGGCGCTCGCCTCGGAGATGGCGTTGAGCCTGTCGCGCGAGATCGCGGCCCTCGCCGAGCCTGCGTCGCTCGAGCGGCTGGCCGACGCCGCCGGCCGTCTGCATGAGGCGCGACGCGTCTATTGCCTGGGGCTGCGCTCCTGCCATGCCGCCGCCTGGCACTTCCACTACATGCTGTCGCTGCTCGGCGACAAGACGGTGATGCTGGACGATGCCGGCGGCACCGGTCTCGACGCCATCCGCGACGCCGGGCCTCAGGACGTGCTGCTGGCCGCCAGCGTCGAGCCCTATGCCCGCGCCACCATCGACAGCGCCCGCTATGCGGCGGGCCAGGGCGTGCCGGTCGTGGCCTTGACCGATTCGGAAGTCTCGCCGCTTGCCCAGATCGCCGTTGCGGCGATCCTGGTGGCGACCGAGAGCCCCTCCTTCTTTCATACCATGACGCCCTTGCTCGCCGTGGCCGAGATCCTGGCCGCCCTGGTCGCCGGCCGCGGCGGCAACAAGGCGCTGGCGGCGCTGGAGCACACCGAGGCGCAGCTCTCGGCGTTCGGCGTCCACCTGCCGCGGCGCGGACAACGCGAGAAAGCATGACCCACATCCTGCATCGCCAGATCGGCGGAACCCTGCCGGTCGCGGCCGGCGGCAGCGGCATCGAGATCGTCGACGCCGCCGGCAAGCGCTACATCGACGCGTCGGGCGGCGCCGCGGTGTCCTGCCTGGGGCACGGCCATCCCGCGGTGACGGCAGCCCTGCACGAGCAGCTCGACAAGCTCGCCTATGCCCATACCGGCTTCTTCACCACCGAGGTCGCCGAAAAGCTCGCCAGCCGCCTGATCGCCGACGCCCCCCGAGGCATCAGCCACGCCTACCTGGTGAGCGGCGGATCGGAAGCGATTGAAGCCGCGCTCAAGATGGCGCGCCAGTATTTCACCGAACGCGGCCAGCCCCAGCGCCGCCACGTCATCGCGCGGCGCCAGAGTTATCACGGCAATACGCTGGGCGCGCTGGCGGCCGGCGGCAACGAATGGCGCCGTGCGCCCTTCTCGCCGCTCCTGATCGAGACCCATCACATCGATCCTTGCTTCGCCTATCGCTTCCAGGAGCCCGGCGAGACGGAGGAGGCCTATGCCGAGCGCGCCGCCGGCGCGCTCGAGGCCAAGATCCTGGAGCTCGGCTCCGATACAGTGATGGCCTTCGTCGCCGAGACCGTGGTCGGCGCCACTGCGGGCGCGGTGCCGCCAGCAAAAGGTTACTTCAAGCGCATCCGCGAGATTTGTGATCGCCACGGCGTGCTGCTGATCCTCGACGAGGTGATGTGCGGCATGGGCCGCACCGGCACGCTGCATGCCTGCGAGCAGGAAGGCATTGCGCCGGATCTTTTGACCATCGCCAAGGGACTGGGTGGCGGCTACGAGCCGATCGGCGCCGTGCTGCTCGGCCGACACATCTACGACACCTTTGCCAAGGGCAGCGGCTTCTTTCAGCATGGCCATACCTACATGGGCCATCCCCTGGCCTGCGCGGCGGGCCTCGCGGTGCAGGAGACGATCCGGCGCGACGATCTTCTGGCCGATGTCCGCACCATGGGCGCGCTGCTGCGCCGTCGCCTCGGCGAGCGCTTCGGCAATCATCCGCATGTCGGCGACATCCGCGGCCGCGGTCTCTTCCAGGCGGTCGAGCTGGTCGAAGACCGCTCGACCAAGGCGCCGTTCGATGCGGCGAAGAAGCTCCATGCCAGGGTGAAGAAGGCCGCCATGGCGCGCGGCCTCATGGTCTATCCCATGGGCGGCACGATCGACGGCGCGCGGGGCGATCACGTGCTGCTGGCGCCGCCCTTCATCGTGAGCGCCGGCCAGATCGGCGAGATCGTCGATCGACTGGGCAGCGCGATCGACGACGCGCTGGCATAGCCATCCGGCCGAGCGCAGCGAGGGACCCTTAGGCTGCCGGAAAGGTCCCGATTGCCGACCGTGAAGGCCGCGGGTATCAAAGCCGCATGACCATGAAAGTAGGCGTGCTGCAGTTCTTCAGCTGGCCCGGCCGGCACGGGCCATTGGAAGAGGTCTATACGCGCGCGCTCGAGCGCATCGAGATCATGGATCGCGGCGGCTTCGACGCGGTGTGGCTGGCCGAGCACCACTTCACCACCTTCAGCGTCTGCCCCTCGGTGCACATGCTGGGCACGCTCGCCGCCGCGCGCACCAAGCGGTTGCGCATCGGCACGGCGGTGTCGCTGGCCGCGCTCTATCATCCGCTGCGACTGGCCGAGGAGGTCGCATTGCTCGACATGCTGTCGGGCGGCCGGGTCAATTGGGGGGCGGGCCGCGGCTTCGCCCATTCCGAGTTCAACGCCTTCGGCGTGCCGCCGGAAGAAAGCGCCGAACGCTTCCGCGAGGCCGTCGAGATCGTCCTAAAAGCCTGGACCGAGGAGCGCTTCAGCTTTCAAGGCGCGCACTTCAGCTTCGACGGCATCGAGGTGCTGCCCAAGCCCCTGCAGCAGCCCCATCCGCCGACCTGGATGGCGGCGACGTCGGAGACGGCGATCGATTGGGCGGCCAGCCGTGGCTTTTCCATCCTGATGGACCCGCACTCTTCCATAAGGGAGCTGGGCGACAAGCGTCGTCGCTATGCGCACAAGCTCGCCGAGGCGGGCTTTTCCGACCACGGCCGCGATATCCCGATGGCGCGGCTGGTCGCGCTGGCGCCGACCACGGCCGAGGCCGAGGCCGTCGCCCGGCGCGGCGCGCAGTGGCTGGTCGATTCCTATGCCGGCCCGCAGCACGCCCATCGCAAGTCGATGCAGCGCACCTACGACGGCAAGGATCCGACGCAGCACTATGTCGACAGCATCATCCTGCATGGAACGCCTGAATCGGTTGTCGAACAGGTCGGCCGATTGAAGGAAGAGATCGGCCTGAACTATCTGATGTGCGCGCCGCTGAGCCGCGAGACGTTCCATCTGCTGGCCGACGAGGTGCTGCCGAGGCTGTGAACATCGCCTCGGCGATGGTCGTCATGTCGGCGTCGCTGATCTCGATCAGGCCCTGGCGCAGCCGGTAGCCCCAGTTCTTCTCCTGCGTGAAGGCCAACTCGTTCTGCAGCCGCGCGAGCTGCGCCGGCTCGGCGTCGTGCCAGGCGACATCGCGCCGATGGGGCTGAAAGCCGAACCCCATATCGGCCTGGTAGAGCGCGCCCTTGACGGTACCGATGGCGGTGAAGGCCTGCAGGCGGTCCTTGCCGCGCAAGGCGTGGCTCGGCGAGTAGATGCGATTGGGCGAATAGTAGACGACCCGGTCGCCGGGCTGCACGCGGCGCAGCGGCGTGGCCTTGCCGTGGCAGACCTGCATGAAGCCCGCGTTGCGCCCGATCTCGACATGTTCGGCGGAAGCGACCGCCAGCCAGTTCCTGCTCATGGGATTCTCCTTCATCGAGGTGAACCCACTCTAAGCGAGGCAGCTGTCAGATTCTGTCAGCAGCCTTCATGCTTCTTTGGTGCCCTCGCGCTCGCGCCATTCCTTGAGCATGGCCTGGCGGCGGCGCGGATAGCGCTTGTCGGTGAGCGTGAGCGTGGCGATGCGGTCGGTGCGGAAGTGGCGAAAGTCCTGGCGCAGTTCGCACCACGCCACGACCACGCGCACCTTCTCGAAAAACCCCACGGCGAACGGCCATATGGTGCGCCGGCTGGCGGCGCCGTCCTTGTCGCGGTACGACAGGCCGAGCTTGCGCTCGGTGCGGATGGCCTGGCGGATCTTGGGCAATTCGGCGTCGCCTGCGGCGATGGGATCGCCCGGCGCGATCAGCATGCCTGAATCGTCGAGCGTGTCGCGCAGGTCCTTGGGCAGCACGGCGCCGATCTTGGCCAGCACGTTGGCGGCGGCATCGGCCAGCGCGCGGTCGGCGCGCTGGTGCACCCAGCGCGAGCCCAGCACCAGCGCCTCGATCTCCTCCTCGCTGAACATCAACGGCGGCAGCATGAAGCCCGGCCGCAGCACATAGCCGACGCCGGCCTCGCCATCGATATGCGCGCCGTCGGCCTTCAGGGTTTCGATGTCGCGATAGAGCGTGCGCAGCGACACGCCGGTCGCCTCGGCGAGCACCGACCCGCTCACCGGATGACGATGGCGGCGCAGGACTTGGATAAGATCCAGAAGACGTTGCGCGCGGGACATCGAGCAATCCTACCATTGTCTCCTGTCAATTTCTGTCAGTATGGAATGAGCATGGCGGAACGGCCGGACATCGCGGTCATCTTCAATCCCGCCGCCCACAAGGGCGGCGCGGCCAGGCGCTGGCCCGCCATCCAGGCCGAACTCGTCCGGCGCCTCGGCCGCTTCGAGCCGCGCTTCACCGAGGCGCCGGGCCATGCGACGCGTCTCGCTCGGGCGGCGCTGGCCCAAGGCGCGCGACGCTTCGTGGTGGTGGGTGGCGATGGCACGGTGAACGAAGCCTTGAACGGCCTGCTCGCACCGTCGGGCCGGCTCGTCGAGCCCGGTACCGTGCTCTGTCCCGTGCCGGCCGGCACGGCCAATGAACTCTGCCGCGCGCTCGGCCATCTCGACCATGCCGCGGCACGTCATTCCGCTTCGAAGCGGAGGTCGAGACCCGGGTCGATTTCGACGGCGAGACGGTGGGCCGCCTGCCGCTCGACATCTCGGTGTTGCCGAGGGCCTTCCCGGTCGGCACGGTATCCTGACGATGACGCAACGAATTGGCCTGGTGACACTGGTGGTCGACGACTACGACGAGGCCATCTCCTACTTCACCCGCAAGCTGGGCTTCGCGCTCGTCGACGACACCGCGCTCGAGGACGGCAAGCGCTGGGTGGTGGTCGCTCCGCGCGGGGCGGAGAGCGGGCTATTGCTGGCGAAGGCGGTCAACCAGAGGCAGAAGCAGGCCGTCGGCGCGCAGACCGGCGGCCGGGTGTTTCTGTTCCTGCACACCAACGATTTCCGTCGTGACCATGCCGCCTACAAGGAGCGCGGCGTTACCTTTGTCGAGGAACCGCGCCAGGAATCCTATGGCACCGTCGCCGTCTTCACCGACCTCTACGGCAATCGCTGGGACCTGATCGAACCGAAAGCCTGACTACTTCTTTGTCGCCCAGCCGCGCAGCACCAAGGCGGTCTCCCGGTTCATGGGGAAGAAACTCTCGATGCGCAGCTCCTGCAAGGTGATGTCCTGGGGCGTGCCGAGCGTCGCGATCGTGGTGAAGAGCTGCAGGGAGATCTCGCCCTTGCGAAAGTGCATGGGCAATACCGGCCCCGCGATGACGTTTGCCGCGGTGGCCTTCAGGAGCGGCCGAACGCCTTCGTAAGCCAGCAACCTTTCCAGCAAGGCGGCGGTCTCGGGCCGGCCGTCCGCCGCGGCATCGGCCTCGACGCTGCGGATGAAATAGCCGACGACATCGGCCCAGTTGAGCAGGAACGGGCGCAGCACGTCGGGACCGACCAGCGCGTCGGCCAGGTTGACCTTGGCGTCGGGCGCGAGCGGGCCGACCAGGAATTCGACCAGCCGCACCGCCCCGTCATTGGCCTTCAGGAGGTTCCAATGACGATCGACGGCGACCGCGGGGAAGGGCTCCTGCTGGGCCAGGATGTAGTCGATGGCGTGGCGCACGTCGGCGAGTTCAGGGGCGCCGAGATCGGTCTCCTGCCAGACCGGCGCAAAACCCGCGGCGAGCAGCAGCGCGTTGTGCTGGCGCAACGGAATGTCGAGCGCGCTGGCCAGGCGAAGAACCATGTCGCGGCTCGGTGCCGCGCGCGCCAACTCGAGAAAGCTCAGGTGGCGCTGCGAGATGTCGGCGCGCCCCGCAAGATCGAGCTGCGACCATCCCCGGCGTTGACGCCATTCGCGAAGCCTCGCGGCAAAGCCGTGCTCGCGCACCATGAGTACCTGCCACGTAGTTGCGACGCCGACGACAATCGCGAAGATGGCATATCGCGCTTGGGCACGACAGGAGGCAAGGTGGGCGAGTGTTGAAGGTCGCGGTCGTCACCGGCGGCGGCCGTGGACTTGGCCGGGCCTTCGCTCAGGCGTTGGCGGCGGCCGGCTACGCCGTCGCCGTCCTGGCGCGCTCGGCGGCCGAGCTTGCCGAGACGGTGACGCTGGTCGCGCGATTGGGCGGCAAGGCGAGCGCTTTCCCGGCCGACGTGACCGATGGCGCGGCGGTCGATCGCGCCTTCATCGACGTCGAGCGCTCGCTGGGACCAGTCGACCTGCTGGTCAACAATGCAGGCGCCATCGGCCCGCTCGGGCCCTTTGTCGGGAGCGATGCCGGTGCGTGGTGGCGCACGCTCGAGGTGAACCTGCACGGCCAGATCCTGTGCGCGCACCGCGCCTTGCCGGGCATGATTGCCCGGAGCAGCGGCCGCATCATCAATATCGCCAGCGGCGGCGGGACAACCATGCTGCCGTACTTCTCGGCCTATGTGACCAGCAAGACCGCGCTCATCCGCTTCTCCGAGTGCCTGGCCTTCGAACTCAGGCCGCACGGCATTGCCGTCTTTGCCATGGGGCCCGGCACCGTCCGCACCGCCATGTCCGAATACTCGCTCAACTCGCCCGAAGGCCGGACCTGGCTGCCCTGGTTCCGCGATATCTTCGATGAAGGCCGCGACCTGCCGCCGGAACGGCCGGCCGCCCTCCTGGTCGCTCTTGCCTCGGGCAAGGCGGATGTCCTGTCGGGACGTTACGTGTATCCCGCGGACGATCTCGACCGGCTGATCGCGGAAGCTCGGGAAATCGAGGCCAGGAAGCTCTATTCCCTGCAGGTCCAGCGGCTATAAGCCCGTCGGCGGGGTGGCCGCTGGCCGTAAATTGCGCGCAATCCCAGGCGCAAATGTCGCTTCGAGCGTGCTAGACCTGCTCTTAATGGGTGACTTGGGAGTGACTCGATGAAGGTGCGAGCCTTGATCGGCCGCATCGCAGCCGGCGTGCTGCTGCTCGCGCTGGCCGGCGGGGGCGTCTATTTCATGACGCAGCCGGCAAAGGCGCCCGCTGCGCCGGCGGCTCCGCCGCCGCCCCAGGTCGGCGTCGCCGAGCTTGTGGCGGCCGATGTTCCTCTCCCCCTGGAATTCTCCGGCCGCGTCGCCGGATTCCGCGTCGTCGAGATCCGCGCCCAGGTGAACGGCGTGCTGCTGAAGCGCGAGTTCCTGGAGGGCGCCGTCGTCGACATCGGCCAGGTCCTGTTCCGCATCGACCCCCGGACCTACGACGCAGCGCTCGCCCGCGCCAACGCCCAGGCGGCGCAGGCCAAGGCGACGCTGGTCCAGGCCGAGGAGAACTACAACCGCCAGGTCGGCCTGGCCGCCCAGAAGGTCGCCACCCAGAAGTCCCTCGAGGATGCCATCGCCGGCCGCGACCAGGCGCGCGCCAACGTGCAATCCACCGAGGCCGATGTCGTGACGGCAAAGCTCAACCTGGAATTCACCGTCATCAAGGCGCCGGTGAAGGGCCCGACCAGCCTGGTGTCGCCGGCCGAGGGCACGCTGATCAAGGCGCAGGACACGTTGCTCACCACGATCACCCAGCTCGATCCGGCCTACGTCAACTTCACCTTCACCGACTCGGAACTGCGCTCCCTGCAGGAGATCGACAAGACGGCCGAGGAGCTGTTCGATCCCAGCCGCGTCAAGGTCGAGCTCCAGTTCGGCGACGGTGCCACCTATCCCGAGCCCGGCACGGTCGATACGCACTCGCGCACGGTCGATCAGAGGACCGGGACCATCCTGACCCGCGCCATCTTTCCCAACCATGACGGGGGCCTGCTGCCGGGCCAGTTCGTGCGCGTCCGGATGACCGGCATCACCATGCCCAACGCCATCGTCGTGCCCAAGGCCGCGATTTCCCAGGGACCGCTCGGGCCATACGTCTATGTCGTCGAGCCGGATCTGGTGGCGCGGGCGCGGCAGGTCCGGCTGTATCGCGAGCTGCCTGACGGCTGGATCGTGCGCAAGGGCCTGAAGGCGGGCGATCGCATCGTGGTCGACGGCGTAATCCGAGTCCGGCCGGGCAATGTCGTGAAGCCGGTTCCCGTTGCGGCGCCACCTGCGGCGACCGGGCAGTCGGCGGGCGACAAACCGTGATCTCGAAATTCTTCATCGACCGGCCGGTCTTCGCCTCGGTCCTGTCGATCGTCATCGTGCTGGCGGGCCTGGTGGCGATGCGCGCGCTGCCGATCTCGCAGTACCCGCAGATCGTGCCGCCCGAAGTCGTGATCTCGGCGACTTATCCTGGCGCCACCGCCGAAAACATTGCCGCCACTGTCGCCGCCCCGCTCGAGCAGCAGATCAACGGCGTCGAGCGCATGATCTACATGCAGTCGACCTCGACCGGCTCGGGCACGATGAACCTCACGGTCACCTTCGAGATCGGGACCAATCCCGACCAGAACGCCATCAACGTCAACAACCGCGTGCAGCGCGCCTTGCCGCTGCTGCCGGGCGAAGTCGTCCGCCAGGGGCTGGTCGTGCAGAAGCGCTCGACGGCGATCCTGCAGGTGCTGACCATGTCCTCGCCGGACGGGCGCTACGACACGATCTACATCAGCAACTATGCGCTGGTGAATGTGCTCGACGAGATCCGCCGCCTGCCGGGCGTCGGCGACGCCTCGCTGTTCGGCGCCTCGGACTATTCGATGCGCATCTGGCTGCGGCCCGACAAGCTCGCGCAGTACAATCTGACGCCATCGGACATCGCTGCCGTGGTGCGCGAGCAGAACCAGCAGTTCGCCGCCGGCCGCTTCGGCGAGGAGCCGATGAACAACCCGCAGGTCTTCACCTATTCGGTGACGACGCCGCCCCGCCTGATCGACCGCACCCAGTTCGAGGACATCATCATCCGCTCGGAGGAGAATGGCGGCGCGCTCCGGCTGAAGGACGTGGCCCGTGTCGAGCTGGGCGCGCTTCTGTACGGCTTTTCCGGCACCTTCAACGGCTCGCCGGCCGTTCCCGTCGCCGTCTACCTCCAGCCCGGCGCCAACGCGCTGCAGGTCGCGACCGCCGTCCGGGAAACCATGGAGCGCATCTCCAAGAGCTTCCCGGTGGGACTGCGCTACGACATCCCGTTCGACACCACCCGCTTCGTCGAGGTCTCGATCGAGGAGGTTGCCCTCACCTTCATCGAGGCGATCACGCTGGTCGTGCTGGTGGTCTTCCTGTTCCTGCAGAGCGTGCGGGCGATGATCATCCCGGTCATCGCCATCCCGGTGTCGATCATCGGCACCTTCGCCGGCATGTTCGTACTGGGCTTTTCCATCAACCTGCTGACGCTGTTCGGGCTGGTGCTGGCCATCGGCATCGTCGTCGACGACGCCATCGTGGTGCTCGAGAACGTCGAGCGCATCATGTCGACCCAAGGCAAGTTGCCGCGCGCCGCCGCCCTCCAGGCCATGCAGGAGGTGACCGCCCCGATCATCGCCATCGTCCTGGTGCTGTGCGCGGTGTTCATTCCGGTGTCGTTCCTGGGCGGCCTGGCCGGCGAGCTCTACCGGCAGTTCGCCGTCACCATCGCGGTGTCGGTGGTGATCTCGGGCGTCGTCGCCCTGACGCTGACGCCGGCGCTGGCGGCGCTGATCCTGAAGCCGGCGCATGGCGAGCCGTGGTGGCCGTTCGCCCGCTTCAACCGCTTCTTCGCCTGGGTGACGGCGCGCTACACCGGCGGGGTCGGCTTCCTGATGCGCCGCATGGTGGTCGGAATCGCGGGATTTGTCATCGTGCTCGGGCTGGTGTTCGCCCTGTTCCAGCGCATTCCCGGCAGCCTCGTGCCGGCCGAGGACCAGGGCTACGTCTTCCTGGTGACGATCCTGCCGCCGGCCGCCTCGATCTCGCGCACCCGCGAGGTGACGAAGGAGGCGACCGAGGCGCTGATGAAGAATTCGGCCGTCGCCAACGTCGTCACCTTCTCCGGCTTCGATCTGCTGTCGCGCGCGCTCAAGACCAACGCCGGCATCTCCTTCGTCACGCTCAAGGACTGGTCGGTGCGCCATGATCCGAAGGAGGATGCGCGCAACCTGGCGCCGGCGCTGAGCGCGCTCAACGCCGACTTCAAGGACGGCATCGTCATCGGCTTCAACCCGCCGCCGATCCAGGGCATCAGCGTCACCGGCGGCTTCGAGTTCTACCTGCAGGACCGTTCGGGCGGCTCGCTCGACAGCCTGTCGGAGGCGGCCAACAAGGTGGTGGCCGCCGCCAACAAGCGGCCCGAGCTGCGCGGCGTTTCCACCACCTTCACCACATCAGTGCCGCAGTATCGCACCGACGTCGACCGCGAGAAGGCGCGCGCGCTCGGCATCCCGATCAACATCATCTTCGACACCATGCAGAGCTCGTTCGGCAGCCTCTATGTCAACGACTTCTCGCTGTACGGCCGGACCTATCGCGTCAGCCTGTCGTCCGAAGCCGACTTCCGTGAAAAGCCCGACGACCTGCGGCATGTCTTCGTGCGTTCCGACTCAGGCGCCATGGTGCCGCTGAACGAGCTGGTGAGCTTCAAGCGCGTGCTGGGGCCCGACACGGTCGATCGCTTCAACATCTTCCCGGCGGCCAAGATCCTCGGCAGCCCGGCGCCGGGCTTCTCGTCGGGCCAGGCGATCGCCGCCATGCAGCAGGTCGTGGCCGCCAACCTCAGCAACGACTTCAGCATCGGCTGGACCGGATCGGCCTACCAGGAGCTGGCGACGGCGGGCTCGGGCTCGCTGGGTTTCGTGTTCGGCCTGATCATGGTGTTCCTGATCCTGGCCGCGCAGTACGAGCGCTGGTCCCTGCCGCTGGCCGTCCTCACCGCCGTTCCCTTCGCCGTCCTGGGCGCGTTGCTCGCCATCTGGCTGCGCGGCCTCGACAACGACGTCTATTTCCAGATCGGCCTGGTGACGCTGATTGGTCTCGCGGCAAAGAACGCCATCCTGATCGTCGAGTTCGCCTCGCAGCGCTACCAGCAGGGGCTCTCCGCCTACGACGCCGCGATCGAAGCTGCCCGGCTGCGCTTCCGGCCGATCGTCATGACCTCGCTCGCCTTCATCCTGGGCGTGCTGCCGCTCGCCATCAGCACCGGCGCGGGCTCCGCCAGCCGTCATTCGATCGGCACCGGCGTGATCGGCGGCATGCTGGCCGCCACCTTCGTCGCCATCCTGTTCGTGCCGCTGTTCTTTCGCCTGCTGACGCGCCGGCGCAAGGAAAAGCCTGTCGCCGCGGAAAATCGGGCCGAACCCGCGGATTAGCCTTTCCTTTATGGAACCGTCGGGCGTGATCTGCGTTTCCTCCGTGGGAGGAGGCCCGCCATGCGCTTCGCTCTTGTGATCTTCGTACCGGCGCTTTGCGCCGGTCTCGCCTCCTCGGCCTGGGCGGACAAGGATAAGGACAAAGACAAGGGCCATGGGCACGGCCACGGCCCGCCGGGCCAGACGGTCGTCGTGCCGCAGCCGGTGCAGGTGATCGTGCCCGACCGCGACCGCACCACCGTCCATACCTACTACCGCACGGAGTTCGGGGCCGGGCATTGCCCGCCGGGCCTCGCCAAGAAGGGCAATGGCTGCCAGCCCCCGGGCCAGGCCAGGAAGCTCTGGGTCGTGGGCCAGCCGCTGCCGCCGGCGGTCGTCTACTACCCGTTGCCGCCGCCCCTCGTGGAACAGCTGGCGCCGGTGCCACCGGGCTATGAATATGTCCGTGTCGACAACGACGTGCTGCTGATGGACATGGTCAACCGCATGGTGGCCGACGTCATCGACGATCTCAACGAGCCCGAATGATCGCCGCTTCTGCGCCTCAGTGGCGGAAGTGGCGCATGCCGGTGAAGACCATGGCGAGGCCTTTTTCGTCGGCGGCCTCGATCACTTCCTTGTCGCGCAGCGAGCCGCCGGGCTGGATTACCGCCGTGGCGCCCGCTTCGGCGGCGGCTAGAAGTCCGTCGGCGAAGGGGAAGAAGGCGTCCGACGCCACGACGCTGCCGACCGCCGGGCTTTCCTTCAGGCCCGCCAGCTCGCCCGCCTCGGCGGCGCGGATGGCGGCGATGCGCGAGGAGTCGCGGCGGTTCATCTGGCCCGCGCCCACGCCCACCGTGGCGCCGTCCTTGGCATAGACAATGGCGTTCGACTTCACGTGCTTGCACACGGTGAACGCGAACAGCATGTCGTCGATCTCCTTCGCCGTCGGCGCGCGCCTGGTCACGACCTTGAGGTCGCTCTTCTTCACCTGACCGTTGTCGCGGGTCTGCAGCAGGTAGCCGCCGCCCACGCTCTTCAGGGTCATGCCGGCGCTCGACGGATCGGGCAGGGTACCGGCCAGCAGCACGCGCACGTTCTGTCGCCTGGCCAGAACGGCCAGCGCTTCTTCCGTGGCATCAGGCGCGATCACGACTTCGAGGAAGCGTTTCGCGAGGTCCTCCGCCGTCCGGGCCTCCAGCGTCGTGTTGAGGGCCACGATGCCGCCGTAGATCGACACGGGGTCGCAGGCATAGGCCTTGAGATAGGCGCTGTACTGGTCCTGGGCGACGGCGACGCCGCAGGGATTGGCATGCTTCACCACGACGACGGCGGGTCCGCTGAACTCGGCGACGCATTCGTAGGCCGCCTCGGTATCGCCGATGTTGTTGTAGGAAAGCTCCTTGCCCTGGACCATGCGCGCGGTGGCGATGCCCGGCCGCTGGCTGCCGTCGGAATAGAACGCCGCCTGTTGGTGCGGGTTCTCGCCGTAGCGCAAGGTCTGCACGCGTTGGGCGGAGAGGGTCAGCCGCTCGGGGAAAGTCTCGCCTTCTTGGCGCGCGAACCAGTTGGCAATTGCCGAATCGTAGGAAGCGGTGCGGGCATAGGCCTTGGCCGCGAGCTTGCGGCGAAGTGCCAGCGTCGTGGCGCCCTTGTTGGTGGCGAGCTCGGCGATCAGCGGCGCATAGTCGGCCGGATCGACGACGACGGTGACGAAGTCGTGGTTCTTGGCCGAGGCACGGATCAGCGCCGGTCCGCCGATGTCGATGTTCTCGACCGAGGTCGGGAAGTCGGCGCCGCGCGCCACCGTCGCCTCGAACGGGTAGAGGTTCACCACCACGAGGTCGATGCCGGCGATCTTGTGATCGCTCATCGCCTTCCTGTGGCCGGCGTCGGTGCGGCGCGCCAGGATGCCGCCGTGGATCGCGGGCTGCAGGGTCTTCACGCGCCCGTCCATGATCTCGGGGAAACCGGTGTGGTCGCTGACCTCGACCACCTTCAGGCCGGCGTCGCGCAGCGCCTTGGCCGAGCCGCCGGTCGACAGGATTTGGATGCCGTGCTTGGCCAGCGCCTTGCCGAGCTCGATCAGGCCGTCCTTGTCGGAGACGGAGATCAGAGCCCGTTCAATGCGGGCGAGATCGGGAGTCGGCGAGGGAACATATTGGGGGGCAGCGGACATGGCGGCGTCTATAGCGCCATCCGGTGTGCGTTGTAAGGCACTCGTTTCTAGATTATGTTCCAACATTCTAGAATTCGGTGAAAGCCATGGGCGTCAGCATCAAAAGCGCGGAAGCCGAGCGTAAATTGCGCCGCGTTTCCCGCCTGCTCGGCAAGAGCATGACGGCAACGGTGATCGAGCTCGCCGACGGCAAGCTCAAGGAACTCGATGCCAAGAAGGATCGCGAGCGCATTCACCGCGCCGTGGACCGCATCGTGCGGCGCGTAAAGGCGCTGCCCGTGCTGGACGAAAGAACGGACGACGAAATCCTTGGCTACAACAAGGACGGGCTGTTCGATTGATCGTCATCGGCAGTTCGGCGCTGGTCGCGATCATCCGCGACGAACCGGAGCGCCGAGCCTTCGTCGACGCCATCGTCGATCATGGCGAGCCGCGCCTCTCGGCTGCGACCTATGTCGAGGCTTCGATGGTCATGGAGCTTCGCCTGGGTGACCGGGGTGGCCGGGAGATCGACGTTCTGATGGAGGACGTCGGCGTGGTGATCGTTCCCGTCGACCAAGCTCAGGCGACGATCGCGCGCGAGGCTTTTCGCCGCTTCGGTAAAGGCCGCCATCGGGCAGCACTCAACTTCGGCGATTGCTTCGTCTATGCCCTGGCCAAGATCTTGGACGCGTCTGTTCTCTTCAAGGGGGACGA
>Ga0210387_10000362_pt1 | contig 32460 bp, 51 predicted proteins | sample IncBWC7OmetaG_FD_160108 | JGI IMG/M metagenome (GOLD analysis project Ga0210387, IMG submission 160108) | Forest soil microbial communities from Barre Woods Harvard Forest LTER site, Petersham, Massachusetts, United States - Inc-BW-C-7-O ... | reverse complement strand
AGGAGGAAACGCAATCGAAGTGATGAATGGCAAATACTTCAGTTGTGTAGCCAGATATTTCATACCAGTTTCGATATAGCGATACTCTGAGGGACTTCTCCAGTCATCCTTTGTCGGAAAGTTGATGATGACATGACCATTTTCCTCATGAATGAGGATGCGGCCAGTCTGAAGATGCCCATCGGTGCAAGCATCCTTGTAAATGTGATAATTACGAGGAAACCTCTTCTTGAATTCCTTGGCGAGGCCCTTACCCATCACGCCCTGACAATTCACAGGGTTGACGAGGGCCATACAGCCACTATCGAAGATGTTTCCTTGATGAATGTATTGAAAGTGCATTTCTGCTCCATATCAAAGTGAATAGATAGCCCCAACCGTCAAGGAAGGAGGTTCTGGGCCGTAGCCGATACTACTCCTACACCCGCCTCTATTCCGTGGGAATGTTCTCAAAAGCCGAAGCCCTCCCCACCCCAACCATCACGAGTCTACCACGACCCCATGGTCTGTCTTCGTCTTTAGTGGTGTCTGAAGACCGCTCTTTACGCCGCTGACGCGGCTACTCTGAATTCTTGAGGGTTGTCGTAATGCGTTCCAAAAACAAAAGAGAAACGCGTACTTTCCGCCCACCCACAGTCTTTTAGCATTTCGTTTACGAGAGATAGGGGTTTCGATCCTCTGGTACTGTACTTCCCGTCTCTGTCTTGCCCCTTTCGCGGGGGCCGTGCTACCATTACACTAACATCTCTCGCTCACATGGTCTGCGGTTAATTACTCCCGACCATACTGCGGGTTCATGAGGCCCGCGAATTTCTAAAGGGTTCCTCTTTCTCAGGTTATCGTCACCCCAAACCGTTACCCATTCCTACAGACATACTACCTTACTATGAAATCCTATTTATCAGAGTTTTGATTGTACATGACCGAAGTCACATGACATCCTCCTAACGCTAGAGATAAATGGGACGCCCTCAGGCTTCCCTGTGTTCTCTTCACACTCGATGGCCCCTTATACCTCAAATAAATAACCCTGTCAACAGGAAAAAGGGCCAATGGCTGAAAAAACTTACTCATTCCAAAAACTGGCGAAAGGTCAACGCATTAAGCCTGGAGACCTGAGCAGCAAGGAGTCACGCGAGTGGTTTAGATCACAAGCTCTTGGCGTCAAGAAAATGTCAGTTCCCGATTTCCAGAAAACAGCTACACCGTTTCAGACTATGGAAAACCTATCCCTTAAGTCCATCGGAAAAATGTATAGCTTCGTCTACGATCCCAAGTGGAAGGAAACGCTGCCCTATTACGACACGTTTCCGCTCGTATTCCCGTTCGACTTCAAGGACGACCGTATGCTCGGCCTGAACATGCACTACCTGCCGCCAGGAGCACGTGCCACCCTGATGAACGCCCTCTACAGCACCCTTGAGGTAGGCGACAAAAACACCAATACATCCTTGAAGATCAATTATCAAATCCTTAAGGGAGCAAGTCAATTCAAGTATTTTAAGCCATGCATCAAGAGTTACCTCTTCTCGCATGTAAGAAGTCCATACCAGAACATCTCGCCTCAACTATGGGACTACACCCTTATGCTACCTCTCGCTCGCTTCCAGAAGAAGTCAGCAGATGCCGTTTGGCTCGACTCCATGATTAAGGCACGATAATGGGATTTGACCTTCAGCCTTTCATCGAGAACATAAGTAGCTATGGCGTCGTTCAGAGTAGCAAGTATGATGTTAATATCACTATGCCACCGCTTTTACAGTCACAAGCTACAGATACGCAGTTCTCATTCATTAACACCTTCACAGATATTATCCCATTCCGTGCTATCTCTTGCTCTACGCCTGGAGCAGCGTTCTTGATGAATGAAAGCAACAAGTGGGGCGTCGGTCCACGTATCAAGCAGCCCTATAACGTAGGTTTCGCTGACGTTCGTATTACCTTTCTAGCAGATCAGGAAGCAGTAATCGAGTCATTCTGTGGTCTTTGGATGAATATGGTCTACAACTATACCTACTCACCACAGTCACAAGGCACCTTCTTAACCAATTATAGAAAAGGCACAACAGGAATAGCTTCACCTACAGTGAACATAGTTAAGTATGATAAGACAGGAGCACCAGTCAGTACCTATATTCTGGTTGATGTTCTTCCTACTCTATTCGTTCCTTCGCCACTTGACTGGAATGCTACAGACGACCTAGCCAAGTATACATTGGGACTCAACTACACGTCATATGACATTCAATAATGCCTGATCAAGTTACAGTCTGGTCAATGCCTCATACCGTCGAGCAGAGTTTGAATGCTGCCCAAGAAGCTGCACCAGAGGCGGTAGACAATCCTTCAGAAGCCTTCCAAAGAGCGGATGCCTTCACTGCTCTCCATGAAGGTGGGATAACTAGAGACGACGGTAACAGACATACTGCGGCATTCGGTATCGACCAAGCTGCACACCCAAACATTGACGTTACAAAACTTACACCCGAACGAGCACAGGCTATGCGTTATGAATATTGGCGTGCTGTGGGTGGCGAGGAACTTGCAAAGAAGAGCCCTGCACTAGCGGAAGCAGCATACGATACCGCTATCATGTCTGGTCCAGATCGTGCCCAACAGTTTTTGAAAGGTGCTCAGGGAGACCCAAAGAAGTTCCTTTCAGAACGCGAGCAGTTCTTCCATCATCTCGAACAGAACCCACAATATGCAAGAGCGGCCCCTGGATGGGAAGCTCGAAACCAAGACCTGAGAGTCGAGATACATAATACTTCTGCCCCTCCTTCAGTGGCGTCCATGAAAAATGAGACGAAAAAGAGAGAGGCTTCTATAAAGAGCAATAAATATTCGATGAGAACACCACCAAACAAGTTAAGAAATCTATATACATGAAAGGTTTAGCATGTCACTACCCAAAATAGCAGTTCCTATCCACCTGATCAAACAGGAGTCAACTGGAAAGGAACTGAAGTTCCGTCCGTATCTCGTCAAGGAAGAGAAGATACTGATGGCGGCAAAAGAGTCAAAGCAAGTCAAAGATATCTTCCTTGCCATCAAGACCGTTCTAGCTGCATGTTGCCAAGAGAAGAAGTTCGACGTTGAGCATCTTCCTCTATTCGATCTTGAGACACTGTTCCTTCGCCTTAGAGCGGTCAGTGTCAACAACGTCGAAACCATCCAGATCATTGATGATGAGGATCAGAAGGAGTATCTGGAGAAGATCGACTTCAATTCCATCTCAGTGAAGTGGCCTGAAGTTAAACAAGACCCTGTTATCAAAGTAGGCGGCGATCTGGCTATCCTCATGAAGTACCCTTCGGCGGCGATCTATGAGGAAGATAATGCCGAGATTATGAAGAAGCTACAAACTGGTCAGGTCTACGAACTGGTCATCAGTTGTATCGACAAGGTGTTCAATGGCGACGTTCTACTCAACCTTGAGGGAGACGCCCTTAGGGAGTTCCTCGACAGTCTCGACATTCCGACCTACAAGAAGATGAAGGACTTCCTCATCAACATGCCGCATCTGGAGCATCGTATCGAGTACACTAACAGCTTTGGAAGCAAACGTTTCGTGACATTCAATTCAATCGTGGATTTTTTTTTCTCGGTATGATAAAGCGTCGTCTCTTCGACTACTACCAGTCGATAGAGGTTCTGACTTCCTTGCATGGATGGGATGCAACCTACTTAGATAATTGCATCCCCTATGAGAAAGACCTTTACTCAGGTCTGATCATGAACCGCAAGAGAGCACAGGACGCTGCTCAGGGCAGAGATTAGCCCTTAACAGGCACCTTTGGGTCCGTATCAGTTTCCCTACGCATACGGAAGCTCCAATTCGATGTTCGCTGAGATTGGTTCTCCGCAATTACGCGAGCAATAGCCTCTGGCTTGTTGTCGTATTCAGCAATCTTTATATTGCCGTTAAAAACGTCATAAAAAAGCTTAATTGTTGGAGTCGTCATGATCTTCCTTTCATGTAAAATATCTCCGCATTATCCGTGTCGCGGACCTTGACTTGCCAAGTACGATCCTTGGCCTTTCGATAGCTGGAATTTTCAGCGAAGGCTCGACGGTTCGCGGCCTTCTCATCGTGAGTTGTGCTGATCATCTTCTCACCATCGAAAACATCATACCACAATTTCTGCTCTTCCATTTTTAGCACTCCACGTCTATGTAGGCATTGATCCCAAGTCCCACGAATTGGCAATCCTCAAGAGTTTGAACATAACTAACATGGTGATGACCATGGAACCAGAGCTTCGGAGCATGGAAATTGAGCATCTCCTGAAGGTAGAAAGCTGTACGTGTCGGACCTATCCCATTGAACTGGTTGTGAATAACCTGCTCACGGATACGCATGGGAATGTCGTGAGTGAACATGACTGCGGGCTTCGTCTCTTCGTAAATCTTATAGACGTGCTCCCACTCCCTCATGTTAAGCTCTTCGTCGTCCCACCAGTCGCGGCCTGGAGTGCGTGATTGCCAATCGATGGACCATGCACCACCAATGAACATTCGGTCACCGAAAGCTCCAGCTTCAACGTCGCCATCATTAATCCAATTAGGAACTTGCCTACAAACCTTTCGGTCATCATGATTACCGCGAATAAAACGATGGCGGGGTCCGACTCCATCAGGGTAAGGTTCACCGAAGCCCAGACCAAAGTCACCAACTTGAATAGAGTCATCAACGTCTTGAATGATAGATGAATAGGCGACGAAATCACCATGGATATCTCCAATCACTCTCATTTTGGTCATATTAAAATCCCTTCATACTCTCCTGAGACGTGAATAGCTCTCTCAAGCGTGAAGGAGGCGGGTTAGCACTGCCAACATCCTTCGACAATCTATCAGACTTCGTGTTCCTTGTCAAGTCTGGCATTCCGCCATGCTCAGCGTTAAATTGCTGGACGACAGGTGAATGTTGAACCTTCTGAGAAGCAGCATGAACTGCTTCCACATTCGAATTATGGACCAATTGAGAAGAGACAGTCTTCTGAGTGTCGTGAAAAGTATGTCTATTATATTGTCTCTGGTTTTCACTATATTCGTCCATATCACTATGATACTTCTGAAGATCAAGGGCGTCAGCAGCAGTATTTCGACCTTCTTCAGGACGATGAGAACGTGCTCCATGTGGTCCAGTTGGACCTCTTCCTAGAACTGATGAACGTGCAGGAGTAAGAGTAACTGGACGCGAAGGCGGTGGCAAAGAATTAGGATTATCAGCACCACCTAATAGACCTCTCTCTGTATTGATGCCGAAATATCGATGAATATCATGCTCTCGACTATAGTACGTCGATCCGTCCTTGCGAGTAACCATGCCATCATTCGTAACGTGTGTAGTGTGTCCAGGCCCACTACCTCCCCATGACACGCCGTTTCTTGTATGTCCGCCCCACTGGTCAGCAATGGTCATGCCCTTACCATCTTTGTCATATCCGACAATAACGCCAGCATGATCCAAATCTGCCCCAGGATCACCACCAGTTGCGGAACCTTCAGCATAACGGTCACCTATCGTACCGTCACGTTTATGGAAAGTAGCCACAGGAGTTCCTGGCTTTAACTTACCAGTGTCCGCCGCATCGCCGCGTCTCCAATCAGAAACCTGCGAACCTATACCATGTTCATGGTCGAGTCTTACACCAACTGCACCCGCAGCCAGAGCAACACACTCTTCGCCATTAACTAATCCAAGCGAACGTGCCTTGGCAATATGCTCCATAACTTCGCCAGTGTCCTTTGGTGGCTTGAAATCTGGCCCAGGACCAGCACCACCAGCACCACTGCCACCTTCTTCTCTTCGTCTAATAGCATCCTGAAGGTCAACGGCTCTCTGAATATGTTGTCGAGTTGCTGGCTTACCACCTTGTGCGTAAATCGCTGCTGTCTCTGGCATACCCTCAAAGTTAACCAAAGTAGACCTTGAAGCCTCTTCAACGGTATTTGTTTTCTTGATAGCTTCAAGGGCAGACTTGTACTTACCCTTTAGCTCTCTATCGATCATTGATATTTGAGCAGCATCACTTGCTGGATCGAGATTATTTTCTTTTGCATTCTCTTCGAATTCGTCACGACGCTTACCAGTCCACTGAGCCCATCCCCATCCGCCGCGACCACCCCTAACTGGCTGACCTTCTTGCAAGGAGTGGAAGTTGCCACTCTCATATGCCAAAGTGCCAGCAAAACCAGTAGCTTGCTCCTTGGTCATACCATACTCTTTCATGAGATGGTCTCGTAGCATGATACCTTTGTCTACAGTGTCAGCATTGATACCTGAACGACCACCACCGCCTGCTCTGTATCCGCCTGGACCAGCAGGATGATTACCTCCACCGCCACCACCACCACCAGCGGGAGTGCCGCCACCGTGTCGAATTATGTCAAGTGGGTTTGTGCCTTGAGGAAGAGCCCCAGGAACGTAAGGACCACTCTCATGTAGAGGGGGCATATTATTGCCACCGCCTGCCCTAGAAACTGAGGTAGGTGAAGCAATGATTGGACCAGTTGGAGTACCACCAGCGTGCCATGGACCCCAATTATGTTGCGGAGTGGCTGGCGTATCGCCTTCAACTTTACTCTTGTCTTCATCCCTATCGAGCTTCTCTTGCAACTTCTTCAAAATAGCAAGAGTTGCGGTATCGGTAGGGTTTAGTTCAAGATGTTGCTTCTCTCTAGCAATGTCAGCCTTAAGAACATTGATTTCGTCTTGGAGAGCCTGACCTTCCTTTGCTTTAGCATTTGGGCTCATATTCTCTTCGTCGGAGCCTTTTAGAAGAGCATTACCTCCAACAACCGTACCAGCCGTAAGTCCAGCCACACCAAGGGGGATCGCAACCTCGGGCATCATTAAGGCCGAAACAGCACCACCCAGGAGCTTAGTGCCCCATGACTTAATGAAATTACCAATCGAAGCTCCACCAGCGGCTTCCAGGGCAGCGTCAGCCACGTTTCCGCCACCACCGCTACCTGAACCACCAGCACCACCGCCCCCCATGCCACCGCCCATCGTAAGGCGTGTGAGAAGCTGATTAGTTATTGTCTGTTGCTCAAGCTGAGAGACGAGCACGATGCTCTGAACCTTGAGGCGTTCATCGATTGCGGTCAGCGAGTCAAGAACCATCTCGCCACCAATCATATCGGCAGAGCCAGACTTTCTACGTCTCTTGTTTGGAGTACCGATATCGTCTTCGGCAGCATCCGCTTTGGAAGACGCCTTGTCCTCGTTCGCTGCCTTGTCGCGACTGAAGTCCATGAACTTGCTCAACTGCGGGAACGCAGTCTTGGTCATGCCCTCCATCTGCTCGGCCATGAATTCTCGGAACGTCGCCTTGTTGTCGTCTGCCACTCAAGTCTCTCTTTGTTATAAATATGAGGTATTTATTAGAGGATTGAGCATGGCTGACCAGACCGTAACGCAAACATCAAGTGTCAACACGGACGTTAACAATCAAGGCACGATTGTAAACAAAGAAATAACCATCAATAAAGACGATCCCAACCTTCAGCTTCTACAGCCTACTTGGATGAATGTCTGGAAAGAAGTGGTTGCCTATGCCTTCACGGCTATTATTCTATTTGACTTTATTATTGGACCAGTTGCAACCATGTTCATCAATGCGTATTACAAGACAAACATGGCCGCATGGACACCACTTACCTTGCAGGGAGGCGGATTATTCTATGTAGCCATAGCGACCATCTTGGGAACAGCCGCTTATGGATCGATGGTCAAGTCACGCGAATTGATCAAGAACCTTCCTGATCTATCACACAATCCATAATCACTCGGTGTCGCCAAGGCACAGAAGGTCATAGACCGCCTTCGTGGCAATGTCGTAAGGATGCTGCCACTTCGAAGGCACGTCCGAGAACACTTGCTTGTCGCTACCGTCAACCATCATGCCAGTGTGGAGCTTCCTCATAAAGCCCTTGGTGCAGTCGATATCGTAGCTGACAACCTCTTCATACTTCGGATAATCGAACCAGACATGAACGTGACGGAAGATGGCAGTCGAGTCACTATTCCGTGCGTCGTCAGCCCAGACGTAAGTCGTCTTAGCTGGCTTGGTCTCACGAACAAGAAACTGCCAACCTTTTAGGTCAATCGGGGGAGCAGCATGAGCCGAGAGGGCGAAGAGTGAGGCGAAACCTGCGAGGATGAGTTTACGCATGTGCGTGTCTCCTGTTGAGAAGCCAAAAGATCAACTGCATAACTGCATAGTCAAGAATGTACCAGCCCATGAAGGCCACGGGAGGGGCGAACCAATACTGGTCAGCAACCGTCAGGTATGCGGCAATGAAAGCCACAACCATGGACACAACCCACTGAGCCATAGCCATCGGGAAGAGGAAGCACAGGACGATCAGGACAACGAGTACCATAAAAAAAGCCCTCACGACGATTGTATCGTGAGGGCAAGTTATCACCTTTCGTACTCATTGTCAAGGAGATTATTAGATAATTCGTTACGCCTGAGCAGTTTTCTCCTGCTCTTCGTATTGGGCGAACCAATCCTTTTCCTCGCCCTTAGGGACCGCAGCGGAGGCCAAGGTTGCCCCTGTATCCCACGGTGGCACATCTTCAGTCACAGCACTCTGTTGAGGGCGGGCGGCTGGCTGTGGGGCCACGGAAGCAGATGCGGGAGCATTCTGTTCCTTGAGAGGATCGAAGCCAAGAACCTTGACAAGACGCTTATGCAGAGCCTCGTAGGACTTGAACTTGTCAGGAGCAACATACTCACGAAGTGAGAAAGTCTTCTTCCCATCGGGACCGTCAGCATTCAACTGGTTCCAAACCTCTTCCATGAGTTTATCGGGACCAAGAGGGGCTGGCTTCATCCACTTGTACTCGTAATTACGAGCAGGCTTGCCATTGACCTTCTTCGTTGGGTCAGTGGTAATGTTGATGATGAGGTTCGCACCGTCGATCAAGTCGAACGGATTGATCGGATCAGTCTGCTCGAAAGCACCCTCGATCTTGGTTGGCTTCATCGCCTTCGCAATCTCGTTGAACATGCCCTGACCATACTTCCACTTGCGTAGAGTACCGTTGACGCCAGCTTCCTTCTTGTGGCTGTCGGCAATGATCCACACGTTACTGCGGTAGTTGACGTTTCGCTTCTGCTGAGAAGCCTGCTTCTTCAACGGATGATCATCGGGAGCATCCTTACCAGCACGCTTGTAAAGCATCTGGTTGAACTGCATAACAGGGTCTTGAGCACCGTCTTCAGCGAATGACGGATTGAGCGTTGACAAGCAATTGTCAATGTACCAATTTCCTGTTGTTTCGTTCTTGAAAGAGTGGTGCCACCAACGGACGAAGTATGTGTTCTCTTCGGTCTCTAGTGGGGGCATAAAGCGGAGCACGATCTGTGCGTTTCCAGCCTTATCGGTTGTGGGATACCAATCGAGGGGGTCAGCTTCGTAAGACTTGCCCTGAGGGGATGCAGCATCGACTTGATTTACCAAATCGTCCAGTGACGTTACACGGTTCTTTTTATAACTAGCAAATGACATATAGTAGTTCTCCTTTGTTGACGGTTGTTGACGGTAGTCAGACGGTTAATGATGGCTTCTGCCATACTCTTTATTTATTATGCGGAAGGGTAAAAAGACCAGTAAATTGCTCGAAAAAAGACGTTCAGACACAAATAAATTAGGTAGGCGGCGGTTACTGAACAACAGAAACCTATCACGCCAAGTGTTGCCAAAGTCAGAAGGGTAGTCATCTCTTCAGGAGATTACGCTTGCGAGCGTCAGCTTCGACGCGAGCCTTCCAGATCGGGTTCTTTTTGATGATGCCGCTCAGCAGATCATACTCGACACTTCTCGTGTCGCACCAGATCGTCATGGCTTCACATAGGTTAATGCCTTTGTCAGTCAATTCTGCAACTTCAGACTCAAACGTCACGATATCAAATTCTACCTTAACGTCTTCCAATGGGCTTCCCTCTCAAATGAATTTGCGTGACTAGCTTTTGCATCAGCTTACTAACTCGGGGGGCATTACACCCTGACCACAGCCTCAATGTTCGCGGTACTCGGGGCACGTTAGCTATGCCTATCTTTCCCGTGCTAGACGAAACAGCCTACTGCTCGAAAATACGAGCGTCTCACGCAAAACTATTTAACTAATGGCCCGCGAGACAGGGGTCGAACCTGCATTTTCAACTCCATTACGATTAACACGGTAGAAACGTGATTCGGTTACTCGCGGATATGGAATATTTATGCCTTTTCGACCATCCTCAGGCAAGCCTTGGTCATGACGCAATGAGTCCACTTCTTCTCACCGCGATAATATCGCTGAATTTCATCGGGACGATCCCAAGAAATTATATAATCCTCGAATGGTTCCATGGCGTGGATGCCGCAGACGGTCGCAGGCCATTCTCCTGGCATTGAAGGTCCAAGGGAATGTACGATCACCTTATCGCCTGGACCAAAACGCTTGTCGATGAATGCTTGAAATTCTACAGACTCGTTCTGACCCATTATTTGCACTCCAGTTCATGTACGGGAATACCAGCCGCACGGCCAATCTGCATCATATTCGCAGTGCCGTTACCACCAGTGAAGGCCAATATAGCATCTGGCTGGCCCTCTGTCAACATAATTCGGTTGCGACGGATGCCAGCGTATTTGCCGTATCGTTTCCAATCGTCTGAAGACACGGGAAACACGGTCTCTTTAATGTCATTCATCCTGGCATAGAGGCCAGCAGCACTATCAGCACCAGTAGCACCGCCATGTATGATTTCAGTAAAAAGAGGTTTACCGTAGCCGTATTCCAACAGCTTACGGTAAACCTTATTTTCATCAAGGTCTCGACCACCACAAACTAGAAGCTTCACTTAAAGACTTCCAAAATCTTGGTCGAATAGGAGATTTCGTCGTAGCTCTTGAGGACGACCTGATCGATTTCCATCTTCAGGGAAGTATGGGCAAATCGATGCAAATCGTCAATGTCAGGCTGAGCATTGGCCTCGATATAATCACGACGGACTGCGGCCCACTCACGGTAAACCTCTTCCGCAGGGTTCATGACTTCCTTTCGCCATGTGGCGACACGAGCGGTGTGATCGGCCTGATAAGCCTTTCCATTCGGTCCCTTTGACGCATCATGGTCGAACTTGGGCTTGGTCTCCTGAACCGTGCTATATGGCGGCTGCGGATGACGCTCATCGAAAATCTTCTGGTAGCTCTCGCGGATAGCGTCTTCCCTCTGCTGAAGGTAGACTTCCTTCTTCGCTTCGAAGATCATGGAAGCAATGTATGCCTCGGCACCCGCCGTTGTTTCGAACAGATGGTCACCAATGACGTTACGATCACGACCAGCGTCGTCATCATAAAAACTGGAAATGATTGCGACTACGAACATTGTCGTTCTCCTGGCGGAACGTAACGGCTCTCGCGGTAGACATTGAAAACACGACGGTCACCAACGAAGAAGGTCATCAACTCCTGACCCAGGAGAGGGATTTCGTGGTGAACCATGCAATAGGGGCGAGCGATCAAAACCTGATCCATCTCGATTTTATAGACGATACCAGTTCCAAAGGGGCCATTGAAAAGCTCCACCTTGTCACCAACCATCATTTCAGAAGCTCGGAATTGGTTGAACATTTGAGTTCTCCGTTTCGATAAAAAAGACACTACTCCCTTTCGAGAGCAGTGTCAAGCTAAATTATCGAACCTTCCGTTCCAGATGAACAGTGTCTCGACGGACTTATACCAAACGGATGGGTCAGACCTATAAACCACCCCGTCGAACGCAAAGAAGAAATCAAACCTTGGGTCCGCAGGGTCCATCGTGTAATTGCTCGGCTTTTTCGGGTCTCCACGATGCATGACGTTATCGTGGTAGACGCACATAGGAACTTCCTCGATCCCACGAACCTTGTACTCCCAATCGGGATACATGTCGCGAAAAGCATGAAGTGCCTGATTGGCGTTCTTGGCAAACAAGACGACTGAGGTTTCCCCCATCCCGTTCTTGAACCGTTCCAAATCTGGCGAGAAGTAGGTGACATTGAATTTCATGACGAACTCCTATGTCAGCGAACGATGACATTCCACGCTTTTAGCACCTTTCGATATCCCTGTCAAGAAAAAATAAGGGGTGGAAAATACGGCACGCATCCAATAAAGATGGCGGATATCTAAGCACACCCTAATAAATAAGCTCATGGCTCTAACTCTTCTCGTCAACGCAAACGATCAGCTATCTTACACCAACACAGTGTCGTTATCAAACACGCTGACATGGACTGGAAACACTCATGTCGTTTCCCTAGAGTATCTGACCATCAGCACAACAGGCAACGCTGATATCGGGTGGCTTCCAACAACACTTACGCCTGTCGTAAACAACACGCCAGCAAACACCAACAATTATACATTACACTTTTCAGCGAATAGCTACCAGACGGACAACTTCCTAGCTAATTCTGTCAATCCTAACGAGAGAACATTGGTTGTTCAAACTAAATTCACAGCCAACTCAGGACTAACACAGGATGCACCCAACCTCTACTTGAGGGTGTACAACTCAGCTATCTAGTCGTGCTTCATGCCCTGTCCTTCTGCATCATGGGCCTCGACACTCTCCCTCGGAGGGGCCTTTAGGTCGTGATGATTGGCTTGAAGCTTCGGGTCCACGAAGTTACCTTCTGACCCATCGGGATAGAGCGTATCCGTTGCAATCATGATCTGCATCGGCATGTTAGCCTTCTCTGCCGCATTCTCAGCCTTCTCCCAAGCATCCTGAAACGCAGGAGTGTTCTTGAATGTGATGTACTTGAATTTCTGCTTCTCATCACAGACAAGCAGATGAACAAGATCATCAGTGACGTACTGAGCCTTGATGGTTTCAAGGGTCTTCGTCGTGAAGGTCTGGTACTTCCAGAACGGAATATCCTCACCGAACGGGATCGCAGACCCAAGGAACTGAAGGTAAGAGAAGAACAGTACGCCTAGGAATATAAGGTTCAAGGGCACTGTGATCCAAATATACTGTCCCTTAGTCAAGCTTGACACAATGAAGAACAGCAAAGCTGTAATACAAAATAGTGAAATAAACTCAATGACCATTGGAATGCCATCCTCCCTTTAACTCAACATCTCTCGAATTGACCGTTGCGTGGTCAATCTTGCCATCTGGCGTGATCACGAAGTCAAACATGGTCTTTTCCTGCTTCTCAAAGGTGAGCGTATAGTCACCAACGAGGCTGTCCAGATCACCCTTGGAATTCGGGTTCTTCACGCGGATCATCATGGTTGCCTTGATCGTCTTGCGAGGATCGTCCTGAGCGGTCTTGTCCAACTCGGCCTCATGGTTGGCAAAGTAGTGGACGTTGAAGGTCCATTCGCCAGGAGTGAGCCTGTCGGCACAGATCATCTCAAGCATCGTGTGCGTTGGGTTGCCGCTGTAGCCAATCACGTCCCTCAGAAGGTTCATGTCTCTGCCATGCATATTAGAAAAGCCCACCGTGTCAGGGTCTCCTGGGGAGTGGCCCCAAAGGTCCAAATCGACATTGCGGTCAGCAGGCCACGTTAGTTCGACGCAGAGAGCACCAGTCGTGTTCAAAGCAGGCGGATGGCTCTTGGAGTGTTCAGCCAGCATAAGCAGGCAAACGACGCAGAGCACAACCGCCAAGAACGACATGAACGTGTCCGAGAGAACGAGCAGAAAGCCCGCTTCATCCTCATGACTATCGAAGTCGTCTTCTTCTTGTTTGAAGAAATCCTTCAATACCATTTTCGTTATTCCTTATCGGTCGTGACGCGTGAAATAAAGCAAGTGTCTGGTCCAGTACCAGCACACAATACCGACAAGCGTTGGATTGAAGGAGGTTCGAAGACCCTGCGTGAAGGAGACCAGCACATGAGTGATCAAGTCACCATCTGCCGCACCTTGAGTCGATGCCGCGAACATGACGGACACAAGGAAGCCCAAACCGACCAAGGTTCCAATCAGGCCAAGCAGTCGCAGGTTCGCCTCTTCAAATCGAATGAATGGTCTGATCCACTGTCGCGGATCAAAACAATTCCAGATCGAGAAGATGACGATGGAAATCATCGTGGCCGCAATGACATAAGTCAGATGAGATATGTCATTGAGGAAGATGGGTTGAATGTAGTGGCAAAAAAGACCTACCCCTACTGAAGCCGAAGCTAATATGTTGAAACCTACGACTTTAAGGGTGCTTTGTCTAGCCATTGCTCACTCACTCCACTGTTATAATCGTTCCAATTGACACGGAACAATTGACGAGCCTCATCCACAGAAGCTTGGTTATTCACCTTACCCTTGAGGATATTTATAATATCGTAGTACAGTTCTGCCCTATCAGGAATGTGCTTTCCCTCAAGATACTTGAAATAGATACGACGAAGCAAGGACTTGATGACACTCTGCTCTTCCAAGGCAAAAGTCTTCTTCGTCATGCCCTGCTTCATGAATGCCTCAAGATTGAGAAAAGTCTGAGCCGCCGTATTGCCAACATTATAGAAGAAGTCGTTCTCGAACTTCTCGAAACGCTTAAGGTCATCGGGAGACAGAAGGGTACGAAAGTCGTCGGCCTCGTTGTTCACCAAGATCGATACAACATTCTTCTCGCGGTTGATATCGTCCTTCGCACGATGATAGCGAAGATACTTCTCAGTCTTGACCTTGATCATGTGGCCATTCTCGAAACGCACCACAATGCCTTCGAAATTCTCATCGCCAAAGGATGGAACTTCCTCAAGACGCATATCCATTAACTTGACGAACTCAACGCCGAAACTATGAGCAATTGTCTTCATCAAGTTGTAGTTCATGTATAAACCAGTCTTATTGTGACGCATCGCAGTCAAAACCAGACGGTCCTGAGGATGGTCAACCACAATGCGGTTCTTACGCGAGCACCACTCCCAAATAAGGGTCCAGTGAGCATACTTCTTCACGAAATCCATATACTCAGGCTTGCCCGAAACGAATGACACGATCTGAGGCGTCAAGAACGTCTCGCCTGCCTTCGATCCCCAAATCCAATTCGCACCAGCCTTGAAGCAACGGATCATCGATCCATCCAGCTTCTCAAGTACGACATGCGAAGCATCAAGGAAATCATAACCAAGCGTACTCTCTTCACGCTCATTGATGTTGAAGAACTTGTGATAGGGTCGCGACAAAAGCTCACCCGTATAGGCGTCAAATATGATGCCACGACATTCCTTCTCCCACTCATTCTTGAATAGCTCGGGAGTGTTCAGGATGTAGTCGATTACGATGTACGGACGAGTCAATAGCTCGCCGCCCTTCTTGTTGACGGAGAAGTTCTCGTTTCCCTTAATGTGGGGCAAAAGATCGTCAATATTATTGATGATCGGAAACATCTCAATTATCCCTAAACACGTCAACCACCGTATACACGGCATATAAGATGGCTACCACGCAAATGGCTAAACCACCGATTTCTAACACTAGCACGGAAACCTACTCTTTGTCAACCTTAAATCGCACCATGGACCCGTAATGTGTTCCGTCCAAAACGGCCATGATTTTTCTCACAATGCCAGGAGGAACGTCACCTTTTCCATGAGGCAACACGATCTTTTGATCGGATGAGGGATGTCCATAAACAAAATGGTCATTACTTCTCAGCAATGACCACCCTCTCCCCTCGATGACTTTTGCGAATTCGCGGTAGTTATAGTTCGTCCGCAGCTTCGACTTTGACATAACGTGCTCCTGTCCAGTTCTTCAGGCGACTTGCATTCTTACGGTCTCGTTTGGCAATTGCGTTCAGGATTGCCTGCTTCTCGAATGCTGTATGGGTCTTATCCAAGAGGTTGTCGAAAAACGAAGCACCACTTTGAACCGTCTCGATCTGATTGTCAAGCACTGTTTCCATTATATAATCTCCATTGGGGAATTTGGTGGACCTCCAGGGAGTCGAACCCTGACCTGATGCTTGCAAAGCAACCGTTCTCCCGTTATAACTAGAGGCCCAAAGGGCTTCGTCAAACCAAGTAAGGATTGGACCCACTACCGAGAGATGAAGCAACAGACACTCTTACGAGGCTGCAAGTAAATTACGACGGTTCCAGATCATAAGCGGAGCCGACAACACCCTCGCAGTATAAAGTGAGGGTTCCTGACTTCGTGTACCCACAACCGCACCTAACTACGACGGTTCCATTGATGTTTACCGACAACCCTATCTAACTCTAAGATGGTTCCTAACACACCGTCACCAACAACCGCTCAATACCCTAGTCTTCCTGTGCTTTCGACAATCCTTTCGAGGGGATATCGTATGGAGTATAGACAAAACTTACATTTTCAAGACTGGAATATTTATTTATTAGCGATCCGCCATGCAGGTTACCATTCTGCTAAAATATTCTTCGTCCCAAACTATGCCCTACCTCTTACCCTTAGCCAGCCCCAAGTTGTTCAGGTATCACCCTGCTTGCCAGCGGACCTATGTTTCCATAGGCGAAGGTCTTATAATGGTGCCTCGTGGCTGGCGTGCCCAACCGTCTCAGTCCGTCAAAGGACCGTGCTAATTCTCAGCTAACGAGGCTCAATGTGCTTTGTCTGAGAGGCAGGGTTCGAACCTGCGAACTTCTGGCTCCAAACCAGACCGTGAACCAGCCCCACATCCACTCAGACGAAACACACTGGAATTTTTATTTATTACGCAAATTGGTGTCGGTAGGAGGACTTGCACCTACGTCCGCTGACCTTATGAGGGCCGCAATCTGCTGCTGATATATACCGACATATTGGCTTAGATGCGGGAGCAGGATTTGCACCTGCGATCTTCGGCTTATGAGACCAACAACTTAACTACTTGTCCATCCCGCATCAAAACCAATATGCAGTATTTATAACAGAACCAAACTCACATGTCAAGAAAAAAATGAAGGGAGAAGGAAAATACGGCACACAACGAAAATCATTGGCGGATATTCCAGCTTACTCCCAAAAAAATTGGGCGGTGGAGTACTCTGCTCTCACCAAAAGATGATGGAGGGCTAAACAGCACACACCCAAAAAAGTTTACGAGGCGGAATTCACGGCGTACATCACGGAGCTTGTCCAGTGATGACGGATGGATCAGCACTCTCGTAAAATAATTCAGGTTCCTGCTTGAAGACAGACTTCAAAAACCCGTAGAAGTGACGAATATCACGAATGATTTCATTACGAACAGAACGGCGAAAATCAAGGTTCTCATAGCCCTCTCGCAAATACGCCTTCTGTTTGTCCTTCAGAACCATTGGTTCTTTATTACGATATCTAGTAAGAATTGTACCCCAATCATCCTGCATCTCCTGATTGTCCGTTTTCTTCATCGGAACAGGAGAAGCACCAGCGTCACCCTCAAGCAATTGATAGGCTTCATCTCCCTTAAGCTTCGAACGCATTCTGGTACGGAGCTTCCCATTCACACCGTTGAATACAGCGGCTCGAATAATATTACCATGACCATGCGAGTGGAGACCCAACTCCCTCTCGAACAAATCCTTACTAAAGACCCCCTTCTGAAATAGATACTTCGCCACGACAAAGATTTGGGGAGCTAAACCAGAGATGTCCGACTTAGCAAGCTTCTTACCCTTGATAGAGAAAAGAATATCCGAAGTAAATTGGTACTTCTTCAGAATTTCAATCAGTGCAGTCTTCTGACCAACGTAGCTATCGGAAGCACGGCGAGCAAAGATCAACTCCAATTTGAGTTCACTTCTCTCATATGGAAGACTATCGTCAGCATAAAACTCCGATTGACGTTCCGTGAAGAGACGAACTGCTCGACTCTTATTGATCGAACCATCGCCATTAACGTGGGCAGCATAGATCGCTTTCACGTCATTATTATCGTTCTTCTCATCGAGGTTCAGATGCTTTCTATAATACGGAGTGGCTCGATTTGCTGTCGCATAGACGGTGACATTCTTCTCTTTCATCGCTGAGATAAACGTCTCACGTTCGTGCAAACGGTAAGCGAAAGCTGAGTTTTCGATTAGAATTGTAACATTATACTGAATATAATCGATCAATTCATTGAGGCTGAAACCGTTGAAAGGTTCGTCGTGACCATTAAAAATGCTTCTCTTTTCATTCTTTCCAGCGTCATCGATGGCATAAATATTGGCTTTTGGATAATCAAATAGACTCATAAAATAACATCTCCTGTGATTGTGACAAAATTGTCGGGGAAAAATTGAAGGTGGGAGCAACGGCACTCATCAAAAGATGATGGATGATACAGCACTCTTCAATTCATAATCACAGATTACTATATCCAGAAGTCAATGTCAAGAGAAAAATGCATATAGTAACAAAAAAATTCCTGAGGCGGGTGTAACAGCACTGACGAAGGTCGTGGTCTATACGGCACTCTCAGGGAAAACATATAAAAAATGGGGGCGGAAGCATCAGCACTCGTTCAAGAACGGTGGGTTCCACAGCACACCCCAAAAATCACACACCCCCTTTAATCGCCACCACCACCGCCACCACCATCTCCACCACCGCCGCCACTGTCACCGCCAGAAGAACTGTCGGGTGCTGACTCAGCGGGTGCAGAAGGTGCAGCCTCAGGGGCAGGAGCGGCCTCAGGAGCGGGTGCAGCTTCGGGAGCAGGAGTTGCCTCAGAAGGTGGCTCTTGAGCCTCTGTGGGCTCGGCTGGCTCTTCAGGAGCCTTGGCATTCGATCCGCCACCTGACTCGCCAGGAGCAACCGCAGTGGCACCTTCGACGCCATCGATGGCAGCACCTTCGGTGTTTTCAGGCGTTCCTTCGAATTCCTCGTTCTGAGGCTTGCCGTCTTTAACCTCTACGAGGCCAGGAAGAGCAGATGACTTGCCAGTCGATGCATTTGCATAATTGGCAGGGACCACCGTGCTGGCAGGGCGAGCAGTCGCAGACCACGTATTGGACGAATTATTGAACAACCACCATGAGTTGTCAACATACGTGTACATGTGCTGACTGCTGTCCGTATACAGCTTCGCATAATGCATCGGGTGATGGTGTGGATCGTCACCGCAAGCGGCTAGACCAAAGGCCAAGCCAGCCGCAAGGCCAAACCTAATCAAGGTGTTGTGTGTGAACATGCTCTTCATTTTTCTTCTCCTTTAACATCATGCCGTCTGCCTTGCAGTTCGCATAATTGAAGACGAGGATGCCGATCAAGAACAAAATGTGAATGAACCCCATGGCGATCAGCTTGCCAAAGTCCAAAGGTGCATCGTTGGTCGAAATCAACATGAACGTCTGCAACAGGTGAACTGATGAGACGCCGACCAACGACATTGCCAGCTTTTCCTTCAGGAGACCTGAAGAAATGTGGTTCAAGACGCGAGGCTGGTTGTCACTGTGCGTCTTCGGATCGTATGTGTGGACGAAGACGTAGTAGCTGCCTGCGGACACGTACCATATAAGGTTCGTGATCATGGAAATGTCGAGCAGTTCCAGAATTCGCATGATATGCTCGGTCAAGCGACCCTCAAACCCAAACATCGTCTGAACAAAATCAAACGAAATCAACACAATGCTGTAGAGCAAAGTGATGTACATTGGAACCATGAGGTAACGGCCATACAGAATGGCGTCCTCGAAATAGTTCCGCTTAAGCTTCGGGTGGATGAAATCATGCCACATGACTATTTCCTAAAGATGTTCTGGAAGTTTCCTGCGTCAGTCTTGTTTACTGCTTGATTGACACGAGCGGTATTGGGGGCATTTTTGACAATCCACGCATTGATCATATCGTAATTGACAACTGGACTTGTCGGATGCCAGAAAATGATCTTCTGACCCTTAACAATGGCGGAAACAAGGCTAAGATAGATTGGGTTGTAGTTATAGTCGCCAACGTAAACCATTATTCCTTCACGACTATCAGTCCATTCAACAGGATACTCAGTCGCTTCCTTATTGATAAACCACAATGCATATTGCTCAAAGGCTGTTGCTTCAACAAAGCCAATGGTGTCCTTCAGGAACGTATCTTGGTAGGTTAGCATTTTCATGTCAGTAACCCTTTTCCAAATAATGCATCGTCTCAGGACCAAAGCAATAGTAGTTCCAAGTCTTGACCCTTTTGCTAAGGCAGGCTTGACATTCACAGTCAGTCTTAAACCCATGCCTCTCGTGCTGATCGATAGCGTGGTCGAGCAGAGCGACGACAAACTTCTCCGCTATGATCTGCTCGATACGATCCTTAAGCCTTTGAGACATCCTTATTCTCGCCCAATTCCTTCAACTTCGCGAAGTCGTTCATGTCGATGGCACGGTCGATGGCGTCGATGACTTTCGCCTTTCGAGTTTCGAGCTTGACACGCTTGTCGAAGGTTTCCTTCATATAGCCATTGTAGCCCTGACCATCCCAAAGGTCTTGCTTCAGCTTCTTGAGTTCCTTCTCGATGTTGTCAAGCTCAGTGTAGTGCTGAAGCACCAAAGCGATACGCTTGCCAATCTCTTCCTGGGCCATGCACTCGGCAACAGCCTCGAAAACCTTCTCGCCTGAACTGGCGATCTTGGTCGCAACAGCTTCTTTCACTGTGTAAATGCTCATTTTCTAACCCTCACATTCTTCGTAGCTTCAATTTCCAGCCTCTTGGCTGCGGTTTTATCAAGATAATCTCGCTTCTCAGCCTCGAAATCAGATAGTGGAATGCCTGCCTCAAGGTAGGTGCGAAGACGACGTTCAACTCGTTCATCATATCCGTTATCACCAAAAGGATACGACTCATAACCCCACTTATGAATATGCTTCAACTCGTCAATCTCAACAATAAGAGTACGAATTTGATCAATCTCATCAATGGTATAACGAGTGCGAAACCAATTCATAGCGGCAAACCCAAGTTCTTGAGCTTCATGATCGAGTCGGCTGCGTTCTTATGCAGGACGAAGTAGCCGCCTCGGGCAAGCCACTTTCGCATATAACGCTGTCGATCATCGACCAACGTGTCACCTATGGCCTTGATGTACAAGGACTTTTTGGAAGCCTGACAGCAGATAACCCTCTGTTGGTGACCGAACATCTTCTTCGCCCAATCACGTTTCTGGTTGTTGTCGGGGTCCATTCCCTGCGGAATGCCAGTCAGGATCGGCGGCTCAAGATGCTTGACCGCATTGTACAGGTCCATTGCTCCAGGCATTGGCTGGAGGTTCAGGAAGAAATTCGGGTCTGAGTTGATGGTCTCCCAAAACTTCGCAGTGCCATACTTCTCTTCGAAGAGGCTCGGTCGCATCCCGCCACAGAGGATTTCAGCGGACAAATCAAAGTCCGCAAGAACTCCGTCCATGTCGATATAGAGCGTGTTTTCGGGTTTCCATGTCATTCGTAAATGGGCCTTTTTTGTTCGTCGTGTCTCAGATGGTAGCGAATTTTACGCCACGGATATCTGCTAAGATCAGGCCCATGCAAAGTGATCGGCCTATAGTAAACCTCTCCGTATGTCGGCAAATCCTCGAAATTCGTATGTCCATAGCCATCGAATTGATATCGAGTCGTGCCGAGAAGCTTGAGAGCTTCGGCCTTCGTGCGGGCATGGACGGCTGCATAATTCGTACCGTCGAGGTTGATGATGTAGCACTTGAACATATAAATACCTCTAGCAGACCCTCAACCCTATGTCAAGGACTTTTTATGGCCGCTCTCGATAGAGACCCGATTTCAACGAACCTTACAAGCCCATTCAGTTGGGTCTTCAACATGAAGCGAGCACCATCTCTCTCATACTTTTGCCAAGCTGTCAAGCTCCCTGATGTCATTCTTGATGCTCCAGGGGCTCCTTCACCATCGATACTTGTACCCGAAGTACCTGATCACATTAGATATTCTGACGTTACGATTAATTTTATCGTGGACATCAATTTTCAAAATTGGCAGGAAATCCTCAACTGGATGCGTGGAATTGCAAATCCAAGCGGCAAAGGCATAGTCTACACACAGCTTGAGGGAGCACCAAAGACTTCTCCATATCAGCTTTTCAGTGACGTATCAGTCATCCAATTGGACAGTCAAAACAATCCCTTACTCTATTGGGACTTCAAACGATGCATCCCTATCAACCTGACTGGTCCAAAGTACGACGCCACACTAACTGATGTGAATTATCTAACTTCTGAAGTCACCTTCAGAATAACCAACTTCGATATCGGAGTCGTTGGTGGAGGGTCTTGACATAATTGATAACTTCGTGCTACAATGCAAGGTTTAATGAAGCACGAAGCTAACAAAAGGATTATATAATGTTGATATCTGAAATCATGGATAGTTGGGAAATTGACTCCGTAATCAATAAAGCCCACCTAGCGGATGAGGCTCTTAAAGGTGGGAAGCTCCACAGCAAGTACATGAACATCCTAGTTCGAGAGAACATGGAACTTCATAAGAAGAAGACCGAATACAATACCCTCCTGATGGACAAGTACATCTTATACACAGAAGGGGCTCACGATCTGGAGACTCAAAAGGCTCATCCTTATCTTCCCAAATCAGGCAAGATACTGAAGAGCGAAGTTGAGAAGTACCTTAACGCAGACGCAAGCATGATCGACATGACACTGAAGCTTGCGGCCCAACAGGAGAAGGTGGACCTTCTCAAGTCGATCATCAAATTCATCGAGAAGCGTAGCTTCGACATTAACAACGCCATTGACTTCCAGAAGTTTCAGGCAGGAGGAAGGTAATCACTGTTAACAATTAATCAGATAAATCAGGTCTATGTCCGAATTGAAGGCATGGACGATGCCCAACGTAAAGAAATCGAAAGTCGCTTTTCATTCAAGGTTCCACACTACGTACCGAGTAAGGCTCAGTTCGCATGGTTAAAGAGACGACAAATGAAGCAACCTCTGCTCACGGAGAGCGGGTGCTTGCCTATTGGTCTCATGCCAGAACTGACGATGTTCCTCGACAAGAACGAGTATGAGTATAAGATTGACGGTAATTTCGGAACGACTAGCTTCTCGGAAGTAGAAGCCCTGGAGTTCATCAAGTCCCTAAACATTCCTGCTAAGTACGAGGTACGAGACTACCAGTTAAAGTACTTCATTAAGGGTATCCGTAACAGACGTATGGTTTGTATCGCCCCCACTAATGCTGGTAAAACCTTGCTCACGTACCTCTTCTTCCGTTATTTTAACTGCAAGATGCTGATAACTGTTCCATCGACTACGCTTGTATGGCAGACCATCGACGCATTCAAGGAGTATGGGTACAGCGAGGACGACGTTCATGGAGTCGTAGCGGGCATAGCCAAGCAGACTGATAAACGCTGCACTGTCAGTACTTGGCACTCTCTTCAGCAACAGGGGAGGGTCTTTTTTGAACAGTTTGAAGCCGTCCTTGGCGACGAAGCTCATACGAATGCTGGTCAGACTTTGCAATCGATTATGAACATGCAAACTAACGCCAAATTTCGTATAGGTCTCACTGGCTCGATGCCTGATGAGCCACTCTACAAAAACATCATCGTCGGCTGCTTTGGTCCAGTCATGACGTATATTACAAACGAAGAGATGATCCGTCGCGGATTTAGTTCTGAATGCATTATTAAGGTAATTAAGCTTAATCATGGCCTTGAAATGGACACTCCCATGGATTATGAAACTGAACGCGACTGGTTGTTACAAAACCCCAATCGCAACGAGTTCATTATAAATCTCGTGCTCGGGCTGAAAGGTAACACTTTCGTGATGTTCAAAAATATTTCTCACGGCAAGCACTTGTTTCGCAAAATCGAAGCACGATCTGAAGTGCCTGTCTATTATGTAGCAGGCTCGACACCCATCCCTGAGCGTCAGGCCCTCATCAAAAAGATAGAGAATTCAACGAACTCGGTAACGGTTGCCTCAACGGTTTTCGCCACAGGCGTCGATATCTCGTCAATTGATAACATGGTCATCGTACACCCTTCCAAATCGAAAGTCAAGCTCCTTCAGACGATTGGGCGTGGCTTGAGGAAAAATGTGAACAAACCCATCTTGACATATATCGATTTGTGTGACAAGATCGCAAAATCTGACGGTGTGATCAACACCACGATGAACCATGCCTTCGAAAGATGCAAGATTTACAAGCGTGAAAAGTTCAACGTCAGACATTATACAGTAGACCTTTGACATCGAGCGATTGAGATTTCGGTGGGGTGTCAGAGTTTATCCAGAACCGCTGAGAGGTTGGACCGTGCTGGCAGGGTAGAGCGAAAGCAGGAAGCCCTAGCGTCCATCAGACAGGATCGATACCTGTCTTAAAAAATAGCCTGTAAGTAGGTGCCTCTGTCGGTAGGGAGCACTCGTCTTCGACTCACTGGATACCTTATCAGGAAGAGTCATTGACATGGTTCGATCAAACTTCCCTGGGAATAGGGGAGAGAAGATCGAGCTATGTCTTGATCTACTGTTGTCCTTTCAGGAATATATAAGAGCCTTAACGGCATATACCATATGGAGAAATCTCATGAAATGGTCTGATAGACGAAAGAATGATATGCCCATCAGTATTGCATATACAGATGGTAAAACTCCTTACAAGAAGAAGTTGAAGAAGATAGTTCACCTTAATAAGGCAGCAGAGAAAGCTCGTCAAGCTGAGCTAGTTACATTCAAAACTGAATACACTTTAATAAAAAGACCCACTTAACCCCTTGTATTATGAATTTTCATACCTACATCTGAAAAGCCGTAACTGTACGTGCAAATCATGAAAATTCATTATCAAGGAGAAATGCGTGACTGAAGAAGTAGGCGTGGTGATAGCTGTTGACGAAATAATTGACCCAAGAATTATCGTTAAAAAGAAATCAAACAAGAGATACATAAACGGTGTAGACTTCCATAACAAGCTCGTATGGTTCTACAATGCCCGAGAGAAGAACCCAGACATCGCAATCCCCCTATTCATTGGATTGTGTTTGAGACATATTGCAACCAACTTAGCAAGTAAAGTAAACTTCTCATCCTATTCTTTCAAGGAGGAGATGGTTGGCGATGCTATTGTTAAGATGATGGAAGCAGTAGTTGAAGAGAAGTATGACGCAAGTATAAGTCAAAATCCATTTGCTTACTTTACTCAGATTACTTGGAACTCATTCCTTCAACGCATAGCTAAGGAACGAAAGGAGTCCTATATTGTTCACAAGAACATGGACAACCTATTCGTCAATGAAGACCTTGGCGGTGATGACGAAGATTATCGTCAGATCAACAACCTCCTAACGGAGGAAAATCACAATAAGATCATTGACTCTTTCGAAAAGCCCAAGGAGAAGAACAACTACGCTGGCCACAAGAACCTATCTTACAAGCCCAACAGGGAGAAGAAGGGACGTAAGAAGAAAGAGCTTGACATCACTCCTGAGAGCGTGCTATAAGGACGCTTCACTAAGGAGCATCATCATGGCATCCCCCAGGACTGGCTTGCCTCATTGGCGTGACTACTGCCTTGAGGGAAATTGGGCCACACGAAAGCTGAAGCGTAAGTATTGCTACGAGCGTTTCGAATTCCGAAACAGATTGCGTGAATGTGCAGCCTGCTCTGGTGCTGGCTACTATGATGACCGCTGGAACGGCGAAAAGTGCGTCGTATGCGATGGCACTGGAAAGGTGAGAGAGCGATGAGTGTTTTTGCAACAATCAACTTTGGCGACGAGGAAGAAGTGGACCAAAACTTTAAGGACGTTAAGAGCCTTGACGATTTGATCCAGGCTCTTAAGATGACCTTCAATGATGTTACAAGCATTGTGCTCGTGGTATCAGTCTGATGCTCGTTCGTGACTTGATCGAAGAGCTTCAAAAGCTCGACCCTGAGGCCATGGTCGTTCAGACCAGTGGTCTCGGCTGGCCCACCTTCAATCCAATCGACCATACGGCAACCGTTCGTGTGACACATGCGGCCATGAGGTTCCCGTTCTGGTACGAGAAGGTCGCTGACCTTGATGAACGACCATCATCGAAGGCAGTTGTGATTTATTAGGAGGAATTATGAACGAGAATTTAATCCCACAGGTCGTCCTCGATCTGGCGGCGAAGTATGTTGTTGCAACAGACAGCAACGAAGTGGCAAACCTTGATATGCGTATCAACGACATTATTGAGTACCTTGAGTCGGTTCGTCGTGCCAAGAAGGGCAAGAATAGAAAGTCCGACACGTATCGCGATCTGATTGGTCGTGGGGGCTTAGGAAACGTCTAATTGAAGCTCCTGATACTGTGCGACACCCATTACGGTGTTCGAAGCGACAACGCTAACTTCTACGATTATCAGAAGAAGTTCTTCGATAATATGGTTTTCCCGTATATCGAACGCTTCGATATCAAGCGAATGTTCCACTTCGGAGACTTGGTGGACAACCGTAAAACCATGAATTATCAGACCCTCACTCGCATGAGAGAGGACTTCCTGAACCCACTCGCGGGACTCGATATCGAGACCGACTGGATTGTGGGCAATCATGATTGTTTTTACCACAACACGTTGACCATCAATGCCATGAAGGAGTTTGTTACAATTGGACAAGTATATGATAGCGTTCAAGATATTCACGTTGATAATTGTACCGTGTGCATTGTACCTTGGTTATGTGGAGACGAAAAACTGGACGCAGTGCAGTCTATACGAAATAGTGCATCCACATACTGCTTCGGACACCTTGAACTAAAGGGGTTTCCAAATAACAATGGACTACTTTCAGTAGGAGGCGACGACCGTGCTGTATTTGGTAACTTTGATAAGGTTCTGTCAGGACACTTCCACAAGCGTTCGCGTCAGGACAATGTTAATTACTTGGGTAGTTGCTTTCAGTCTAGCTGGAGTGATTACGGCGACTATCGTGGCATGTCTGTATTCGACACCGATACAGGGTTGGTTACCTATTATCGCAATCCTTACACTATGTTTAACGTCGTGCAGTTTGGTGAACTTGATAAGATTGATCCTCAAGGACTGAAAGGCACCTACGTCCGTTTGGTGATCCGAGAGCCCGTTAAGGAGCTTAAGATCAAGGAAGCAGTCAAAAAAATCGAGGATTGCGGCGTAATTAGCTTGACAATCGATGATAGCTCGATTATGATAGCGGCAAGTCCAGAAAAACCGCAAGAGGGTGAAAGTCTGCACTCTTTGATAATGAGACATATTGACTCTCTTCAACTGGACCCAACTTCTAAAATCAAGGAAAAGTTCGATGACCTCTTCCAAAGAGCCCAAGCCAAGTGAATACGTTTGGAAGACGGAGCAGGAACCCAAGCAGGGTGGTCCGCTGACCGTCACAGGTTTCTATGACGCATTGAATAAGACCGATAAGGAATATAGTGCTATCTCCTGGGGTGGCTTCAATCTCTTTGGAAGTCGCAAGGACATTCAAGAGGTTCAGCGTCTTCTGAATAAAGAGAGTTACGTCAAGCCTCTCCAAGACCTTATTCAACTTTACAAGGATAGGGAAGAGCTTATGAAGCGTCGTATCGCGGAACTGGAAGGAAGATTGGACCAGAATGCAGATTAGTAAGATACGTTGGCAAAATCTACTTTCCTACGGGAATTATATAACCGAGGTAGACTTTCTCAAAGACGACTTGACAGTGATTGTCGGCATCAACGGAGTTGGTAAGTCCACTCTGCTTGATGCTTTGTGTTTTGTGCTCTTTAATCGAGCCTTCCGCAACATCAACAAGCCGATGTTGGTTAACTCGATCACGAAGAAGGCTCTTGAAGTCGAAATCTTCCTAACTGTCAGCGACAAGGAATTCCGAATTGTTCGCGGCCTGAAGCCAGCCAAATTCGAGATATGGGCACGCCAGATGGCGGTTACCTCGCACGAATTCGTCAAGCAGGACATGGAAGGCGTCAGGGACGAGCAGGCAGCTTTAGAGACCATTCTCGGCTGCAACTTCAAGTCCTTCACTCAGGTCGTATGCCTTGGGGCCGACTACACTCCGTTCCTCAAATTAGATAAGGCAGACCGCCGTAAGGTGGTCGAGAACCTTCTCGATCTGGAAATCTTCTCCACTATGAACGCCATGCTGAAGGAGGATTATGCGGGGATCATGGAGGGATTGAAAGCCCTGGAGACACAGAGAACCATCCTACGCGAGAAGCACGCTGCATGGCAGGAAGCTGTCGGAGTCAGTAAGGAACTGAAGCAGAGCCGCATTGCAGCCCTTGAGGAAGAGATTGCGGAGTACGATAGTGAGAGGCTTTTCCAAGAGCAGGAGATAGCTAATCTCCTTATCATAACTGATGAAGACTATGCCGAGGTTCTCGCCAAGATCAAGAAATATGGCGACGAATATGACGTATGGCATAAAAGAGACTATGAGTGCGATAAGCTCCTGAAGCAAGTGGGAGACGAGGTTAAGTTCTACGAGGAACATAAGACTTGTCCCACCTGTCAGCAGAATATCGACCCCGAATTCGTCAAGAAAATGTGGGAAGATAAGAACTATCACCTAGCACGTTATAGAGACGCTAAGGTTAAGATCAAGGGTGAGATGGAATTCGCCCATGAAGCATATCGCCTCAACATGGATAGGAAGAATATTCAAGATCGAAATGTTCTAATGCGTAATCAGTTATTGTTTAAGATTTCAACTCTTGAGGTAAATATTGAACGTGCATTGAAGAAGATTGAAACTGAGAAAGAAGAACATGAGGTTGTTAAGCAAGAAGTCATCGACGCCTTGGTTCAAGACCTTGAGATTGTTGAACAAGCCTTCCGAGATGAACACGATAACAAGGCTGACTGGATAGAGATTGGTAAGATGCTTAAGGATGACGGTATTAAAGCTGTTGCCATCAGCAATTACATGACGTTCATCAATGAGTCGATCAATAAGTTCTTGACGGACATGGACCTATTCGTAAGCCTTTACTTGGATGGAGAGTTCAATGAAACTGTCAAGTCCCGTTACCGTGACGAGTTCAAATACGACTCCTTCTCAGAAGGACAAAAGATGCGTATCGACCTTGCCATTCTATTTACATGGCGTGAGATTGCAAAGCAAAGGAATTCCCTATCCGTCAACCTCCTCATCTTCGATGAAGTACTCTCTGGTTCACTTGACGCCGAAGGAATTGTCGATCTGATCAAAATCCTTGAAGGTCGTTTCAAAGAGAACATTTTTCTAATCACGCATGATGACCGTATCACTTCGCGATTTGCCAACATTATCAATGTGACGCAGGAAGGTGGTTTCTCACGCATGTCGCGAAAGGATGGAGAGAATTGAGAAGTGTGCCTTTATTTCCACCGCAGTATTGCGAGTGCTGGATAATCCGCCTTCTCATTTCAATAAATAAAGACATGGAAACCCCTCGTTATGAAAGGATCGACTCATGTCTTCTGTAATCACTACACTCGAAAACGACGCCAAGGCTGTCGTAAATACCGTTTCAACCGACCTTCAGTCTGAAGTTACTCGCCTCACGGGTCTTTTGGCAAAGGCTAAGACAACAATCACTGCACAGGCTCAGACCATTGCTGGTCACGTAACTGCCGCTGCTTCTTCAAGCAACGTAGTTTCACAGGCTGCTGCAACCCTTAAGGCTGCTTCTGACGACTTCGAAAAGGTCTTGTCAAACGCTGCCGTTCCCGTTTCTGCTGCCGTTGCTGCCGCAGTGACAATTCCGTTGGTCGTTAACACTGCTCAAAGTGTTTCTCAGGCGAACGTAACTCTTTCTGCTCCTGCCCCAACGGCAAATGTTGCTCCCGCAGCGAATGCAGTGGTTGTGGCTCTCGACGCTGCTCTTCATGCTTCGAATGTTGCACCAACATTGCATAATCTAACCCTCCTTGAGGAAGCTTATGCAAAACTAATGGCTAACGCAGGCCAATCAAATTCAGCCGCCGTACCGCTTCCGCCTCAGGTAGCAGCGATTGTACAGGCTGCACAGACAACAAGTTCAGGCGTTCTGAACCGCATCGAAACTGGTGCGGCGACGGTCGCAGGCGAAGTTAAGACTGAGGCCGAAAAGGTGGCTTCTGAAGTTGAGACTGCCGTTGAAGATGTTGCCGAAGGAAAGGTGACTATCGGACCTCTGCATATCTAAGCAGACCATTCCTTCGCTATGATTTTGGGGTGTGCTGTAGAACCCACCGTTCTTGAACGAGTGCCGTCCTTCCCGCCCCCAACAACTTAAGGAAGGATTAGTTAATGCTTTTGAGTGCCGATGATTTGGTGGGGGTTCTTGAAGAACTACAGGAAACCCACCCTGATAAGACTATCACGAGGGACTTCTTCAGAGAAAACACAGAAATCCCTGACAGACATTGGATCAAACATTTCGGTACATTCCCAGAGTTCAAGAGGCAGACTGGCCTTCTCGATACACGCTCTGTAAGAAAGGTCATGAACCAGAAGGCTAAGGTCTCTGAGATTGATCGTTTGATGGCTCTAGGCGAAGAGCGTAAGGAATGGTCCGACCTTTATATTCGCCCCAAGGACTACAAACGCTTCCAAATCTTCGTCGTATCATCTGACATTCATGACGTTCAGTGTGACCCATTCTACCGTCGAATGTTCATTCAGGCTTGCGAAGATTTGAAGCCGCAGAAGATCATCCATAACGGTGACCTGATCGACAACGCAGAAGTGTCGTCCTACAGTAAGAGAGAATACGATCCGATCACGAAGATGAAGTGGGTTCACCGCTTCCTTGGCGACGTTCGTGACGCCTCTCCTGACAGTGAGATGAACCTCGTTGAGGGTAATCATGAGTATCGTCTGGTGGCTCACCTAAGCGAGCGATCACCATATGTCATGGACATGATGGACTTCAATAATATCGGTATGATGGACTTCCTTGGTCTGAAGCAGTTCGAAATGAACTACTATGCCAGAGCGGACTTCTCGTCCTTCACCGCTTCCGACATTCGCAACCAGCTATGTCGCAACTACTATCAATTTGAGGACTATGTTCTCTTCCATCACTTCCCTCAGGGGGCTCAATTCGGTATGCCAGGATGCAGTGGTCATCACCACAAGTTCAAGGCAATCGAGAAATACAACAAGACGTATGGTCCATACAACTGGTTCCAAACAGGCGGCGGATCACGTCGTCATGTTGACTATATGGTGACAATGGGCGAGCAGTGGAGCAATGGCTTCATGATCGTTATCATCGACACCCAAAATAAGAAGAATACAATCTTTGATTATGTCGATTGCACAGGTGAGCACTGCTTCCTCAACGGTAAACTCTATCATCGTGAGCCCGAGGAACAGATTTATTTAGCAGAGTAGGAGTTCACGTGGCTATCACTATTATCGAAAGAGACGAAGAGAGCATTGAGACAAACGATGTTATCTATCTAAATGGCGACGTTGACGAAGATACTGCCGAGTATTTCATTCGCTTCTTGCTAGAACGCGAATTGCGAGCCAAGAAGCCAGAATATGTCAAAATGCTCATCAGTTCTGATGGCGGCTTTATTGACAACTGTATGGCTATGGTCGATACAATGAGAGGCGTAAGCTTCCCTGTCTACACCTATGGTCTTGGGCATATCTATTCTTGTGGTCTTCTATTGTTTATGTCAGGTGCAAAAGGTCACCGTTATATCTTCAAGAACTGCATGGCTTTGTCTCATCAGTGGTCAGGTGCATCCGAGGGCAAGAAGCACGAAATCATGGCGGCAGATAAAGCCCATAAGATGAACACGTCAAAGATTTTCAACCTCTACAAGGAAGCTAACCCCGAGTTGAGTGCTGATACGATTAACAATGAACTGCTTCCTGAGTCCGATGTATTCTTGTCTCCGAAGGAAGTTGTAAAGTACGGTTTAGCAGACAAGATTATAACTAAGTTCTGGTAAGATGCATTACTTTACGTTTTGTCTAATTCTAACAGAACTTGCAATGTGGGCAGGAGCTATATACCTGCTCTTTCACTTGATATAGGAGTTTAATATGTACAGTCGTTTTGATAGACAGCCAGTTGAGATTAACACCTACAACAATGGCGGTATTGGATTTATTGGTCTTTTGACCCTTATCTTTATTGTTCTGAAGCTGACAGGCGTTATTGCTTGGTCCTGGGTGTGGGTGCTTGCACCACTTTGGATTGGCTTCTTGGCATTTATCGGTATCATTGCCGTTATCATTGCTGTGGGTATCTGGGCTTCGAAATAAATATCCCCTTTAAGGGATTGAAATGGAAACCACTCTCCTAGAGCGTTACAGCCTAGAGTATCACCGCAACCTTAACCAGAAGTTGTTTGATGGATTTGTTCTGCGTCCAGATGTTCGCGATGCTTTTATGCGTATTGCTGATGCTTGGATCGAGTCCGCAAAGCTACCGAAGGAATATGTCACCGATATTATATTCACTGGTGGTAATTGCAATTACAACTACTCTAGTCATTCTGACTGTGATGTTCATATCGTGTACGATAGAGCCCGTCTCATTGCAGGAGATACTGGACCATTATGGGATAACTAC
>Ga0210387_10000361_pt1 | contig 32536 bp, 33 predicted proteins | sample IncBWC7OmetaG_FD_160108 | JGI IMG/M metagenome (GOLD analysis project Ga0210387, IMG submission 160108) | Forest soil microbial communities from Barre Woods Harvard Forest LTER site, Petersham, Massachusetts, United States - Inc-BW-C-7-O ... | reverse complement strand
TCCCTGTACCAATACGAAATTCCAAAATGTTGCTGAAATTGCTTCGCTTGCGCTTGCAATCTGAGCCGCCGCAGATGGCCGTTCTCAAGCTTTTCATGGCTGCGGAAGCAGCCAGACCGCGCTTTGCACAAGGCGGCTTATTTCTGCCCAGTTCTCCCGATCCGGAAAAACTGGAGCTCACGATTGCGCGGCTCGCGAGCCTGGTTGGCGATTCTAATGTCGGCGCGCCCGAAATCACGGACACGCATCGTCCTGATGATTTTCGAATGCGCCGCTTCGCCGCCCCAAGAGCCGCGTTGGAAAACACCCACCGGTCCGGCGCGAATCAAAAGCATGGCATGGTGCACGCCGGCGCTGAGGGAGACGATCCCGCAAGTAGCGGTCACAGTACGAAAACATCCTTCCGCGTTTTCAGGCCTCCGTTGCCAGCGACTGTTGAGGTGTGCGACGGGTTCCCCGCGCGTATTTCGTTCAGCGGCATGCGCAACGAAGTTCTGGCTCTCTCCGGTCCCTGGCGCACCTCGGGAGATTGGTGGCGAGAAGATTTGTGGCAGCAGGACGAGTGGGACATCGAGATTCGAGCCGGCTCGGCTTCTTTAGGCCGCCGTGAACGATTTTTGCCTTCGACTTTATTATCGCCGAAGAATTCGCAGCCTCCGCAGACGCACGGCCTTTACCGCATCTACTACGACTCTATTCGTGAAAGCTGGTTTGTGCGAGGGATGTACGACTGATGCCGGCACCGGTCTACACGGAACTTCATGCGCGGTCCGCATTCAGCTTTTTAGAAGGGGCTGCCCTGCCCGAAGAACTGGCATGCGCCTGCAAAGAAAAAGAAATGGGCGCCATGGCCGTGCTTGATCGTGACGGAGTGTATGGCGCTCCGCGCTTTTATCTCGCGGCGAAAAAGGCTTCGATCAAAGCGCACATCGGCTCGGAAGTCACCTCTCCTGAGGGTTGGCGTTATCCGCTACTAGTGGCGTCGCGTGCTGGATACCAAAATCTGTGCCGGCTGATCACACAGATGAAATTGCGTGCGCGGAAGGGCGAAGGAAATGTCTCGCCGGGGGAAATAGGAGAAAAAGCAGGTGGACTCGTCTGTCTTACAGGAAGCGACGAGGGGCCCCTGGCTCATGCGCTGTCGCAAGGAGGTCTCGCGCGAGGGACAAAGTGCGTTCAACAGCTCTGTAATCTATTTGGCCGAGAAAACGTTTATGTGGAATTGCAGAGGCATCTGTGCCGCGAAGAAGAGGCGCGCAATCAGGCGGCTATCGAAATCGCGCGGAAATTACATTTGCCACTGCTCGCGACAAATGGCGTCTGTTACGCGCAGCCTCAGCAGCGGGAAATCCTGGACGTTTTCACATGCATTCGCAACCATCGCAATCTCGCGAGTGCCGGACGCCTCCTCTCCCGCAATTCCGAGCGCCATTTGAAAACTCCTCACGGGATGATGCAATTATTTGCAGATCTCCCCGAAGCTATAGCCAACACGCAGGTTCTTTCCGCACGCTTGCAATTCGCGATGGGCGATCTGGGCTACAAATTCCCTCCGTACCCGGCGCCCGATGGGGAAACGCAGATGAGCTTTCTGCGTCACCGCACACGGGAAGGCATGCTCTCCCGATACGGGCGCGACAATGAACGCGCTCAGAAACAGGTCGACCGCGAGCTCGCCATGATTGAAAAACTCGATCTCGCCGGATATTTCCTGATTGTCTGGGATATCGTCCGTTTCTGCCGCGAGAAAAACATCCTCGTGCAAGGACGCGGTTCCGCTGCGAACAGCGCCGTTTGTTATGCGCTTGGCATCACCGCTGTTGACCCGGTGGGAATGGATCTTCTTTTCGAGCGTTTTCTTTCCGAAGAGCGCGGCGAATGGCCGGACATCGATCTCGATCTGCCCAGTGGAGAGCAGCGCGAGCGCGCGATTCAATATGTATATGAGCGCTACGGAAAATTAGGCGCTGCGATGACGGCGAACGTCATCACCTATCGTGGCCGTTCGGCAGCGCGCGAAATCGGCAAAGCGCTCTCGTTTGATCCTGAGACGCTCGACCGTCTGGCTGGCCTCGTCGGCGCATGGGAATACAGGGATGCGAACGACACGCTCGAACGCCAATTTCGCGATGCGGGTCTTGATCCGCAACATCCGCGCATCCGGAAATTTTTTGATCTCTGCCGCATGGTTCAAGATTTACCCCGTCATCTCGGGCAGCACTCCGGCGGCATGGTCGTCTGCCAGGGTCAACTTGATTCCATCGTGCCGCTCGAACCGGCAACAATGCCTGGGCGCGTCGTGGTGCAATGGGATAAAGAAGATTGCGCCGATATGGGTATGGTCAAAATTGATTTGCTCGGGCTTGGCATGATGGCCGTCCTCGAAGAATCACTCACAATTATTCGGAATGACTACGGCGACGAAGTTGACTTAGCGCATCTGCCTACAAATGACAAACTCGTCTACGACACGCTGAAAAAAGCAGACACAGTTGGCATGTTTCAAATCGAGAGTCGCGCCCAAATGTCATGCCTGCCGCGACTGCGCCCGGAATGCTTTTATGACATCGTCGTGCAAGTGGCGATTATTAGGCCAGGGCCAATCGTTGGGCAGATGGTGAATCCATATCTGAAGCGACGCCAGGGCCGTGAAGCGCCCGAATGCCTGCATCCGTCACTTGAGCCTGTGCTGGCTCGTACACTGGGAGTGCCACTTTTTCAAGAGCAGCTTTTGCGTATGGCCATGATTGCCGCCGGATTCACTGGAGGCGAAGCAGAAGAGCTGCGACGTGCATTCGGCTTCAAGCGTTCGGAAGCGCGCATGAAAGAAGTGGAAGTAAAACTTCGTCGCGGTATGACTCAGAACGGAATTCACGGCGCGACACAGGATACGATCATTAAATCCATTACTTCATTCGCGCTATACGGATTTCCCGAATCGCACGCAGCCAGTTTCGCTTTGCTCGCATACGCCAGCGCTTATTTAAAATGCCATTATCTCGCGGCGTTTACCGCAGCGATGCTGAACAATCAGCCGATGGGCTTCTATAACGCCGCCACGCTTGTGAAGGATGCGCAAAGGCACGGCTTGAAAGTCCGCCCCATTGACGTGACCTGTTCCAACTGGCTGTGCACACTTGAAAAAGAAGGCGACCGCCTGGTTATGCGGCTTGGTTTGCGATACGTGAAGGGGCTACGCCAGGAGGCCGCGCTGGAGATTCTGCGTCAACGCGCAATGCGCCCATTCAGCTCAATTGAAGATTTGAAACTTCGCGTACCGTGGATACAGAAAAGCGAATTAGCAGCGCTCGCTTCCATTGGCGCGCTGAATTTTATTTCCCCCGGCGGCAGGCGCGATCGTCACGGTATCAACCGGCGCGATGCGCTGTGGCAAATCGAGAGAGTTTCGCACCGCCCGGGCCCTTTACTCGAACGAGCCGCGCTCGAAGATTCTGAGCTTGAACATTTTGCATCGGAAAGTTCTGTACTGGACAATCCCGAAATCGATTCCCACAAAGAACTCGAAAATCGCAGCAGCACTAACGCACCACCATTAGCAGTTCCCCCTTGGACGAGCCATTCGCCCTTGCAACCTATGACTGCGGAAGAAAGACTCGTCGCCGATTTTCGCGGAATGGGGATGACGGTAGGCCCTCATCCGATGGCCTACCATCGGGCATCGTTAAAGAAGCAAGGTATTTGTTCCGCTAGCGAGCTTTGTGCAATCTGCGATGGAACATGGGTTCGCATCGCAGGGTCGGTGATCGCCCGGCAGCGCCCGGGGACTGCGAAGGGTTTCGTGTTTCTCAGCATCGAAGACGAAACGGGCATTTCAAATGTCATCATCACGCCGCAACTTTTCGATCGCGATCACGTCGTAGTGGTGCATCAGCAATTCCTGCTGATCGAAGGCCCTCTTCAGAATCAGGACAATGTAATTTCGGTGAAAGCTCAACGCATTCAGCCTCTCTCAATCACGCGCGCCGAAACTGCATCGCACGATTTTCATTAGAAGACCACGCACAGAGTAGCGATTCTCCTGAGCCGCAACCCCTCAAAGTCATGGTCACTGCCGGTTGAACTTCACAGCGCCGTGTCGTAATCTATTAGAGTAACAGCCGCATCGCGGCGCGCCCGTAGCTCAGCTGGATAGAGCGTCTGGCTACGAACCAGAAGGTCGGAGGTTCGACTCCTCTCGGGCGCGCCATTTCCCCCAATAAATACGGTGGTTTGTGAGGATGTCTCCACAGCGAGTGACTCTAGGTACACTTCCGGTACACCCAAGACGCAGAAGTCAATTTCCAAACGCACCCCTAGGCCCGGTGGAATCGATTTGCAATCCCGTCACGTACGCTGGTGCTTGCAACGTGTCATCTTTTTCGTCGCCGCGTCGGGACAATCGGAGAAATATTCCGCCTGAATCATCGCACTTGCCGGGAACCTGAAACGTGCCTTCGGATGTTTTCTGAAACCCCCGTCCAGTCGCAACCGGTGAATCCGAAAATGTCAGCACGTCCTGATATTCGAGCGCCCCGATTTTGCGCATATCGGCGCAGACCGCGGAAAGTACCCACTTGACGTTGCCATCGCCGCGAGTCGCATACCACTTTATTCCGGCATGTATGGGCTCGCCGTGGTAAAACAAATCCTCTGCGTGCGTATCGACGGATTCGAAAGCACCTGGCTCAAATCTGATCGTGGCACGACTCTTATATGCGTTCGACTCACAGTCGAAGTGACTTCCGCTCAGAAACCAGATCCATTGAACCTTCTGGCTCACCTCCGGCGTGCCTCCTTGGCACTCGCCCGCGACGAGTTCGGCGTGCAGCCCTAGGATTCCAGTTCTTCGGATTGTAGCTTCCATCGACATCGATGGTTCGGGAGGGACGTACGAATACTGCCAACGAATGACCAAAAAAAGAATCAGCTGCGTCAAGACCAGAGCGAGCACGCGCCTCGGCCATGATGGGACAAACCGAGTAATCAACATCGTCGCCGGACCAAAAGACACCACGAAAGCGATCCATAGAAGAGGACGGATGTTGCGCAGAATGGTAGCTACGACCGTAAGCTCGATGCCAATTACGATGCCCGTAAGCCCCCAAAACAGATTCTGTTCCCACGGTTTTGGTTTCGGTTTCGGTTTCGGCGTCATGGCCGCACAAGAATCTCCCCTGAGTCGGTCAAAGCGAAATTTCCTGAGTGCGGAAGCCACGCTGGTCCTGGACCATCTCGAATTTCTTAAAGCCGGCTCGCGCCTTAATGAAGCTAACTCGGTTCACGGTTGGCCCGAGCGGTCTCATCAAAGCCGACAGAGGCAACGCGCATCTTGCCCCCGCGATCACTTCCGTTAGTCGAAGGTCGTCGCCAAACTCCTTGTAATAAATGCCGCACTCTTGTTCCCGCAGCTCCGCCCAGCTTCGTATTTCTTGTTCATATTCCCAATTACTGTACTTGGTCCAAAGCATCATGTCCGAGTGGGCAACGGTCGGCGTATCTGGAAACGGTAAACGCTCGGGCACGTACGTCACGGGCTTACCGGTGTCGTCTCTGATCTCGAATCCCAGGCATAGCCCTCTGTGTTTGTCACTGTAGTGTGCCCAAACAACCGGATCATGCCAATGGGCGCTAAAGCAGAGCATGCCATGCGACTTCGACAGCTCTTTTATCGACTCCTGTAGGGCCCAACGCTGCGCTCGGACATTGAGTTCAAACGGGATGAGCTCGAACGGATCATTCAGTTCGCTGATCTGAGAAATCTTGAGCCGATTTTCGTAGAGGCTTTTCATTCCAAAGTGCGCGTCGAGAAATTTGTAGACTCGCACGTTAATCCGTCGACGACTCGGAGTGCCTCTCGCTACGCGCCTCTTTGTTCCAACGAGGCGATGATTCGCCCCGTTCGGCTGCTGCTTTGTAGATTGCCGCGCCGACGCCTCCGGCGCGTTTGTAGCAGGCGCGGCAGAGTAGCGCATGTGCCGACATCTCCATGCCACATTCCGGGCAATTTACGTAAAGCTTCTCGTTCACGGCGCGAATTTTACTTTCTCTACCGACGTCGGGTGCAGTTGCTCCCGTTCCCGGTCCAGTCCGCTCCGAATGATATACAGCAGGTCTGAAGCATCGCCTGAAAAGTGAGCCGACGAATAGACGGTTCGGGCTCCGTTGTAATGTTCCTGAACGAAGTTCAAAACTTCGTCGAGCGTAGATAGTGCGTCCTCAACTTGCGCCCGCGTAATCTCGGGTAGAGGCATCGCGTTGGTTCGCTTGAGGGCTAGCCCCAGATCACGATGCGCGATGCGACGGTGACGCCACTCCATCGTGAATGCTGCCGCGTCCTGCGCGTCTTTCACTCGCGACGCCATTTCGCCCCGGCGGTTTTCATTGACCAATCGTGTGAGACTTTCGATGCTGAGAACATCGTAACCGCAAGACGTATCCTTGCCGACCAGTCGTGCGATTGCGAGAACCGTGTCTTCAAAAATCAAATCCTGAACCATATTGAAGAACGATGACGCGGTCAGGTTTAGTGGACCAATCGAAGCCGGATCGTTACAGAATAGAATGCGGTACTGATTCCAGCGTACTCGAATAAACACTAGCTCTTGCGATAGCGCGGCGAAAAGGTCGCCGAGTTCCTGCCCCATACCTTCGGGACGTGGGATTTGGCCAACGTGGGGAGCGTCCATATCGACAAGAATATCACCAAAAACCTAGCGCGTAAGTTATGGCTTGCTCTCGGTAGGTAGATAGATGTAGATTGCCGCTGTAGTAAGCGGGACGCCCCGACGCGCAAACGTCGAAGCGCCCCTAAGCAATCCGAAAGGGTCAACTTTCGAAATGCCTAAGCGCATCGTACTTCACGCCCCGGCGTCCCGCTATCCGAAAAAGAAAGCGAGGACGTGATGCCACTCCAAGTCCGCAAGTCCGAAGAGAATCCGTTTATCGGCCCACTGTCGTTCGAGTTGTTTGATAGCACCACACAGAAAATGATCGTGCAAGGTATGTGCGATTACGACGAGGCACTTCAAATCGCGCATGATCTCAATGCGATGAATCGTCCCAAGGTTGTTTCAATTCAGCGCACGCCGGAGAAAAGCCGATGAACTGTAAAATAATTTGGGCGCTGATTGCTGTTCTGGCCATCGCTTTTTTGGCGTCTGCGGATGCCTTAACCGAGACTCACACAACAACGGACGGAACGTCTGCCACGGTCAATGCTGGCCAGGGTGAGACGTTCCTTTGCAGTCTCGATGCAGGCGCTTTCTCCTGTACGGACTCCGATCAACAACTCACCTGTTACGGATGGGCGAATTGCGCGGCGCTCGATGCGGTAGGCGGTTTCTCGCCTGCCGAAATTACCGGTAACACCCAGTCGCCGGTTAGCGAACCGGGCAGCGTCTTGCTGCTCGCGATTGGACTCTCTATCGTTTCCTTGGCGGGATGGAAAGTGCGGGGTCAAGTTTGGCGGCGCGTTCGGCGCACAGGGATGGCGTGCAGGTAGAAGCGCCGATTCGATTCACCCGGCGACGTGCTTCGTCGTAATTGAGTGTCGGGCAAAGTTTGAGAAGTTCGCGCATGGCAACCGCTGTCGGAGATGACGCAGGTGGTTTACCGGGCAAAGCGAAATAGTCATCAAGTGTTTTCATGGTTTGAGACTCGATTGTTGCAGCTCAACCACTAGATTCAGACGCAATTTGTGAAGCGCCTCGACGTGCTTTGTGAAAAACTCGAGATCGGCGTCGATGGAGGACATCTCCGCTTCGAGCCTTTCGCGTTCGCGCTCACTCATGGGCAGCGAATTAAACTCTCGCAAACGGTCCGCCAAATCTTTTTCCAAATACTCTCGTTGGTCTAGCACGTCACAGACTCGTCGCGCGGCCGCGTCGCGATGTCGAGCGCCGAAATTCTTTACGTCTTTCCGTTGCTCCCGCGCAACCCGCAGCTCATTGACCAAGTTGTGAATCTGCCCGCGTAGCTCCGTGATGCAGTCGCGTACATCGTCACGCCTGGTCCTTCGGTATTCGTCAACGATTTCGGGCATCAATCACTCGGTTGGTACCAGGGGCTCAAAACCCACGACCGGCTCACGCGCGTTCTTGAGGGCGAAATGGATATCCTGGGTGCTACGCAAGGCGAAGCGATAAAGAGAAAGAATGCTGCCTGTCTTAGGATCACGGAAGCGTACGCTGCGTTCGTCGACGTCGATAAATTCCGCGCCAGCACTCTCGACGATTTGTTGATAGTTCGTCATGCAAGGAATCCCGAATTATTCAGCGCGATTTGAGCGCGAAGTGCTGGCACGAGACGGTCAACGAAAGCCTGTGCGCATTCCTCGTCGGCGTCGCGAAGGCAAGGAAACGTTCGCACGGCGGCCTCGGCAATGATTTCCGCATCGGCCTGCTGAAATGCGCCGATGCGATCGCAGAGAGCACGCGCCAACTCGACATACTTATCCGTTTCCATTTTCGTTTCCGTGGAGCAGATGTGACACCGTTGATTGATTCACTTTGAACCTTCGCGCCGCGGAGACTTGATTTAATTCGCGCGTTCTAATTAGCATGCGAATTGTTTGAACATCCTTTCGCGACAGCTTGGGTTTGGGCGCAATTCGCGGCGGTGGCGCCGTGGTCGCCAGCGGCAGCATTTCTGTGAGGCGAGCTTTTTTCGCTCGAAAGTCAATTATGGCGCATTCGAGAATTTCAGCAGCGAATGCCGAAATCGACAGGATATCCGCACCAATTCGACCGCCATTTGCGGCGTCGAACATCGCCTTGAAGTCCGCAAGAAAGTTTCTCCGGATGGAGATGGTCAGTTTTGCGCTGGGCTGGCGGCGGCTCATGATTTTCCCGAGAGTTCCTTACGAAACTTTTTCAGCCAAATCGGTGATACCCCGTAAGTCTGGTAGAGCTGCCAATTCGAATGTCCTCGCCGGATAGCATCTGCGATCCTCTCGCGATCCTGGTCAGTCAGCCGAGCGCTCGGCATCGACGAAACATACCCGAGTCTCTTCAGCGTTCGGAATGCGCATCGGCAAATTTTTCGGATGGTTCCGGAATGATGCCCCTCTCTGATGAGGGAGAGGATTTGTTCGCGCCGTTCGTCCGTCAACGGAACGCCTGGACCGGGCTCGTTCGATGGTCGCCGAACGCGACGAGGCTTTGCTTGCGGTGGAACTTGCGGGCGCATCGTCGAGCTGCGCAGCGGTGTCGCTCGCGGGCAGCGTCGCCGCGCAACCGCTAGGCGAAGCATCTCGAATCGGTCGGCTTTTTGTTCGCGCGTCAACTGTTTTACGGAATCGTGATTTGCGTCCACGTTCCGACTGCGGATTTGAACCACAAACCCGGCGTCGTGTAATCGTGATAGAGCGACGACAGAGCGCAGTTCGCGACGTTCGGGTCAGTGCTGTTCGCCGGTGATCCCGAGCCGTACAAATGACAAATCGGCGGCGAACCTACCGGGCCAGGACTTCCCAAAATCTCTCCGTTTACGATTTGCATGTCAGCTCCTACTCGGTTTCGACGGCAACCATTTTTTCAAATTCAGGCGGCACGCCCGGTCGCTCGATGTTCGGTGCACCATAACGCGGCACAGGGCGAATATTCGCAGGAGCTTCGGGAGTTATGCCGGAAACATTGTCGGGAACAAGCGCTGCGCCTCTTGCTGAATCGCTCATCGCGGCTTTTGCTGCGGGCTCGGCACCATCGCTCAGACACTTCGCGCAATCGGTGTGAAATTCGCCCATGCTTACGCACTCGTCGGCCATTGCGTTGTGCTCGCCGGCAGCGGACTCGAATAGGTCCATTGCCTCGCCGCCTTCGTCCATCTCAGATTTCGCTGCCTTGTGCATCGCCGCGAGTTTGTGAAAGTGTGCGGACATCGACTTGTGAAACTTCGCGCGCGCCAGATGGTGTTGACTGGCCCGAACGTGGAACGAATGTAAATGCTCTTTGACGCTCGCCATGTTTTCCCCTCTCGATTTAGGTTTCTCGGTACGTCCGAACACAGACGCCGTGCTCGTCCATTACGGCGCACACGACCGCGCCGCTCGGAAACGTGGTGCGCTCGATCCTCACGCCTTTTTCAAGACGCCGTGTACCGTTGATTTCTTCGTCCCACGCCGACGGTGCGGTCGCCTTTGAAGCGATCCCCTTGTAAACGCCCTAGCATCGCGCGTCGAGGTCCGCAGTCTCAGCCGCCAATGCGTCCGCGTTTCCACGTCGTCCGAGTGCGCCTCGCAGCTCCGCAGTCTCAAGAAATTTCCCGAAGAGGTCCGGTACGTCGCGTGAAGGGCGTTCATCGTCCTGGCCGTCCTGTCCCATCGTGAAAAGCGCCAGATTTGCTTCTTGAGTATTCATGCCTCACCTCGTTTTCAGCTCTGACCACGCTTTCAAAATTCGGCTGCGTTCCGCCTGCAACACCGTGAGTTGCCGCAAGAGTTGATTCCAGTGCTCGCGGGCTTGAGCTGCTTCCAGCACATCGGTGCCGCGCGTAATCATCCGACCGTCAACGAAACCGAAATTCCTTGTCCGAAAAGTCCGCATCGCTTCGGTGTGAGAATCGAGGGCAACGTTCGCGGCGGCGAGCTGCTCGAGCAGGAGTTGCTCGGGATCCGCAACAATCAGTTCCGGCGTTGGCGGCGGCTCCGGCGTTCGAAAAATGTTCGAGAAGAAATTCACGGCTCGGATTTCAGTACGGGGAGTATGCGAGCGCAAGAAAATTCGACGGCGTCCGATAACTTTTTTTGCCGTTCGCATGCGTTCCGTGGTTTCATCCGGGGATGCCTCACGAATGCAGCGTTTGCAATTCGCCGATCCTTCGCGAAATCAACGATGCTCTTGCGAAAAACGAACCGCTCCGGTCCATCGCAAAACGCTCGGGCTTCAGTCGGGCCGGTTTGTCGCGCCATGCTCGACGCTGCATCGGTCGTCAGCGCGTCGAACTGCACGGTTCCATGCTCGGCGACCTGGCCAACGGTGCCAAACTCGTAGTCGTCTACCCCAACGAACGCGGCGAATACATCGATCCGCCCGGAACCACAGAATTCGATATCGCTTTGGAAGTTCACTACGACCCACCGTTGCCGCCCAAACCCATTCAGAAACCCGCCGAAACCACTCCGAAGTAGCCCTGTCTCACCTTCCACCCAGCCGCGAGACTGTCTCGCCTTGTCTCGCGCCTGTCTCGCAAGACTTTGTGGGCGCAATTCGATGATTTTGGCCGACCGATGCCGAAAGTTATGAGTGAAGCGGATTAGTGCGAATAGGAAGCTCGTAGGACTCTTGAAACGGTGATCGCAGCCTCGCGGTGTCCCGGCGGTGTACCTGACAAACAGATTCAAGCTAACCTATTCTATACACGTGCTTTGATTCATAGACCTTCTGGCCAGTGAGCAGAGAGCAAGGCAAACCTCGTGCGAATGTAGACTGTGCGCGTGCTATGCGTGCGGCATTCGGGCTGCAATTGCGACCGCGGGCATATTCCACGGGCCTTCCAACGCTTCCCGCTCCTACCAGTGGCCGGGTGCTATCCCGAAGTCTCGCTTACGACCACGCGCGAGCTTTTTTTTGAAATCCTTCGCGTCCAGACAAACCGATTCCCCTGCCAATCTTGAGAAGCTCTGCGATTCTCAGATGAGCTGCGTGCCAGCCCGTGCGTCCAGTTTGCCAGTGCTGGACCGTTGCTTCCGGCTAACGAGTACGCGCCGATGAGATTGCCTATGGACCAGGACGTATCGGGTGAAACGACGCGCGAATCAAAGCACGTCGAGTGCAGGATCGACTAACCTGCCCGTTGCCTGGGATGCGATGGCGAGTCGCACGCCGGTTTCCGTTGCACGACCTTGCTACTCTCGGGTGGTTTGAGCGAAACAGAGCCGCTCGGGTCAACCGAAGCCGAAGACCCGCAAACGGCGCGACGGTGAGAAAAATCAGGCGGGGGAAAACTGAGGCGGTTCTCATTGCGCTTGACACGTCTTTCCGGTTGCGCGATGATTCGTTCACTTTCCGATTCAGTTTTCCACTGCCGCTCTCTTCCGGGGGCGCAGTGTGCCCGCAGAGATTCACAAAGAAGATATGCGAACACAATCGCAAGATATGGGGTTTAGTGAACGCGTCCTACGAATCCTCACGCGTCCATTCGCGTAAGCGCACATCCAACGAAAACCACTATTAGTTGCGCTTACGCGTAACACGGCGTTTTGAACGAGTGTTACGAAATGTGTTACGAAATTCCCGCTGAGTTCTGTACGCCCGCTGCTTTTCTGCATTGCTGATGTACTTACGGGGACGCCCGGGTGCGCGGCGTATGGACGTGAGAGGTAGTTTATCTCTGCGGGAGATCAACACAGTGATAGCGGCGGCGACTTCCTTCACGCCGAATTGATTTTCGAGGTTCCGAATCTGCTGATCGACGTCAAGCGCCGCGTGTTCTTGCATTCGCGTTTCATTTCGCCGCTTCGATTAACTGCGAAAACGTTCTCACCGCGGCGCGCGCCGCCGCGGTCCGCGCTTCCGATTGCCGGGCACGACCCTCGATGCCTCAATGAATGCCTCTAAATCGGCGGCGCGGTAGCGTACCTTGCCCGCGAGTTTGAGATAGGCCGGACCACGCCCGCGGGTTCGCCACTTGTTCAAGGTCTGAGGTTTTGCAAATAGCCGTTTGGCGGCTTCGGCTTCGGTGAGCAAGACATTCGAATCCATTTTCTGTCCCTCCGGTATACACAGATTCTACGGTCGGTTTTTGGGCGGATTGACAAAACTTAGCGTGGGAATTGCGGAAAAACCGCAAAAAGACGGGGCGAAATCGCTATTGACACGGTTCTGGAAATGGCGAGAAATCCGCTTATGCGGTGAGGACGCGCTGCCGTTTCGGGGCTGCGAGTCTCGCGCGGCGCTTTGCCGCCTTCATCATTTCGACCATTTTCGCTTGGCCGGTTTTGCGGGCCGCGCGTGTCGATTCATCGCAGAGTTTGGCGTAGACGAGGGTGCTCTGCATCGAGCGATGTCCCAACGCGGCGGCAATTTGTTGCAAGCTAACACCGTGAATCGCCATGTAGGACGCGACGGTTCGTCGCAAAGAGTGAATGCGAATATGCGGGATCCCCGCCCGCTTGCGGAAAGCATCCCACGGTTTTTTCAGTTCGATCAAATGCCCGGTCGCACCAACACCAGGAAAGACATAGATTGCGCCCTCAACCTTTTCGGACTCTCGACGCTTAAGGACTTCGAGCGCTGCAGGCAGCAATTGCACGTTGTAAGACTCGCCCGCTTTCGGAAATGGTACACGCCAAGTTTCCTGCTCGAAACTGACATCCTGCCAGCGCATCGAGAGGATATCTCCGCGGCGCGCACCCGTATTCATTGCCACGATGAGGAAGTCACGCAGGTCCACGTGCTTCTCGTCGTCGAGCGCCTTATTGAATCGAACCAGCTCCGCGGGTTGTAGGTATTCTTCGCGCGCTTTTTCTTTGTGAAGGCTCACAGATGTCGCGGGATTCGTAGCTGGCCAAAAATTTATCTGACCGTCGAGACTCTCGGAACTCCAGTTGAAAACCGCGCGAACAAACTCTACAGCTCGGTTCGCCAGGTAGTGCCGGTCGCCGCACGCATTCTTGACCGTGAGCACATCCTTGACCGTGATCGCATCCAGCTTTCGGTCCAACCATTCGGAGAAGTGTCGCTTCAGCATCCAGCGAACCTGATACTCGGCCTTCGCCGGGTTGTTTGCTTCGGGCGCGACTCGATTTGCGATGTAGCTCTCTACCAATTCGCGGAACGTCGGCACGCCCGCGGGCGCGCGCCGCGGCTTTCGCTCAAACGGATTTGCGGTCGCGTATTCCGATTGCTTCCAAGCAGCGGCCTTCCCCGCCCATGTTTTTGCTGCCGTGCGAGCGTCGGCGACACTCACAGAGGGAAACTCGTCCAGAGCGCGAAACACTTGCTTGCCATTGACCTTGGCGCGCCAAAAAAAGGATTCGCGCCCGCCTTCAGCAATGGAACCAACGCGCACACCAAAGCCGGTCACCTCATCATCGAGCACCTGAATCCGTTTCTTAGCGGGAACCAACTTGAGGACGGCCTTTTCCGTGAGGTTCATGGGCTTTCTCCCGGTACACCGCTGGTACACCTGAGACCGTCTTTTGCGTCTTTTTGCGTCCGCACATTGGCCTTCAGGTACACCGAGAGTATGACTAAATGTCTCTTTTGTCAATGAATTGTCTTTCTGTGGACCAGAACGTCTTGCAGACCGCTTTGCCTACGAACCAGAAGGTCGGAGGTTCGACTCCTCTCGGGCGCGCCATTCTTCGTAGATTGCAAGCCGTTCACAACTGTTCCTGCGTCATTGTAACCGAGTCGCTAACGGCGTGAGCGAAGCTGCCACAGGTCGCAAGTCGCCTAGAAAGACCAGCCAATTCCCGAACTGAATCCCAGCTCATTCTTCTTTGCCGTTACGGGTGGTTGGCTGTCAAAGTTATCCCAAAAACTGAAAGCGAGATGAAAGTTGTTTCGCAACTTGATTGTGAGCGAATTGTTAGTCGTCACCCGCAGGCGACCATTATCTGTCAGCCCCGGAAAAGCCAGCACCTGAGAATCGAACTCTCCAAAGTTGAAGCGAACATAGTGGTACTGCAAACCCGCTACCGCTTCAATATTCTGGTCCGATGACGATTTCGCCGTGCTATCAAAGGACTCATTAATAAAGACGACGCCGCCAATCCACGAGAGATTGCTATTCGTCGTTCGTTTCAAATAGCGGCCATACGCACCGCCAAGCGTTGTCCGCAGGTTCAAATCTTGCTGGCTGCTGTGAAGAAAATCGGATAAAGCCAGAACATAGGAGTTTCTGTTTAGATATTTCGCAAATATCGTCTGCAAATCTTGACGATTCGTTTTGGATCCTCCCGACTGCCCTCCAAAGGTGCTATCGAAAGCTGTCGCAGCCTCCCATCCTGTCGTCTTATATGCAGCACTTGTGTCAGCGTCCAACGTCGATTGACTATTCCCGCTTGTAAAGCTGTAACCGAAATCGATAGAACCCTGAAGCTGTCTCCAGAAAGTAGGCTTGCGCGTGTCGATGGTCGTGATATCGGTCGAGCTGAGTTGCACTTCCTCTGTCGCTTCGCGGATCAAAATGTCGTTTGTCTTCCCTGGCTCTACGGGTACCTTCTCAATCTTGCCTTCCAGTCGACGACCGTTGTTTAACGTAATTCGATAGGTAGCTGTGCTTTGCACCGACTGAACTTGACTCCAATCCAGTCCGATATTACCGGACACATAGTCCGTCTCGATGAACAGCAGACCGTTTTCGAGGCGCTTCACTTCCCCGGTAAAGTGATCACCGTTGTTCATGATGACTACGTCTTTTCGCTTGGCTTGAGCGGAGACACAGGTCAATGCGACAACAGGCACCAGCAGAACGATCCGGCATACCAAAGAAAACGGAAGTACTCCTAATCTCATGTTTGGCTCCTACAAATTGCGGCGCCCGCGTCCGAAAACGGTCACAACAAACTCTCTGGTCGCTTGGTTCTCACGCGACCGATCTAAAAGTAGAGACTCAGTATCAAGCCTGCGGAGTTTACCTGCTGATTTGGGCTTTTGCCCGTGTTGTTCTCATGCTCATAGTACGTGTCGAACTCGGCGTGCTTCCCCGCTGGGAAAATGCAACCCGCGTACAGTGCGGTGGTGCTCCACTTCTCAAATTTACTCTCGTAAAAGGCCTCGGCACTTACGTAGGGAGCCGGATGATAGGAATGAATCGTGATTCGATGCTCCACCGTTAGTTTGTTTCGATACCGCCAGGTGAAATTTCCCTTGGACCAATCAAGATCCGCGCGGTTTCTGTCCGAGATCAGAATCCGCCCTTTCATGGGGATGTGAAAAGTAACCACCGGTTCCATGCGGTTCGTCGGTGCGCTGTCCGGCGTCGCCAAGTACCGGTATCCGATTGACACGACGAGTGGCCTTGATTTGGCAAGATCGAGATCGAACTTGGCGAAATCTTTCAGCTTCAGCAGCGGCTTCAAGTAAAACGATATGCTGGGCCCCAGCTCTGCTTGAGTGGGCTCGCCGCCTTCCCTCGTCTGTTTTGCTTGAAATTCGAATCGAATATCGGAATGGAGTTGTACATACGCGTCGACTTCGGGCAGAAATTCTGTCGATGAACTTTGCGCGAAGACGGGCACACACGGACACAGCACGAGAAACGACGCAAGCAGAAGCTTCGAAACCGAGGGATTTCTTAGAAATCTCTTCAGTCCCACGAGAGCAAATTGCAAGAGCAGCTCCAGGTTAAGTCAGATCCTAAATCATGAGATGAGTCGTAACCATCGGCACTCACCGAAGGCGGTCCCTTATTGCGACCCGTGAGGGGATGGATCCTTCACGCAACGGAAACCAAGGTGATTTGTCCCCGTGCTAACTTCACCCTTGCCCCTCGTCCCTACCATGTACCTTGAGCAATATTGATCGGTGCATAGGAACGATCCTCCGCGATGAGTCTTCTTGCGTTCATTCGGCTCCGCTGGATCATATGGATTCGCGGGACCTTTCGGGTTTCGCGCCACGCCGCCCGCGTTCGTTAATTGCTCATAGTAGTCCGGGCGGTACCAGTCGCTCGTCCATTGCCACACGTTTCCCGCCATATCGAATAGCCCATACCCGTTAGGAGGGAACCGCCCGGCTCCGGTGACCCCTATATATTTATCTTCACCGGTATCCTTGTAGGGAAACGTCCCCTGAAAAGTATTCGCCATCCATTTCCCTTTCGGTCGAAACTCGTCGCCCCACACAAACGGCTTGCCAGTAAGGCCGCCCCGCGCCGCGAATTCCCACTCAGCTTCTGTCGGCAAACGCTTTCCAGCCCATTTCGCATAAGCCACAGCATCCTCATACGCAACTTGTACAACCGGGTAGTCCGCTTTTCCCAGAATGCTGCTATGTGGGCCTGCGGGATGGCGCCAGTCCGCACCATGGACGTAAGCCCACCATTTATAGTGATCATCCAGGGAAACCGCGTGATCGGGAGGCGAGAAAACCACGGAACCTGCCACAAGATTCTCTGGTGGCGCGCCCGGAAAATCTTCCGCCTTGGGTTTGCGTTCTGCCACCGTCACATACCCGGTAGCCTTCACGAATCTTGCGAACTCCGCATTCGTAACGTCAGTCTTATCCATCCAGAATCCGTCGACGTACACACGATGGATCGGTCGCGAATCAACCGTCGCTTGCATCCCAACGGCGTCTTTTGTCGGCGGGTCCTGCGCCCCCATTGAAAACTCACCGCCCGGAATCCAGGCCATTCCAACAGGGCCAGAGCCTTTGGGAGTGTTCTTGTTTTCTACCGTAGGCGCGAATCCATTAGAGGCGCTTGGTGAACCTCCCGAGTTCGCTGCGTTCGGAAATTTGTTCGCATGAACGGTGTCGCGGCCGCCAGATTGCCAGAGGGCGAGTCCTGCCACCAGTATCGTGGCGATTGCGATGATCTTTAGACGGTTCCGCCCCAGATCGGCTCGTAATGAAAGAAGTGAATCCCTCTCTGCGATCGATAGCTTTGCCGTTGCTCGCATGCTGATCCTCAGTGGCCTTTGAAGTCAATTGTTAAGAACGTTATATCGTCCTGCTGCCCCTGTCCTCGAGGTTGGCCCGACCACAAAGACAATTCGTCGAGCAACGCCTCCGAGAACTCGTTCGTTCCAGTCGAGCAGTTCGATTCCAGGAATCGTTTAAAGCGCTCTGCTCCGTACATTTCCCCAGAGGGATTGCTCGCCTCAAGAATACCGTCAGTGTAAGGAACGACTCTATCGCCGAACTGCATCGTCGCTTCGATTTCGTCGTAGGATGCGTCGGCGAAGAGCCCGAGCACCAATCCGTTCTTCTCTAGTTCCTCGGCGACCCGCGTCGAGGCCCGCCAAAGGAGAAGAGGCGGATGCCCTGCGCCACCGTACTTCATGATTCGCCGTTCCATATCCAAGAATATGTATGCTGCAGTGACAAAATGAGTAGTAAATTTTCCGCAAAGAGCGTGATTCAATCCTGCGAGTACAGCTGAGGGGCTCGAGGCGTGCGCAAATTGGGCAGCCAGAGCCATCTGCAACATGGATGCGATTAAGGCGGCGGGCAGGCCATGCCCCGTAGCATCTGCGATCAAAATCCCCACATGCTTCTCGTCCACTACTATGAAGTCGTAAAAATCACCAGCTACCGAGCCCATTGGAACGAAGCGAGCCGCGATTTCAAGCCCCGTGATTTTCGGAGTTTCGTGCGGAAGGATTGCCAGTTGTATTTTCCGCGCCATTTCCAATTCACTGTTTATTGAAACGAGCTGCCGAGAGAGTTGTTCGCGCGCTTCTCGAAGCATCAGGTGAGTATGAACTCGAGCTTTCACAACGGCGGCCAAGAAAGGCTTGTGGATATAGTCTACAGCTCCCATTTCGAACCCTTTCGTCTCATCATCCGCTTCGGTCTTTCCCGTAAGAAAAATCACGGGTATATCCTTGGCCTCTGGCGTGGCCTTCATGATGCCGCAGACTTCATAACCATCCATATCCGGCATCATGACGTCGAGTAGAACCAAGTCGGGAAAAGGCTTTACTTTCATCAAATCCAACGCTTTGGCTCCGCTGGTAGCGACTCGGATCCTGTAGTCGTCTTTCAGAATCGCGTGCACCACTTGAATATTAGCTGGCGCGTCGTCCACTACGAGTACAGTCCGTTTTTCCGGCACGTTAGTCATGAACGTCTTGGCCGCTCGCGCCGGGTTTCCTCGCGATTTGGTCTAAGATTGAAAGCGCTTTGGCAAAATCGAACTCGTTGATCACTCTGCCGAGAGCATCCAGTTGGTCTTTGTCAAAGGCGCCTGAAAGGGAGTTCTCAAGGTCTATGAAAGCTTCTATGGCATCACCGTCGCTCAATTCCAGGAGAGCACGGAGACGCACGATGGCGGCCAGCGCTGCTTCCGTTTTGAATTCAGATCGCCCGCCGCTCGGCGCTTGCACTTGCGGAACTGACTCGGGTAGCTCTCGCTGAATCGACTGGACCTGGCTGTTTAGCACACGGGTGAACTCGGCAAGTAACGGTGAGATAGAAGAGTGATTCTCACGAATTGCCCTTTCCAAGTTATCTGCTGCGGTATAAACCTCGCCGATACCAATATTTCCGGCAACACCCTTTACCGTGTGCGCGAGGCGCTCGGCCACCTCCCGGTTTCCACTTGCGATTTCAGTTGAGATCCGTGAGGCTAAATCACGGTGTCCCGCGGCAAACTGTGCAAGTAAGTCCCGGTAGAGACGCCTGTTTCCTGCGACGCGCTTGAGGCCGCCGACCGTATCTATGCCGGCAATTTCCGGGAGAATTTCTTCGGCGATTCGCTGCGCCGGTTTCGATTCATTCCATACAATTTGTCCTTGCGTGGGCTTCGCCCAGCGGATGAGCGTAGCGAAAAGCGCGTCCGGATCGATGGGCTTGCTCACGTGATCGTTCATCCCGGCTGCCAGGCAACGATCGCGCTCTTCCACCAACGCATGCGCAGTCATCGCGATAATCGGCAGATCTCGAAGGTACGGTCGGGCACGGATGAGCTTTGTGGCCGTGAATCCATCCATTTCGGGCATCTGCAGATCCATGAAGACGACATCAAATGGCGGGGGCCCATCGCGTTCTGTCAGAATCTTTACGGCTTCGCCACCATGTTTCGCAATCCTAACATTGGCTCCCGCACTTTCGAGAAGTTCAGTCGCAACCTGCTGGTTTACTTCATTGTCTTCGACTAGCAGGATTCGGATCCCTATTACGTCATGAGATAAAACGTCAGCTTTGGCAGGACGCGATCTGCCGCCTTCCTGGCTCACCGCACCGAACATGTCAACCAAGGTGTCATAAAGCAGGGACGGACTGACCGGTTTTAATAGATAGCCGTCGATCCCCATCGCCTCCGCTTGAGCTTGAATGTCCTCTCGCCCAAACGCAGTCACCATCACGATCTTGGGCGCCTGTTTCACGAGATTATCGCGCAAGATAATGCGACTTGCCTCCAAGCCGTCCATGCCCGGCATCTGCCAGTCCATCAAGAGCATACGGTACGGGTCTACCGAATCGGCGGACGTCACTTTCTGGATCGCCTCCTCGCCGGAAGAAGCTGATTCGGCTCGCAGGCCAAATCCGCGAAGTGCATCGGAGAGGATTATCCGAGCCTGTTCATTGTCGTCGACTACCAGAACGCGCATATCTGCCAGGTCCGGAATAACGCGTCTGCGCTTTGTCTGTTCAGCTGAAGTGCCGAACCGTGCGGTAAACAAGAATGTGCTTCCCGAGCCGAATTTGCTCTCGGCCCAAATTTCGCCGCCCATCATTTCAACAAGCCTTTTCGAGATCGATAGACCAAGTCCGGTTCCGCCGTACTTTCTCGTGGTGGAAGTGTCGGCTTGGCTGAACGGTTGAAACAATCGGGAGGTCTGCTCCGGAGTCATTCCGATTCCACTGTCGGTTACTGAAAATTTCAATTTGACCCGATCCGAATCTCTCTCTTCAATCGCGACTGTTACAACCACCTCTCCATGTTCGGTAAACTTCACCGCATTGGTGACGAGATTGATCAGAATCTGCCCAAGCCTCAACGCGTCTCCGATCAGATTCTGCGGAAGATCGTGCGTCGCGCCGATAAGGAACTCCAGATTCTTATCGTGAGCTTTCTGACTGACAACCGATGACACATTATCGAGAACACTTTCGAGCCGGAACTCCGACTTTTCCATATCCAGTTTGCCGGCTTCAATTTTCGAAAAGTCCAGAATGTCATTGATGATTCCGAGAAGAGCCTGCGCCGCAACCTTGGTTTTCGTCAGGTAGTCGCGTTGCTTTAGTGTCAGGTCTGTCTTCAGGGCGAGATGAGTCATACCGAGTATGGCGTTCATCGGTGTCCGGATCTCGTGGCTCATGTTTGCGAGGAAGTCAGACTTGGCTTTGGTGGCGGCTTCTGCAACTTCCTTTGCTGCGAGCAGTTCCGTCTCCAGCCGCTTAAACTCCGTAATATCCTGCGAGACGCCGTACATGTCGGTCGCCGTCCCGTCGGCGTCTCGCTGGACGTGCCCGAGTGCGTGAACCCACGCGATACGTCCATCGATCGGACGTTTATACGCAAAGACCGTGTCGTAAGTGGCTCGCGTGCCTTCAACTGCGGCATTAAATGCCTCGCGCGCCGCTTTGGCCGCAGTCTCGTCGCCCTCACTCGCGTGAGCGAACATCTCGTCCAGCCGGTAGCGGTAGTCTGGCCGTGGAATTTCACCAAAAACTTCCACTCGGCGGGGCGACGAGTTATACCAACCCGAGCCGTCCAATGGGACGTGCCAGTAGCCCGCTTTAGAAAGTTCAAGCGCGGTGTCCGCAAGAAAGTTCGCGCGACGGAGTTCTTCCTCCCGCTTCCGTAACAGATCTTCCGCAGTCCTGCGTTCCGTAATATCTTCCTGCAAGGAGGCTACATACTGCGGTCTGCCCGCGGCATCTCGGAGCAATGAGAACCTCACGCTCGTTATGGCGATGCGGCCATCTCTGCGAACCAAGCGTTGTTCCCACTCATCCTTGTCGCGCTTCCCTTCGACAAGTTCGGAATATCGTCTGGCATCCGACGCACTTTCATCAGGATCGGTAATCTGGTCCCACGTCTCCAGGCGGCTTAACTCTTTCTCGGAGTATCCCAGCATTTCTTGCAAGGCGCGATTGGGACTGAGTTCCTGTTCATCGATCTTGAAGACACCAATCCCGATCTGAGCATTTTCGAAGATTGAGCGGAAAAGCTGCTCGCTCTCCCTTAATCTTTGTTCGGCCCGCTTGCGGTCGGTGATGTCCGTAAATATTCCGGCCGTCGCATAGATAACGCCAGCGCCATCGTAAAGCGGAAATTTAATCGAAATATAGTCGTGGGGCCCGTCGAGATGAGGAGCCGTTTCTTCAAACTGTATGGCCCGGGCGGCTTGCAGTACTTCCCTGTCATTTGCTCGAAATCGATCGGCAACCTCCCCGGGAAACAAATCGTGATCGGTCTTTCCAACAACTTTCGATCGATCAAGCCCGAAGATCTGCTCAAAACGCCGGTTAATTCGCAAATAGCGGCCATCGAGATCCTTTACCTGAACAACGGCAGTCGAATTATCTAGGATGCTCTGCAGTTCCCGGTCGGCAGCCTTGCGATCCGTAATATCTGACACCGTAACAACGGCTCCCGTGATTTTTCCGTCTTCCAGGATCGGAAATGAGGAGTACTCGACAGGGAGAGCGCTGCCGTCCCGCCTCCAAATAACTTCATCGTCCACGCGGCAACCCTCGCCCTTGGTGAAGGCGCGATAGACGGGGCACGCATCCACGGGATAAACAGAGCCATCGGGCTTGTGATGGTGTACCAACTCGTGCATATTCCGACCTAATGCTTCCTCTGGCTTGTAACCAATCATTTCGCAGGTAGCTCGGTTTATGAACGTGCATTTCCCTTGCGTATCGATCCCATAGACGCCTTGGCCGGTGAATTCCAGCAACCTTTCCAATTGGCGCGCGACGCGGTTCTGTTCTTCCTGCGCGCGCTTGCTGTCCGTGATGTCTTCGGTCAAGGATGCGATGTACTCAGGATTTCCCGCTGAATCTCTGAGCAACGAGAAGCGCGCATTTGCAATTACGACACGCCCATCTCTGCGAATGAAGCGCTGCTCCCATTCATCCTTCTCGCGCTTCCCGTCCACGAGTTCGGCATACCGTTGCGCTCCGGCTGTACGTTCGTCCGGATGAATGATCTCGTCCCACTTCTCGAGACGATTCAGCTCTTGCTCGGTGTATCCCAACATCTCCTGGAAGGCGCGGTTGGTGAAAACTGCCTGCCCATCGATCTTGAAGAAGCTTATTCCGATCTGAGCATTCTCAAAAATCGACCGGAAAAACTGTTCACTCGGCCTGACGTCTTTCATGTCGATCGGATCTGAGGCGCTCATTTCCTTTGTTCGCGAACAAGTTGGACCGCGGCGTGGGACTGAGTAAAACGCGGCACTCTGAATGACGGGGCTGGGTATGGGGATTCAAGAATATCGATGCGCATGAGCAGTCTTGAGAGTGACTATGGCGTGATTCTAGTGATTTCCTTCACCAGCGCCTTCCGATTGGCACGGGAAGGCGCTTAGCTGAAATGGCGGGACTATTAGCCGCCGAGTCTCTGGTAATTGGAATTTGTCGTGGTTACGACCAGTTCCTTCGCGGTGGCATTCAAAACTGTCTGCTGAGCGTAGTTGGGACCGCCTGGAACGCTGGACATTTGAACCTGTAGAGTTACCGCATCTTTCGCTTGACCCATGTAGGTGTTGACACTCAACGCCATGATCTTTTTTGTGTTGGTGTCAAACGTCAGCGTCATGCGATCGCCGGGCTGGGCGTAATCGGTAAAGGTCAGGTTCACGGCACCACCGGAGGGATTCAGCGACATTTTTCCAGCTTGAAAAGCTTGCTCCATTTTCTGGGGGTCGGGCGGCACATACATAGCGAGGACGCCTTTCACATCTTCCATGTAATCCATCATCTCTTCTTTTTTCTTCGCAATTACTCGTTGCTTCACTCTCCCGCCGCTGGGCTGTTCCGGAGGAGGACCTATCGGAGTCTTCTGGACCTGTCCGTCAGGGCCGTACTGGCAGAGTTTTTGCGAGGCAGGTTTCGGATCGCCCTTCAGCGTGATCTCAGTTGTCTCGGTCCATTGATATTGCCGAAGTTCCTGTTTATTCATAGCGGCGGCTTGCTTTACAGCCGCAAGTTTCTGCTGCAACTCCGCATTCTGGCCAACCGCGGGTAGCGTAGTGGCAAGCAATACCGCACTAATCATTACGGCGCGTTTTCTGATCGACGAAAGACCGCCACCAACTGAGTGTTTACAGTCCACAGCTGCGAGTCCACGAATCATTCGCAATCTCCTTGGTAGAAATCGAATATTTTATCGCCTTCGCCCGCCACCACCACCGCCCCAGCCACCGCCGCCGCTGCTACCACCGTGCCCCCAGCCGCCGCTCGAGCGTTGCTGGGAGTAATTCTGGGCAGATTGTTCGCCTCTCTGCCTATTGTCAGCTTCCTGTTGCATGCCCTGCGTCTCGCTGCTCGAAGGGTGGTATGAGGAGGCTGAAGAAGAAGACGACGGGTGCTGGTCATAAGACGACGCGGAGCTAGATGAAGGATGTTGTTCGGACGAGCTTACCGAATTCCAGCTACCGTTGCTGCCGGCCTTTTGCCAGCCGCTACCGGTGTTCTTATAGACATTGCCGTCGGCGCTGGCGTACATATTGCCGTTCGCCCCTTTCGCCGCAGTAGCGCTATTTCCGTAGGCGCCACTCGCGCCGACAGCTTTTCCACCGGCCGATGTCTGCACGGATCCTGTGGTTCCCGCCGCGGTGGAGTAGTGCTGCGAGTAAGCACTCTCTCCGTTCTTCCCAACCGCCGCAGAACTCCCCCAGGAACTATAGCCATTCGAGCCTTGTTTCGTCGCGGCAGATGCTCCTGTATAGGGATTGTAAGCGGTCCCGGCAGACGCGTGGCCGTACGCGGTATTGACGGATGCGGTGTGAGTCGAGGTGCCAGTGTATGGATTGTACGACGCGCTTCGCGTTGCGGAGCCTCCGTAAGCTCCATACGCGGTCTGGGAAACGCCGTAGGCCCCTGTCGTAGTGTGGTAGGTAGACGAATAGCCGTACGTTGTCGGGTAGGGATGGTAGTAGGGGTATCCGTACGCCGGATGATAATAATATGGCGGATAGTAGTAGCCGGTTCCGCCAGCGACGACCGCCCCTACCGCCGCGCCAACTATGAAAGCTCCCATGTATCCGGCGGTATAGCTAGCCTGGACATTTCCGTCGGAATACACTTGCGTCACGTAGGTCACGTTGTAAACCGGAGAGCTCGGCGGAATCGTGTAGATCACTTGCGGAACGGTTTGTGCAGTCTGCCACGGCCCCTGCGGAGTCGTGGACATGAACCAGATCCCTTGCAGGCACAGGTAATAAAGATCGCCCACCTGTATCACTTTTTGCGCCGTGTTCGTCGCGTACGACATCGTTGTCCCGGAGATCGGTACAAACTGAGGCGCGCCGTCATACGTCACACTCGCCTTCGCCGCGGCAGCCGCAGCGTTCACGGTGATCGACGTGGGAACTTGGGCGATCATCACCGCGTCCTTGGCTTCTTCCGTTCCAGGAACTGACGAGAGCACCTGCCCGGCACCGCTACTCGGCGGAATGTGAGCGAAATCCGCCGGCAAATTTGAATTCGCAAAAGTCCACGGTCCCTGCAGGCTACTGGAGGAGAACCATCGGCCCGCGGTCATGTAATAAAACTGATTCGTTGGCGAATAGACGAAGACATAACTGTTCGTGTTGACGGCGTAGGAGAGCTGTGTTCCTGGAATGGCAGAGTAAACGGGCTGCCCATCGAAAAGTATGACGACCGACGGTGTGGTGCTAGAACACTGTCGGGACGCTAGAATCCGAGCTCGCCGGCGGAGGCACGAAACCCTTCAGGCTAGCCCATTGCGAATCCCTGACGACCGTGTCCATATCGTGCGGGAGCTTCACTGTTGCAGTCCACGGCCCCTGCAAACTAAACGACCGGAGCCACCGATTTCCGACGAGCAGGTAATACGCGCCTTCTTTATCCTGAAACAATGCCCAGTTCGTGTTGAAGACGTATTTCAATTTCGTATTCGGGATATCGGCAAGCTGCGGCTGCCCTTCTGTGCTCAGAAGAATCGCGGGCTGGTAGCTGACATAGATTTGTGGCGGGTCGTTATTGAGTTGGACGCCGACAGGCGGTGCCGCGGGTTTCGGAACACAGGCGACCAACCGCTGCATTGAAATCCAGACGCTCGATGGAATAAATGATGTCGCTAATTGCTGCATTTGTGCGGCGCTGCCAGGATCGAGGGACGGAAAATAGGCGTTCTTGATCGTCATATTCGAGATCAATACCATCTGAGTTTCCGAATTTACGCTCGTCCAACCGTGCATCAACAGCGCTCCGACAGTGGCCTTCCCTCCCGCTGGTGTGATCGATATGGCCATTCGCCAATCGAGATTTTCAAAATCGTTCCAGTTGTCGACCTGCGGCTGATAGTAAATGATCGTGCCCTGGGGTTTCGTGATTTGACGGGGCCATCCTGGATCCTGGGCGAACGCAGTGCCCAGAGAGGCAAGAAACAGCACAGAAACAGCGATTAGCTTATGCATTGAGCATTCTCCCGAAGTCCTGGATCTGCCGAGAAGGAGATTCCTCGCACCACGGTAATATCCACTCAAGCCTTCCTATTTCAGCGTAAACGTCGCGCCCAAAACCGCACCCGACGTAATCAAGTTTATGATCGTTCCCCCACTTCGATAGTCCACTGACAGATATCGGTAACCAGCCTGGAGTACTACTGTAGGTTTTATCCGATAGCCCAGAAGTGCGCCAAATTGATAGTCCAGTTGTGAACCAGTGCCCCAGCCACCGACGTCACCACCAATCGTCAGCAATATCTTAGGAGACAGATTTGCTAGAATTCGTCCTCCGACAAGCGGATCAACCCAATTCTGTGAGCTCGAGAAATTCAAACCCGTTACGGAGGGATTAAATTTTACGCTCTGCCCGAAGTACCAGTAGCGGAACCCTGTGAGAGCATCAACCTTAATCATCTCCGTATCGATCAACCGGTAGCCGATTTTGGGAGTCAGGAGAAATTCACTCCCATTAAGTCTTGCCGATATCTCCTCATCGGTGAGAGGGAGCCCTCTGCTGTCAGAGAGCCGGATCCACATCATGTCGACGGGCAAGACAATTCGTTTGTAGCGGGTGTCGAAGAGCCCCATCAGACCGAAGCGGAAATTCGAAAGAAGATCTCCGGGGGTGGCGTGGACGCTCACATCGTGACCATGCGCGCCAACCGTTCCGTGAACACCCGGAAGCCAAAGATAGGGGCTAATTGCGAAATGCCAATCGCTGGTGGGCTCCCCCACTTGCGGAGAAGCAGGAGTGGCAGGTGTCGCTACCGCGGGCAGTTCAGCTTCGGACGTAAGCGGCTGATCGGCGAACGGAAGAGCCGGTGCTGCGATCGAATCGCCCACATCAGACGCGAGAAGCACCGAACTGTGTTGCGAAGGGGCCAATTGAGCGTGGCAGAGGCCCGCTGCCACAAACGAAAACAGCCCCGTGACCAGTGCAACTCGAAATGCAAGAGCCGACAATGCATGAATATTCCTCTTCATATGATGTCCCTTCCTCCAGTCGTACAAAGTCAATCCGATGTGACAGGCTGTTATTGGTCCAGCTTCACTGGCGGTCCGCTCACTCGCTTTGCCTTTAGAGCGACGGTCACCTCGACGCGGTCGGCAATCTTGATGAAGGGAATGCCGCTATTCATCCCGTAGTCCTTACGATCGAAGGCCATTGTTCCTTTGATCTCGGCTGCGTTTGGCGCCTCGCGTGTAGCCGTCAGGTTTAGCGTCTCAGATTTCGTCACGCCGCGAATTGTAAAATCGCCCTGCACGTCGAAGGTAGTGGGACTAGTCTGCTTGATGCTCTTCGAGTGAAACGTAATGTACGGGTCCTTCTCGACGTCGAAAAAATCTTTGCTCTTCAGCTTGCCGTCCTTCATCCCGCTTCCGGTGTCCACGGAAGCTGCTTGAATCTTGATGTCGAGGACTCCCGTGCTGAGATCAGGAGAGGTAAACACAAGAGTGGCGTCCCACTTTTGGAAGGTACCTTCGAGAGCTACAGAGGCCTTCACGGAAAACTTAACAGTGCTTGTTTCCGGCGTAATCACGAAAACTGGAGCACCCTGCGCTCGGCTTACTGACGGGAAAATACCCGCAGCGACAACACAAACAACAGCCACAAACAAATTTCTTACCATGTCTTTCTCCTAGCCGCGCCCTTGATGGGCTGGTTTTGAATCGTCTTTAAAGAGCCGTCACGGAAGAAACGACCGGTCGCGATCGCTCTTCCGTTCGGCCCTATGATCGTCGACCTCAGAAATCGAGGTAGTTAGAACCGGAACACAACACCGGCCTGATACCGGAAATTGCTCTGGTTGTTGTTGCCGGCCGTGAACGAGTTTCCAAAACGTGTGAGCACATAGTCGACTTCGACTGGTCGGATCGCGATCATCTTGGTGACCGGTATATCGATGCCACCGCCGATGATGAAATCGAACGCATTATTGCTCGGCGACTTCGATGTGTTGAAAGTGCAATTTTCGCCGCACGCTTGAATTAGATTGCCGTTCACGTTCGAGTGCGCTCCGCCGAACAATGCTTCGACGAACGGTTCGAAATGATGCATCCGAACCTTGAACTCGGGACCGACGTTATAGGTGAAGAGGTTCGCTGATACGTTGCCTGTGCAGGTCCCCACTGGAACCCCTTGACTACGAACCGTATCATCTTCATTGCAAAACTGCGTGCCTGTTAGGTTGAACTCTCGCGTCTGACTACCGTAACCCTCGAATTCCGCCTTGATCCCAATCATCTTCGTGAGGAAGAACGTGGCTCCGCCGCCGCCGCCGTTGAGCGAGAAGCTCTGGATGATGTTATTGTTTTGAGGGACAAAACGCATGTAAGAATAGTTTATTGATACTTCAACTTTTGGATCATCCTGGGCAAACACGGCCGTTCCACATAGCAATACGAGCCCAAGAACGAATGCACTTCTGATTTTCAAGTGAAGCTCCTCTTTTTAAGTTTCCCGAAGATATCCCGGGAGTTGTTGAATGAACGCTGGGGCTACAGTGTACTAGTTTTAGGATGGATATTTCTTGAACATCTTGGCGACGCCCTTATCAACCAGCTGCATGTTTTTCTGCGAGTTCTTCTCGTTGAGGGTTCCTTGGCCCATGCCGCGCCACACCAGTTCTTTGGCCTTCACATCATAAATGTCGACGATCAGCGTGCCAATTACGTTCTGTTGCTGGCTAATCGATCCCATCCCGCCGCCGAGCATTCGCGTCCCGTACATGTTATAGGACGTCTGAGTTTTCATTCCGCCGCTGGCGACTACCACCAAATCGGGATTTTCGGTCTCTTGAACCAGCTTGAGGCCCTTGCTCTGCAGTTGGTTATCGATCTGAGTCTTGGCTTCCTGCGCCAGAAATGGACTGTTGATCTGGTTGGGGTTCTGCTGCTGTCCCCACGCATATGTGTGGTAACTGGAAAAATTCGCGGACGGGCTGGAAGTTACGTAGACGTCCTGCGCGGATGCCGCGAAAGCGGCGAAACAGATTAGCCCGACGAGCATGAGCATCTTAGTTTTCATTTCATCTCCTTTGCTTGTGCCGATTCCCTACTCGCTTCTCGTTGAAATCAGCGAATTGCGGCAGGCGGCCCTTGCGAGCCGCCGACCGCAAACGGAGTTGCTGTTAATTACTGGGGCCCTTGGAGGCCGCTTCCGCCTGGGCCATCTTGGCGGCCATTTCGGCTTTCAGTGCATCGAGGTTGAAACTTGCGCCTCGCTGCATCGGCGGAAATTCCAGGAATGTTTGGATTTCCTTGCCCATGACTTGCTGGACGAAGACGAAACGCCAGAATTGATACAAATACCAATCGCTGAAATACATGAGCGACCCATTCTTCGTCATGTCTTCTGGGAAGCCCATTTTCTCGTACGGATCGAGGCGCAGATTGATAATCGTCGGTACGTCGGGATGGTTCTTGACTCCCAGCCAGCCCTGAGGCTGATCAATGAAGCGATACTTGTAGTCGTTAATGCGCACCGCGCCGATCGTGCTTTCGCCTAGGTAGAAGATTTCGTGGCGATTAGACGGGCCTTTACCGGTGAGCATGGCGGTCTGATCATAGCCATCAAGATGGTTCTTGTAAGTTCGGTCGCCGAATTTCGCCCCTTTTAGCAATTGGTCGGTGATGTTCGGGTTTCCGGCGATAGAGACAAACGTGGGCAACCAGTCCAAGCCGGACATGATGCCATTCTGCTTGGAATCCGGCGCCACATGGCCGGGCCACCTGACGATGCACGGCACGCGGAAGCCACCCTCCATGATCGTCCCTTTCGCCTGTGCGAACGGCGTGGTACCGCCGTCGGGCCAGGTGAACGCTTCGGTGCCGTTATCGGTAGTGAAAACGACGATGGTGTTATCGTCCAGCCCCGCATCCTTGAGGTGTTGCATCACTAGGCCGATGTCGTCATCCAACTGCGCCATGCCGGCTTCTTCGATGCTCCAACCATTCTCGGCGTTCATCATCGCCGCGTATTTCGGCGAGAGGTGAGTGACGACGTGCATGCGGGTTGGGTTGAGCCAGACGAAGAACGGCTTGCCGTCGGCCTTAGCCTTGTCGATAAACTGGAGGGCAAGGTCGCGGATCGTGTCGTCCACTGTCTCCATGTTGTATTTGATCCCATTAGTCGGATGCGGAGGCAAGGGCCCTTCATCCTGAATCTTCTGCCTGCCAATCTTGCCCCAGCGCGGCATATCGGTGGAATCGTCTACATCCGTCGCCCAGGAATGAACCAGGTTGCGCGGCCCAACGACATTCAAGAGGTTCTGCGGATAGTTGGGGTGGAACGGGTCTTCCATGGCGTCGAGGTGATACAGATAGCCGAAGAATTCATCGAAGCCGTGGACGGTAGGCAGGAATTCATTCTTGTCACCAAGATGGTTCTTGCCAAATTGGCCGGTGGCGTACCCCATAGACTTGAGAATCGTGGCAGTTGTCACGGCCTCCGCCGGGATGCCGATCGCTGCGCCGGCCTGACCGACCGTGGTCATGCCGGTGCGGATGGGCAGTTCACCCATGATGAAGTTCGCGCGTCCCGCCGTACAGCTCGCCTCGGCGTAGTAGTCAGTGAACAGCATGCCTTCCTTGGCTAGCCTGTCGAGGTTCGGCGTCTTGCCGGCCATCATGCCGAGGCTATAGGCGCCGATGTTCGATATTCCGATGTCGTCACCCATGATGACGAGAATGTTGGGTTTCTTGTCCTGTGCTGATACGCGGGGCGATACTGCTAGGCCCAAAACTGCGAGACACAATGCGACTACGAGGCTGCTCTTTTCCATCCACTTCATAGAATTTCCTCCAGTTGCTCACTTGTCAGAAGAATCTAGCCGCAGATTTCTCCACAGGTGTGGGCGAAGACAGTATTCGCCCGGGGATACTGCCCTAGACGACACGTAGATGGAACCGTCAAAAGTAACGGTATGCTCAGTAAGGTGTAGGCTGTGGGCCTAGATTGCTAGAAGACTACTGGGAGGAGGGTGGGGAAACGAATACGCGCCCGGCAAGGGCCTCATTGAGGGCTGGAATCAGGTCACTGTCCATGAGCGCTTTCACTACGTAGCCCGAAGCGCCCGCCGAGAGGCAGGCAGCGATAATGTCAGCGTCTTCATGCACGGTGAGAAAGACGATTCTGGTCCCGTTGGCACCACCACTCTTGAGTTCCCGCGCCACTTCGAGTCCATTCTTGGACGGCATCGAAATATCCAGCACCGCCAGGTCAGGTTCAAGCTTGCGGATTGCATCGAGCGCGGCTTGCCCATCGCAGGCCGTGCCAACGACCTCAAAGGATCCCTGCAACAGCGCGGTAACCGCACTTAGCACCGAAGTAAGATCATCTGCCACGACCACTCGCTTGAGGCTCATCTGAACTCGTCCCCGAAGGTTTCCGCCAGCTGCGCTAGCCGAAGTAAGCGGATAGAGCAACTTCGCAGCCACGTAGCAAACCTTTGGCCGCGGGATTGCCCCTTTCGCGGCGCAAATACACTTCCGGGTCTACAGTGGTCGCAATCCGGGTGAAGGTCTATAGGTAGAACTAACGGTGCGGTAAAGAAATTCGGTGGAGGGAAATTATCCCGTGTTCGATCGCGTATTGGACGAGGTCGGCATTGGTTTTAAGGTGTAGCAGTTCCATTACGGCATACTTGTGTCCCGCAACGGTCCGTCTCGTAATATTTAGCTCGGTGGCGACTTCCTTCATCGATCGCCCTTCGGCTAATAGCTGAATCACTTCCCTCTGTCGAGTGGTAGGTTCAGGAGCACGCTCGCGATTCTTCGGCTCCCCCAGAGCGATGCTTTTCAGCCCTTCCGAAGCTCGGGGCGTCACATAAGAACCGCCTTTTAATACCTGATCGATGGCAACGGTCAACTCTGATGCTGCTGCCTCCTTCAGTAGAAAAGCAGAAGCTCCTGCCCGGAACGCTTCTCCGACGAGATAAGGGTCATCGTGCATCGTCATGAAAACAAGCTTTACGTTGGGTAACGCGTGTTTGAGTTTCCTACCTGCGTCAAATCCGTTCAGCCGCGGCATGGCAATGTCCAAAACTACAATGTCTGGTTGCAATCGGCCTGCAGCTTCGAGTAACGCCCGTCCATCGCCAACTGTACCGACAACTTCGCAGCGCGGCTCAATGACCCCTCGAAGGGCGTCGGCTAACATCTGGTGATCGTCCGCTAAGAGCACCCGCGGCCGCTTCATGATTGCAATCCTCCTGCGGCCACTGTCGTCGCTCGTTCCCCCTGCGCGCTGCTGGGTAATGGCACGCCAGCGAAAAT
>Ga0210387_10000360_pt1 | contig 32607 bp, 23 predicted proteins | sample IncBWC7OmetaG_FD_160108 | JGI IMG/M metagenome (GOLD analysis project Ga0210387, IMG submission 160108) | Forest soil microbial communities from Barre Woods Harvard Forest LTER site, Petersham, Massachusetts, United States - Inc-BW-C-7-O ... | reverse complement strand
CTATACAGTAACAGGTACGTTGCCTGCGGGCTTGAGCTTCTCTGGTTCAACAATCAGCGGTGCACCAACAGCATCTGGTACATTTGTCGATACAGTAAAAGCAACGAACGCAGGAGGAACCGGCACACAAATATTGACAATAACAATTAATGCAGCAATACCTGGTATACCGGTTATTACCAGTGGTACAACAATAAACGGTACGATCAATACCGCGATCGTTAGTTATACAATTACCGCAACAAACACACCAACGAGTTATTCAATTGGTGGAACATTGCCAGCAGGATTAAGTTTATCGGGTGCGGTGATCAGCGGTACACCAACAGTGTCCGGAACATTTATCGATACGGTTAAAGCAACAAATGCAGGAGGCACGGGCACACAAGTATTGACAATAACAATAAATGCGCCACTACCAAGTCTTCCAATAATAACCAGTAGCAATCATGCAACTGAAATAATAGGTTCATTGTTTTCATATACGATCACAGCAACCAACAGCCCTACTAGTTATAATGCTACAGGTTTGCCAGCATGGCTGACTGTTAATTCAACAACGGGTGTAATTAGTGGTACACCTTCCAGTACTGGTGTTTTTGATGTGGTAATTTCAGCCACAAACTCGGCTGGTAGCGGACTTGATACACTAACGCTTGTTACAATGTATCCGGTACCTGTAATATTAAGTTCAAACACAGCAACGGGTGAAGTAGGAAACTCCTTTAGCTATACGATCGAATCGTCAGTACCTCCAACAAGTTATGAGGTAGGTGGCGTATTGCCTCCGGGATTATCATTCTCGCCGAACGGCGTAATTAGCGGTGTTCCAACAGTATCCGGAACATTTATAGACACGGTTAAGGCTACAAATAGCACGGGTACAGGCACACTGATCTTGGCTATAACAATCAATGCGTCTGCTCTGGGCGGTGGGTCAGGGGGAATAGGAGTTGTAATACTTAGTCCGAATCCCGTAGGAAATGGACATTTTTCTGTTACTGTTCCAAATTGGAATTTGGGTCAACAGGTAGGTATTGAGATCGATAATTTCTTAGGTATGTTGATGCAACGTGACGATAATATGATCGTTACATCTTCGACTATGAATGGCGATGTGGAACAAGTCGTAGAAGTCAATGTCCCTAATTTGATCCCAGGTAACTATATCATAATTCTAAGAAGCTCAACCGGCACAATCGTTAAGAAATTTGTAGTTAGATAAAACATCCAACTAAATATTATATTAAAAAAACCAGGTACATAAACCTGGTTTTTTTAATGTGCAGACTATTTGATCAACCGTTATAATTCTTCAATAAATCCCCATTCATCCCTTAATTGTCCGAGTTGTTCAGGCATAAGCTTGGGATGATCGTAATGGCCCTTTTGATTTTTTTGGCGGTATGCTTCATATAAAGTAACAGCGCAGGCAACGGATATATTCAATGATTTAATGATGCCCACTTGTGGAATAATAAAGTTCCCATCAGCCATTGCTATTATCTCTTCACTTACACCACTGTGTTCATTGCCAAAGACAAGTGCAACCGATTCAGTTAGATCCAGATCATGTAAACTAACGGCGTCACTGCTTAAATGAGTGGTATATATTTTTGTATATTTTTTTCTTAAGGCAGTAAAACACTCATTTGCATCTGTAAACTGATGGATGGTCAGCCATTTTACGGCACTCGAAGAACTTTTAGCACCCCATTTTTTATGCGCCGGGATCTTGTGATTTAAAATATAAATATCCTGTATACCAATGGCATCACAAGTACGCATTACCGCAGATATATTATGCGGATCCAATACGTTTTCTAACACAACAGTAATATCGGGTTGCCGTTTATTTAAAACATTCGTGAGCCGGGAGTAGCGTTCTGGAGTCATGCCGCGAAATTAATTCAAGAAATTGAGTTAATGATTCAGAAAATATTATTAAAGGGTATAACGTTATCTTATTGCCAAAAAGGCTGCATTTTTTTTAGAAATAGCATCTATTTATAGGAAGGCACTATTGAAGCAGAAGGGTATTTTCATGGCAATATGGCAAAACTTGTAAGTATTTAAACGTATTTTCACTTCACCAATGTTTCAACATAGGCAATCCGTAAAACTAGGGGCAGGTAAATAATAATCTTTACAATATCTATACTTAATTATTTGGAAAGTAGTTACATGGGTCGAAGCGCATATATAATTATATTATTCATTTTCTTATCTCCTGCAGTTTTGTTTGCTCAATTCAGCGAGTATTCGAATGAATTTTTAAATATTGGAGCAGGAACAAAAGGATTGGCAATGGGAAATGCACAGGTTGCTTCTGTAAACGATGAAACGGCGGGTTATTGGAATCCCGCAGGTTTAACCGGATTAAAAGATATCTCTTTTAGCTTGATGGGGGCTAATTATTTTTCGGGTATCGGGCAATATGAATATGCTGCATTAGGGATTCCTATCGATGATAATAAAAGAGCGCTTGGTATATCTTTTTTACGTTTTTCTGTAGATGACATTCCTAATACATTGTTTTTGGTGCAGCCGGATGGAAGCATTAATTATAATGATGTCCAAAGTTTTTCATCAGCAGACAATGCGGTATTATTATCCTTTGCACAAAAAATTAAAGAATCAGAATCGATGAATATCAGTGTTGGCTTTAATGCAAAGATCATATACCGTGAAGTGGGTTCTTTTGCTAATGCATGGGGCTTTGGTATTGACGCAGGATTGCAAGCATATGGAGAACGCTGGCACGCAGGCATCGTTGCAAAAGACCTGACAACTACATTCAATGCATGGACGTTCCATTTTACGGATGCACAAAAACAGGTACTTTATTTGACCGACAATGCGATACCCATAAAATCAACAGAATTAACGGCACCAAGTATTGTAATAGGTGGTGCATATGATATCAAGATAAACAGATCTATGTCTGTGTCTGCTGAGGCTAGCTTTAATGTAACTTTTGATGGAAAACGAAATACGGTGATTAGCGGAAATACCATTAGCCTGGATCCGCATATTGGAATAGAAGCCAACATAAATAATGTGTTTTTTGTGCGCGGCGGAATAACAAATTTTCAACAGGCATTGGCGGACGGAGATACACTTAATCAAAAAAGAGTTTGGATATACCAGCCAAGCCTGGGCGCCGGATTTAAAATAGGAAAGGTAGCTGTTGATTACGCATTTACAAATTTAGCTAACCAATCCAATCCGTTATATACAAATGTATTATCCCTGGAATTTATTATAAGAAATAAAAAAGACGGAGAGAATAAAGCGCCGGGGACATATTAATCTTTATCAGTTAAAGCGCAGAAAATTGAGCATTAAAATACAATTGCAATAGTATGAAGAGAATAGTAGCTGCTTTTTTTCTATTAACAGTATCGTTGGTTGCTCATTCGCAATTGAATAATAGCTGGATTGATTATAGCAAAACCTATTACAAATTCAAGGTCGGGCAAAATGGATTATATCGTATCAATGAATCCGTATTAGCGTCAGTGGGATTAGGCGGTGTACCGGCAGAGCAATTTGAATTATGGAGAAATGGAAAAAAGGTAAGGATATTTACTTCCGTTGCTACAGGCTTGTTGGGCAGTACAGATTATATAGAATTTTTGGGAGAAATGAATGATGGCAAACCTGATAAAACACTTTACAGGGATTCTACTTTTCAACTGAATGATCATTACAGTTTAAGCTCAGACACCGCAGCTTATTTTTTAACGGTAGACCCTTCGGGAGGCAATCTTAATTATACTACAACCACTAATAACACAAGCACCAATACACTTTTGCCCGAACCTTATTTTATGCGAAGGATCGAATCTCCATTTAAGGACTATCCTAACGCAGGATATGAATTGGATTTAAGCGGAGATTTTATTTATGCTTCCGACTATGATATGAGCGAGGGATGGACCAGTACACCTCAATATGGGTGCTGTATTGTCAAACCATTTTCAAGTCTTAATTCATATACAAGTGGGCCTGCAGCTAACGTATCTTTTGCTATTACCGCTGCAGGTAATTTGGCTGCAACCAGGGAGTTTCAGGTAAAATTATTTAACACTGTCATTATTGATACGGTTATAAGTGGATTCACGACCCTTAATAAAACGATCAATAATATACCGTTGTCTACGTTGGAGAATTCGGATAACGCTTCGGTTAGTATGGGTTCAATTAATCCTTCAGACCCGAATGATAAGATTGTTGTAGGAACATTTTCATTTACTTATCCGGCAACATTTAATTTTAATAACCAGCAAAGTTTTTATTTTGAATTACCATCGTCTTCCCTGGGGAACTATCTGGTAATTACCAATTTTAATAATAACGGAAGTGTGCCTGTATTATATGATAAAAATACAGGGAATAGATATCTCGGAGATATTACTACTCCGGGAGAAATACATTTTGAATTGCCGCCTTCTACAGATCCTGTGAGACGGTTTTTGTTAGTGAGTGAAGATCCTGCTAACATAATCTCAATTAATGCGCTTACACCCAGAGCATTTATTAATTATGCCAATACGGCTAATCAGGGTAATTATATTATTATCAGTAATCCTGCTTTGTATGATGATGGACATGGTGTCAACAATGTAGATAATTACAGGCAATACAGGGCATCCATAGCCGGCGGTAGTTATACGGCAAAAGTTGTTTCGATCGATGAAATAACCGACCAGTTCGCATTTGGTATAAAAAAACATCCTGTAGCAGTTCGTGATTTTATCAGGTATGCCTACCAGCAGTTTGCTGTTAAACCACAATATGTTTTTATAATAGGACAAGGTGTGAATGCATTGAGTTATGTTTTCAATCAAACGCTTCCTCTTGCAGATCAGCTTAACCTGGTGCCCACTTTTGGTTATCCAGCATCGGATGTCTTACTAGCTTGTAACCCAGGTGAAAATGTTCCGCTGGTGCCTATTGGCCGTATATCGGTTGTTACTGGGACTGAGGTGGGGGATTATCTTCAAAAGATGATTGAGTATGAGAGTGCACAAGCCTCAACAAGCCAGACTATTGCCGACAAAGGCTGGATGAAAGATTTTATACATTTGGCAGGAGGAAATACTGTAAGCGACGACAATTTATTTACCTCCTATTTAGATGGATATGCAAGCATTGCAGAGGATACATTGTATGGAGCCAATGTACAAACTTTTAGAAAAGCAACGACTAACGCAGTAGACCAGATTAATGGAACTGCAGTTGAACAACTGATTAATAACGGTACTGGATTTATAGGTTATTTCGGCCATGCTTCAGGAACAACACTGGCCTTCAACCTTAGTGCGCCACAGTATTATCAAAATCAGGGAAAATATTATTTCTTTAATGTAAGCGGCTGTATTGCCGGTGATAATTACGAGTTGGATTATGCCAGGCCTAGCGGTTACACTACAATTTCAGAACAATATGCATTAGCAAAAGAATGTGGCGCTATCGGGCTTCTGGGAAGTACTTATTTAGGTGTATCAAATTTTCTGGACAATTACAACACCTATTTTTATAAAGAATTTTCTTATGATATGTATGGAAATACAGTAGGAAATCAGTTGCAAAAAGTTTGTCAGACGATCGTTCAAAATAATCCTGCGATCACTGATTACTCTCAAAATTCTTTTTTAACGCGTTGTAATATTGAGGAGGTTAATTTAAATGGCGATCCCGCATTGAAAATAAATTCTTTCGCATTGCCTGATTATGATGTTGAAGATCAGTTAATAAAAATAAGCCCTTCAGTTATTTCCGTAGCGGATAATAATTTTTCTGTAAGTGTAAAGTGGGTGAATTTAGGAAGAGCAATTGATGATTCTATGCGTGTGCTCATTGAACGCAAGTTGCCTAATAATACCATTCAGGTTTTATATAATCAGGTTATACCTGCTACTAAATATGCAGATTCAGTGACTTTAACAGTGCCTATTAATCAACTCACAGATAAAGGTACAAACCAACTGATCGTTATATTAGATGCAGATAATAAAATAACAGAGACCTCTGAAACGAATAATACATATACAAAAAGCTTCGAAATATTTGCCGCCGAATTATTGCCGGTGTATCCATACAATTATTCTATTATTAACCAGCAAAATATTACCTATTCAGCCTCAACAGCTAATCCTTTAGATGGAGAAAATAAGTATATGATGGAGGTGGATACTACGCTGTTATTTAATTCGCCATTCCTAAAACAATATAGTTCAATGGGTGTGGGAGGAGTTATTCAATTTACGCCTACCGATATAATTTTTACTGATAGTACTGTTTATTATTGGCGCACGACCATTGTTCCGCCAAGTAATGCCACGCCAACGATTTGGAATTGGTATTCTTTCGTTTACTTGCCATCAGGAGGAACAGGCTTTAATCAATCACATTATTACCAGCATCTTCAAAGCACCTATTCAAGTATTAACTTAAATACAAACAGGGTTTTTAATTTCAATCAAAAAAATAGTCTCCTTACTATCAGAACAGGTTTATACCCTGCTACACTTTCCAGCGATATTGATGTCACGCTTGATTTTGATGAATTGGCAGTTTATGGATGTGTTTATAATACATTGCAGTTTTTGGTATACGATAGTGCGACAATTGAGCCCTGGACAAATTATAATGTCACAGCTTCGAACGGCCGTTTTGGAAGCCAGTTAGTATGTTATGCTCCCCCGGTTCATTTTTTTGAATTTAGATATACGGATGCTGTAGACAGAAAATATGCGATAGATTTTTTGGATAGTATACCTAACGGGAAATACGTGTCTATTACCAATTTGGGCCGAAGCGATAATAATACAACTTTTATAGCTGATTGGCAGGCAGATCAGGCCACCTTGGGCGCGGGTAATGACCTTTATCATAAATTAAAAGCACTTGGTTTTACACAGCTGGATAGCTTTACGCACAATATTCCTTTCTTGTTTTTCTATCAAAAAAACAACAGCACTTTTACACCATCACAATTTGTAGGAACTGATCCTACCAGCAGAATAGATCAGGCTATTCCGGTATTATCAAGTCTTGATTCCGGAAGTATATTATCTCCATTATTCGGACCGGCAAAAAACTGGACAAGTTTGCATTGGAGAGGTAAAAGTATTGATGCAGGTCCCGGAGATCTTGGACAGGTGCAGGTATACGGCGTACAAACAAATGGCACCCAAACTTTATTAGCAACAGTTTCGCCGGCAACGGATACATCACTTTCTTTTATCAGTGCCGCAGCTTATCCTTACCTGCAATTAAAAATGCTTAACTCGGATAGTGTTTATGCTACACCTGATCAATTACAATACTGGAGAATAAATGCTGATTATCTTCCTGAAGGAGCGATAGCTCCCAACGTTTTATTTACAATGCAGGATACGGTTGGTTTCGGTCAAAAGATACCTGTAGCATTAGCATTTAAAAATGTGAGCCAGGTGGCTTTTGATAGTCTGCAGGTAGCTTTTGTTATAACGGATGCTAATAACGTTACACATACTATTCCCATACCGAAAGGAAAAGCATTGGTATCAGGAGATACGTTGGTAATACGTGATACGATCGATACAAAATTATATCCGGGTAATAATACTTTGTATGTAATGTTTAATCCAAATAACGATCAGCCCGAACAATATTTATTTAATAATTTCTTGTACCAAAACTTCTTTGTAAAGGTTGATAATACCAGTCCGTTTTTGGATGTTACTTTTGACGGGGTACATATTTTAAACAACGATATTGTATCAGCAAAACCAAATATATTAATCAATCTAACGGATGAGAGTAAGTACCTGGCACTCACAGATACAAGCTTAATGACAGTAGAAGTGATCTATCCACAAAGTAACGGATCGCCTGGCGGGCCTGCGCATTATTATACTTTCGGCGATTCCATGCATTTCATTCCAGCTAATTTAGCTACAGGAAATAATGTGGCAAGTATTCAGTTCCTTCCACAATTCACACAAGATGGTACGTACACTTTAATTGTTACCGGCAAAGATGAATCAGGCAATACTGCCGGTAAAATTTCATACGCGATATCTTTTAATGTTATTAACAAAGAAATGATATCTAACCTGTTAAATTATCCTAATCCGTTTACTACATCAACGGCGTTTGTATTTACGATCACAGGATCGCAGATACCTCAAAATATGCGTATCCAGATATTGACCATAACAGGTAAAGTAGTCAAGGAAATTACGCAAAGTGAATTAGGGCCAATTCATGTAGGCGCCAATATCACAGAATATAAATGGGATGGAACCGATAGGTACGGACAAAAACTCGCCAATGGCGTCTATTTGTATAGAGTACTTACTAATCTAAACGGGAAATCGTTGGAGAAATACAACGGCTACGATTCAGATCTTCAGGTGCCCGACGGCAGTGGCAATACAGGTCCGGCCCAGGTTACTAATGGACTAGGAAGTACCGACCAGTATTTTACAAAAGGCTATGGAAAAATGTATCTAATGAGGTAATTAAAGCCTGTTTGTGACATATTAAAAATTATAACAGTATTATAGTAGTATTGAATTTGTGTATAGGCAGCTATTAGCTATTTTTGTACATAATTTATACTAGCCTGCAAAAATTTCTAAAAATATTAAAACGCTTCTTGTTAACAGTTTTATTACTGCTGGTATTTTTATATATAACACTTCATTTAACGCCCGTACAAAACTGGATCGCTAAAAGAGCAACGACCACTCTTTCGGAAAAATTACACACAGAGGTTAGTATTCAAAATGTGGATGTTCGGTTTTTTGATAAACTTGTCTTCGAAGGCTTGTTGATAAAAGATCTGCATAAAGACACCTTGTTGTATGCAGGTGCGGCTACTGTTAATATTACAGATTGGTTCTTTTTGAAAGATAAACCTGTGTTGAAATATGTTAGTCTTAGTGATGCAGTCGTTAATATGAATCGCACTGATTCTGTATGGAACTATCAGTTTTTAGTTGACTATCTGTCAAGTCCTAAAAAAGATACAACTACAAAAGGAGGCTTAGCACTCGACATAAAAAAACTTCAACTAAAGAATGTATTCATTAACAGTATCGATCAGTGGAAAGGTCAGGATATGTTGTCTTCCGTAAAAGAATTAGATCTTTCGGCAGATGATATTGATCTTGTTGCAAAAAAAATAAATCTAAATGCAATAACAGTTGATGGCGGTTCTTTTGCCATAAAAGAATATACCGGCTACCGTCCGGATGCCGATATTCCTATAGATATTATTGATACTACGCAAGCCTACAAATGGAACAACGACGGATGGATCGTCAATGTAAAAAATATACATCTTGAAAACAGCGTGTTTACCAGCGATAATCAAACAGACAGGCAACCCTATACTGATCACTTTGATGGATTGCATTTACGCTTTGGTTCCATTGCCGGAGATATTGCAAATATTCATTTTGAAAAAGATACGCTTACATCCGATGTGCAGTTGTCGAGCACAGAACGAAGTGGTTTTGAAGTGAAAAAATTACAGGCAAAAATGAAATTTACGCCTGAGTTAATGGAGTTCAGGCAACTAGACCTTGTTACTAATAAAAGCAGGTTGGGAAATTATTATGCCATGAAGTATAACAACTTTACGGATGATATGAATAGCTTTTTGCATAAAGTAACGTTGTATGGCAATTTTGAAAACTGCCAGGTAAGTAGTGACGACCTCGCTTTTTTTGCTCCCGAATTAAAAAACTGGAAACGTGTATTTTCTGTAAAAGGCACTGCAAAAGGAACCATTGATAATCTTTCGGCAAATAAAATAATGATCCAAAGCGGCAACACGATCATTGATGGAGATATTTCTTTAAGCGGCTTGCCTGATATTGATAAAACTTTTATTGATTTCAAATCGAGGAACCTGCAAACGAATTATGCAGATATCACAACCATTGTCCCTTCATTAAAAAAAGTAACCTATCCGCAATTAAGTAAACTAGGGTACATACATTATAAAGGAACGTATACCGGGTTTATCAATGATTTTGTGGCGTATGGCACTATCAATACTAATTTAGGAACTGTAACGGCCGATATAAATATGAAATTACCACAGGGTCGGCCGGTAAGTTATGTAGGTAAAATATCAACAACAGGATTTCAACTGGGACAATTTTTAAATGTTACAGATGTTGGCAGCATTGCCTTCAGTGGAAATGTGAAAGGGCAGGGGCTTAATACACAAGACCTGAAAGCTAATTTCAATGGTAATATCAGTTCTATTACTTACATGGATTATCCTTATCAAAATATAAAATTGAATGGAGATTTTGAGAAAAGATTATTTGACGGAACAGTTAGCATCAACGATCCGAACCTTCAGTTGGATTATCTTAAGGGAACAATTGATTTAAATAAAGACGAACCCAAATTTAATTTTGATGCAAATCTTACCAAAGCAAATCTGAAGGAACTGAAATTAACACAGAATGATTTTTTGCTTACGGGCTATTTTAATTTTGATTTTAGCGGGAGTAATATTGATAACTTTTTAGGATCGGCAAAAATTTACAATGCTACTTTACTGCATGAACATAAGCCATTGTCTTTTGATTCGCTTAAACTTCAATCACAAATCATTAATGGAGATAAATTCCTCACGCTTCAATCCAATGAAATGGAAGCAAGTGTTGTAGGAAAATTTACCATACTTGAATTGCCAGATGCATTTAAGCTTTTTCTGAATCACTATTATCCATCTTATATTAAAAAACCATCGTACGCTATAAATGATCAGAATTTTAAATTTATGATCAAAACAAAAAACGTTGATAATTATGTACAGTTAATAGATCCCAAATTACAAGGTTTCGATAATACGGTTGTAACTGGTGATTTGCGGTTGAAAGAAAATGAATTAAATATCAATGCCGATGTGCCTGAGTTTGGTTATGAAGGAAAAACATTTAATAATATAAAGTTAGTTGGCCATGGAAATCTGGATACATTAGTAGCTAAGGTTGATGCCTCTGATATTGCGATCAACGATAGTTTACATTTACCAAATTCTGATCTTGTCTTTTCTTCTCACAACGATATATCAAGTGTGAGTCTTACTACAAGCGCTACGCAAACATTAAACAATGCTTCTTTAAATGCAACGTTACAAACAATGGCAAATGGTGTTAAGATAGATTTTCTTCCTTCATCATTTGTTATCAATGATAAAAAATGGCAAATAGAAAAAGACGGGGAATTAACCGTAGGCCCTTCACAATTAATTGCCAGCAATATAAATTTATCTCAGGGAAATCAACAGGTCACCATTTCAACAACACCTTCGCCTACATTGCCGAATACCAATGATATATTAATTGGATTAAAAAAAGTAAGTATCATAGACATAGCACCGTACGTTTTTAAAGAACCAAGATTAGAAGGTTTATTAACGGGCAATATAAAAATTTCCGATCCATTTGGTAAAGCCATTATTGATTATGATGCCCAGGCGGAACAGGTAAGAGTGGACGCGGATTCGATAGGTATTGTGCAATCAAAAGGAAATTATAATACCCAGACAGGCATAGCGAAATTTACAGCAACTGCTGATAATGAAAAGTACCAGTTTGATGTTGATGGAAGTTTTAATAGCCATGATTCAACAGCCAATCAAACACTTATTTCACTTAAGACAAATAAGTTCGACCTTGCTATTCTTAATAATTACCTCGGTGATATATTTAGTAATATCTCCGGTACGGCAAATACTGCTGACCGCAAGATCACGGGAAGCACTGATCATCTTTTACTTACCGGATCTGCATTTGTAAATGCAGGCTCACTGCTGGTTAATTATACGCAATGCAAATATAAATTCAGCAATGCAACTATTAAGTTCAATGCAGATGAAATAGATCTTGGAACAATACAATTAAAAGATACTTTAAATAATACAGCTACAATAAGTGGTAAGATATACCATACTTTTTTTAATGATTTTGGATTTGACAATATTCATTTTCAAACAAAAAAGCTGCTCTTATTGAATACAACGAAAAAAGACAATACGCAATTCTATGGCAAGATAATAGGCAAAGGTTTAATGACCCTGAACGGCCCTGTCAGCAATATGATCATGGATATTGATGGAGAACCTTCTAATAGTGAGTTGGATAGCAATCATATTTATTTACTTACTGGAAACAGCGCGGAAAATAATGGTATTGATTATATAGATTTTGTACAGTTTGGAAGTAAAATGAAAAATGTTTTAAAGACCCGGTTGTCAACTAATTTATTGGTTGATATGAATGTCTCTGCCAATGCTGCCTGTAAGATCGATGTAATATTGGATGAAGTGACCGGCGATATCATCAAAGGGCAGGGTGTTGGAAAACTAAATATAAGAGTAGGTAGCAGCGAGCCGTTATCTGTAAGAGGGAGATACGACATCACCAATGGGGAGTACACTTTTAATTTTCAGACAATAATGAAATATAAGTTCACTGTAAATAGTGGAAGTATTGTGTGGACAGGCGATCCTTACCTTGCCAATATTGATATTGCGGCGCAGTACCTGGCAACAAAAGTTGACCTGACCAGTCTGCCTTTAGTAGGCTCCAACGTTTCTGCAAGAAGCGATGTAATTGTATATGCATATTTGACAGAAACCCTGCTGAAACCAAAAATAAATTTTGAATTCAAATTACCTGATTACAGCTCTTTTAATAATGATTTTTCTGTCCTTAACAGCTTCGCTTTGTTTGCCAGAGATGAGAATGAAATGAATAAACAGGTTACCTCCATATTGTTATTCAATGCTTTTATGAGTAATAATAGTTTTCTGAATGCAGGCGGCGGATATTCTGTGTTGGCGAATACGATCGGAGGTGTTGTATCCGGTGCACTTTCCAGTTCATTTAATAAGTTATTGCAAAAAGTTTTAAATGGGAATACCGTGTCTAGTTATGTAGAGATGAATTCTACTTTAGCGCTCGATAACCAGGTGCAGGGTACAGGAAAAGTAGGTATCACAAAAACATTTCATGATAACCGGATCATTGTTTCTGTTGGTGGCAGCCTTGATTATAATAATCCCAATGCTGCACCGGCAACAACAAATGGCAGGCCCAATAACCTGTTGCTAACGCCCGATGTTACGATACAATGGATACTAACGAAAGACGGCAGAATAAGGGTGGTGGGATTTAACCAAACTGATTATGACCTGCTGATAGGTGAACGCAACAGGACAGGTGTTAAACTAACATACCGCAAAGATGAAGACAAGCTCTTAGGTATTTTCAAATCCAAAGGGAAAAGAAAAAAGCTTGATGATAAAGATAGTTTTACAGAATAACTTTACTTGTTGTTTAAGATCGTATGGCCCAATTTATCTCTTTTAGTAGTAAGGTATTTTTCATTGTGTGCATTGGGTTTTATTTCAATAGGCACTGTATCTACAACTTCCAAACCATATCCTGATAAGCCCGCACGTTTGCGAGGATTGTTGCTCATGAGCTTCATTTTATTAATACCGAGGTGACGTAATATTTGCGCACCAACACCATAGTCTCTTTCATCCATGCCAAAACCTAATTCTAAATTGGCTTCCACAGTGTCCATTCCCTGCTCTTGTAATTTATAGGCTTTTAATTTGTTTAATAAGCCGATGCCGCGCCCTTCCTGATTCATGTACAATACCAATCCTTTGCCGGCAGCCTCTACCATTTTTAATGCTGCATGTAACTGGTCGCCGCAATCGCAACGCAATGATCCTAAAATATCACCTGTCATGCAGCTGCTGTGTACCCTTACTAATACAGGCTCATCTTTTTCCCATTCACCTTTTTTTATGGCAAGATGTATTTCTCCGGTAGTTATTTGTTGAAAAGCGATCAATTCAAACATGCCGTATTTGGTAGGCATCTGTACACGAACCTCTTCTTTGATCAGCGTTTCTTTGCTCAATCTGTATTCGATCAGGTCTTTTATGGAAATAAGTTTAAGGTCGAATTTTTTAGCAATTTCTATTAGTTCCGGTAAACGTGCCATGCTGCCATCTTCATTCATGATCTCTACCAGTACACCAGCAGGCTCAAATCCGGCTAACCTGGCTAGGTCGATCGTGGCTTCCGTATGGCCTGACCTTCTTAAAACGCCACCTTTTTTTGCTTTCAATGGAAATATATGTCCGGGCCTGCCTAAAATTTCAGGTTTTGTAGCAGGATCGATCAATGCCTGTATCGTTTTTGCCCTGTCCTGCGCCGAGATACCGGTGGTACAGCCGTTCCCTAAAAGGTCAACACTAATGGTAAAAGCTGTTTCGTGTAAAGCGGTGTTAGATTGCACCATGGGCGTTAATTCCAGCTCGTTACAGCGTTCTTCAGTAAGCGGTGCACAGATCAGTCCGCGGCCATGTTTGCTCATAAAATTAATCACTTCTGGTGTTACCGTATGGGCAGCGATCACAAAATCACCCTCATTTTCTCTATCCTCATCATCTACCACAATCACCATTTTGCCATTTTTTATGTCCTCAATGGCGCTTTCTATACTATCTAACATTGTCTATTATTTATTAGGCAAAGGTAACAAGGTTTGGGGGCAATTGTAAGGGTAAGCTATTGTGAAATAGGAAAAAGTTACAGGGAATAAGCCCTTAAGTGATGAGTAAATTGTTGTTGCAGGCATACAGCTTATTACTTAAAAGGTATAACTATACCCTAAAACACGATGTTTTCTTGCTAAACATAATTTGTTAAAGTACCTTTTGCAAAATATATTTGATATACTAATTCCTTCCCATAAAAAATTCAGCTAATTAATAAACTATAACAAGTATTAGTAATGAAAAAAATTGGAATTTTATTTGGGAAGGAAAGGGGTTTTGCAGATGCTTTTATTGAAAAAGTGAATAGCAAAAAGATCAAGGGAATAAAAGCCGAACCTGTTTATATAGAAAAAGTGGAGCACGGTGAGAGTAGCGGTTATGCTGTAATAGTAGACCGTATATCACAAAAGGTCCCTTTTTACAGGTCCTTTTTAAAGAATGCAGCTTTATGCGGAACTGCCGTCATTAATAATCCTTTTTGGCTGAGCGCAGATGAGAATTTTTTTAATAATAGTTTGGCTACTAAAATAAAAGTAACTGTCCCTAAAACAGTCATTCTTCCATCGAGAGATCTGCCTCCCGGTACCAACGACGAAGAATTTTCTAATTTGGCCTATCCTTTAGATTGGGAAAAAATATTTCAATACATAGGTTTTCCTGCCTACATGAAACCATTTTCAGGCGAAGGCGATCAAAAAATATATAAGATCACCCACATGAATGATTTCTTTAGCAAACATGCAGAAACAGGCGGGCTGGTAATGATGCTGCAGGAAGAGATCATTTTTGAAGAATATTATCGGTGCTTCTGTATCGGAGGAAAACACATTCGTATTTGTAGTTACGAACCGCGGAATCCTTATGGTTCGCGTTATTCGGTTGATTTTAAGCCAGACTCAAAAAAAATAAAATTGATCGAGGATACAATATTACGTATCAACAAACACCTGGGATACGATTTTAATACGGTTGATATAGCGCTGCGCGATGACATATTATATGCGGTTGATTTTTCCAATCCTGCCGCGGACGCAGAAAAGGAAACGATCGGACAAGAAAATTTCGATTGGGTAGTTGAAACAATAGCTACTTACGCCATTGATAAAGCACAGGATCAAAAAAACGGGAAGGATAATTTAACATGGGGAGAGTACATCAGAAAAAGTGCTTCATAGTAGTGTTCAAAAAGAACACTCAAAATTAAAAAATGGCAAAGATCTCATACAAGCAATTTACACTGGGTGTTGAAGAAGAGTACATGGTGATTGATCCTGAAACAAGGGAATTAAAAAGCCATGAACAAAAAATAGTTCAGGAGGGTCAAAAGATATTTAAAGGAAAGGTAAAAGCTGAAATGCACCAGGCCGTAGTAGAAGTGGGCACTTCTATTTGTAAAGACGTGGACGAAGCATTTGCAGATGTTGCCACCTTACGTAAGACGATCAAAAATATAGCGGGTGATCTAGGATTGTGGGTAGGAGCTTCTGGTACTCATCCTTTTAGTCACTGGCAAAGCCAATTGTTGACAAATCATGTTCGCTACAACGAAATTGTAAATGAATTACAGGAAGCGGCGCGTAGTAATTTGATCTTTGGTTTGCATGTTCATGTGGGTATGGAATCTAGAGAGATGGCGATCCATATCGCTAACAGCGCAAGGTATTTTTTACCACATATCTATGCATTAAGCACCAACTCTCCATTTTGGGAAGGAAGGGAAACCGGTTATAAAAGTTTTCGTAGTAAAGTATTCGACAAATTTCCACGTACAGGAATTCCGGATCATTTCGAAAATATTGAAGCGTACGAAAGTTATGTGGCACTGCTGATAAAAACCAATTGCATTGACAACGCAAAAAAAATATGGTGGGATTTACGGGTGCATCCGGATTTTAATACAGTTGAATACCGCATTTGCGATGTGCCGCTAACGGTGCAGGAAACCATTACTATTGCTGCATTGTTCCAGGCAATAAGCGCCAAACTGTATAAATTAAGAATGCAGAACCTTAATTTTATTTCTTACTCACGTGCGCTGATCAATGAAAATAAATGGAGAGCTTGCCGTTATGGAATTGATGGTAGCCTGATCGATTTTGGAAAAGAATGCGAGGTCGATACAAAAACATTGATCTACGAGTTACTCGATTTTATTGATGATGTAGTGCCTGAACTGGGAAGCAAAAATGCCATTGATTATGTGCATACCATAATGAAACAAGGTACGGGTGCTGATAAACAATTAAAAATATTTCAACAAACCAATAGCCTGGTAAACGTCGTTGATTATGTCCATGATGTTTTTTTAGATGGCGTTAACAATTAATAATCGATAATTAATTGCAGTATGGTCCGCAAAGAAAAAAGAATAGTCCGCGTAGCAATATTAGACCTTTATGAAGGCGAAGCAAATGAAGGCATGCGTTGCATCAGAGATATTATTAAACAGTTTGGCAATAGCAAAAAGATCATGATAGAATCAAAGGAGTTTGATGTTAGGTTAAAAAATGAAGTACCCGACCTGTCCTATGATCTGTTTATTTCAACTGGGGGGCCTGGCAGTCCGCTTGATAGCGAGGGAAGCGAATGGGAAAATGCTTATTTCAAATGGTTGCAAGAAGTACTGGACTGGAATGAAAATGCCTTAAATAAAAACAAAAAATCCATCTTTTTAATTTGCCATTCATTTCAACTGGTTTGCAGGCATTTTAATATTGGAAATGTTTGCAAGCGCAAGAGCACTGCTTTTGGCGTTTTTCCGATACACTTATTAACTGATGGTAAAAATGAAGCGGTGTTCAAAGGAATGAAAGATCCTTTTTATGCAGTGGACAGCAGGGACTATCAGGTAATACAACCCAATGCAGAAACTTTTTGGAAAACACCGGCAACGGTTTTGGCTATTGAAAAAGACAGGCCGCATGTTCCTTTGGAAAGAGCCATCATGGCGGTGCGATTCAATAAATATATGATCGGCACGCAGTTTCATCCGGAGGCAGATGCTGAAGGTATGAGCATGTACCTACAGACGGAAGAAAAAAAGCAAACCGTTATCGAAAACTACGGGATAGAAAAATGGCAAAGCATGATCGAACAATTAAATGATCCGGATAAGATCATGATGACCTATACACACTTACTTCCTGGTTTTTTGCAGATCGCGATCGATAACGGATAATGAATTACTACAAATATTTTAATCAATCTTATGAAAAATATAATTGTCTTTATATTATTCTTTTGTTCGACCACGCAAGTTTCTTTAGCTCAAAGAAAAGCTGATCTAAACCAGTTCGCTAAAAATAAAGATATTGCTGCTGGGCCAATTTCTGACATAGATAGCCTTAGTAAAATACTAACGAAGAAATTCATACATATAGCCAATGATACGACAACGAAAACCCATAAAGACATACAGGACTTTTTCGAAAGTTATAGAGGCAACACAATAGATACACAGAATTATATTTATCCAAAAAATATACAGGCAAAGCATTTAACAATACAGTTTCTAAATTATACATATGCTTACGGTTTTGTAGGCGAGACCATGGATTCAGCTTTTAATTCAACTGCATTGGACGCATTGGTACTGATTCCTGCATTTGATGATTTTCACAAAGGAACTGCAGTTAATACCTTATGTTTTAAGGTTACACTTGAAATGTATAGTGAGGGTAATCTTACTACCAATAAAGATTATAAAAGAGAGGATAAAATAACAAAAATAAAATTGATAGATATGGGGGATTAATTTTATCAGATCCGTCATCAAATTCCAAAATCAATGCAAAAAAAATTACGGCAACAATTCAATACAAATTTTTCGAAAGAAAAATACCAGGCATATATAGATCAAATTGAAAATATTTGTCCGGGCGCATTGGATTTTAGATTGGCAGAAACGCCCGTTTTTGTGCCAAAAGAATTCACACAAAAAATGTTGGCTGCCGCTGAAGATATTATCGATGTAATTACGGATAACCGCTTTAAGAAAATAACCGAAATGGCTATTCCTGCAAACCTTGTTGTTGCCAATGAAAATAACCATGCTCATTTTCTTGCATTGGATTTTGGTGTCTGCGAAAATGAGTCAGGAGAAGTAGAACCGCAATTGGTAGAGATGCAGGGTTTTCCATCGCTGTTTGCTTTTCAGGTAAACCTTAATGATATTGCGCAGGTGTATGCTTCAATTCCTGAAACGCATAGTAGTTATCTGAATGGGTATACAAAAGAAACAACACTACAATTATTAAAAGAAATAATTGTTGGCGATACGGACCCCAAAAATGTAATACTGCTGGATATATTTCCTGATCAGCAAAAAACACGTCTTGATTTTTATTGCACAGAAAAAGCATTGGGCATAAAAGCAGTCTGTATAACGAAGCTGATAGCGATAGGCAACAAGTTGTTTTATGAAAAAGATGGTGAAAGAGTCGAAATAAAAAAAATATTTAACAGGCTTGTATTTGACGACCTGCACTTGCTAAAGGATACAGCACCTGTTATTGATATCACTTATCCATGGGATGTTGAATGGGTATCGCATCCCAATTGGTTTTATCGTATCAGTAAATATACTTTGCCGTTCATACGCAATCAATACGTTCCGCAAACCTATTTTTTACATGAGATAAAAGAGTTGCCGGGCGACCTGGAAAATTATGTACTAAAGCCATTGTTCTCTTATGCAGGGATGGGCGTAATGATCGACGTAACAAAAGAGGATATCGATAAAATAACCGATCCTGAAAATTGGATATTGCAGCGTAAAGTAAAATATGCGGCAATTATTGAAACGCCGGATAGAAATGCTAAAGTAGAGATCCGTTTATTTTATTTTTGGAAAGATGGATGGGACAGGCCAATTGCAGTACATAATTTAACAAGACTGAGTAAAGGAAAAATGATCGGTACACGATACAATGAAAATGAAACCTGGGTGGGAGGCAGTATCTCTTTTTTTGAAAAATAAATGTACAATTTATTTCAAATCAAAAAGCTCCGGACGAAACCGGAGCTCTTATCTCAATTACCATCAACCCTTGTAAAACTTATTGTGGTAACAAAACATGGTCAATTACATGAATTACACCGTTGCTTTGATTTACATCTTTAATTGTTACATAAGCCACACCACCTTTTTCATCTTTGATAGCTAATTTGTCGCCATCCATCATGATCCATAGAGAACCACCTTGTACAGTTTTTAATTCTGCTTTACCGCCACCATCTTTAATTTTTTTCATCAGATCTGCGGCACTCCATTTACCAGCAACAACATGGTATGTCAATATAGCAACTAACATAGCTTTGTTTTCTGGTTTAAGAAGTGTAGTAACTGTTCCTGCTGGCAATAGATCGAAGGCTTCGTTAGTTGGAGCAAATACCGTAAATGGCCCTGCGCTTTCTAATGTTGCTACTAGGTCAGCAGCTTTAACGGCAGCAACCAATGTTGTGTGATCTTTACTGTTAACAGCGTTTTCAACAATATTTTTTGATGGGTACATTGCTGCGCCGCCTACCATTACTGTTTTTTCTGTTTGAGCGAATGATGCAGTGCTGAATAATACTGCCACTGCGATTAATAATTTTTTCATTTGTGTTGTAGTTTAAGTTTTAGTGTATGTTTTAACTGTACTCAATTACGATAAATGAAGAAGGATGGTTTTTAAATTTCCTTAAAATATTTGTTATTGGATATAATGCAGTACTAGTAAGGATTGTGAAGTATGTAGATGCAAAGCATCTTATTCGGGAAATAGTAAAAAATAAAAAAGCCGACTACGAAGCCGGCTTTTTTTATAAATATTTTTCTTAATTACAGTTTGGCCATCACTACCATCTTATCCATTGTAGGAGCAGGACTGCCTCCTTTATTTTCTATTGTGATGGCAAATGCATCAGCTCTGCCAAAAGTCTTCATTTTTTGTATACGGTATTTATCTCCATTCGTAGCTGTGATGATCATACCTGCATCAACCGGTTTACCATCGATGATCGCCCATAGCTGTAACTGTTTGTCTGATGGAACATCGGGTAAATTACTTGGATCAATATACACATCACCTGTATTTTTCATCCAGAATATTTTTGCGACTGCATTGGGTGCTACACCCATTCCATGCATCATAACGGGCTCACTGTATTTGCTTTGCACAACGCTCATATCCTCTTTCATGGCTTGATTAGAGCCTTTCATATCCTCATTGCTTTGTTGTAACGCGGCTAATGATTCCTGTGTTTGCTGTAAATTTTTACCTGCTTCGTCTACTTTATTATAAAGCGATACATTTAGCACGGCACTGCTTACAAATAATATGATCGAAGCGGCTGCTGCATATTTCCAAAAAGGAGAGACATATGTTTTAGCATCAGTATTCGGGGCAACTACTTTAACTCCTTTTTTAGTATTGATCTCCGATACTATTTTTTCTTTGAGTGATGGCGAAGGCTGTACCGCATTCGCTTGCGCATATGCTTCTAATCCTTTTTGTATCGCAGTAAATTCTGCCGCAACCTCAGGATGAGTTTTGATCCATTGTTCTACTTGCAGGGCTTCTTCCCCGGAAGAAAGTCCTGTAGCATGTAGCTCCAATAAACCTGATGATATGATGTCGTTTGCTTGCACTCTGTTATAGCATTTTTCTTAATTCAATAATGGCGGTTCTCATCCGGGTTTTCACGGTGCCTAGCGGTATACCTATTTCCTTGGCTATTTCATCCTGGGTGTAACCATTGAAATAAGCCAGATCTATAATAGTACGTTGTTCGGGTTTGAGATTTTCCAGCTGTTTCCGTAAACCTATGGTATCAAACCTTTCGGCACCGGAATGATTGCCAGGTAAATTACTTACGGAATTTTCATCGGCAGAGATTTTCTGTTGCTTTTTATAACTTTTACTGCGTAATGTATCAATAGTTAGATTGCGCGTAAGGTTGATCATCCAGGTAAATAAACGTCCTTTAGAACTATCGTACTGAGCGAAATTATCCCAGATCTTTATAAATGCTTCCTGTAAAATATCTTCTGCTAATTCTTTTTCCTCCACCATTCTGTAGATAACACCATTTAAAGCAGGAGCATAATTATCATATAAATAAGAAAAAGCTTGTTGATCGCGTTGCTGCAATGATAGTATCAATTCTTCTTCACTATATTTTTTTACTAACTCCACTAGCTTTGTTTTAGGATTTGGTAATCGAAAATAATGGTTTTTTTGTATAGATATAACTTTTTAAAAAATGAACAGCTTTACATTCAGATCCATTAAACAATTTCTACTTCATATACAGGACTAAACAGGTACACTTTGCCGGTTTTAACTTCGATACATTTGAAACGTTTACGAACTTTCTCATCTTTCCGAAAAACCCTTTCACCTTTGATCTTGAATAAGCTTCCCAATGGCAAAGATTCTACTAAAGTTGTGCCTTCTTTTTTCGGGTCGTATTTTTTCAATACTCTTAGCAGGCTATCATCGGCACAACTGCTGGCCGCAGGATTTTTAAGCGTCTTTAACAATACCTTTTCAATGTCTGACGGAAATATTTTTTTTACCAAAAACTGGGATAATATTTTGCTGTACTCATTTTTCCATTCCGTACCATGTGCAGACACCCTATGGCCAAAGCGTTCGTACGTAAACAAATGAGCAAGCTCATGTAACAGGGTAATTAAAAAAGAGTACGTATTTAAGTTTCCATTAACACTGATACGATGATTTTTGTCTGCAAAAGAATGCCGGTAATCGCCTAAAATGCTTTTTCGTTCACGGGTAATCGTTAGTTGTACTTTGTAGTGGAGAAGATAATGTGCTACTTCTTCATAAGAGCCGGCCGGTAAATAAGATTGTAATTGATGTAGCGGGGCTTCCTGCTTAGGCATTTTTCTGATTATTCAGTTTCAGCATCATTGTAACTTCCACTATTAAGTAAATAAAATACAAAAATAAGCTGGCAAATATGGATGATGTACTGTAAACGTCGCTCATAGCCAAGACATACACTAACACAGCAATGATACAAACGAACATCTTGATCATCATCACGCTCATTACGCTTCGTATAAAAACATTAGGATTACTGTTTTGCAGAGCTTTTCGTTGAATAAAAAAAGTACCAATACCTAGAATAAAAAATAGCAGGTTAGCTGCTAATAGAACGTTTTTATCTAGTCCTAGTTTTGTGACTACTGCTTGCAATAAAAAAGGCAGCATAGTAAAAAGTATAAATACAATAAATAAGGGTACTAATTTTTTCAGAACCATGCTGCTCCGGATATTTTAAATTTTAGTGGAATACTATTGTATTATACTGCGGCTGTCATTTCTTCTTTCAATCCAACAATTTTAGTAGATCCTGTTCCTATTGCAGTATTGGGAGTACCCATGTGGCATTGTCCGTTGAAGATCACAAATGGTTCTACGTGTAATTTGCCGGCATAAATATCACCCGCAATCACGGCTTCTCCGCGAAGTTGTACCAGGTCGTTCACTTTTATTTTGCCAATCACTTTGCCTAAAATATCGGCTTGCTCACATTGTATATTTCCTTGTACTACACCATCAGGCCCTACCAATAATTTTGCTTTTACATTAATATCGCCTACCAGCATGCCATCTATCCTGATGTCTCCCATGCTTTCGATATTTCCGGTAATAATAGTGCCACTGCCTACAATTGTAGTGCCGGTACCTGCTTCATTTAGAGAAGCTTTTAGTTTTGAGTTAAACATACAAGTTAGTTTTAGTCTGTTAGTTATTATAATTTATGTATGTAATACTAGGAATGCTTAATCATCACTGTTATCAGTTTTTGGCAGATTAAGCTGGGTGGTATCTTTTTTAGTGACGTTCCCACTTAATACTTTTGTAAGTGCATCCATGTATTGTTGTTTATTTTTCAATTCATTTTCAATCGAATCGGTCCTGATTTTCAACTTCCTGTATTGTGCCACCTGTTTTACATCTCCGTATCCAACGCCCGGCAAATAATATTTTATCGGGGTGAAAATGATCAATGAAACCGTTACGATGGTAAGAAAAACAAAAGAACTGCTCAAAAATATGTACACACTTAGTCTGCTTAGCCGGAATTTTATCACTTCCTCATACGTATCCTCATTCATCACTACAAGCCTATAACGATTTCGCAGGCGTTTTAGTGTGCTATTGGCATCAAGTTTTACCATATTTTTTTGATTGGATGTTAAAATTAATAAACACAAGCCATTATATTCTTTAATTGCTAAAAATAACCGACATTTAACTGTGCTATATCAACCTTTTGTTCCATGTTGAAGAGGATTTCCCCCCATTTTATATCGGTAATCATTTTAAGCGGCTGTTTTACTATTGCTTATGGCCAGCCTAATTGGACAACCAACCTGATCGATCACGAGAAAAAACCAGCCAAATTCCAAAATCATCAGTTGGTTTCTGAGAAAATGCTGCCCAAAAAGCCTACGCTTGTGCGTGAATTTATCGAAAATACCTTTACACATTACAATTATTATTATAACGCCAACAATAAAATAAATTTAGTTGTTGCCAGGGCAGAGGCTTTTCAAAAAGACAATTACACAAAATTGCTACCTTTTTATCCTTATTCATTTGAGAATACAATGGCTCAAAAAAAGGACCTGGATTCTGTTATTTTAAAAGCAACTGCGGGCATTTTATTGCATGATCTTAGAAATGATTGGATAGATAATATGTACCTCTTACTTGGTGAAGCCTACTTTTATAAAAAGCAATTTGATTCTGCTGCTATTACTTTTCAATTCATCAATTACAATCTTTTCCCCCGCCATCCCAGAAACAATGATGAGGACCAGATTGTTGGAACCGTCGATAATTCATCAAACGGAGCTTTGTCAATTGCAACAAAAGAAAAACCAAATGTTCTGCAAAAGGCTACTGCATTGCCACCCAGCAGAAACGATGCATTGATATGGCTGGTCAGGACTTTTATATTGCAACAGCGATACCTGGAAGCAGGCGGAATAATAAATACTTTGCAATTCGATCCAAATCTTCCTGATCGTTTGCATGATGACCTGGAAGAAGTAGATGCGTTCTTATTTTTTCAACAAGGGAATTACGATAGCTCCGCGGTACATTTGGAAAGGGCATTGAGTAACGCAGCTAATCTTCAGGACAAAGCACGCTGGGAATTTTTATTGGCGCAGATGTATGAATTAACGCATCAATTCGCTAAAGCTTCTTCCTATTATAACAATGCCGCTACGAATACGACCAACCCCTTGTTGAATATTTATGCAGAGCTTAACAATGCGAAGATGCTTAAGAATGCAGATTCGGCGCAATTAAACAGAGGTATCAATAACCTGCTGCGCATGGCTAAAAAAGATAAATTTGAAATGTACCGCGATATCATTTATTGTGCCGCCGGACAATTATCAATGGAAAAGCCTGATACAACTGAAGCTACTTTTTATTATAATAAAAGCCTGTCATTAAGTGCCGGAGATACCACTTATAGAAACAGGGTACTTGTTGGCCTGGGTGATATTGCTTTCAATCGTAAGCAATACCCACTTGCATTTAGTTATTACGATAGTTTACAAGCAGGTGATTCGCTGGGAGATGAAAAATATGCCCGCGCGTTACAACGCACAAAGGACCTGGCAAAAATTGTTGTCGCTATAAATGTTATTCAACTGCAGGATAGCCTGCAGGTATTAGCAAACCTGTCGCCCGCAGATAGAGAAGCTGCCGTAAAAAAAATAGCCAAAAGATTACGAAAGGAAAAGGGATTGAAAGATGAAAAAGGCGGTGCTGATTTTAATGGAGGCCAGGATATAGGTTTCAATAATAGCAATACCCCATCGGTCGATCTGTTTGGCAATAGCGATAAAGGCGATTGGTATTTTTATGACGCTACACAAAAAGCGCAAGGGTATAAAGATTTCAAAAGTAAATGGGGTGATAGAACGAATACAGATAATTGGAGAAGAAAAAGTGCGACTGCAAATGCGATCGTTTCGTCATCTTTGAACCCTGATGATACGGCGGTTATTGTAGGAGTTGATACCACACAAAAAGTGGCACCGGTAGTAGTAGACATGAGTTATAAAGGCCTGATGAATAATATTCCGGTAACACCTGATAAACTAGATGCAAGCAACACATTGCTTTCAAAAAATTTATTTAAAGTAGGAAAGCTATACCAAAATAACCTGGAAGATTATAGTAATGCTATAACTGCTTATGAAAGATCCCTACGTTTATTTCCGGATAGTGTATACAACGGAGAAATTTATTTTAATCTTTATTATTGCTATCATAAATTAGGTGATACAGCAAAGATGGCCTTCTATAAAAATATATTGACAACGCAATTGCCTGATAGCCGTTCCGCAGAATTACTGACAGAACCAGATGTAGCGAGGCCATTGATGAATAATCCAGAAGTATCGGAGCACTATAATAAAATTTACAATTTATTCATTGAGGGAAAATTTGATTCGGCTATTTCAGAGAAAGAACAGGCCGATACATTGTATGGTGATAATTATTGGAGTCCGCAGTTATTATATATCGAAGCTATTTATTACATACAGTATAAGTGCAATGATAGTGAGGCAATAGGTGTTTTAAGTCATATTGTTAAGTTCTATCATAGATCTAAGCTTGCTCCTCAGGCACAGAATTTAATCAATGTGTTGCGAAGAAGAAAAGAAATAGAAGCATACCTCTCCAACTTGCAGGTCACAAGAGCTAAAGACGATGAAACAATATCAATTAACGATGATACCGTTGTTACTGTTGCGCCGCCGGTTAAAAATATAATAGATAGCATTAAAAAAATAGCGCCACCGGCCTTCGTCAGTAAGGACAGTGTGAAAAAAGTAGCTCCAGTTGCGGCTGTTCCTGCCAATCAATTCTCTTTTAATATTGCATCGCCGCATTATGTAATTATGGTGATGGATAAAGTAGATAATACGTATGCATCTGAAGCAAGAAATGCCTTTTTGCGTTACAATGAAGAAGAGTTTTATGGAAAGCAGTACACGATTGAAAAAATCAGTATAGATGCCGATCATCCGATGTTGATCATATCGCCTTTTACAGATGAGAGCGATGCGATGCAATATTTTGATAAAATAAAAATGGCCGCGCCGAATGAAATATCCTGGTTACCGGCAAATAAATATTATTTTGAAATTATATCAGCGGAGAGTTTGCAATTATTAGAAAAGAATAAGGATCTTACGGGTTATAAAAATTTGTTGAAGACAACCTATCCCGGTAAATTTTAAATAAGTTAAGCGTCGATAAAAATATATTAGTATGAAACGTTCAGTAAAAATTTTATGGATATTATTTTTCAGTGCGCTGCTATTTGTAGTGTTGTTGTTTTTAGCAGCAGACCTGGGCGTATTTGGTAAAATGCCTTCTTTGGTAGAGTTAGAAAATCCTGATGCAGATCTGGCCAGTGAAGTTTATTCGAGCGATGGGTTACTGATGGGTAAATATTTTGCAGAGAACCGCACAGAAATAAAATATGATCAAATATCGCCCAATATCATACATGCATTGGTCGCAACAGAAGATGAACGTTTTTATGATCACTCAGGTATCGATGCCAGAGCTGTAGCGAGGGCCTTTCTTAAATTGGGCAGAGACGGTGGCGGTAGCCCGATCACGCAGCAGCTGGCAAAAATGATGCTGAAACAAGGACATGGAAATATTTTTAAAAGAAGCCTGGATAAAATAAAAGAATGGATCATCGCGGTTAAGCTGGAACGCAATTTTACAAAAGAAGAAATTATAACCTTGTACCTTAATCGTGCGCCCTGGGGATATAATTATGGGATAAGAAATGCCTCCCGCACTTATTTTCAAAAAGAACCTGCAGACTTAACCATTGAAGAAGCTGCAGTATTAGTAGGGATGTTAAAAGGCTTTGTGTACGATCCGGTACGCCATCCTAAAGCGGCGTTGAACAGGCGTAATACGGTAATTGAAAGGATGGTCGACTGCAAAGAACATTATTTAACAGAAGAAGAAGCGACTGCATTAAAAGCAAAACCACTGATCACCAATTTTAAAAAAGCAGATGATGATGTTGGAATAGCACCCTATTTCCGCCAGGTGTTAGCTGATCAATTAAAAGATTGGTGCAAAGCTCATCGCAATCCAAAAACGGGAGATAGTTATGATCTTTATAGAGATGGATTAAAAATATATACGACCATCGATTCAAGAATGCAGGATTATGCAGAACAATCTGTTATTGAACACATGCCTATTATCCAACAAAAGCTAAACAACCTATTAAAAAATAACGGGGATAAAATGTGGAAAGGGCACGATAATGTTATCGAAGCAGCTATGAGAGAAAGTGATCGCTGGAAAAATATGGAAGAGGATAGTATTGATGAAGACCAGATCGAAAAATCATTTACTATAAAAACAAAAATGAAAGTTTTTGCATGGAACGCAAAAAGAGAATTGGATACTGTAATGACGCCAAGGGATTCGATCAAATATCATAAACAATTAATGCAGACCTCTTTTGTCTGCATGGATCCAAGAACGGGCGAAGTGAAATGCTGGGTAGGAGGGATAGATTTTAAATGGTTCAAATTTGATCATGTTACAGCCTTAAGGCAGGTAGGTTCAACATTCAAACCATTGTTATATACATTGGCTGTGCAGGATGCAGGGTACACGCCACAAACATTAGTGCCCGGCGGTACTATTTGTCTGGGTGGTAAATGTATTACCGGCGGTGGCGGAACGCTGGCATATGGGTTAGCGCACTCAAAAAATCCGGTTGCGTATAGATTGATGTCTGTTATCGGGCCGGATCGTACGGTTGAATTTGCGCATACCTGTGGCATTAAAAGTTTTATACCTGATGTGCCATCTATTGCATTGGGCGCAGCAGAAGTGCCGATGCTTGAGATGTTACGTGCATACACCATGTTCCCAAACAAAGGATATAACACGGAACCAATTTTAGTAACACGCATCGAAGATAAAAACGGTAATGTGTTACAGGAATTTGTATCGGAAACCAAACAGGTGATCAGTGAAGTAAATGCTTATACAATGGTTAAGCTGATGGAAGGTGTTGTAGATTTTGGAACGGGCCATTCACTTAAAAACTATGATATCCCTGTAAAAAAAGCGGGCAAAACCGGTACGACCAATGATAATACAGATGGCTGGTTTATAGGGTATACACCGGAATTATTGGCTGGTACCTGGGTTGGTTGTGACGATCAGTTCCTGAAAATATATTCGGGTACATCGGGTGGTAATGAAATGGCTCTACCTAAATGGGGTTATTTTATGAGTAAAATATATGCGGATAAAAAATTGCCGTATGGAAAAATACTTGATTTTCCTGAGCCACCGGAGGCGCTGAATAATCCTGAATATGCTGATCTGGATGCTGCATTATTTAATAAAACGGATAGTACAAGTTATCCCGAAGATCAGGGTAATGGTGATGCAAACGATTACGGCAGCTCGACCGATGACGATTATGGAAATGACGCAGCAACACCAACCGATGTTAAACCGAAAGCCGTTAAGGATACAACGAAAGCAAAAAATAAAAAAACGGACGACCAACAAAAGAAATAGGCCACTTACATAAACAATTGAAATTCTGAGCGCTAATAATTACAAATTATTGGCGCTCTTTTTATAATGTAAATAAAGTTGTATAAATTGTAACTATGAGGATCATCGCTTACTGTTGCGCTTTGTTTTTATTAACCGGATGTATGCGCGCCGGGCCTGTTAAAAGTTGCACGCATACAATGGACGAACTGCTGGATAAAAACAGTAACAAAGCATTTATTGTTGATAGCTTTGCGGGAGAGAAAATAGTGATCTTAAAAGATAAAGGGCGTGATACCGTAAACGCAGGTTGTTATTCTTTCTATGATAACGGCAATTTAAAATCATACCAGTTTATTATTGATGAGGACACAGCGGATTATGTTGAAGAATATGATACTTTAGGTAATATCGTTACAACAATTGGCAATCCGCTAATACAAAATAACATTAAGCGGGTAACCCGAGATTCTGTTTTATTGACAATGTATTTTTTCGCATTGAATAAAGAATACCATACACTACATGTATTAACAAGCGATCATGAGCAATATGATGTAGAACTAAAAGACGACACATCTTTTTACACCAATACTAAATACGCTTCTATTGGCATTCATATAAAAGGCGCCACTAAAATTACCATGGTGTATTGGAATACCGTATTTGAAAATACCTGCACTAATAAAAGTGAAACAATAAACGACTCGATTCCTGTCTTTACGGCCCACCACAATGACTAGATCATTTGTGTTCTTTCTTCAGGAATTCCGGAGAGACCAATCCTCTTTCTTTTCTTAATTTTTTAAAGTGGCTCGGTGTTAATCCTGTCATTTTTTTGAATTGGGCAGATAAATGTGCCACACTGCTGTAGTATAATCGGTCGGCAATTTCAGTTAGTGTATAATCATTCAGGACGAGCAATTCCTTTACTTTGTCGATCTTTAATGAAATAAGATATTGTTCTATTGTCGTTGCTTCAATTTCAGAGAAGAATCGGCTTAGGTAAGCATAATCAAGGTGCAGCTCTTTATTTAAGAATACGGATAAGTTTATGCCGGGCTTTTCCTTTGAATTGTCTACATAATCTATAATGGCTTTTTTTATTTTTTCCAGTAACAAACCTTCTTTACTTTCAATCAATTCAAGCCCCGCTCTTTTTATTGCCGAATTGAATTTGTCCAGTTTTTCTTTTGATATTTTTTCCTGCAAGGTTGCTTCGCCAATGTCTATTGACTGTACGTCGAGATCCAACTTTTCCAGTTCGTCTTGTACAAATGCTTTACAGCATTCGCAGGCCATATTTTTAATGTAGACTTTCATATCTACAAAGTAAACTTATTTCTTAGGAAATATCAATACGATAGTTTCCTTATCTTTTTTATCTATGCGTAAGCACAAGGTGGGAGTATAAATAAGGGTATCATATTCAGTGTCGAACTGATCGGGTATTTCTTTGTTAATATCTATCAGGTAAATGAATTGTTTGTTATTGACAGTTACGATATGCACTTCACTGTGCCTTTCTACTGTTCGGCCATCTTTGCTAAATACGATGTTAGCGTAGAAAATAATAGTGCCGTTGGTATTTTGCAAGGCAAAGTATTGAATAAATTCCTGCAATGGTAGATTAATAGGCAATGGTACTTCCTTTTTTGGGATTAAGACTACCGCAAAGAAAGTACATATAAATAGTATGAATGTTACATAATACTTACAAAATGTTATATAATTATGTTACTCCGTTGTTGATTGAATAATTGTAGAGAGTTCAAAGCGCTCTCCGGGAGCAAGTTTTATTATATTATTAAAGGCATTGGCAGCCTCTACACAAATAAAAGTTTTATAACCTTCCGGCAACATATCGCTCATTGTTTTAGTTGTCTCGGCGCCGGGGTTCCACACCACTGTTGTTTTACTACCGGCCTTGCCTACATGAATATTTCTTTTATAACCTTTATCATGTATTACACAATTGGCATCGTGGTTAAGGTAGCGGCGGTTTTCTTCTTTTGTAATAGACAATGATTTTTCCTGTTGTTGAATGCCGGTTTCACTGCCTGCAGGGAAATAAGTAGCGCCCATTAATCCATCAATAGTGATATCGGCAATATCTTTTACGTTAAAATAACTGTGCAGTGCATCCGAATAATCAAAAGACCGGTTATCGGTGTTGGTGCAGCGTAATGTCACTTCCAGCTTTGTATCGATTGTAACGATTATTTCTGCGATAAAAGAAAATGGCCATAGTGTCTTCGTTTCAGCAGAGTCTTGCAATTGTAAAGTTATGGATACCACATTTTGGGGCGATACAGTGGTTGTTTTTACTGACCAGGTAGAAAGTCGTGCAAAACCGTGCTGTGGTTTTTTACTGTCATCAGGATTAGGTCCGAACCAGGGGAAACAAATAGGAATGCCGCCCCTGATGGCTTTGCCTTCCTGAAATAAACTTTTATCGCTCATCCAGAGAATGTCTTCTTCTCCCGTTGGTATATAACTTAAAACCTGTGCACCGTATAAAGATATCATTGCCGTGCTGTGCTGGCCGGTTAAAGTAACGATAGGTAAATTTCCTTTTGTTGTAGAAAATTCGATTTGTTTTGAATGGCCAAACTGTTCATTTAATGTGGTGATCGTCATTTTACTTTATTTTAAAAAGAGCTGTAAATTATAACAATTATAGTAACTAATTAAACCGCTTTAGCTTATTAATTTCATCGGTGTTACATTTGCTGAAAATATCATTTGGCACGAAGAGTAACATACAGGAGTAAATACGCTGAAAACACAGGCGAGGCGTTGCCTAAGCGGGAACGTAGGAATATAATCCCTCTTGATCCATTGATACAGCTGCCATTTGTTGAGGGCAAGGTTTTATTGATAGATAAACCGATGCACTGGACCTCTTTTGACATGGTGCGTAAATTACGTGGTGTGCTACAGATAAAAAAAATTGGCCATGCAGGAACGTTAGATCCTTTAGCAACAGGCCTTTTAATAATTTGTACCGGTAAGTTTACAAAAAAAATAAATGACTACGCCGCTCAACAAAAAGAATATACGGGGCATATTACTTTGGGTGCTGTTACGGCTACCTATGATCTTGAAAGTCAGCCGGATCAACAAAAAGAGTATAGCCATCTTACTGCAAATGAAATTATAGCGGCAGCTGAAAAATTTACGGGGGAGATAGAGCAATTACCACCCATGTATTCTGCAATTAAAAAAGACGGCGTTGCTTTATACGAGTTAGCGAGAAAAGGTGTGGAAGTTGAATTGAAAGCAAGAAAAGTATTGATACAGCAATTTGAAATTACAAATATTGAATTGCCGGTTATTGAGTTTAAGATCGTCTGCTCAACAGGAACGTATATACGCAGTTTAGCAAATGATTTG
>Ga0210387_10000359_pt1 | contig 32689 bp, 25 predicted proteins | sample IncBWC7OmetaG_FD_160108 | JGI IMG/M metagenome (GOLD analysis project Ga0210387, IMG submission 160108) | Forest soil microbial communities from Barre Woods Harvard Forest LTER site, Petersham, Massachusetts, United States - Inc-BW-C-7-O ... | reverse complement strand
GGATCAAAACCCCCTGCGCGCAATAGTGCGCCTCGGTACTCTCGAACCCATAAGGTGCGAATGATTTTAGTTAGGATATTCACGGCGACTTAGAGAGCGCTGCTGAGAGAATGACGAGGAATGAAAAAATAATTATAAAGTCGATCGGTGTGCGGACCCGCAGGTACTAATTGGCTGCCACTCAATACAAACGCGTCGTATCCCAGAGAAACACAAAATTGCACTGTTGACGCCGGGTCCGGATTCGATTGTTGGCCGCCAAATATTTCGCAGAAAATGACTGGTCTGTACGCAGCAATGAATCCTTTCATCCCGGTCAACACCTGCATCTCCAGTCCTTCGACGTCGATCTTGACAAGATCGACGCGCTTCTCTTCGATCAATGGCGACAGAATGTCGTCGCCCTTGAAACACGCAATGAATTCCTGGCGCAATATCGGTTTTCGATTGGTGTCCTTCAATCCCGAATAAGCATTATCTGCTGCGACAAAAAACGGCTGTAGGGAAGTCGAATCGGAAAGCCCGACGTTAACCGGAATAACGTTGGCCAAATGTTGCACGTTCCGCAAAAGAAGCCCAAATGTCGAGCGCGCCGGCTCAAAACAAATGACCTTGCCGAATCGGGCAACGTCGGCGAAGTGGACCGTATGGACGCCGATGTTGGCGCCTATGTCGATCACAATCCCGTCAGGGCGAATAAAATTCGCGCATTGCCTTATCGCGTTTTGTTCGAACTGACCGGTGACCAGAAGTTCCAGTCCGATATCCGTTGCCGGGTCAAAGTAAAACTTTCGCCCCGCAATCTTCCTCGACGATCTCAATCCGAGCAGTGCTAGAAATCGTTGGACCGGCGTTTTAGCCCAGATTAAGGACGACTTCAATCTGTGCCCTTCAAGTAATCGGCAACGCCACACAGATTACTCCGGCGATGATCAATGCGATCCCAGTGCTCTGCAATACAGTCAGAGTCTCACCGTAAAAATACCAAGCCGAAAAGGCCATTAATATATAGAAGCTCGCTCCGGTAAATGCGACGGCTATGCCCAACTTTTCGCGTGTTACTACCAGAAACCACATTAGATAGCCTGCGACCTGCAGGCAGACCGACAGGACGATCCAGGGCGACGAGATGGCGAGAACCATGAAGCGAGGAAAATCAGCGATCGTTTTGATCCCGCCCAGTTGCGTCACACCTTTTTTTAGAAGGAGTTGGCTTGCGGTGGTATTGATAGATACAAGTATCAGCAGGAGTTTTACCAGCATGCCTTCACCAAAATAAGAACGTGTATGATGCCAAAGAGTCTGAGTAATCTGTTGGGCGGGAGATTTACGCCGTTGGTTCGTATCGCCTACCGCTCGAGCGATCTGTCATTCGTTCGATTTACTCTATTTCAATGAAACCCAACATAAATCCGCCGAATAAAACCTGTGTGCCGATTGCCAATGCAGTCACGGACGGGATGGTGATTCGCATCATTTCGCTAGGCACCAGCGATCCAAAGGATGAATGCCCCCACTGCAATACCGCATAAGCTGCGCCAGCAATCCCTCCGGTGATGAGGCAAGCGCCTATCGCGATTGCGATTTCATCGGACGCGGCGTGCGCGAGCCTTTCCGGAAATCCATGCGCGATTCGCAACTGCATCTTGCGCGCTAGCGCCGTGGCAAATAGCCCGAAAAACGTTATCTGTATACCAACGATTGCCGCGATCGAACAATACAGCAGGCCATTTATGTCGAGCGTGAATATCCCGGGAACTTGAATCGGCCCCCTCGTCAGCGCCGTCGAACCCGCCAGACCGAACACAGTCAGCACCAGTCCGGGGTACAGAAATAGCCACTGGGGGCTACGCAAAAGCATAAAGCGCAGGTGCCGCCAGCCATCTCTCCAAGGTCTCAGATGCGGCGCACGCTGCCTTCCATCTCGACTCAACGTGGTCGGCACCTCTGCTATTTGAAGCGACGCCAAGGAGGCTTTAACGACCATTTCACTGGCGAATTCCATGCCCGGAGCCCGCAAGTGCAATCCGAGAATCGCTTGCCGCTCAAAACCTCGGAGTCCGCAATGGAAATCTCCAACCGGCGACGCGAAGAGTGTCCGCCCGATAAGTGAAAGCACGGGATTGCCAAGGTAACGGTTTAGTATGGGCATCGCCCCCGGCTTGATTTGGCCCTGGAAACGGTTGCCTATTACGAGTTTAAATCCATGCCGAAGACGATCGACAAATCCGTCTAGATCCGCGAAATCGTAGGAGTCGTCCGCATCGGCCATTATCACGTAGCGGCCATTCGCTGCCTCGATGCCGCCTATTAGAGCCGCCCCGTAACCTCTGTTCGGAACATCGACGACTCGCGCTCCCGCCGCAGCCGCTAAAGACTGCGAGCCATCCGTCGAGCCATTGTCGGCAACCAGAACTTCGCCCGCGATATTTCGCTTTTCCAAATAGGCCCGCGCCTTTCGAATGCAAGTTTCGACGGTCAACGCCTCGTTCAGGCAGGGCATTAAAATCGTCAATTCCATTGCCGTCTCTCGAACTATCCGTCTCGGAGCATGAAGATAATATTCCTCACTGGAGTATTACATAATCCAAGGAGCACGCTTTGTGCTCTGGGTCGCGAAAGTGCTATTCAATACCCAACTTCTTTATCCGGTACCGCAACGCTCGGAATGACATGCCTAGCGCCTTCGCCGCCGCCGTCTTGTTGTATCGAGCTTGCTCCAGTGCCCTTCGAATAGCGTCGCGCTCGATATCTTCAAGATGATCTCCCAGCGGTCCACCGCTTTGCGTATTTGGCGGGGCGGGTGTGTCGCCGCGAGTTGGCCGCAGTTGGATGTCGCGGGCGCCAATTTCTCCGCCCGTGCTGAGAGTCATTGCGCGCTCGAGAATGTTTTCAAGTTCGCGCACATTGCCGGGAAAGGCATAGATCGCGAGTGCTTCCAGCGCGTCCTTGCCCAGCATCGGCGGCGAAATCTTCATTCGTCGTCCCAGCCGGCGCAGTATCGACTCAGCAAGTTCCGGTACGTCCTCCGGCCTTTCACGCAATGACGGTACGCGCAGCTCGATGACGTTCACGCGATAGAATAGGTCCTCGCGGAATTTTCCCTCAGCAACCAATGCCGAGAGGTTTTTGTGCGTTGCTGACAGGACGCGCACGTCGATGCCCATCTCGAGCTGTTCGCCGAGCGGCCGCACCGCCTTTTCCTGGATAACACGCAGCAGCTTTACCTGCATATGCAGGGGTAAGTCGGCGATTTCATCGAGAAACAGCGTACCGCCCTCAGCGGATTGAATGAGGCCTCTCTTGTCGCTCACGGCTCCGGTGAAGCTGCCTCGCTTATGTCCGAATAGCTCGCTCTCCATGAGTTCCGTCGGGATGGCGCCGCAATTCACCGGCACAAAAGGTCCGTCGCGCCGCGGCCCGGACTCGTGGATCAGTTTTGCAACCAACTCTTTGCCGGTCCCGGATTCACCAAATATATGAACGGGCGCCTGGCTGCGCGCGACTCGGCCAATCATTTCGCGCATGTGCTGCATGGCCGCGGATGTTCCAAGCAAGCGTGGACCGAATACGCTGGTATCGCCGTTATTGTCCCCCGATAGCTTGATGGCAATGGCCACCAGCTTGCGCAATCCCGCCAAGTCCAGGGGCTTGGACACAAAGTCGAACGCACCCAGTTTGAGCGCGCGCACGGCAGTCTCCATATTGCCATGAGCTGTAATCACAGCCACGGGTACGTTCGGCGAGTACTGTTGCATCCACTTGACCAGATCCAGGCCGTCCCCGTCGGGAAGCTGCATATCGGTCAGGCACAAATCGATTTGCTCAGTTTTAAGCAAACGCTGAGCGTCGGCGACATTGTGTGCCGTACGAGGACTCAGGTCCATGCGTTGCAGGGTGATTGTCAGCAACTCACAAAGATCCGGCTCGTCGTCAACCACAAGAACAGCAGGTTTCGGCATATCGTTATTGTAGCGTGCCAGTAATCAAGGCAAGCCGTTTCTCTACGCCTAACCGCTTTCCGTCGATTTCAGAGAATCGGCAAAAAATCTGCCGTTGCGACGGCCGCATCTGAGCTGAACTGGACCCTTTGTCCAGTCGCTTTCGCGGCCAAGATAAATCGTATCGCCTCCCACGGACGGCTGCTGAAATTTCACCCAGCCGTGACTGACCCACGCCGCCAAATCAGTGTTGAGGTAGCGCCGCCACCCTTCATTGCCGCTGTATTCCGTGTATGGACGACGCGGCTGAAAGAGCGCGGGACAAGCATCTTCGAGGCGGTCGAGTGCAAGATCGGCATCCCGGCGCGCCGATATCTGTGCCGAATGGTCTGTTTTGTCGGGAGCAATATGGCAGCTTACAAGGTAGGTTGTGTCGCGCGATTGGGGCACGGTAGGCTTGGAGGTTGCGAGTGTGAATTCCAGGTCGGGCGGCAGACCGTGCACTGTAATCGTCGCGCAGTCGCTCTGATCGACACGCAGGCCAAACGGCTCGAGGGCATCGTCAATTTGAGCGCGATTTGGCCTACGTCGGTCGTCGTCACCGTAGAGTCTCTCGCCGCGTATGAGCATGCGTAAGTTTGGCGCATATCGATTTATGAGGGCCTCGATGCGTGCCCCCTCGGCTCCCTTTGGGCTGAGCGTATAACCGCCCCAGAAGTTGATCAGGCCCGCACCGCGAGCCAGATAGGGAGTAATGAAGGAATTGGTCTGGGCCCCCATCGTCAAGTATAGATTGGGTTCAGATGCCAGCTTCGCCGGCACCTCAATCCTGATCCAACGCTCATCCCAAGGCGTCGGGTTCCAGCGATAATCCGCGCCCATCCAGAGCTGCACGCCCTGCAACGCCAGAATGCCTGCGAGAACATAGTTGCGTGCGTTTGACTGCTTTGCGAACAATCGAAATAGCAGCGCTACCATCACCACCGCGGCGACGTTGGCCATTGGCAGGAAATAGCGGCTGTTGCCGGAACCGCTCAACCAAAGCACCCAATCCACGGCGAGGCCGCAGCTGATAGCCCCGAGTATGCGCGCAGCAACTACATCGGCGCTCACCGCCGTCTGACCGGAAAAAGGCGTACGACGCAGCCACAACCAGCGGCACAAGAACGCGATGCTCAAGATGATCAGCAGGGCATAACGCGGGTCTGGAGCCCGCAGTTCTTCGTGCACCATGGAGATGGGATCGATCATCGCAAACGGGCGCCACAGGGCTTCGGCAACCGTTGCTGGAATGAAACGGAGGTGGCGCAGCGGCTCGGTGGTGAAGTCCGGTGACCGAAACAGGTTGTTCATCAGCGGAAACAGGGGATTGCCGAACATCTTCTCGAGACGATACGACCAAGGCGCAGTGACCAGCGCAAAACTGAGCCCAAGCGAGACGCCGTAGGCAAGGCCATGGCGGATCCGTCCACGTAGGGCGAGCGGCAGCATGATCAATATCGCAAATGCGGAAATTGCATGCACGGCATTGGTCAGTTTCAGACCGACCGCGGTTCCGAGCAGAAGACCAGCGCAAACAACACGAACCATGCTTGGTGTGCGTACCGCGAGGGCGAGCAACAACCATCCAGCCAGCACCAACTCTGCCGTCGTGATGTCGGCAAAAGTCGATCCCATCTGCTGCAGCAAGACTGGATTGATGAGTGCGAAGCAGACTCCGCAAAGACCGAACATGAGGCGCGTGCGCCTGTCAAACGACGGACAAACGGCCACGGCAAGCTCGTATGTAAGCCAGAGTATGGCGCTGTGCGCTGTCGCCAGGATGGAGCTGATCTCAAGCGATGATAGGCCGCTGCTGACCAGATAGTAGAAGGGCACGTAGATGTATGGATTGAAATAGGACGGCGCGCCGGCAGGGAAATAGTCCTGAGCGAAACGATCGTTGACCGCGCTGAATCCCGCGTAGAGGTGATAGCTCAGCGTGTCCCACGCCATGTCCTTTCCGAGAAAGTAATTCGTGACGAGGGCCAGAGTGGTGCATACGAAATAAACCGGAAGCCTGTAGGGTGTCTCGGCATTGTGAATTTTCGACGCCGAGAGTTTTGATTCAGACGACATCATGGACGTGCGGAAATGCGGCGCTCCTCGTCGGTGCCGCCTGTTTCTTCGTGATAGGAATCTTCAGCGTTGATGTTCCAGATCTCCTGCTTCGGGCCTTGCCTTGTGATTGCCTCAACCGCGGCGTTGGCGGTTAGCATGGAGTGGTCCTGGTTGTTGTATCGGTGCATTCCATTTCTACCGATCGGGTACAGGTTGGCGAATTGATCCAGATAGTCGCGCAACGTTCCAAACTGGCTATAGGCTCCAAAGTACGCAGGATAAGCTTTGGGAATCCTCACAATCGTGCCGTCGATCACATCTTTACGTTCGATGAGACCAATTTTCTCGAGTTCGCCACCAGCGAACCGAAGAAACGCCTCGTCTTCCATTGTCCATAGCTCGTCGCCTTGCCTGCAGAAATACTCCAGTCCGAGCCAGGTTGTTCGTGGGTCAGCAACCAACGCAGGGCTCCAGTTATTAAAAATCTGGAGTCGTCCGACGCGGACATCTGGTTCTTGTATGTAGATCCAATTGTCCGGCGGTGTTGAGCGTCCGCGCATGCCTCGCAGCAGCAGGCCGGCCGTTATGAAATCCCTATAGGGGAGATCCGCGGCAATCCGCCCTATTTGAGACGGTGCAGGCTTTAGCATGGCGACGAGATCCTTGACCGGGATCGTGGACAGAAAGTGATCGCAGGGCACACGTCGTACCGCTCCCGTAGTAACTTCGGCCACGTCGACACCTACTACCGTGCCGTCGACGACCTCCAGGCCGACAACGCTATGCCTCAGCTGAATGGATCCGCCAAGCTGTATCACTCGTCGGGCAACTTCTTCCCACATCTGGCCGGGTCCAAATTTAGGGTAGAGAAATCGCTCTATCAGGCTGGTTTCCGTGGCCGTGCTGTCTGACGAACTGCGAAATGGCTTCGACAAGGCGTGTGCAACTGCTTTCGAGATGGACAAGCCTTTGATACGTTGAGCACCCCATTCGGCGGAGATCTGCTCGCAGGGAACGCCCCATACCTTCTCGGTGTAGCTCTTGAAAAATGTCCTGTACAGGCGGTCGCCAAATCGGTTGATGAGAAAGTCTTCCAAGCTTTTTTCAGGCGATCGCGGACCGAACTTCGCCTGGCCGTAACTCAAACCAATTCGCAATGACTCGACAAGCCCCAGATTCCCGATCGTTTCGGCATTGAGCCTCAGGGGATAGTCGAAAAACCGGCGCCGATAAAAAATGCGCGATAAACGTTGTCGTACCAGCATGACGGCATCGCATGACGCCGGCGCCAAGCCCTCAGGTATCAATTTGCGGGACTGACCTTGGTAATGGATGCGAAGCGCGTCCGGTTGTTGTGTCTGCTCCGCGGCTATTGGCAAGATCTCTTGCCACCAGCGCATAACCCAGTCTGATTTTGAAAAAAACCGGTGACCCCCGATGTCCATGCGATTGCCGCGATAATTAATTGTCTTGGCGATTCCTCCAACTTGGCCATCGGCTTCGAACACCATGGGCGTAATATCGGATCGTCGCAAGAGCTCCAGGGCGGCCGTCAGACCGGCGGGACCAGCTCCGGCGATGACGGCAACTTTCTTTGGATTTTCGCGCGAATGCATACAGCGCTATGTCGTCGCGTGGGGCCGAACGAAGAGAAGCCGCACCAGAGTCCATAAGATAGAGATGTCAATAGAAAACAAGAATGCAGACACGGTGGTATAAGGGAGCGCCTTGTGGATCAAACTCTTCACTTGTCCGATTCCCATGTTCTTACTTTACGGCAGTCATAAAGCTCCCAACCCAGCCAAGGGCCGGCATCTCGGTGAGCCAGCGCATCAAAGCCGAGGCGCTCCGGTGAAAGGACATATCCGAGCCGTGGATCCGCGCAGATCCGGCTTAAATTCGCCGAGGTCAGCGGCCGGCTGGTTGCGTCGGCCTTTTGTTTGCTAGAGAACGGGGCGCGAAGTTTGGACCAAATCTTCCAATCCGGATCCATTACCGGCAGGAGGACTTGGGAACGGCGTTGAACTTCAAGCGCCGTCGTACGCGAGAAGACAACGCCGGCCGACTGATCGAGTGCCAAATAATTCGGACGTTGCAACGTGAACCACACGAATGTTCCCACGTCACGGGACGGTATAGCGAGCACCGTACTGGAGGGCGGAATGATGGTTTGCCAGTCGCGGAACTCGCTGATGTCCGTGGCGGAAGCCAGCACGCGGTTTTGCTTGAATGCCGCGGGGAAAACGAATATTGACAGGGCTAGCAAGCCGGCACTGAGGAGAGCCGCCGACCGGACGCCGGGCCAGTTTCTCAGCCTCCACCAAAAAAATGATGCCACTAAAACAGCCGGTATTTTCAGCGCGAAAATATCGCGCACCTGCACGGCGGGCACCTCTCGCGATTTACCGATGGCGGGCCAAATAACTTCCCAAGATTTGACTGATAGCCAGGCCGCGACCGCGACAAGCAAAGCCAGAAAAACCCAGCGGAGGAAGCTCACCTGTAGAGTCGAATTCCTAGATCTGATCAACCAGAAAATGATGGCCAGCGAAACGCAGGCCACCCCATTCGACGCGGGAAGGGTCAGACCTAGTATCAACAATACCGCGCACAAGGGTCCGCATTTCTTGTCAGACCAGATTTGCATCACCGTCGCGGGTAGCAGCAGAGCGCTGACAAAAACAGCGATCCAGACCCATCGCCAAGCTTGCCCTTGCACCAACAGAGCGAGCGGACCAATCGTGCTGGCGATGAGCGCCACAATCATGCCTGTGGCCCCGACGATGGCAGCCGCAAGGCAAATCCGGCGCACGCGAATGTCTTGACTCGCCAACGAGATGAATGCCAAACAAAAGAATGGCCGCGCATTAAGCTCCCAGTCTCGAAACGACCAGAGCTGCAAGAATAAGAACTGTGAGCGCTCCTGCACGACATTCAACCATGCCCAGTCCATGATCGGCAGCAGCTTGGTTACCCACGGAATAATCAAAGCGGCGAACGCAATGAGCAGCGCCCCTATTGCACATGCAGCCGCGCCCAAGAAACCTGCACGGATTGGAAAACGAAGGCATATCAGTAGCAGCAATCCTGGCAGCGCTATCAGCGGATGAACTAGGAGCGCCGCTGCGGCCGTCACGGCCGCAAGAAGCTTGAGGCCCCGAAGGAAACAAGCGAGAGCCGTTGCAATTAGCGCTTCTGCCGGCAGGCGAGCCGTCAAAAATTGCTCGGCAAATCTAAAGACCCCTGAGCCTCCATAACTCCCGTCGACGATCAACAAGAAGATGATGGCCAGCCACGCGGCTTCGCGGCTCGTGAGGATCCTAGCGGTGGTCCAAGCTGCGCCGAGAAACCAAATTGTAAAAACCAAGGTGAGTAACCTGGCGGCCGGCTCGAGCCCGAATAATTGAATAAACCACGCGTACACCGGCGAGAAAACAGTGAATTGATCTTGTGAAGTATTCTGCAGATATAAGTCATGGGTGAGCTGCGGATGAATCTTCGCAAGCGCCTGGAACGCGTAAAGCTGTGCGTCGCCCAGGAGGCCATGATAACCGTGCAGCAGCAGCCAAATCGTAACTGCCAACAGCAATAAGGCGGCGTCGGTAATCTTTGATTGAAATCCTTGGCTCGACCAGTGCATTGCTAGGGTTGTTGTGTAAACATCGCATTATGCACGAGGCGCCATCGACGCACGTGCTTGCGAACAGCTTATTGGGAGGCTCGCGAAGTTAATGTTGGGTCCGGTCACCGAGCGTCGCGTCCGCGCAGCGGGTCTTGTGTTGTGTGCTGCATGCGTGACTTACTTCTATCTGCTCGATCGGGTTATGTTTTCGAGCGCTCACTTTTCACCTATCTTTCAATATTTGCTGACGAGAGATGATTTCTCCGCAGCATGGCTCGCGCTTGTAATTTGCTTTCTGGCTGCGTTTTGGCGCCGGCCGGCGCAAATCCTACGATTGGTAGACTTTCTTACGAGCCACCCGACAGGTGTCGCGTTGACGACCGCGGCGGCTCTGGCAGTCGGTGCGCTGGTGGTTTATCACGACTACCCGCTTGCCATGGACGAATACGCGGCAGTTTTTCAATCGAAGGTTTTCGCCTCGGGCACGGTCGCTGCACAAATGCCGCCCGATCTCGTCGATTGGTTGGTGGTCCGGGGCTTCAATGGTGAGTTTCTAATTGGTTCGCCGCTGACCGGAAGAGTGATCGAAACCTATTGGCCGGGGTTTGCGCTGGTTTTGGCGCCTTTTCAGTTTCTCAGGGTCCCATGGCTGTGCAATGCATCGCTCTCAGGAATTTCAGTTTTTCTGATTTACCTGATAACCCGAGAAATCAGCGCGGACAGGAGGGGGGCAGGGTGGGCAATGCTGTTCGCACTGGCGTCGGGCGCATTTCTGGCGGGCGGTATTTCCTACTATTCGATGCAGGCTCATTTGACTGCAAACCTCGCGTTCGTTGCATTGCTTCTAAGACCTTCCGTAAACCGGGCGCTCGCTGCCGGTCTCGTCGGCTCGCTTGCGCTGAACCTGCATAACCCGGTGCCCCATGCGCTATTCGCGATTCCGTGGATTGTGACGTTGCCGTTCCAATCAGATCGGCGCCGGTACTTGTTGCCTCTGATGGTTGGCTACGCGCCAGGGGTCGTTTTAGGGATCGGATGGCTGCTATTTCGCACTGAGACTGGGTCGGGCGCCGTTGGATTGGCGGCGATGAGTGGCGCCGCGTCGGGGATCTTTGTGTGGCCCAACGAGGCACTGCTGAACATGCGAATCGCCGCTCTAGTCAAGATGTGCGTGTGGGCAATGCCTTCGCTGTTTGCGATCGCGCTACTAGGCTGCGTGCTGCGGCGTTCTGACCCGCGCGTGCGTCTATTGGCAACCTCTGCGATCCTTACCTTTGCGGCATACTTGTTCGTGAGGTTTGACCAAGGACATGGCTGGGGATACCGGTATTTTCACTCGGCGTGGGGCGTGGTGCCGATATTGGCGGGATGCGCAATGGCGGATAAACCGGAGACCAAGGGCCGCCTGGTTCCGTTCGCCGGAGCGACAGCCATCTTAAGCTTGCTGTTCTTGATCCCTTTCCAAATGAGTCAAATCGAATTCTTTATTTCTCAGCACTTGGCTCAGCTCGCCGCGCCAAAAAGACCTGGAAATAACGTCTTTTTTATTCATCCATTGGGGGGATCTTATCTCGCGGATATGATTCAATTTGATCCGTTGCTTCGAAACAAGGATCTGTTGCTGGTGAGCCACGGCGCAATGCTGGACATGCAATTGATTCAGCGGAATTGGCCCGGTGCGGTGAAAGTCTCCGGCGACCGGGCGGCTGATCAATGGTATTTGGGTTCTGAGGATCGGCGCCAGGCAATTGCGGGCAGAGATGAAAGGCAATTCGTGGTACCGCAAATTCCGCGCTGAAGTTAGTCCTTTTCCTCCCATCGTTGCGGATCGCTGAACACAACTCTAAAAATACTGCCATCGACTTCGCGAGGCTCGTACAACAATATGGCCCGATTCAGTTGGCATAGCTCGCGCGCGATGAACAGCCCCAATCCGGTGCCGCCCCTGCGGCCGGTGAAGAAGGGCTCGAAAATTCGGTCAACAGCTTGCGGTTCGATACTGGGTCCGCGATTCGAAACCTCCAAAAAGGGCCGATTGCTCGGATTGAGGCGCCCTAGGTTGATCTCTAAGCTGATTCCATCCCGCGCCTCGCCGTACTTGAAGGCGTTGTCGCAAAGGTTCCAAATCACTTGGTGCAGATGACTCGGATCAATTCGTACTTCCAAATCATCCTCTCCTTCGTGAACGCCGATTTGGGCTTCGCGTACTTGCATGGTTGCGCAGAATTCCTCCAGGAAATCCTCCAGCCAATCACCGAGCAAAAGCCGCGTGGATTTCGTGGCTTCGCGGCGCGACAACTGCAACACGTTGTTGATAATAGTGCTGACGCGGTCGGAGTTGATTTGGATTATGTCCGTCAGCCGACGCTCATCCGCGCCGATATTCGCGCTTTCGGCCAGGAGCTGGCCTGCATGGCTCATCGCACCCACCGGGTTTCGAATCTCATGCGCAATGCTGGCAGACAACCTGCCCAGCGCGGCCAGTTTGCCTTGCTGCACGCGCTCGGCTAAAAGGCTCGTGTCCTCAAGAAAAATCAAGGTGGGCCCGGGCTCTTCGCCAAGCGGGGCGAAATGCGGCTGAATCACGCGTGCACCATCGGCGGCGACGAAACTCGACGGCGACTCATCACCTTGATTGCGCTGTCGCCAAGTCGACAAGGAATATAACAGGCGAGGCGAAACTTCACCCACTAGGGCTCCTGGAACAGCATGATTGTCGCCGAGGATTTCCGCCGCTGATTCGTTAATGAGACGGATTTTGTCTCCGGCATCTACTACCAAAAGACTTTCACGCAAATGCTGCACAATGTATTGGGAAAGCTCCGCGAGATTCGCGAGATCTACGTCCTTTTGACGAACCAGCGCTTCGCTCTCGCGCACGCGTCCGGCCGCGAACGATGCGGCGCCAGCGGTGACGAAAAGCACTGCACCTAGCAGTCCCGCCGTTGCGTACGAATTGATGTCAGTTGTGCCCCCAAACTGTTGCCATATGGTGTCGGCAAGGATTGCTATCGCGGCGACGGCAGCTAAAAATAGCGCGCTTCGCGGTGGCAGCAAAAATGCCAACGCACCGATTGGAACCAAGAACAGGACTCCAAGACCGCTGGCGACACCGCCGCAGGTATGCAGCAGGAGAACCAGCACAAACATGTCAACCGATGCCTGGAGAATTGTCTGCACTTGCGCGCTTGCCAGGCGCTGGCGAACGAACAAGACGCTGATCAGGCCAAAACAAAAATAAAATACGGTGGCGCCGAAGAACATTTGTCGGGAGTAAACGGCGAAGCCGCGCGCCCCGCCCAATGAGTAAAGCCCCAGCAGAACCAATGGGACCAAGACGCGGTACAAATTGAGTACCGCGAGCACCCGCCACGCCATGGCAGGGTCACGCCCTGTGATTGGGTTGACGCGGCGATCGAACTGGCGATTCAATTACGTTATATCTCGTTACTTTGCGCTGTCCTCAAGCTTAATTCAGAATAGCGCGCCTTACGCGACGCGATCGGCATTTGAGGACAATTCATGAATCTGCACGAGTATCAGTCAAAGAAATTGTTCGCGGAGTACGCGATCCCCATCCCGAAGGGCCAAGTAGCCGACTCACCGGAGGCGGCCGAAGCGGCTGCCAGGGCTCTTGGGGGCTCTTTGTGGGTGGTCAAAGCCCAGGTCCACGCCGGCGGCCGCGGCAAGGCGGGCGGCGTCAAGGTGGTCAAGGATTTGGAGGCGGTACGGGCGGCCGCAAAGGCGATGCTCGGAACCACCCTGGTTACGCACCAGACCGGACCCGAAGGATTGCCCGTGAATCAGGTGTATGTGGAAGTGGGCTCAAAGATCGCACGCGAGATATACCTGAGCCTGGTGCTAAACCGCGATGTGAGCCGCTTGGCGTTCGTGGCTTCCGCCGCGGGCGGCATGGACATCGAAGAGGTTGCCGAGAACTCGCCCGAGAAGATTATTCGCATCAATGTCAATCCGACAGCGGGACTCCAGGACTTCCAGTGTCGCCAACTGGCGTTCGGCCTGGGCTTCAAAGGCGCGCAGATCGCGCAGTTCGGAAAAATCGCTCAGGCAATCTACAAGTTGTATCTGGAGCGCGATGCCAGTTTGGTGGAGGTCAATCCGCTCATTATCACCGCGGACGGCGATCTTCTGGCCTTGGACGCCAAAATCAACATCGAGGATAACGCGCTGTTCCGACACAAGGATCTGGCCGCGTGGCGCGATGCCTCGCAAGAAGACCCCATGGAGCGAAAGGCGGCCGAGCATGACTTAAACTACGTGTCGCTCGACGGCAATATCGCCTGCATGGTGAATGGCGCGGGTCTTGCCATGGCAACGATGGACTTGATCCAACTGCACGGCGGCAAGCCGGCGAATTTCCTGGATGTCGGCGGCGGTGCGACCAAGGAGCGCGTTGCCGCGGCGTTTAAATTGATTCTCTCGAATCCCAAGGTCAGTGCGATCTTGATCAATATTTTCGGCGGCATCGTCCGTTGCGACATCATCGCCGAGGGCATCATTGCGGCCGTCAAAGAAGTGGGCGTAAGCATCCCGGTCATCGTGCGGCTCGAGGGGACCAACGCACCGCTGGCTCGGCAGATGCTGGCGAGCAGCGGTCTTGCAATTACACCGGCGAGCGATCTGACCGATGCAGCGATGAAAGCGGTGCAGATGGCGGGAGCCCAGTCATGAGCATTCTCGTGAACAAAAATACCAAGGTCATTTGTCAGGGCTTCACCGGCAAACAAGGCACCTTTCATTCGGAGCAGTGCCTGGCGTATGGCACAAAGTTGGTGGGCGGAGTCACTCCCGGGCGCGGCGGCGAGAAGCATCTCGGCTTGCCGGTGTTTGACACGGCACGCGAGGCTATCGCCGCTACCGGCGCGACGGTGAGCATGATCTACGTGCCCGCGCCCTTTGCGGCGGATGCCATCCTGGAGGCGGCGGATGCGGGCGTGCAGTTGATCGTGTGCATCACCGAGGGCATTCCAGTCAACGACATGGTGCGCGTCAAGGCAACGCTTGCCGGCTACGAGACGCGGCTCATCGGTCCCAATTGCCCCGGCATCATCACGGCCGACGAATGCAAGATCGGCATCATGCCGGGCTTCATCCACAAGAAGGGTCGGGTGGGCATTGTTTCTCGTTCCGGAACCCTCACCTATGAGGCTGTGTTCCAGACCACCAATATCGGCTTGGGTCAAAGCACCTGTGTGGGAATCGGCGGGGATCCGGTGCGCGGGATGAATTTTATCGATGTCTTGGAGCTATTCGAACAGGATGCGCAGACCGAAGGCATCGTGATGGTGGGCGAGATTGGCGGCAGCGACGAAGAGGCGGCCGCGGACTTTATTCGCAAGCACGTCAGCAAACCGGTCGTAGCCTACATTGCCGGCGTCGCCGCGCCGCCCGGCAAACGCATGGGCCATGCCGGAGCAATTGTCGCCGGCGGCAAAGGCACGGCGGCGGCAAAATTCGAGGCTCTCGAGGCGGCCGGGATCACGACAGTGCATTCGCCTGCGGAGATGGGTTCTGCAATCGCCAAGCGGCTCAAATGAGGGAAGGATCTTGAGTGCCCCGCGGCAAGTCCGCTGTGTGATGGCTCAGCTCAACCTCGTGGTCGGTGACGTCGACGGCAACACGTCGCGCATCGTTGCCGCCGCCAATGAAGCGAGGGATCGGTATCGTGCGGACCTCGTCATGCTGCCGGAACTCGCGGTTTCCGGATATCCGCCCGAAGATCTCCTGTTCCACTCCGGCATGCGCTTGCAAGTGGCGCACTCGCTGGAACGACTCAAACAGGAGGTGCGCGGCATCACCCTCATCGCCGGCTATCCCGAATACTCAGGCGCAAAGATTTTCAATTCGGCCATCGTGATACGCGACGGCAAGGTGCTGGCCAATCATCGCAAGGCCTGCCTGCCCAACTATCGGGTGTTCGATGAAAAGCGCTATTTCACGCCGGGCACGGATGCGACGCTCATCGATATCAACGGGGTGAGGGCGGGGGTCTTGGTGTGCGAGGATGCCTGGGATTCGGCGCCCGCGCGCCAGGCGCGCGAGGCGGGGGCGCAAGTGCTGCTGATCATCAATGCCTCGCCCTATGAGGTCGATAAGCAGAGTCAGCGCGAGCAACAGGTCGTAGGGCAGCGCGTCCAAGAAACCGGTATACCGGTCGTGTTTTGCAATTTGATTGGTGGGCAGGATGAGCTGGTGTTCGACGGCAATTCCTTTGTCATGGATGCTTCAGGCACGGTGACGCAACGCGCGCCTGCCTTTACCGAGGGCCTGTACGTCGTGGACTTGGGTCTCGATGGATCCCACACAGTGCATCCCATTCCTTCGGACATTGCGCCTCTGCAAGGCCAGGAGGAGAGCGTGTACGGTGCGCTGGTGCAGGGCACCCGCGACTACGTCACCAAGCACCGCTTTCCGGGAGTGGTGATGGGACTCTCGGGCGGCATCGATTCAGCGCTTACTCTGGTTATCGCGGTCGATGCGTTGGGTGCCGACCGGGTGCATTCGGTAGCCATGCCCTCGCGCTACACCTCGCAAATGAGCAAGGACGACGCCGCGTTGCAGGCGAAGATCTTGCACGTCAAACACAGTGAAATTTCGATCGAAGGCATGTTCGAGGCGACCTTGGCTGCCCTGAAGAACGAGTTCGCGGGACGCGCACCGGATACCGCGGAAGAAAACATTCAATCGCGCTGCCGGGGGGTGCTGCTCATGGGCATTTCCAACAAGACCGGCAAAATGCTGCTGACCACCGGCAATAAGAGCGAAATGGCGGTGGGCTATGCCACGCTGTACGGCGACATGGCCGGCGGATTCGCGCCGATCAAGGATTGCAGCAAGCTATTGGTCTATCGCTTGTGCCGCTGGCGAAACGCGCAGTCCGAGGTGATTCCCGCGCGAGTCATCGATCGGCCGCCTTCAGCCGAACTGCGTTTCGACCAGAAAGACACCGATAGCTTGCCGCCGTATGAAATTCTCGACCCCATACTCGAGGCCTTCATCGAGGAGGACTTATCGGTCGATCAAATTGCGGCGCGGGGTTTCGATCGGGCCACCGTGGGGCGCATTTTGGATTTGGTGAAACGCAACGAATACAAGCGCCGCCAAGCGCCGCCGGGCGTGCGCGTCAGCGGCCGGGCGTTCGGCCGCGATTGGCGCTACCCGATCACCAGCGGCTACAAATCGCACTAAACCCTTGGAGTCAAGGCTATAAGATGCGCTGGTACCAATGCTTCTTGGGCTCGAGGTCCTTTAAGGGACCGGGGTAGTTATCCGCGTACACGCGTTCGGCGTCTTTCGCCAGATCCACCATCTTGAGATCGTAATAAGCGGCGACGATGACGCGCATTGAGCCTTTGACCGCGGGAGCGCCGTCGTAGTTTTCCACACAGTATTTGGCGCGGTTGAGCGCGCCGACGTAGGCGCCGCGGCGCATGTAGTAAAGCGCTACATGCAGTTCGAAGTCGGCCAGGCGATTGCGCAGATAGACCATGCGCTGCTGGGCATCGCCCACATATTGGCTATGCGGGTATTTCTCGATGAGCTGCTGGAAGGCATCGAAAGATTTCTTCGCATTGATCGGCGGGCGTTGCGACAGGTCGACGCGGAAGCGCCGTTCCAGCCAATTCGACTGGCGTTCGAAGTAAACGAGACCTTTCATGTAGTAGGCGTAATCGACGCGAGGATTGGTCGGATTCTCGCGGATAAAAGTGTCGGCGGCATCGACCGCCGGGTCGGTCTGGTGACTCTTGTAGTAGGCGTAAATCAAGTCCAGTTGTGCTTGACGAGCCGGTTCGCTGAAAGGAAAGCGCGACTGCAGCGCCTCGAGCTGTTTAACCGCCTCACTGAAGTTGTTGCTTCTTATCGCTTTCTGGGCCTTCGCATAGATCTGTTCTGGCCCTGATTTGGCCTCGTCGGCGCGATGGCTGCGACAGCCCGTCGCCAACAGCATTAAGCCGACGACAATGACGAGAGCACGGCTCGGTTGGACAAGATCACGCAGTCTCACAAGCGATTCCTTACAATAGACGGCCCGGTTGGCTGGGCCCGAAAGCGCGGCAGTATACCCGATGCCCCGACGGTAGCTTCGAGTGCCTCTATGAGTGCAGAGTTCCAAGTGATCGATCTCGAAATTCCGCCGGAATTGGCAGGTCAGCGGCTGGATAGCGCCCTGGCGCGCCTATTACCACAGCATTCGCGCACGCGAATCAAGGGTTGGATCGAGGAAGGCGCGGTTTTGGTGGGCCGCCAGCGCCCTAAGCCTCGCGATCTGGTTGAGGCCGGGAGCCGGGTCCAGGTACAGGTGAGGGCGGAGAAGCCGCAGTCCGGAGTTCTGCCGGAGGCGATTGCGCTTCGCCTCGCCTATGAAGATGCAGACCTCTTGGTGATCGACAAGCCGGCCGGCTTGGTCGTGCACCCGGGGGCCGGCAATCCCAGTCATACCCTGCAAAATGCCCTGCTGGGATTGGATGCCTCACTGGGGAAATTGCCGCGCGCCGGCCTCATACATCGGCTCGATAAGGACACGAGCGGCCTGCTCGTCGTGGCCCGCAGCGCCGAAGCGCAAACCTCCCTGTCGCGGCAGCTCATGGCGCGCACGATGTCGCGCGAATATCTAGCCGTGTGCGTGGGCGTCATGACGGGCGGCGGCACCATCGATGCCCCCATCGGCCGCAATCGCAGCGATCGCCTAAGAATGGCGGTGCGCGAAAGCGGCAGGCCGGCAGTGACGCACTATCGGGTCCTGGAGCGATTCCGCGCACACACGTATCTCACGGTGCAGCTCGAGACCGGGCGAACGCATCAGATACGCCTACATCTGTCACACCTGAAATACCCCATTGTCGGCGATCCGGTGTACGGCGGACGATTTGCGCAGCCTCGCGGCGCGGCGCAGGGACTGGTCGCGACGCTACGCGCGTTCAAGCGCCAAGCGTTGCACGCGGCATCCCTGGGGTTCGACCACCCCCGAACGGGCAAACGAATGGCCTTGAACAGCCCGGTTCCCGATGATTTTCAAGAACTGCTGCTGGCCCTGCGCGATGACGCGCGCGTAGCGGAACTCGAGCGCGCGCGATGACGATGCCCTGGTTCGAGGCGGACTGGCCGGCTCCTCTCGGTGTTCGCGCTTTGTCGACCTTGCGCGGCGACGGGCGAGGCGGGGACGCGCGAAGCGGCGTCAGCAAGGCGCCCTATGGTTGCTTCAATTTGGGCGATCACGTCGGCGACGATCCGGCTGCGGTCGCCCAGAATCGTCGCCGACTTGTGGCGGCGGCCGGATTGCCCAGCGAGCCTCGCTGGCTGTCTCAGGTTCATGGGATTGGGGTCGTGGATCTGGATTCGTCGGTCGCTCCGGGTCCCGCGGACGCCGCGATCGCGCGAGGACCGGCCAAGGTATGTGCGATCCTCACCGCAGACTGTCTCCCCATTCTCTTTGCGACCAACTCAGGCGATGCAGTGGCCGCAGCGCATGCGGGTTGGCGCGGGTTGGCAGCCGGGGTGATCGAGGCCACGGTGCGCGCCATGGGCGTGCCTTCAGCAAGCCTGCTGGCCTGGTTGGGGCCGGCCATCGGGCCTAAGCATTTCGAGGTTGGCCCGGAAGTGCGGGACGCTTTTCTGGCGGGCGATGCCCGCGCCGGCGAGGCGTTCGAGGTCAATAGCCGGGGACGGTTCATGGCGGATCTGGTGATGCTCGCTCGTCAGCGACTGCAGGGGATTGGGGTAAGCCGCGTCTACGGCGGCGGTGAATGCACCTTTACGCAGGCGGAGCGCTACTTCTCGCACCGGCGCGATGGCATCACTGGGCGACAGGCCACGCTTATCTGGCGCGAAGAGTAAAAATACCGTTGAATTAGCAGCTTTCCATCCCCATTTTGGTCCGTATTCCGAGCGATTTCTCGAGGGATAACTATGCGAATGGACAAGCTGACGACCAAATTCCAACAGGCACTGGCCGATGCCCAGTCCTTGGCGGTTGGCCGCGACAATCAGTACATCGAACCGGTGCACCTCATGGTGGCACTGCTCGACCAACAGGGCGGCACCGCGAGGCCCTTGCTGGAGAAGGCCGGCGTTCAAGTCCCCAAGCTGCGCTCCGATCTGGCGGCGGCGCTAGAGCGAATTGCCAAGGTCGAGGGAGCTGGGGGTGAAGTGCTGCTCGGCAACGATTTGAACAAGCTCTTGAATGTCACCGACAAGCTGGCGCAGCAGCGCGGCGATCAGTTTATTTCCAGTGAATTGTTCGTGCTGGCCGCATGCGATGATCGGGGCGAGTTGGGCCGGCTGCTCAAGGCCAACGGCGCGACGCGCGCCAATCTGGAGAAGGCCATCGAGGAAGTCCGCGGCGGCGCCAAGGTGGACGATGCGGGCGCTGAAGAAAATCGCCAGGCGCTGGAAAAGTACAGCATTGATCTTACGGAGCGTGCAACCCAGGGCAAGTTGGACCCCGTGATCGGGCGCGACGATGAAATTCGCCGCACGATTCAGGTTCTGCAACGGCGCACAAAGAACAATCCCGTGCTGATCGGTGAGCCCGGCGTCGGCAAGACCGCGATCGTCGAGGGATTGGCCCAACGCATCATCAATGACGAGGTACCCGAGGGCCTGCGCAATAAGCGCATTCTCTCGCTCGACATGGGCGCACTGATCGCCGGAGCTAAATTTCGCGGCGAGTTCGAGGAGCGCCTCAAAGCCGTTCTCAATGACCTGGCCAAACAGGAAGGCCAGGTGATTCTGTTCATCGACGAATTGCACACCATGGTGGGGGCCGGCAAGGCCGAGGGTGCGATGGATGCGGGCAACATGCTGAAACCCGCGTTGGCGCGCGGCGAGCTGCATTGTGTGGGCGCCACCACGCTCGATGAATATCGAAAATATATCGAGAAGGACGCGGCGCTCGAACGGCGCTTCCAAAAGGTCATGGTCAACGAGCCTTCAGTGGAAGATACCATCGCGATTTTGCGCGGCCTCAAAGAGCGCTACGAAGTGCACCATGGCGTGGAAATCACGGACCCCGCCATCGTGGCCGCGGCCACTCTGTCGCATCGCTACATCGCGGACCGCCAGCTGCCCGACAAAGCCATCGATCTGATCGATGAGGCCGGGTCCTTGATCCGTATGGAAATCGACTCCAAGCCCGAGGCACTGGATAAATTGGATCGGCGCATCATTCAACTGAAAATTGAACGCGAGGCGCTCAAGAAAGAAGGCGATGAGGCGTCACGCAAGCGCTTGAGCACGCTGAATGACACCTTGGCTGCATTGGAAAAGGAATATTCGGACCTGGAAGAGATCTGGAAGGCGGAGAAGGCCACGGTCCAGGGCGCCGCCCACATCAAGGAGGAGTTGGAGCGGGCACGCCAAGATCTCGACACCGCGCGACGCGCGCAGGATTTGGCGCGCATGTCCGAGCTGCAGTACGGCCGCATTCCCGCACTCGAGCAGAAATTGGCCAAAGCGCTGGAAGTCGAGCAGAAACCCAATCAATTGGTGCGCAATTCGGTGACTGAAACCGAAGTCGCCGAAATCGTCTCGAAATGGACCGGGATCCCGGTATCACGGATGCTCGAAGGCGAGCGCGACAAACTGCTGCGCATGGAAGAAGTGCTCGGCAAGCGCGTGGTGGGTCAGGCGGAGGCCGTCAAAGCGGTGGCCGACGCGATTCGACGCACGCGCGCGGGTTTATCGGATCCGAATCGACCCAGCGGCTCATTCATGTTCTTAGGTCCCACAGGGGTGGGTAAAACCGAACTGTGCAAGGCGTTGGCCGAATTCATGTTCGATACCGAGGATGCCTTGATACGCATCGACATGTCGGAATTCATGGAGAAGCACTCGGTCGCCCGCATGATCGGCGCGCCTCCGGGCTATGTGGGTTACGAGGAGGGCGGCTATTTGACCGAGGCGGTTCGCCGCCGGCCCTACTGCGTCATCCTGTTGGACGAAATTGAGAAAGCGCATCCGGACGTGTTCAACGTCCTGTTGCAGGTGCTGGACGATGGGCGCCTCACCGACGGCCAGGGCCGCACCGTGGATTTCCGCAATTGCGTGATCATCATGACGTCGAACTTAGGGTCCCAGGTCATTCAGGAACTCTCCGGCGACGCAAATTACGCCAAGATGAAAGAGGCGGTGATGCAAGTGGTGACGCAGCATTTTCGGCCCGAATTCATCAACCGGGTCGATGAAATCGTCGTGTTCCATTCGCTGGGCCGGGATCAGATTCGATCCATCGTCGATATCCAGCTGGGACGTTTGCGACAGCGCCTGGCGGAACGCGATATCACGCTCCGGCTGGACGATGACGCGCGCGACAAGATCGGCGAGGCGGGATTCGATACGGTGTATGGCGCTCGCCCATTGAAGCGCGCCATCCAATCGCAGATCGAAAATCCGTTGGCACAGCGCATCCTCAAGGGCGACTTCATTGCGGGCGATCGTGTCATTGCCAAGATCAAGCGCGACGCGCTGGTGTTCGAAAAGGAACGCCTGCACTAAATTCAGCGCCGCGAGTAGGCGACTTAAGTTCGCTATACTTTGCGGCGCGAGTCCCCTTAAGAGGAATTACATGCCTTTTTACGAGTATCAGTGCAAGAGCTGCGGCCATGAGTTGGAGGCCATGCAGAAGGTCAGCGATGCGCCGCTCAAAAAATGCCCGCATTGCGGTAAGTCTCAGCTGACCCGCCTGATGTCGGCGCCCGTCTTCAGGCTCAAAGGCGGCGGCTGGTACGAAACCGACTTTAAGGGCGACAAGGACAACCAACGCAATTTAGCGGACCGTCCTGAGGACGCGCCCAAGGATGCCAAAGACACCGAGACGAAGGCAAAGGATGAGAAGGGCAAGGACGGCAAGGATGCGAAGTCCGGCGAGAGCAAGGCGGATGCCTCCTCTGCGAAGGAGTCGCCCAAGCCTACCGACAAGCCGGCCGACAAGCCCGCGGACAAGTCCTCGCCCGGTCCGGCTCAGAAACCGGCGTCGGGAAAGGGCGGAACGAGGAGCGCGGCGCGCTCCAAGCGCAAACCCATCAAGGTCAAGCGCCGCCGCTAAAGCACTTGCCCGGGCGGGCCTCAGGCCTTAGCATCCCGCGCTTCCCCTTTTTGGTTGCTCTTGCTTATGCGCACTCATTATTGCGGCCGGGTCGATGAATCATCGATCGGAAAGGCCGTTACCGTGGCCGGCTGGGCCCATCGTCGTCGCGATCATGGCGGCGTCATTTTCGTCGATTTGCGCGATCGCGAGGGGCTGCTGCAAATCGTATTCGATCCGGACAAAGCCGGCGTGTTTGCCTTGGCCGAGCGCGTGCGCAATGAATTCGTGCTCAAGGTGACCGGGCTGGTACGCGCCCGGCCGCCCGGGACCGCCAACGCCAATCTTAAGTCCGGGCAGATCGAAGTGTTGTGTCAGGAGCTGGAGATTCTCAATCGCTCCGAGCCGCTGCCCTTTCAACTCGACGAAACGGTCAGTGAGGAAGTTCGATTGCGCTTCCGCTACCTGGATTTACGCCGCGAAGAAATGCGTGAACGCCTGCTGCTGCGCCATCGGATCACGCGCGCGATGCGCCACTACCTGGACGATGCGGGATTTGTCGACATTGAGACCCCCATGCTATCCAAGGCCACGCCGGAGGGCGCCCGCGATTACCTGGTGCCGAGCCGCACGCACGCCGGAAAATTCTTTGCCCTGCCGCAGTCGCCGCAGATCTACAAGCAATTGCTGATGATTTCTGGATTCGACCGTTACTATCAGATCGTGCGTTGCTTTCGCGACGAGGATCTGCGCGCCGATCGCCAGCCGGAATTTACGCAGCTCGATATCGAGACCTCCTTCTTGGATCAGGCGGAGATTCAGCGGTTGATGGAAGGCCTCATCCATCATCTGTTCAAGCAGGTCTTGGGTGTCGAGCTGCCAAGTCCGATGCCGCGGATGAGCTACGCGGAGGCGATGCGCCGTTATGGATCCGATAAGCCAGATTTGCGCGTGCCGCTGGAATTGGTGGATGTCGCTGACCTGGTCGAGGGCTGCGACTTCAAGGTGTTTGCAGGCCCTGCCGCCGATCCTCGCGGACGAGTTACGGCGCTGTGCGTGCCTCAGGGCGGCAGGCTGTCGCGCAAAGAGATTGATGACTACACCGCGTATGTGGCGCGCTATGGCGCGAAGGGTCTGGCCTACGTCAAAGTCAACGAGCTTTCCAAAGGACGCGAGGGGCTGCAGTCGCCGATCTTGAAGTTCTTGAGCGATGCGGCCATCAGCGGGATCATGGAACGAGTCGGCGCGAAAGATGGCGATTTGATTTTCTTCGGCGCGGACAGCGGTAAAGTGGTGAGCGATGCGCTGGGCGCGCTGCGCTTGAAGGTGGGCCAGGATTTGAAAATGGTCGGCGCCGGCTGGCGGCCACTCTGGGTGGTGGATTTCCCGATGTTCGAGTGGGACGGCGACGGCAAGCGTTGGCAGGCCATGCATCATCCCTTTACCAGCCCTGCAAATCTCGACAGCGCCGCCTTGACCGCTAGTCCGGGAGAGGCGATCGCCAAGGCCTACGATATGGTCCTGAATGGCTCCGAGATTGGCGGAGGCTCGGTGAGAATCCACAATCAGGAATTGCAATCCGCCGTGTTCGACCTGTTGGGGATATCGGCGGAAGAAGCCCGCACTAAATTCGGATTCTTGCTCGATGCGCTCAAGTTCGGTGCCCCTCCGCATGGCGGTATTGCCTTTGGTCTCGACCGACTCGCGATGCTCATGGCCGGTGCCGACAGCATCCGCGATGTGATCGCCTTCCCAAAGACACAAACGGCTGCGGATCTCCTGATGGATGCGCCCACGGAGGTGAGCGAAGCTCAGCTCCGCGAACTGCACATTCGCGTGCGTACGCCGCCCAAGATCGATTAACGCTTGCAGCAATTTCGCCGTCCCGAATCCGTCTTGATCGTGATCTACACCGAGGGCGGAGAATATCTGCTGCTCGAGCGGCGCCGGCCGCCCGGATTTTGGCAATCCGTGACGGGCAGCCTTGAATGGGGGGAATTGGCAGACGCCGCGGCGCGACGCGAGGTCATCGAGGAAACCGGCATCACTCAGGGCGTGCTGGTGAATTTGCAGTGGACGCAGGTGTACGAGATTTTGCCGGCCTTCGGCAAGGTATACGCCCCAGGGGTTACGCAGAATCTCGAACATGCATTCTCATTGCGGCTGCAGGATCGCGTGCCGGTAGTTCTAAGCGATACCGAGCATGCGCAGTTCCGTTGGGTGTCGGCCGCCGATGCCATGGAAACGGCCTCTTCCAGCACCAATCGTGCGGTCATTGCCGAACTGCGCTTGTAGGTGCTGATGCCATGAGCACCCTGATTGTGTACGTGCACGGGCTATGGCTCAGCGGCAACGAGGCCGGCATCCTGCTCAGACGGTTGTCCAGGGAGTTGAATGCGAAGACGCGCGCATTCTCCTACCCATCGATGACGTCGAACATCAGCGACAGCGCGCAAGCACTCGGCAAATTCTTAACACAGCAGCGCGCAGAGAGGCTGCACTTGGTCGGCCATAGCCTGGGCGGCTTGGTGATATTGAAGCTGTTCGAGAGCGGCAAAGGCGCGCAGCTGCCGCCAGGGCGGATCGTACTCCTGGGTTCGCCGCTGAACGGCAGCCGTGCTGCGCAGAATGTAGCGCGTCTGCCATTCGGCAAGAAAATCTTGGGAAAGGGTGTGCACGAGGAATTACTCACCGAGCGTCAACGCCGTTGGATGGCGCAGCGGGAACTTGGCGTAATCGCAGGCAACGTGGGAATCGGCTTGGGAAGGCTGGTGGGCGTACATGGCGCACCCAGCGATGGCACCATCTTCGTGGAGGAGACGCGACTGCCGGGCATAACGGAGCATCTGGTGTTGAGGATCAGTCACACGGCTCTGCCGTTTTCCTCGGTAGTCGCGCGGCAAACCGCTGCGTTCTTGAACGACGGAAATTTTATTCGTTAGCTTGATCGCGATCCAGGCTTTTCAAACGGAATAGCAGATCCAGTGCGTCGCGCGGGCTCAGGGTGTCGGGGTCTGCCGCGCGCAGCGCTTCCAAGGCGGCTGATTCTTGAACCGGCGCGGGCGCCGGCGCGAACAGCGGCAATTCGCCTTGAGGTGAGTTGTAGCTTCGCAGGGCGTCTCGCTCCCGCTCCAGTTCAGTCAGGTAGCGCCGCGCCTGCGTCGTAACCGATTTAGGGATTCCCGCCAGCGCGGCCACCTGCAAGCCATAACTCTGGTTGGCGGGACCTTCCTTGACGCTGTGCAGGAACACGAGCCGCTCGCCGTGCTCGACGGCTTCGACATGGACATTTGCCACACCGGGTGCCTCGCTCGCGAGGCTGGTCAGTTCGAAGTAATGCGTGGCAAACAGCGTGAAGGCGCGGATTTTAGCGGCGATGAATGCGGCACAGGCCCAGGCGAGCGAGAGCCCGTCGAAAGTGCTGGTGCCGCGGCCGACTTCGTCCATGAGTACCAGGCTCTGGTCGGTGGCATTGTTCAAAATGTTCGCAGTTTCGGTCATTTCGAGCATGAAGGTCGAGCGCCCGCCGGCCAGGTCGTCGGAGGCGCCGATGCGGGTGAAGATGCGATCCATGGGCCCCAAGATCGCGCGCCGCGCCGGTACAAAGCAGCCGATATGCGCGAGAATCACGATCAGCGCCGTCTGGCGCATATACGTGCTTTTCCCGCCCATATTGGGGCCGGTAATGATCAACATGCGGCGCGAATCGTCAAAACGCAGGTCATTGGGGATGAAAGGTTCGCGTCCCGCGCGCTCGACCACGGGATGGCGGCCGCCGTCAATGCGCAGCATCGGCTCCTCGACCAGCTCCGGCTGCGCACACTGCAGCGTCGTCGCGCGCTCCGCGAAACAGCTCAGGACGTCAATTTCCGCGATGGCCGTTGCGCTGGCTTGCAGCGCGGGAAGATTTGCGGACAGCTGGTCCAGCAATGCCTCGTAGAGCATCCGTTCCCGCGCCTGCGCGCGCTCGCGCGCTCCAAGGACCTTATCCTCGAAGGACTTCAATTCCGGCGTAATGAATCGCTCCGCCGATTTGACCGTTTGCCGTCGCAGGTACTCGGGCGGGACTTTGTCGGCTTGACTGCGGTTCACCTCGATGAAGAAGCCTTGTATCCGGTTGAAACCGAGTTTCAAACTGGACAGGCCGCTGCGTTCGCGTTCTCGCTGTTCAAGGTCGATCAGAAATTGCTCGGTGTTGCTGCCGAGCGCGCGCAGCTCATCCAATTCCGCGTCGAACCCTGGAGCAATCACGCCGCCTTCACGAAGGTAGTGGGGCGGCGCTTCGTCGATTGCGCGGTGAAGCAAGGAGTGCTCTTCATGATGATCGTTAATGCCGACGGTGAGCTGCTGCAGCAGGGGGGACTGTGCGCGCTCGAGAATGCGCCGCAGTGACGGCAAGGCGCCGAGCGCCGAGCGCAGCTGCACCAGATCTCGTGGCCTGGCCGAACGCAGGGCGATTCTCGCCAAAATCCTTTCCAGATCACCGACCGCCGCCAGTCCGTCGGCGATGGCGGCGTGTTGGTCCTGATCGATCAGCGTCGCAACCGCGTGATATCGCGCACGCAAGATGTCGCGATCCCTTAAGGGTCGATGCAGCCAACGACGCAGCAGTCGACCGCCCATGGCGGTCGTCGTACGATCGAAAACTCCCGCGAGCGTGAACTCGTCCGCACCAGTGATGCTCTCGTCGAGCTCGAGATTGCGGCGCGTAGCCGGATCCATAATGAGTGCGGCATCGCGTTCTTCGGTCGTGATCGACAGCAGATGCGGCAGCGCGGATTTTTGCGTTTCGCGCACATAAGCCAATAAGGCGCCGGCCGCTGCGATGGCCAGCGGTTTGTCGGCGCAGCCGAAGCCGGCAAGGTCGCGGGTGCGAAACTGTTCGGTAAGCGCCCGCGTGGCCGAGTCGATCTCGAAGTGCCATGGCGCCCTAGCTCGCCAGGGCCGGTCCTCACCGGTGGAGCGGGCCAAATCGGGTTGCGCGCCATCCGGAGCGAGTATCTCCGCGGGGCGCAGCCTCTCAACTTCGGCCTCGAGCGCGCTGAGACTGGCGAGTTCCATCACACTGAAGCGGCCCGCCGACAGGTCCAGCCAGGCGAGCCCGTAACGGCCGTCCCGGCCGCAGACACTCGCCAAGAGCGTGTCCCGCCGCTCTTCCAAGAGCGCCTCGTCGGTGAGGGTGCCGGGTGTGACGATGCGGACCACCTCGCGATCCATGGGTCCTTTGGTTTTTCCCGGCTCGCCGCGCTGCTCGCAAATTGCCACCGATTGGCCCTTGCGAACCAATTTGGCCAGGTAGCCGTCCAAGGTCACTACGGGCACGCCGGCCATGGGAATCGGAGCGCCGCCGGATGCCCCGCGCTGGGTCAATGCGATGTCGAGAAGTTCCGCGGCGCGGCGCGCATCGTCGTAGAACATCTCGTAGAAATCACCCATGCGATAGAACAGCAACACGTCCGGATGCTGCGCCTTGATGCGCAGGTATTGCTGCATCATGGGCGTGTGGCTTACTTTCTCTTCGGGATCAATCATGAGGAACCATGGGGAATTCTAAACCAGTAAACTCCTTACAATGACAGACAGCGACGTGGAATTAAAACGTCTCGCCGAGCGAGTCGGCCGACACTTGCTCAAGGCGCGGCGCCATGCTGCAACGGCCGAGTCTTGTACGGGCGGCTGGATTGCCAAGGCGCTGACCGATATTGCCGGCAGCTCATGCTGGTTCTACGAAGGATTTGTCACCTACAGCGATGAGTCCAAGGTGCGCCGACTCGGCGTGCCACGCGCGGTTTTGCAGCGGCACGGTGCGGTCAGCGAAGCGACCGTTCGAGCCATGGCCGCCGGCGCGCTTCGCCGCAGCAAGGCTCAGCTCGCAGTGGCCGTGACGGGTATCGCGGGCCCGGGCGGCGCTGTTCCAGGAAAGCCGGTGGGCACCGTTTGGCTGGGTTGGGCGACGCGCCGCAGTGGCGTCATTCGCGTCGCGACAGCCCTGAGACGATTCCGCGGCGACCGAGAGACGGTGCGACGCAAGACTGTGCGCGCCGCCCTGATTGGCTTGCTCAGACGTTGACCTCGCCCGCTGGGCTCTCAAAATCCGATGAGATTATTTTTTGCGCTGTGGCCGGACGATGACGTTACGCGGCAGATTGCTGAAATTGCCGGGCAGCTGAATTTTCAGAGCCCCAACCGCCGAGTCGATCCGAAGAACTACCACGTGACCCTCGCCTTTGTCGGCGAAGTGCCTGCTACCAAACTCGCGGTGCTGCAGCAGATCGGCCGAGCTATGTGCGCACCTCGATTCACCTTCAATTGCGATTCGATCGAGTTCTGGCGGGGCTCGCAGGCCGTGGTGGCCGCAGTTCGCGCAGCACCTCCAAGACTGCTCGATCTTACGAGGAAGTTGAATGATGCGCTCGTATTGCCGCGGGAGCCGTTGCGCGCGCATGTAACGCTCGCGAGGAAGGTCACGCAAGCCCCTGTGTTGCAAGCAATGTCGCCGGTTGTCTGGCGCGCGACAGACTTCAGTTTGATTCTCTCCGACACCGGCGGCGCTGAGTCCGCGTATACAGTACTCGACACCTGGTCACTACTGGATGAAATGGAAAATCCTTGAGAAATCTCTGTGAATTCGTTGCATATGAGATGAGCGTCGCGCGCTGAATATGAAATAATAGCGCCACACTTTGTTGAGGACTGTCCATGGAAGAGAATCGCAAAAAAGCTCTCGCAGCCGCGTTGAGCCAAATCGAGAAGCAATTTGGTAAAGGCTCCGTCATGCGCTTGGGCGATGCCGGCGCCACCTACGAGGTGGACTCGATCCCCACCGGCTCGCTGGGTCTTGATATCGCACTCGGCGTCGGCGGTATTCCGCGCGGGCGCGTCATCGAAATATTTGGCCCGGAATCCTCGGGCAAGACCACGCTCACGCTGGCCATCATCGCCTCGGCGCAGGCCAATGGCGGCACAGCGGCGTTCGTGGATGCGGAGCACGCGCTCGATCCGGTGTACGCGGAAAAGCTGGGCGTCAAAGTCAACGACTTGTTGGTATCACAGCCCGACACCGGCGAACAGGCGCTCGAGATCACCGACATGCTGGTGCGATCCGGCGCCGTGGATGTGGTCGTGGTCGACTCGGTCGCCGCGCTCACGCCGAAAGCTGAAATTGAAGGCGAAATGGGCGATCAACACATGGGCTTGCAAGCGCGGCTCATGTCGCAAGCGCTGCGCAAACTCACCGGCAATATCAAACGCTCCAACACCATTGTAATTTTCATCAATCAGATTCGCATGAAGATTGGCGTCATGTTCGGCAACCCCGAAACCACGACGGGCGGAAACGCGCTGAAGTTCTATTCGTCGGTGCGCATGGACATCCGGCGCATTGGTGCGATCAAAAATGGCGAGGAAGTCGTGGGTTCAATGACCCGCGTCAAAGTCGTCAAAAACAAAGTCGCGCCCCCATTCCGGGAGACCGAGTTTGAAATTATGTACGGCACCGGGATTTCCAAGGAAGGCGAACTCATTGAGCTGGGCGTGCTACATAACATGGTGGAAAAATCCGGTTCTTGGTACAGCTACAAGGGCGAACGAATAGGGCAGGGCAAGGACAATGCGCGCGTGTTTCTGCAGCAGCACCCGGAGATCGCCAAGGATATCGAAGCGCAGGTCCGGGCCAAGCTGATTCCGGAGAAGGCGACCATGAATCGGGGCGGCGGCGACGTCAAAGAGGCGTAATGCCCCGGTCGGCCGGGCCGGTCGAGCCCCTGGACGCTCGCGCCGCCCGCGTCGCGGCGCTCAACGCGTTGGCTCGGCGCGACTATTCCTCCGAGGATTTACGTTTTAAACTGCTTGAGAAGGGTTACGATATATCCGTCGTGCTGCCCTTGCTCGATGCGCTGCACGGCGAAAAATTACTCGACGATCAGCGCTATCTAGAGAATTTCGTGGCCTATCACGCTGCGAGGGGCCAAGGGCCGCTTCGTATCCGGGTCGATCTGCGTCGACATGGTTTGCAGGGACCGGTGGTCGAGGAATACCTCGACGCCTACCCTGATTGGATCATGCTGCTAAAAAAGGCGCGCCTGAAGAAATTTGGCGCGAAACCGGCGAAGAACTACGCTGAGAGGCAGGTAGAGGCGCGATTCTTAAGTTACCGAGGTTTCACGAGCGCTCAGATACGAATGGCCTTAGGCTTTGACGTTGAACTTGATTCAGACATTGAAGACATATGAGACGCGACGCAAAAATAAAGTCGATGACTACCTCGGAAATTCGGGCGAGCTTTCTGGAGTTTTTCCGAAAGAACGGCCACGCGGTGCTGCCATCGAGTTCGCTGGTGCCGCACAACGATCCGACCCTGTTGTTCACCAACGCCGGAATGGTCCAATTCAAGGATTTATTTCTCGGCAAGGAAGTGCGCGATTATTCCCGCGCGGCCACCGCGCAGCGCTGCGTTCGCGCCGGCGGCAAACACAATGATTTGGAAAATGTCGGTTACACGGCGCGCCACCACACATTTTTTGAAATGCTGGGCAACTTCAGCTTTGGCGACTATTTCAAGCGTGAAGCGATCCACTTCGCCTGGAATTACATCACCGGAACTCTGGAGATTCCCAAGGACCGGTTATGGGTGACTGTGTACACGGAAGATGATGAGGCTGAGCGCATTTGGGTCGAGGAAATCGGCGTGGACCCGACCCGCTGCACGCGGATGGGTGAGAAGTCGAATTTTTGGGCAATGGGCGATACAGGGCCCTGCGGCCCCTGCTCGGAAATTTTCTATGACCATGGGCCGGAGGTTGCCGGCGGACCGCCGGGGACGCCGGAGGAAGATGGCGATCGCTACGTCGAGATCTGGAATCTCGTGTTCATGCAGTACGACCGTTCAACGGACGGCGTGCTGGTTCCTCTACCCAAACCCTCGGTTGATACCGGCATGGGCCTGGAACGGGTCGCTGCGGTCATGCAGGGAGTCCACAGTAATTACGACATCGACCTGTTCAAGTCATTGATTCGCGCGGCCGCGGACGTCACGGGTACTCAGGATTTGCAGTCGGCGAGTCTGCGGGTCATTGCAGACCATATCCGGGCCTGCACTTTCCTCATCATCGATGGCGTTGTGCCGTCGAACGAAGGCCGAGGCTATGTTCTGCGGCGCATCATCCGCCGCGCTATTCGCCATGGTTATAAGCTCGGCCAGACTCAACCGTTCTTCCACAAGCTCGTATCCACTTTGGTGCGGGAAATGGGCTCTTATTACGCAGAACTAGGAACCGGCGAAGCCCGTGCCACCCAGGTGCTCGCGCAGGAGGAAGTTCGATTTGCTGAAACGCTTGCGACCGGCATGGCGTTGCTGGATGCGGAAACGGCGAAGCTTAAGTCCTCGGTGATTCCGGGCGAAACGGTATTCAAGCTTTACGATACCTACGGATTTCCCGCGGACCTGACCGCCGATATCGCTCGCGAGCGAGGCCTCACCATCGATCAGGCGGCCTTCGATGTCGCCATGGAAGCGCAGCGCGGCCGCGCGCGGGCGGCGAGCAAGTTCGGCGCGGATCTGCGCGATACCATCAAGCTTGCGGGCAAGACTGATTTTTCCGGCTACGATCGAATGGCGGACTCGGCGCGCGTCACCTCGCTTATTTTTGACGGTGCAGTGGTCGATGTGCTGGGGCCTGGCCAAGAGGGCCAAGTTGTTCTGGATCACACCCCCTTCTATGCGGAAAGCGGCGGTCAGATCGGCGACACAGGCGTCCTTTTGGGCGCGCATGCCCGCTTTATCGTGCGTGATACGCAGAAAATCGGCGCCTCGTTTGCCCATGTTGGCGTGCTCGAGAAGGGCGAGCTGCGCTCCGGCGATGCCGTGGATGCGCAAGTCGATCAAGAGCGCCGCAAGGCGATAGCACTCAATCACTCCGCGACGCACTTGCTGCACGCGGCGCTTCGAAAGATTCTTGGCAAGCACGTGGAACAAAAAGGGTCGCT